>JAABUJ010006560.1_pt1 | contig 11189 bp, 6 predicted proteins | sample 5559131 | NCBI WGS metagenome assembly JAABUJ01 (sample SAMN10711875, study PRJNA513366) | rock metagenome | isolation source: Antarctica rocks | place: Antarctica: Victoria Land, Mt New Zealand nord | collected 2016-01-07 | reverse complement strand
TTTAAGATTATATTCTGATAAATAACATCAATTCAGCATTTAAAATATGCTTTATGATCAGTAAAAAGATTTTAGCTTACATTTAATTGTTTTAATTATATAATCAATATATGACAGCACTGCATATGTATCTTACAGACAAGAACATCATTATTATAAATGTATATAATCTGTAAAGCAACAGATCACAAATTCAGACTTAATATATTGTATAATGAACTATTTATGAAGTTAAAGAAGAGATTATGCTTTAAGAAATTTTAATGCTCATTATTTCTTTTAAGAAAGTTTACATATCACTTATAAGATATAATTGAAATATCTTTACATCACAATAGTAATAAATGATCTCTCATTTTAAGAGAACTGTCAATCTAAAAGAAAGACAATCAATAAAGTGTTATTGATTTTATATTTATTTTAATAGCAATTAAGAAATTAATTTAATTCTGTAATTCAATGAATCATTAAGCAATCACTTAAGATCACATCTTAATAGACATTTAAATTGTAATATTAATGAAGAAATGAACATTAAGCAAGTTCTATACACTGAAAAAGCTTAATAAGAAGAAGCTTAAACAGTATTTGCATCAGAAAAAATAAGCATATAGCTCTGCAATAAATCATTCATAAAAGTTTAAAGAAACACTGCTTAAAAATTCATTTATATGTATAAGCAAATTCTCAGTGATCATTAAGAGTCTTAAAACTTCTTATGAATGCAAGATGTACAAGACAATGATACAATGACATTGAGATAAATTACAATAAGATATTTTATCAATTTTTTTAAAATTTACTTAAAAAGAAATTACAATGTGTAAAATATGCAAATTAACAACAGTTTATTGAACAGTCAATCTCAGCTTTAAACAATCTTTATAAAAAGAGTTTGTGAAGACTGTTGCAGTGAAGCAAACTTTATATAGATAAATTATAAATATCATTTTACATTTTATTTTTGTGAAGATCAGATCAGAATAACATAAATAATGATAATTTTATTAAGATATAAATTCTAATAGAGAAGTTCTTTTTAAAAGAAAGACAAGTAGATTTTAAAGACATTAATAATAAATTGTTTATATTTTTTATATTTAATATCTTCTCAACAGTTACTGTAAAGCAGATTAAGTAGACAATTCATAAACTGTTAAATGATAAAGCTTTAAAATTAAACAACATTTTAAATAAAACTTTTAAGATTGTGATCTTCTTCATTAAAAATGATTTTATATAAGTAATCAACAGATACTTTGTCAGTAAATTGATATTTAAGAGCTTTTAAGAATTCATTACAGTAATTTTATGAAAAAACAGAAAAATAAATTATTTACTGTTAAGCAGTTATTATTTCATTGTACTGAAAAACACAATTATAAAGCTGCTGAAAAAGCTGATTATAAAGTGAATTACTGAGACAATAAAGATACATAATTTTATTTTATGAAATTAAATAAAAATCAAAAAAAAAAGATTTACTTTCACTGCTTTAAAGCTGCTTACATTCTGTGTTAACACTGTATGAAAGACAGAGTCAGAATATATAGTCTTAATGTTTAATCTTGATTTCAGTAAGATATTTAATAATGTTTTACATAAAAGATTATTACACATCATGTAATCTGCAAAATTCTCATTATAAATTACTTACATTATAGAATGCTTTCTGATCAAATGTCACACAAAAATAATCTTTTCAGAATTTGAAAATGACTAAATATTTATAAGAACAAAAATTTCTTAAAAATCTTTATTTTCTTCAATTCTCTTTCTATTCTTTGTGTCAGAACTGCTGACAATGTTTAAGTGCTTAAAGAGTGAGATAATGATGTTTAACTTTATAAATGATATAAATTTAATTATATAAGAAATCTCAGCACAGACAAACTGTTATAGACTGAAGTCAGTTTATAGTTGATGTATTGCATGAGTAAAGAGATATAAAGTGAGATTTATATTAAATAAATTTAATTGATTTATTTTATAAAATGTTATAAAGATCTCAGTGAGAATCTGATGAGCATAATGTGTTTTGATGATTAAATAATCTTGATAAAGACAATATTGTAAGTATTGAGTGTTTAGATTGACATAAAACTAAAATGAAAAGAATATGTATAAAAGACAGTTTAAAAAAACATTATGATATTTGAAGTTCTTTTATGTATTATGTTATTTATATAAAGCTCATTTATAAAGCATTTGAGACTGCTTTATACAGCAGTGATTTAATTAATCATATTATATAAGTTGTAGATGTGAAATCTGCAAAATGATGATGTTTCATTAATTATTTTATTCATTAAATTATTGAAGTGTCTACAGAACTGTTATTTAAGAAAGATAATGAAAGTCTATAAAAGAACATTTATAACTGCTTTAAAGTAAGAATTCAATGTTCAGTCTTTAAATCTGTATATGAAATACAAAGTAATGCAGAGATTTCTTAAGACAGCTAATAATTCAAGAATTAAATAAGTAATCAATACAGTTTAAACAGCACTTTGAGTTTTTGCTGATGAAATGTTAAAAAAATGTAGATGCAGCACAATCTTCATAATTAGATCATTGACAACAATAAAGAATCTACAGCAAAGAATAACAGTGCAAACAGAGAAGTAGAGACAGCTTTAAATACAATTAAAAAGACAGTAAATGAACTTATAGAAAGTACTGATTAAATAAATAAATTTAAAGTGAAAATAAAGATGAATCTGTAAGTCAGCAAAACAAAAAGCAATTATTTAAAAGTTAAATTGAGCTTAATCAGTTCATTAACTTTATAAAAATCTTAATAAATACAAAATAACAGCACTGTTTCTGCTCTGCACAGAGATACTAAATCTTAATGTTTAACTAATCTTTATAAAAGTCTTAAAAGTCAATAAGTAATATTTATATAATTAATCAGTGTAAATTATGTAATATGTGCTTCTCTTTTACTTAAATCACATCAACTTTCACATTTACTACTTTCAGAAAACTGAAATCACAGATCTCTATAGAGCTCTTTTTACAGCAATTAACATTTATTAAATGATTTAATGACTGATTATAAATGATTTACTCAGTTATTTCAATTTTGTGCAGTAGATCATTCAGAAGAACATCTCAAAATATGAAGATTTTATATATCTGAATGATTAAAAGATAATTTAATGAATTAAAATAGATTCAGTGAAGTAAAAGAGATCATTCACTGTTTAGTAGAAGTAAATGTTTAAGAGATAGACACAATACAGATTCATTGATATATAAGAAAGATAATAATAATTAATTAGCATTCTGTTAAGATAGTGTTTGCAAGACAGAATTAAGATTTTTTTATTTAAATTTTTTTATTGTAAAGATGCTTCATTCTCATAGATTCAGATAGAGACTGAATAGAAAGTTAATAAAACAAATGATAATAATAATAATTTAAATAGAATGTGTAAAATTCTAATTAATTAAGTTAAATGTTTCTTTATGATCTGAATACTAATTTTCATTTAAATTTAAAAGTTTATTTTCATTCAAATTCAACTCAGTTTGATAATTTAATGAGCAGATAATAGAAGTTCTTTATCTTATAGAATGATTTTCAGTCATGCAGACTATTCTGAGTACATATAGTCTATATGTTTTCTGAAATCTCACTATAAATGAGCAAATAGCTGTGTCAAAATCATGAGTTTGTAATAAGCTGAATTCTAGCTATGATGAAAATACTGCTTTATATATACATATCTTATAAAAAAACATCAATAAAAGTTGTTACTGCACACATCAAAACATCATAATCACATCAATTATCAAAAATTCACTTAATGCATGTAAAAGAGCTCATTCACATCTTTAAATTCTTTAAATCTTTTCTTTTCATCATCATTTTTCATGATGATGAAGCTTCATTTTCAATATCTGAAAATTTTTATTACTACATCATACAATCAATTTCTTTCTGCATATATTCATCAATTACACAATCAGCATAGTCATTAATAAGAAATAGACTTCATAATTGTGTTTAAATTTATTTTATTTGCATTTTATACACTCATCATTTCTCATCATATCTGCTGCTTTTCAGTGCATTTAAGTGCAAAGCTCTTCATACAATCTTTACTTTTTGATGTTTCTGAGTTCTTGCTTATTCATTTATCTATTTTTACATCAAAACAACTCAAAAACATCAACACTGCAACATTTACACATTAAAACAATTATCTCAACTTTGCTTTTATGTGCACATCAACAATCAACAAAGATATCAGAAAAATCAAAAACAGCAAATTTTTTTCATTACATTCTTCTGTATTTCATAAATCAAAATTGTTTTCATTTCTCATTTTATCAGAAAGTTATAAACAAAAACATCACACAGCATTAAAAGTTTTGATTTTTCTGACTTCTCACTTAACAAAATAACACAGCAACAACATCAAAAAACATCACATCACATTAAAACATTCATAAAACATTAAAATCACATTTACATCACTATATTTCACTCTTAAAATGCTACTTTTTCAATCTTTTAAACTACTTTTCAAATCTTTTAGATCAAATTGAGTTCTTTTTAGTCAGATTTACTGTTTTAAATTAGTTTTGTGATTTCTTTGTGCAGAAAGATCTTTCAAAAGAGAAAGAATGAGATATTAAAGTGTATCAGTAAATCATAAAAAAAATATATTCAGAGTTAAAAGCATCATTGAAGAATTTAGTCTTGAGTATAAAGCATTAGATGTGTTGTCTCATTTAATTACTGATAAAAAGCTCATTGTAAAATAACTTCACTTTGAGTGAATTGAGATATTAAGCAAAATTTAAAATAAAGAATTGAGATTTTCTTGTTTTAAATCAGAAATAAGTCAAAAGAACTTAATCAAAATCTTAGAAATGTTTAATTTTATAAAAGCTAAGCAATTACTACTAGACAAGAAATCTTTTCATGAATTTGAATTCATATGAACTCTTTTATGAAACTTATGATACTTATAATATTTATTACATTAAAAAGTCAAGTTTATGACTTCATTAATTTGTCTAATGCACTCACATAATCATTCTGTCAGACTATAAAATCTTTAAAAAAACAAAAAGCTATAAATAATTCTATCTTTTCAACAAAATCTATCTTTAACATTCACATCAATCTGCTAGACAACAACATCACATTATTAATTACTCAATAAAACAGTGATCAGCTACTTCAATAAGCTAAAAATCTTTTAAAATTAGTCTTTCAGCAAATTAGAGTAGCAAATTAGTCAAAACTAACTATTAACATTAATGCTATAAATGAAATTTGACAGTCAGAAGATCTTAGTTCTTTAGCTACTGAAGAAAAAAACTTCAATAAAGAACAATAAACAGTTCAACAACAACTTGATCAATTTAAGAAAGAAGTAAACATTAAATTAAATTAAATTCTCTGTTAAACAGTGCAAACAGCAAAGAAATTCATTTTTTAGTTAAAATTTCAATTCACATTCACATTAAATAGCTTCAAAACAGCTATCATACATTTAAAAATAGCTCTTAAAACAGCTTAAAAAACTGTTTTACAACATTAACAATCAAAATTCTATGCTGCTGCACTTGAAAAAAATCTAGCAGTCTTTACATGAATAACTGTTCAAAATAGCAAATTAAAATTCATTATTACATCACAAAACACTGCATTCTATAAAGATAGACATCTTATTATTACATCAATAACTGTTGTCAAGACATTAGACTCTATTTCTTTAAAAAAAAAACATTAATAATGTTTTTAAATCTGTAAATCTCAACATCATGATAGTTATCATGACTATATCTCAATTAAAATTCAACATAATCATAACAATTATGTCTAAAGTTATCACAGAAGATCTTCTAAAACATTAGAAAATCTGACAACATGTTTTAGAATTTATAAAGATCAAAAAGAATGAAAAATGATACAAAGTAATGATACATGACATTTTTATAGTTATTTTCAACACTGCAAATGACATACAATTAATTAAAAAAGAACTAGAAATCTTTAATAAAGATCTTAAATTAATCTGTTTATTTACATAATTAACTTTAGAAGAAGTTTGAAGTCAAAAAGTATATTTCTCAGTGATTTTAATCTTTTACTCAGATTAAGAGATCAAAAAAGCTCTGAGAAATAGATTAATTATAATTGAAGTTTCAGTTAAAATAGCTGTCTATAATGTCAATAAGTCAATGAATCAATGCAATGAATGTTAGCAGTTTAAACATCACTTTATAAAGTGTTAAAATACTGTTAAATGTCAAATTTATACTTAAAATCATAACATCAGACAACATGATTGCTTTCTATGCCCTCAAATAGAAAAGAGAACTACTTGCATTTATATTGTGTTGAAATGCAGCAATTATCAGAAAATGTATAGAGTAAATAACTCAGAATGCATGACTTTCAAAGCATTATAGTTTATTTCTACTTTCTCAACAACAGATCATTTAGTCATGAAGTTATAATGAATGATACACTTATATTATTCATAAACATCACAACATCTGAAATTCAAATTTTACAACACAACTACATTAAAAATGTCAATGTCATGCATTCTTTGCTAAATTTAACTATGAATAAAGATATAGTCTTAATTCAAGAATCATGAATTTTTAAAGATAACAAAATAATTATTTTACATTTAATATTTATTACTTTACTTTCTTCATCAAGTCTAGATGTTAAATCATGAACAGTGATCTTTATCAATAAAAATAGATAGAATTTTATCTATACATTAAGATTAAACATCTTTATGAATTCAGATTTACAAACTATCATTGTATTTATCAATAACTCTTTAGAAACTGTGCTACTTCTTAATATTTACAATGAGAAATTACAAGAAGAAGATAGTTACATATGAACAGTTAAAAGAAACTGAAAATTCAATAAAACTGAAAGTAACTGAAAAGAAGTTGTTTTCTTTAAAAAATAAATATTTTTATGTTATTTAGACAGTTAAACAAGTCTTATGAATCACTTTTCTTCAGGAAGCTGCAGAAAAAGATATATTTACAGTATATTATTTCATTAAATCTAGAAAAATAGTCAAAATTTCATGAATTTAGCATGAAAATAGTCTTGAAATAACTTTTCAGAAAAAATTCAAAATGTTTTTAAAGATTATGTTTTCATCATCTTTAGAATCAACAGTTACAGCTTTAAAATCTGATGGTTCAGACACAATAACATGAAAATTAACTACTTTTAAAGAAATTATATAAGCTATAAAATTCTCATTACTCAGAAAAGCATCTAAATCAGATAGAATTTCTTTTTTAATTCTACAACAAGCATTTCAGACTATTTTAAGATTATTTTTTACTATATTTGCAAAATTACTGAATAATAACTATCATTCAACATGCTGACATCAGACAACTGATGTTATTTTAAGAAAAGATAAAAAATCTGATTATTTTGCATTCAAAACATATCAAATCATCATGCTGTTAAATTGTTTAAATTAAATATCTGAAAAAATAATAATTATAAGACTTTTTAAACTAACTGAGGTGTCTGATCTGCTTTATAAAGATTAAATGAGTAATAAAAGAAAAAGATTCACTGTAAATGCAGCATTATATTTTATACATAACATTTAGCTGACAAATCATCATAAAAGAACTCTTTTTACATTATTTTTAAATATTAAAAGAACATTTAATCATGTTTTACTAAATTAGCTGCTGAAAATTATGCAAAATCTTTATTTATTATATATTCTGACAAAATGAGTTCAATCATTTCTATTAAATTAAACTGTCAGTCTTGTCTTTAATGAAGAAAGAAACTTTAATTAAAAAGTTAAATCTACAATATTATAAAGCTTATCAATTTCATCTATACTGTTTCTGATATATATTAGATTTCTGTTTATTCAAGTTAAAAAACAGTACACAGATTTACAAATCAAAATATTTAATTATATTGATGATGTGACTGTGATGATTAAGAATAAATCAGCAAAAGAAAATAGTATAATGCTTAAAAAAGTAGTTAAATCACTATTTTTATGAGCAAAAGATAATGCAATTGTCTTTAATGACAGTAAAATAGAGCTTATATACTTTAATAAAGACATAGAAATAACTATTTTAACTGTTACACTTTTAAACAACATTATTATTAAATCTTTTAAAGTTATACCATGATTAAAAGTGTAATTTGTAAATAAAATCAATTCAAATACAACTACAAAGTTCATTTCTTATTAGTGGCTATGCTCATTGTGTGGTTGATGAATATATGTGAAAAGAAATTGATTGTATGATGTAGTGATGAAAATTTTCAGATATTGAAAATGAAGCTTCATCATCATGAAAAATGATGATGAAGAGAAAAGATTTGAGAGATTTAGAGATGTGAATGAGCTCTTTTACATGCATTAAGTGAATTTTTAATAGCTGATGTAATTGTGGTGTTTTGATGTGTGCATTGCAATTATCAGAAAATGCACTACTTTTCTTTAATTATATTGTATCATTCTCTTCTATCAACAGCAGCAATCTCATTTCTTCTTTTACTTTAACATGTTTTCTCTTCACTGTTAGAAAGCACAGCAAACAGTTATTTTCTTTACAGTAGTATCTTTTATATGTGATTATGATGTTGCTGTAATGATTTATCAGTAAAAATTAAAATATTATTTATATATACAGATAGGCTGAGTGCGCGGGTTTTAGATTTCATATATGACATTAGTGCCTGTGAAAGGAACGTGAAAAATAGATTACAAAGTTCAGTTTTGTGATGTATTATTTGTAAGGGTTAGGGCTAATATTATGATTTTATGTAATTTATAATCACATGACTTAGCTCTAAAAAATGATGCCCTAATGTCTTAATTTGACCTAGTGCACATAAAGTTAGTAATAACCTGACCTGCAGATCAGGTCAGGTTTTTACAGAGTTATAGATAGTCTTTTTGAATCTGATCTGACTTTACACTCAGTCTATATACAGAACAGAATTTATTTAGAAAGTCTTGCAAAACTCAGTTAATGTATCTCTGAAAAGTATTTAAGACATTAATTAACTTAAAAGATGTTATTATCTACTTATATAGTTTATATCTTATATAAAATGCTGTTTTTCACTTATTTTCAGTGACAATCTAGATTTTGTGAAAGATCACAATGATATTAAGTTTAATGTATCATTAAGCTTATCTGATGTTTTGTAAGATCTTATAAATCAATAATAATAAATATTGACTCTTCTGTGTAATGCAGTTTAAATCTTAATAATTTATACAGAATTATAGATTACTCTTTAACTTCTATATAAAGAGAACAGACATTACTGCAGATAAATTATTAACTTATATAAACTATTTACTTAGAAGTTCTATCAGTATCTTATGCAAGATTAGCAGCTTCTCTCAAGTCATATTATATAAAAAACTTCATAACATCTTTAATTTCTTTTTATCTATTTTTTTTAACTTAATACAATGATTCATTTCTTTCTCTCTTAAGAAAGACAACTTCTCTGTTATTATATAATTAAAGACATTTAAGAAATCATAATAATATTTTAAATATAGTATCTTTAAATTTATTTTCTTTCATAAAGTTAAGACTTTTTCAATGTCAATTATACTGATTAAAAATATTTTAATCTTCTTTTATTTCTTCTGTATAAGATTTATAAATGATGCAGTCAACATCATAAAATAACTAAAATTATTCTTTATAGATACTTCTTTATTTTGTACAAAGATTTCTGTAAATTCTATCATAAAAAAATCATTACTTACATTTAAAATCATCTTGTTCTGCTTCATTCAAGATAGATTCAGTATCAGATTGTATAATATTATTTTAAAACTAATATAAAAGAATGTTCTTATCTTTTAATATTTATTAATATTAATATTTATTCTATTAACTTCCTATTCAGTCCCTATCTAAATCTATGAGAACAAAGTGCCTTTATAAAAGAAAAGCTTAAATAAGAAAATCTTAGTTCTACTCTGCAGACATTACTCTGATGAAGTGTTAATTAATTATCATTGTTTTATTTATTAATATTAATTTATATAATGACAACTTCTTCTACTAATGCATCTGACAGTTTATCAAACCCTATAATTATACAAGATTTTATCTTTATATGCTGCAAATTATGATTTCAGACAAAAGAAAAAGTAATTATTTTATAAAATAAAGTTGTATAGTAAATAGAAGTTTGCATTTTTTAATAAAGTATTTATTGCTGTTATACTATATACAGAGTTACTTTATACAGCATTTTGTCACTTTTTTCTTTAATACTTAATGCACACAACATTTCTTCTTTACTTCTGTAGCAATCACAGTAACATACTCTGTAAGTTTTCAGTTTATGTTGTCTGTGTAAGGTTACTGAATGATGATGATGATTGTTGTATGATTTTTCTAAGTAATGTCTTTGTAAATGACTTTAGATTATAATTGACCTACTATAATAAGATAATGTATTCAACATCTACAATTAAGATTTAAATTACAATTAATGTTCTTGTTAAAAATGCATTCAAACTATTGCTAAGAAATATCTTCTTAATTACATTAAACTGAGTATAGAGTCAAATTAAGTTTAAAAAGATCATTTATAACTCTGTAAAAACCTTACCTGATTTGTAAATCAGGTTATTACTAACTTTATGTGCACTAGGTCAAATTGAGACATTAGGATATCATTTTTTAGAGCTAAGTTATGTGATTATAAATTACATAAAATCATAATATTAGCTCTAAACCTTACAAATAATACATCACAAAACTGAACTTTGTAATCTATTTTTCATGTTTCTTTTGCAGACACTAATGTCATATATGAAATCTAAAATTCACACACTCAACCTAAATTACATTATTTCACTTTAAGTCTTCTGCTTTAAGCAGTATACATTTAAAGATAATAAAATATCTAATAAATGATTTTTCTTTTTGTTTTAAAGCTCTCAGAGTTTAAGTAACTTACTTTTAAGATTTAGAGTCATTATATGCATACTGTAACTGATTAATTAACTTTAGGCTGAGTGTCAGAGTCAGTAGCTTTAATAAGGTAGCTTTACTAATATTTTTATTATGAGAGTGTTTTGAGAGGTTTTTACATGAAAATTTTATGACTAATAGATTACATCATTTTATAAAAGCTATGAAAATTTCAGTAA
>JAABUJ010006557.1_pt1 | contig 11194 bp, 12 predicted proteins | sample 5559131 | NCBI WGS metagenome assembly JAABUJ01 (sample SAMN10711875, study PRJNA513366) | rock metagenome | isolation source: Antarctica rocks | place: Antarctica: Victoria Land, Mt New Zealand nord | collected 2016-01-07 | reverse complement strand
CGCAGCAGTCTGGCGATCGGCACCACGCATTCGTCCACGTCCTCCGGCTCAACTCAGGCCAGCCATTGAATCAAGTCAGGGCCGGGCCGGAAAGCCAAATTTCCGCAGCCTGTTAGGCCGGGTTGGACAGGAGGGCTCCGATCCGGGACAGGCCGTGCTGGCCCAGGCTTTGGCGGGTCGAAGGTGGGGTCGAACTCGATGCTGATGCCGATGCAGGCGACACTGGGCCGGATGGCGGGGCTGCCGCCGACGCTGCTGCCCGCGGTGCAGAACGTCACCGCCGCCGCCACGATGTATGCGCCGCAACCGACGTCGTCGTACGGCGGCCTGGCCGGCGCGCGGCCCGGCGCGATTCGGCGGCTCACCTGGCCCGTGTACCTCATCGCGGCCGCGACCGGCGCCGTGTCGGTGGCGCTCGGATGACCGCCGGCGCCCATCTCGCCGCCGCCCACCCGGCGCTGGCGGCACTGATCGCCCGCATCGGCCCGTGCGGCCTCTCGCACGAAGCGACCCGCGAGCCCTACGAAGCGTTGGTGCGCGCGATCTCCCACCAGCAACTGCACGGCCGGGCGGCCGAAGCCATCATGCGGCGCTTCGTCGCACTGTATCCGGCCGAGTCGTTTCCCACGCCGGAGTTGGTGCTCGCCCTCGACGACGCTTCCCTGCGCGGCTGCGGCCTGTCGGGCAGCAAGGTCGCCGCCATCCGCGATATCGCCGCCCGCGCGCTGGACGGCACCGTCCCGACCCGGGCCGAGGCGGCCGGGCTGGACGACGCGGCCCTGATCGAGCGCTTGACCCCCATCCGCGGCGTCGGCCGCTGGACGGTCGAGATGCTGCTGATCTTCACCCTCGGCCGTCCCGACATCCTGCCGGTGGACGATTTTGGCGTGCGGGAGGGTTGGCGGCTGATCCAGAAGCTTGCCGCACAGCCGCGCCCGAAGGAGCTATGGGCCATCGGCGAGGCTTGGGCGCCGTACCGCTCCACCGCCGCCTGGTATCTCTGGCGCGCCGCCGATGAGGGCAAGAAGATCAAGCAGGCAGTGCCGTAATAATATCGCTCGCCCGGATGCAACAGATCGGCAAGGATACGCCGCTCTGCAAGGAACTTTACGTGTGCCGCTGCGCCATGACCCGTCGACGCCCAACCAATTCTTCTTCCTCTCCCGCTGGCGGAAAAGTGCCAGGGTGAGGCTGGACAGCAGCGCAAGCGACGCCTTGCGGCATCCTGCAACGCCATCTTCCCTCAACCCCCTCCCATCGACGCGACTGGGCCTCGGCAGGTGGTTGGGTGGCCCGCTTATCGCCTGCAGGCTTCTCACGCCCGTCGTCGCCCACGCCGACCCCGACCTGATCAGCGTCGGCGCCGGTGGAACCGACATCCTGAGTCAGCAGAGCCGCGCAGCCGGCGACTTCCGGCTGGAATACCGCTTCGGCGTCTCGCTGCTTCCGTTCTTCGAGCAGTATATCAAGTTCAAGCCGCTGATCGCCGGCGAGACCACGACCCGGCAATCCGTGTTCGGCGGCGGCGGCCTTTGGCTCGACATCTCGATCGGCGCCCATTTCGCGCTGACCCCGCAGGTCGTCGTCGGCGGCTATGGCCAGGGCAACGGCAAGAACCTCGGCTCCCCGTTCGAAATCCGTACCACCCTCGAAGCCGGCTACGTCTTCGACGATCAAACCCGCCTGAGCGTCTCGTTCAGCCACACCTCCGACGGCGGGGTGGTCCGGCGCAATCCTGGCACTGAAGCGGCGGTGATCTCCTACCAGGTGCCGGTCGCAAGCCTGATCGGACGACGGTAGCGGCCGGCTCTGCCAAGCGGCTCCACCCTCTTGGGCGCCGTCCCGTCATGCGACGAGCTGCTTGCGGATGGCCAGCAGTTCGGCGCGGCGTTCGTCGGTGGAGGTCGGATACGCCATATCCAGGCTGCCAAGCGTGTCGACGACGATCCTGGAAACGATCAGCCTGGCATTCTCCTTGTTGTCGGCCGGAACGACATACCAGGGAGCCTCATCCGTGCTGGTGGCGTGGAGGCAATGCTCGTAGGCATCGATATACTGCTTCCAGAATCCCCGCTCTTCGATGTCGGCGGCGCTGAATTTCCAATTCTTCTCCGGCTTGTCGATGCGTTCGACGAAGCGCCTGCCCTGCTCCTCCTTCGACAGATGGAGGTAGAATTTGATGACGCGCGTGCCATTACGGCTGAGATGGCGTTCCAGGTCCACGATCGACCGGTACCGGTCGCGCCAGACCGCCTTGTCATGCCGTGGCGCGTTCGGACTGCCTTCGTTGCGGAGGATCCCGGGATGCACCCGGGCGATCAGCACCTCCTCGTAGTAGGAGCGGTTGAAGATGCCGATACGGCCACGTTCCGGAAGATCCCGGGTCGTGCGCCAGAGGAAATCGTGCTGCAGCTCGATGGCGCTCGGGTGCTTGAAGCTGAACACCTGGCAGCCTTGCGGGTTGACCCCCGACATCACGTGCTTGATGGCGCCGTCCTTCCCGGCCGCGTCCATCGCCTGGAAGATGATCAGGATCGCGTGCCGGTTGGAGGCATACAGCAGCTGCTGCAGCGCGCTCAGCCGGGCCACGTGGTCGGCCAGGAGTTTCTCGTACTGCCGCTTCGACGAGTAGCCGGGCTTCACGAGGGTCGGCCACTTGCGGAGGTCGACGTCGTCGCCCTCGCGCACGCGGAAATCCTGCATGTTCAGCTTCATGGCGATCCTAGCGGGCTAGCGGTTGCCGGAAGCTCATCGCCTCAGCTGACCCGGAGGCGCGCGAAGACGGGAAGCTTGACGAGGTCGATGACGAACGTGAAAGCGACCGCGGCGGCGAGCGTGTCCGCGACCAGGGCGATCGGCAGCGGCGCCATGGCGATGCCGGCCGTCGCCAGCACGGAGGCGATCAGCACGTCTGCCACCGAGGACGCCATCAGCCACGCGCTCGGGCGGGACGCCCACAGATGCCGACGCTCACGGATGGCGTAGATGGTGGCCTGGCTGCCGAACACGATCGCGACGAACGTCAGCGTCCTCAGGGCGTCGGTGCCAAGACCCAGCGCGTATCTCCCGACCGCCAGCGCGCCGGTGCAGAACGCCAGCAGGCACAGGCCCATGATGACGCCGGCGACCGTGATGCTGCCGATGCGCCAGGCATTCGGCTGCGGCGACGGCTCGACGTTGTCCGTGGTCAGCGACATCGCCAGGAAGTCGCCGGTGATGAGCAGGATGACCATCAGCAGCGGCGTGAGCATCGCGTGCCCGGTCATCATGAGGCCAACCAGCAGCAGGAGCACGGTGACGATCTTCTTGGTGATCGAGTTCAGCGTGTAGGTCAGGATGCGCTGGAACGTGATGCGGCCTTCGCGGACCGCGGCCACGATGCCGGTAAGGCCGGCTTCGGTCAGCACCATCCCGGCGGCCGACTTGGCGACATCGGTCGCCGTCGAAACCGCGAGCCCGATCTGGGCCTGGCGCAGCGCCGGCGCATCGTTGGCGCCGTCGCCGCACATCCCAACGGTGTGGCCGCTGCCCTGGAACGCCTTGACGAGCTTGTACTTGTCTTCCGGCAGGACGCCGGCAAAGACGGCGAACGTCTCGGGGCGGACCTTGTCGGGAATCGGCCCCGGTGGGCAAGCGGCCCCGTCCAAGCCGACGGCATGAGCCACGATGGCCGCGGTCGCAGCCGCATCGCCCGTCACCATCACCGTGCGGACCCCCAGCTTGCGCAGCTCCGTCACAAGCTGCATCGAGTCGTCCCGGGGCGGGTCGCTGAGCGCGATCAACCCGATCAGCTCGAGCGCTGCCGGCGGCCCGCAGGCCACCGCCAGTACCCGGAAGCCCTGCCCTTCCAGTTCGCTCGCGGCGGCCTGGGCGGTCTCGGCAGGTTGGGCGAGCCGGATGACGACCGCGAACGCACCCTTCAGGACGCGCCGCGCCTCGCCGTTGGCGGCCGTTGCCGTCGCTTCGGACATCTTGGTCGCCGGGTCGAACGGGACGAACTTCGCCAAGGTGGGCATGTCCGCAGCGGGCGTATCGGCCGCAGCCCCGCGGATGGCTGCATCGACCGGATCCTGCCCCCCCTCCGAACTGGCGAGCGCCGCCAACCCCAGGACGTGCGACGCGGCGTAGCCGGGCATGGGGCGGACGGACGCCACCGTCAGTTCGTTGCGGGTCAACGTGCCGGTCTTGTCGGAGCACAGGACATCCATCGTCGCCGCCTCGTCCACGGCGGAGAGCCGCGTCGGGAGCACGCCGACCTTCGCCAAGGCGCGGGCGCCGAGCGCCGAGGCGAGGGTGAAGGTGGCCGGAAGCGCCACGGGAATCGACGCCAGCACCGCCGTTAGGACGAGCGGGATGATCTCGCCGGGCGGCAGCCCGAGGACGTAGGCGTACGCCACCAGGCCGACGATCACGACGCCGCTGAAAGCCGCCAGGTTGCGCACCACGCGCAGCACCGCCTTCTGCTGCGAGCTGACGACGTGGGCGGTGCGCACCAACTCCGCCGTGCGGCCGAACTTGGTGCGGGCGCCGGTCGCCGTCACCTCCGCCACGGCCTCGCCGCGCCGGACGAGGGCGCCGGCATAGGTCTGCAGGCCTGCAGCCGCCTCGATCGGCACCGACTCGCCGGTCAGCATGGATTGGTCGAGCAGGACTTCGCCGCCGGTGAGGCGCACGTCGGCGGCGACCACGCCCCCCAGCGAGAGCTTCACGACGTCGCCGGGCACCAGGTCGGCCGCGGGCACCGTCAGCCAGCGCCCGTCGCGCCGCACCGACGCGTTCAGCGCCAGGCGGGATTTCAACGCGGCAAGGGTCGCCTGGGCGCGGCTTTCCTGGAACAGCCCGAGGGCGGCGTTGAACGCCAGGAGGCCCGCTATGATCGCGGCCTCCACATAGTCGCCCAGCACGATTTGCAGCACGACGGCCGCCTCCAGCATCCAAGGCACCGGCGCCCAGAGCTTGCCCAACGCGCTTCGGAGGGGATGCACCGTCGTGTCCGGCATGGCGTTCGGCCCCACCGTCGTCAGCCGGCGGCGGGCCTCATCGGTCGTCAGCCCGGTGGGCCTGCCGCTTTCCTTGGGGCTCGCCGATTTGGCTGGCGCCACGTCCAACGCGGATTGCTGCACGGTCATGGTTTCCTGCTTGGGAGGCCAGCAGGCGAACGCTCCGGCCGGCAACGGTGCCGGCCGTCGCGAGGCTCTGCGGCGGTTGGTATCGGGCGGCCGCTCTGCTTGCGCACTCTGCCCCGGCGAGCAGCGCAGGTCAGTGCGACACGAGCGAGCAGCGGTCCGCGCGGAGCAGGAGTTCGCGGGTGACCCCGCCGAGCGCCCATTCCCGCAACCGGCTGTGCCCGTAGGCGCCCGCGACGAACACGTCGGCGCCTTGGTCCTTGGCAATGGCGTTGAGCCGGACGGCGTCGTCCCCGGTCGACCGCACGGCGAGGACCTCCGTCCGGACGCCGTGCCGATCGAGCCAGCCCGCAACGTCGTCGAGGCGCTTGCGGGCTGGTTCCATGTCGTCCTCCGCGGCGATCTCGACCACCGCCACGTGAGACGCCTTCTTCAGCACGGGCAAGGCGTCGAGCGCCGCGCGGCGCGTTTCACGCGTGTCCTTCCAGCCGAGCACGACCCGGTCCAGCGTCAGTCTCTGCACGGCCGCCGGCACGACAAGGACAGGCCGCCCCACCTGCATGACCAGCTCGCCGGTATTCACCCGCCGCGAGTCGCCGGTGGGCGGCTTAGCCGACACGCCGGTCAGGACAAGATCCGCCCCGCGCGCCTCGTGGGCGAAATAGTCGGGCAGCGATCCGAACGTGACCGCCGAGCGCCAGGCAAGGGTTTTCACCCGCGCCTGAAGCGCCGTTCGAAGCTCCGCCTCGGCTTCCCGGATTTCCTTGTCGATCTCGTTGCGGTCATCGGTGATCAGGTCCCCGAACGCGTAGCAGCCGTCGTTGTAGACGAGCTGCATCGGCTGGCATGCCGCGATGCCGACCACGCCGGCGTCGAGTTGGTCCGCGAGATCACCGGCGACCTGCAGCAGGCCCGCATTCGACTGCCCAAGCTCCAGACGCACCATCAGCGTCGCGTAGGTCATGGGGTCGTCCTCCGAAAATGTTCGTGGCGCATGTCGCTGGCCCGCCCGATCAGGTCTGCCGCGGCACAGGCGGACAGCTTCAAACATAGCCGGCAGGAGAACGTCAGGAGCAGGTTCGGAAACTACTCATGCCCGCCGGCACACCTTGGCTCGAAATTGAAGCCCCATCCTGGATCGGGATCAAAGTACCGAGAACCCACGCGGGAATGGGGGCGATGCCCGGCCCGTGGCGACGATCGCGGCAACGATCTCCAGTCCACGCAGGAGGTCGGACAGGCGGTACGGCTTAGCCAGGCAAGCCTCGCCATCATCGGCGGTCAGCCTGACCTGCCCGATGCTCCCGCTGGCATACAGCACGCCGAGCTTGCCCCGGACACCCAATTGAGCGGGTATCTCGCAGCCAAGCCCACCATCGGCCAGCTGCAGGTCGATGATGGCAAGATCCGGCTCATGGCAGCGGCCGAGCGTGACCGCTTCAGCGACCGTGCGGGCGATGCCGCAGACCTCGTAACCGTAGTCGACGAGAACCTGCTGAACGACCTTGGCGATCGTTGAGTCGTCTTCGGCGATCAACACTTTCAGCATCCGTCGTTCCCCCTCGACCCCGCCGACAACAAAATTGAAGTGGAACGTTCTAATTATCGTCACATCTCGCCAAGGGAAGCTTCGGATTCTACCCAAGGCCTGTCGCGAATTCGGCGGTCATCGCGGGCGAAGCTGCCGAACCGGTGGCAGACACGGGCCGAACGGGCCACGACCGGCGACAGGATCGGGCCTGAGGGGCACTGGACCTGAGTAGTTTCCGCCCCTGCAGCCGGGGGCGGCTTCCATGTATCGCCCGGCCGTTGGGCACAATGCCAGGAGGCATGTCGCCGATCCGAACGCGCGCGACGCGGTGGAGCCGTCTACCTGCTGAGTCCCAACGACAAACCCACAGGTGGCCGTTAGACCCGCATCGGCATCAGCACGTATAGCGCGCTCAGGTCGGCGGCGTCGCGGACCACGGTGGGAGCGTTGCCGTCGCTGAACAAGAACTCCACCTTGTCGCCGATCTGGTCCGTGATGTCGTTCAGGTAACGCGCCTGGAATCCGATTTCGAGCGGACCGGCCTCGTATTTCACCCGGTCGCCGTCCAGCTCCTCGGTCGCCGTCCCCTGCTCCGGACTGGCCGCCGCCAGCACCAGCAGATCGCGCGACAGCGACATCTTGACCGGGCGGGACCGCTCGCTGCTGATCGCCGACACCCGGCCGACCGCCTCCGCGAAATCCTTCTTGCCGACCCGGAGGATTTTGTCGTTGTCGCGCGGGATCACACGTTCGTATTCCGGAAAGGTGCCGTCGATCAGCTTGCTCGTCAGCTGGATGGTGCCGACGGTGAACTGGATGCGCGTGTCCGACAGCGCCACCTCGACGTCGCCCTGCGCCTCGTCCAGCAGCTTGCGCAGCTCGGCCACGGTCTTGCGCGGCACGATCACGCCGGGCATCGAGCCGGCCCCTTCCGGCAGCGGCTCCTCCACCCGGGCCAACCGGTGGCCGTCGGTTGCGACCGCCCGCAGCACCTGGCCGCCCTCGCCGTCGGCGGCGTGCAGGTAGATGCCGTTCAGGTAGTACCGCGTCTCCTCCGTGCTGATCGCGAACCGGGTGCGGTCGATCAGGCCCCGCAGCGCCAGCGCCGACAGGTGGAACCGGTGCGGCAACTGCCCGGCCGTCATGCTGGGAAAATCGTCGGTCGGCAGCGTCACCAGGCTGGTCGCGAACCGCCCGGCCCGCAGCGCCAATTGGGCGTCGCCGCCCGCGTAGTCCAGTTCCACCTCGGCGCCATCGGGCAGCTTGCGGACGATCTCGTACAGGGTGGAGGCGGGCGCCGTCGTGGCGCCGTCGCGGCTGACGGCGGCGGCGACCTGCTCCACCACCGCAATCTCCATATCGGTCGCGGTGAAGCGGAGCTTGCCGTCCTTCACTTCGATCATCGCATTGGCGAGGATAGGGATCGTGTTGCGCTTCTCGGCGACGCTCTGGATATGGGCCAGCGCTTTCAGCAGCGTGGCCCGGTCGGCCTTGAGCTTCATCGTTACATTCCCCGGGGTGGCCAGATGCAAGCCTGCCACACTTCCGCGAGGTGTGGGGCAGGCAGTTGGCCGTTCAGTCTAGCAACCGAAGCGGCCCACGCAAATAGCCGTGATCAGAACCGCTCCACCCAGGGCCGTAGCGCGATTTCGTCCGTCCAGACCGAGCGTGGCTGGCACAGGACGGCCAGCATGGTGTCAGCGATGGCGTCGGGGTCGAGCATGCTGTCGGGCGCACCCGCCGGTTCGGGTCGGGCGGCGGCACGGATGCCGCCGTCGATGACGACATGCACGACGTGGATGCCCTTCGGGTGCAGCTCCCGTGCCATGCTCTGCGCCAGGCCGCGCAGGGCGAACTTGCCCATCGCGAACGGGGCCGATTGCGCGTAGCCCTTCACCCCAGCGGACGCTCCCGTCAGCAGGATCGTGCCGCCGCCCGCCGCCAGCATCGCGCGTGCGGCCTGCTGCGCCACCAGGAACGCGCCGAACGCCGTCACCTCCAAGGAGCGGCGCACTTCGGCCGGGTCCAGCTCCGTCAGCGGGCCGCGGACGCGGTAGCTCGGGTTGTACAGCACCACGGACGCGTCCGGCACGGCCTGGAACAGCGCGGCCACGGAGGCCGGATCGGCGGCGTCGCAGGCGTGGGCGGTCGCCCGCGTTTCCGCCGCGAGGTCCGCCAGCTTCGCCGTGTCGCGCGCGGCCAGCGCCACCTCGTAGCCCTCCCGCGCCAGCAGCCGCGCGAACGAGGCGGACAGCCCGGCCCCCACCCCTACGACCAGCGCGCGGCTCACGCGGAAAACTCCCGCGCGCGGCTCACGCGACGAACTCCAGCGCCGCCCCGCCCGCGTGGGCGAAGGCGACCCGCACCTGCCCGCCCGGCGGCGCGTAGTCCTTGCCCGTCCACGATCCGCACGTCACGAACTGCCCGGCGCGCAACCCACCCGCCCAGCGCGAGCCGGTGTCGGCCAGCCACTGCACCAGCCGGATCATGTCGCCCGCCGGGTTGGCCGTGCCGCGCTTGACCTCTGTCCCGTCGATCGTCAGTACGACCTGCTCGGCGGCGAAGTCGATCGCCTGCCAGTCCGGCACGGTCGCTCCGAACACGAAGCCGCCATGCGACAGGCTGTCGGCCAGCAAGGTCCAGGGATCCAGCGCGTCGGGCGTCGTGAAGCGGGATTGCAGCACTTCGATCGCTGGGTGGCAGCCGGCGATGGCGGCGATAACGTCGTCCCGGCCGTAGGGCGCCTCCCGGGCCGGCAGGTCGGCGCCGAGGCGGAACGCGATCTCGGCCTCGACGCCGCGCAGCGTGTAGCGGGACGCGGGCAGTTGGGCCGGACTGGAGGCGATCCCGGCGGCGGGCAGTGGCGCACAGTTGCAGGGACCGCCGGGTGCGGGCGAGCCGACCTTCCATCCCCCGATCGCGCCCAGATGCTTGCTGACGGCGCGCTGCACGAGATAGGCCTGCGCTTCGTCACGCGGGCGCAGCACGGTCGGCAACTCGTGCAGCAATTCGGCGGGGTTGGCCCAGACATCGGCCAGCAGGGCGGCAGTGTCGGCGTGTCGGTCCATCTCGCTCACATCCCGGTTGGCGATGGAGTGTCGCATCACGGCCCCCGGCTTGCCAACACCAGGACTTGCCAACACCGGGGCTTGCCAACATCGGGGCTTGCCAACACGCGAAGCCGTGGCGAGAACGGCGGGGAACCTCAAGGCTCCCGCCGCATGCCCAACTTCGACGACCTCCGCCTTGGCCAGGCTGCCAGCCTGGCCGGCGCCGTGCTCGCCACCCGCCTGCCCGCCCCCGGCACGATCCCTCTCAACCAGTCGCCCAGCTTCCGCCGCCCGGTCACGATCGGCGCCACCGTCACCACCACGGCCGAGACCATCGCGCTCGACCCGGCGAAGCAGCGCGTCACCCTCAAGACGACCTGCACGGTCGAAGGCCAGGCGGAGGTGATCGCCCCGAGCCCGCGGACGCTCAAGGCCTGATGGCCCCCACCGACCAGAAATCGATCTACACCGACTGGCGCGCGCTGCCGGAGGCCGCGCGCGGGGCAACGGTCGCGCTGGGCAACTTCGACGGCGTCCACCGCGGCCACGTGCACGTCCTGCACAGCGCCCATGCCGCCCGCCCCGACGCCGACCTCGCGGTACTGACTTTCGAGCCGCATCCGCGCGAGCTGTTCCGCCCCGACGACCCGCCGTTCCGCCTCACCCTGTCGGCCGAGCGCGCGGCGGCGCTGGCCGAGTTCGGCGTCCGCCACGTGGTCGAGGTCGGGTTCGACCGCGCGTTCAGCCTGCTGACGTCCGAGCAGTTCGTGATCGAGGTGCTGCACGACGCATTGGGCGCACGCCACCTAGCCTGCGGGCCGGATTTCGCGTTCGGCCACCGCCGCGGCGGCAGCCTGGCGTTCCTGGCCATCCGGGCGGAGCAGCTCGGCATGGGGCTGACGGTCGTGCCGCCGCTCGGCGACGCGCAGGGCGTGCTGTCGTCCACCCGCATCCGCCGCCTGCTGCAGGACGGCTATCCCGAACGCGCCGCCGCTGAGCTGGGCCGCCCCTGGAGCATCCGCGGCGTCGTCGCCCACGGGGATGCGCGGGGCCGCACGATCGGGTTCCCCACCGCCAACATCGCCCTGGGCCGCCATCTCGAGCCCGCCCGCGGCGTGTACGCCGTCACCGCTGAGATCGACGGGCGGCAGGTCAAGGGCGTCGCCAACATCGGCCGCCGCCCCACCGTCGCCGAGGGCGCGCTGAGCCGGGTGGAGGCGCACTGGTTCGATTTCGAAGGCGACCTATACGGACGCGAGCTGTCGGTGGCGCTGCGGCATTTCCTCCGCGCCGAACGCCGCTTCGCCGGGCTGGACGAGTTGCGCGCGCAGATCGCCGCCGATGCCGACGAGGCGCGCGCGCTGCTCGGCTGAGGAAGCAATTCTAATTGGCCGTTTGGCTGCATCAGCCTCACCGTGCGAGCTGGGCCTCGACGTGGGGCGGCGGTGTTGAGTCGATCAGGGTCTGCATGAGCGTCTTCCAGTTGG
>JAABUJ010006556.1_pt1 | contig 11194 bp, 11 predicted proteins | sample 5559131 | NCBI WGS metagenome assembly JAABUJ01 (sample SAMN10711875, study PRJNA513366) | rock metagenome | isolation source: Antarctica rocks | place: Antarctica: Victoria Land, Mt New Zealand nord | collected 2016-01-07 | reverse complement strand
CGTCAGCTCGCGCGACGCTTCGCACGGGGCGCTGGCCGGCGCCGAGCACGTGGTGGACCGGCTGCTGGCCAATGTTGCCCACGGCCGCTTCGAGCGGTCACTGTCCGGGCTCACCGCTATGGCCGCAGCCGTCACCGGCGCGGAGGTATATCTGGAGCACTACAAGGCCAGCTTCGGTAACAAGGTGATGTGGAGCCCGATCCTGGTCACTCCCCCGCTGGTCGTGGCCGGTATCGGCGGGGTGTTCAGCAAACGGTGGGCCAAGACGGCGCTACCGATCACCGCCGGGATATTCACCCTCAACGGCCTGGCCGGTGAGTACTTCCATGCACGGGGGGTGGCCCGCAAGCCTGGTGGTTGGGCGTTGGCTTCGTACAACCTGCCGATGGGCCCGCCGATCTCGGCGCCGGGGCTGATGGCAATGGTCGGCGGCATGGGGCTGCTCGCCTCCGTCCTGCGCCGTGAGAAGTAGGCGGCCAGCCATGCCGGACTTCCGTGAGCCGACCCACTTGCCCAACCTGCGCGCGGACGGTCAGCCGCCGCATCCGAGCTGGCTGCCGCGCCAGCGTCGCGGCATCACCCCGCAGATGATCGGCCGCTACCCCGACTACGACGTCCTGGAGGAGACCGACCGCTGGGACCACGCCACCAAGAAGGTCGTGCTGGCCCGGCTGGACCCAGCGGCGCCGATGCGGTTCTTCACCGACGCTGAGCAGCCTGCGCTCCGGGCCCTCTGTGACACCGTGCTTGCTCAGGACACCGAGCCCCGAGTTCCGGTGGCCGAGTTCATCGACGACAAGCTGGCCGCTGACCGGCTCGACGGCTACCAGTACGCCGACATGCCGGACGACCACGAGACCTGGCGGCTGGTGCTGCGCGGCCTCGACGAGGTGGCGCGTGCTCGGTACGGCAAGGACGGCTTCGCCAACGCCGAGCCCGAGACGCGCGAGGCCATCGTCGATCAGCTGTCGCAGGGGAAGCTGAGCGGCGGTGCGTGGGACGAGCTGAACGTTTCGCGCGCGTGGTCGGTGTGCATGCGGTCGATCCTGGCCGGCTTCTACTCTCATCCCTGGGCCTGGAACGAGATTGGCTTCGGCGGCCCCGCCTATCCGCGTGGGTTCATGCGACTGGGCCCGGTGAGTACCACCGAGCCTTTCGAGAAGCACGGCTCCACCAGCGAGGATCCGGTCCGGGTCGTTCAGGACGGGGCGTTGTGATGGGCGAGCTGCTGCGAGGCATCCTGAAAGGGTCGGTCGGCCCGGCCGACAACGACTCCCGGTTCCTGCTCGACGTGCACTCGCGGGAGCTGCCCGGCGAGGACACCATGCGCCGCTACCCCGACAGCGACGAGGTCGATCTGGTCATCGTCGGCGCCGGCGCGGGCGGTTCGGTCCTGGCCCAGCGACTGGCCCGGCACGGCTGGAAGATCGTCATCCTGGAGGCCGGCCCGTTCTGGCACCCGGACGAGGACTGGGTCAGCGACGAGGCCGGCTCGCACGAGCTCTACTGGACGCAGAAGCGGATCATCGGCGGCAGCGACCCGATCGAGCTGGGCAAAAACAACTCGGGGCGTGGCGTAGGCGGCTCGATGATCCACTACGCCGGCTACACCCCGCGCTTCCACCCGAGCGACCTCCACACTGCGTCCGCCGACGGGGTGGGCCCGGACTGGCCGATCGACTACGAGGACATCCGCCCACACTACGAGCAGGTCGAGCGCGAGCTACCGGTCGCCGGACAGAACTGGCCGTGGGGCTACCCGCACCGCTACCCATTCTCCCCGCACCCGGTGTCCGAAGCCGCGTCCAAGATGTGGGAAGGCGCGCGCAGGTTGGGCATCGAGATGCGGGTCGGACCGGTCGGCATCGTCAACGGCACCTTCGGCAACCGGCCGCACTGCATCTACCGCGGTTACTGCCTGCAGGGCTGCAAGGTCAACGCCAAGGCGAGCCCGTACGTCACCCACCTGCCCGATGCCCTGGCGCACGCGGTCGAGATCCGCGCCAACTGCATGGCCTCCCGCGTCGAGCTCGACGACGCCACAGGACGCGCGACCGGCGTGGTCTACCACGACGAGATCGGCGGCGCGGAGAAGCTGCAAAGGGCCCGGTTCGTGGCCATCGCCGGGTATTCGATCGAGACGCCGCGGCTGCTGCTGAACTCGACCTCACGACGCTTCCCGAACGGGATGTGCAACGACGAGGACCAGGTCGGGCGCTACGTCATGGTCCAGGGCGCGAGCCAGACCGCCGGGCGCTTCCCGGGCGAGCTGCGGATGTACAAGGCGCCGCCGCCCGAGGTCTCCTCCGAACAGTTCTACGAGACCGATGTGCAGCGGGGTTTCGTCCGTGGGTTCTCCATCCAGACCGTCGCGCCGTTGCCGATCGGCTGGGCCGAGCACGTGCTCGCCGATGGGCACTGGGGCCGCCCGATGCGCGAGTACATGCGCGACTACAACCACTGGTCGACGATCGGCGTGCTCAATGAGCTGCTGGCCCAACCGGACAACCGGATCACCGTCGCGCAGGAGACCGATCCCTACGGCATCCCGATCGCCCGGATGGACTACTCGCTGTGCGACAACGACAAGGCCAACATCGCCTACTCGACCGGGATCATCACCGACATCCTCAAGGCCGCCGGCGCGCAGGACGTGCTGACGATCCATCGCTACGCGCACCTCGTCGGGGGCGGCCGGATGGGCACCAGCCCGGACAACAGCGTGATCGACGCCAGCCAGCGCAGCTGGGCCGTGCCCAACCTGTTCCTCGCCGACGGCTCGGTGTGCCCCACCCAGGGGTCGGCGAACCCGGCACTGACGATCATGGCGCTGGCCTCGCGGCTGGCCCAGCGGATGGCCAGCAGGGACGCGATGGATGACGATCCGGCGACGCGCAGCGGGGTGGCAGCGTCACGTCAATCGGTCGGGTAGGGCGGGGTGCCTAGCTTCTTTCCGTGGTGGATCGTCGTCACCCACTTCCTGAATATCTTCTTCATGCTGCTGCTGTTCCGGTCCGGGCTGGAAGTGCTCTCGGCATTTCCGAAGCTCTACTGGCACGACGACTGCCCACCGGGACGCGAATGGCTCCGGTTGTCGAAGAAGACGTTCGCCGCCGATTCCCGTAAGCCCTGGACCTCGCTGGACGAGGAGGAGTCGTGGTCGCCGGTGGTGGCGCTGCCCGGCCGGAAGAACCTCGGCCTGGGCCGGCACTGGCACTTCATGACGGTCCAGTTCTGGATCCTCACCGGCGTCGTGTATGTCGCGCTGGTGTTCGCCACCGGTTACTGGCACTATCTTATCCCGACCCGCTGGTCGCTGTTCCCCAACTCGGTGAAGTCGGTGGGCACCTACCTGCACTTCCAGATCCCGCACCCGATCCCCGGTCAGCCGTTCGAACCGGCCCAGAAGCTGGCCTACTTCCTGGTCATCTTCGTGCTGGCGCCGTTCCAGATCGCGACCGGTGCGGCGATGTCGCCGTCGGTACTGGCGCGTTTCCCCTGGTACGGAAGACTTTTCGGCGGCAAACAGGGGGCCCGCAGCCTGCACTTCCTCGGGCTGTGCGCCTTCGCCGCGTTCATCGTCGTCCACGTCGTAATGGTCATCATCCACGGCACCGCGCACGAGTTCACCGCGATCGTGCTGGACGGCTACCAGCACAGCAAGACCCTGGCCCTGGCCATCGGCCTGACCGGGCTGTTCCTGATCCTGGTGTTCCACGTGTTGATCACGTGGTTCTCGTTGCGGTATCGACGGCGCACGCAGCGCCTGCTGGGGTTCATGGTCAACCCCTTCGAGCGGGCGATCTCCCGGACCTTCACCTCGCGGGAGAACTTCTCCGCCCGGCACATCTCACCGTTCTTCCGGGTCAACGGGTATCCGCCGATCGGGCCGGTATACCAGCGCCTGGTCGCGGACGGCTTCGCCGACTACCGGCTCGAGGTCGGCGGCCTGGTCGCCAACCCGGTCTCACTGTCGCTGGCCGACCTGCGCACCCTCGGGCAGGCGGAGCAGATCACCAAGCACAACTGCATCCAGGGCTGGACCGCGATCGCGCAGTGGGGCGGCGTGCCACTGGCCCGCATCCTGGAACTCGTCGGCCCCACTGCGACCGCACGGCACGTCGTGTTCTACGCCTTCGACGACAAGGGCGAGACCGAGGGCGAGGGCCGGTACGGCTTCTACTACGGGACCGTCCCGCTGTATCTGGCGGACAACCCGCAGACGATCCTGGCGCTGGAGATGAACGGTGCCCCGCTACCGGTCGAGCACGGCGCCCCGGTCCGGCTGCGGATCGAGACCCAGCTCGGCTTCAAGATGGTCAAGTGGATCCGGGCGATCGAGTTCGTCGAGAACGTCCAGGACATCGGCATGGGCCAAGGCGGCTGGCGCGAAGACCAGCAGTTCTACGCCAACGCCGCCGGCATCTAGGCAGATTCAGCTACCGATCCAGGAGACCGTGAGACCACCGTGAACCCGTCCGGGGAGCAGTTCGAGATCGCATCCGGCGACCACCGGGTGACCCTCGTCGAGGTCGGCGGCGGCGTCCGCGGTTACACCTTGGGCGGTCGGCCGCTGCTCGACGGCTACGACATCGGCGAGCGGTGCACCGGCGCCCGCGGCCTGCCGCTGATCCCCTGGCCCAACCGGCTCGCCGACGGCGCGTACACCTTCGACGGCACCGACCACCAGGTCCCGCTCACCGAGCCGGACAAGCACAACGCCATCCACGGGTTCCTGCGCTGGCGGAACTGGACCGCCCGGGAGCAGGACGTGGACCGGATCATCCTCGGGACGGTGCTACACCCGCAGATGGGCTACCCGTTCGCCCTCGACGTCGCCCTCGACTACGCCGTCAGCGAAGCGGGGCTGAGCGTCCGTACCACCGCCACCAACGTCGGCGACCGACCCTGCCCCTACGCGGCCGGCCAGCACCCGTACCTCACCGTCGGCACCGAGCACGTCGACCCGGCCACCCTGCAGCTCGACGCCGGTCGGTGGCTGCCCACCGACGACTGGGGGCTGCCCACGGGATCCGAGCCGGTCGCCGGTTCGCCGTACGACTTCCGCGCGGCCCGGCCGATCGGCGACCAGGACATCGACTTCACCTTCACCGACCTGGCCCGCGACAGCGACGGGCTCGCCTGGGTCCGGCTGGCCGCACCGGACGGCCGCCGCGTCGAGGTCTGGCTGGACGGGAGCTACCGGTTCGTCGAGATCTACACCGCGCACACGCAGCCGCAGCCGCAGTGGCGCCGCGGCCTTGGGGTAGAGCCGATGACCTGCGCGCCGAACGCCTTCGCCAGCGGCGACGGCCTGATCCGGCTCGAGCCGGGCGAGTCGGCCACCACAAGCTGGGGCATCAGGCCCGGCTGACCCGATCAGGGGGCACGGCGGCTGCTCCCGCCGCGCAGCACGGCCACCGCCGCCGCCGCGAGCACGCCGCAGCCGACTATGCGTCGCGTGGTCGCCCACCGGCCCCGGATCAGCTCGCGCAGCGCCGCCACCCCCAGGGCGAGCTCCTCCCGGCTGGCGGCGATGTCCGCAGCGATCGCGGCCCGGTCGCCGCGGGCGATCACTGCCTGCCGAGCGACCGCCTCCAGATGCTGCGCAGTCGGCCGGCCGGCCAGCTGCGAGCGGGCCCGGGTGGACCGCTGGATCTCGCTGCTGCTGGCGCCGGGTCCGCGGCCGCCCAGCAGCCGGGCGCGGAGCTGCGCCACACCGGCCTGCACCGCGGCCGGGTCGGCGCCATCGACAGCAGCCATCTCAGGCCGTCCGATACCGCTCGGCGTCGGCGCGCTTGAGGGTCAGGCCGAACCCGGGCCGGCCCTGGTCGGGGCGCAGCACCCCGCCGGTGGGGTCGAGCACCCCGTCGAAGAACATCCCCTCGATGCGGACGTGGTCGTGGAAGTACTCCAGGTGCCGCAGGTTGGGCACGGCGGCGGCGACGTGCGCGTGCAGGTTCGGCGCGCAGTGCCCCGAGACCTGCAGGTTGTACGCGGCAGCCACCGCGGCCGCCCGCAGCCAGTCGGTGATCCCGCCGCAGCGGGTCACGTCGACCTGCAGGCAGTCCACCGCCTGCGCGGCGACCATCCGGGCGAAGTAGACCAGGTCGTAGCCGTACTCGCCGGCGGCGGTATCCGGACTGGTCTGGTCCCGCACCTCGCGCAGCCCGTCGAGGTCGTCGGAGGACACCGGCTCCTCGAACCAGGTCACGTCGGAGGCCGCCATGGCGTGGGCCACCCGGATCGCCTGCTTGCGGGTGTAGCCGCCATTGGCGTCCACGTACAGCGCGACGTCCGCACCGATCACCTCGCGGGCGAAGGCGATCCGGGCCAGGTCGCGCCGCTCGCAGCTGCCCCACGACTCACCAATCTTGATCTTCACCCGGGGAGTGCCCCACTGCCCCACCCACCGCTCCAGCTGGGCCCGCGCGGTCGCCTCGTCGTAGGTGGTGAACCCGCCGCTGCCGTAGATCGGCACCTGCTCGTGGACCACCCCGAGCAGCCGGCACACCGGCAGCTCCAACAGCCGGGCCTTGAGATCCCACAGTGCCGTATCCACCGCGCTGATCGCGCACGACACCAGCCCCGGACGGCCCAGGTTCCGCACCGCCCGGACCATCGCCTCCCAGGCGCCCGGGACGTCCATCGCCGCCCGCCCGAGCACCGCGGCGGCCAGCGGGCCGTCGATGACCGGCCTGGCGCCGGCACCGGCGTAGGTGTATCCCAGCCCCGTCCTGCCGCCGCCGGTCGCTTCGACGAGCACCATGGTGGTCGAGGACCACGCCACGGTGCCGTCGGCCTCCGGCTGGTCGGTCGGGATCTCGTACACCGACACCGCCAGGCTGTCCACGACCGCCTCCGAGACGCTCACCGCCCACACCGCCCTCTCGCATCACACATCGGTCCCTCGCTGTCCCGGCCGGTCATCAAGTCCTGGCTGGCGCGGGCGTTCACCGCGGTGGCCTGGGCGGGCGCAGCGACACGGGCAGCAGCCACCGGGCCAGCCAGGCGGCGGCAGCCTGCCGCCAGGCGGCCAGCGCGCCGAGTCGTCCACCGCCACCCAGCCCGGACGGTACGGCCGAGCCGCGGCAGGCCAGCGCCGCCCCGACCACGGCGAAGCTGCCGGCGGCCGCCGCGTCCACCAGCCCGGCTCGGCGTCGCGCCCGGTCCCAGCCGGCCAGCCCGACCATCGACGGCGTGCGCCAGGTCGGTCTCCACCCCCAACGCCAGCACGGTCCGGCTCGCCGGCCCAGCGGTCGCCACCGCCTGCGCCAGGTGCCGCGCGCCCAGCAGTCGCGCCACCATCCGGGTCCGCGGATCAGCCCGGTGCCCGGTGTAGAGCCGGATCACCGGGCCCGGCGCACCCAACAGCAAAACGCCGTACCCGGCCCGTACAGCGGCAAAGCGGTTCACCCCTGACACAGCCAACCCGCCAAACCCAGCCCGGCCACGGCCGCAGTGGCCGCCGCGAGGGCGCTGGCGTGGTGGGGGAACCACAGCTGCGGCACAGTCGCATCGGTCACCACAGCCCGGCTCATCGCTCGCGTCCCTCCTGGCCGATCGGCCACTTATGCTTCCGCCGACCTTGACTCGGAAACTACTCGCGCCGGGCGATGACCGGACACAGCCCCACCAGGGCAGTCCAACGGTCGACAGCGCCACGGTGCTCAGGCAGTGCAGCCGATGCCAGGTCGGCGAGCAGGACGTGTATCCGACCCGGGAACCGCAGCCGCCCGTCTGCGCCCACCGAACGGCCGTCGGGCAGATGCCTGGTCGCGAGGCGGCGCAGCAGATCATGCAACACGTCGAGCGCCTGCGCGGCGGTCGTCGGGTCGTTGATCCCCGGTGAGAGCGCCCGTTCTGCGATGTCGACCAGCTGACGGAAACCGAAAGCCAGATCCTGCTCCATCGTCCGCTCGGTATCCAGCGCCAGCGCACCGATGACCCGCTTCCCGAGCGTCTCGAGCTCGCCCGCGTCCATGGCCGGGCGGTCCGGTTCGGGATGAATGGTCAACAGCGGCGCACCGGCTGGCACGAAGTCGCCGAGCCGTGGGATGAGCACCAGCACGGCATCAGCGTCCGCCGCCAGCTCGACCAGGACCTGTTCGTTGACCGAGACCACGACGCCCGGATGCGGTGCCGGCACGGTCAGGACGGCCGGGGACACGGGCGTGCGCACCCCGCCGGCGGTGAGGTCCGATGGGTAGCGTTGTTCCAGGACACGGCGCGACTGCGTACCGATGTAGGTGACGATCGTTGCCGCGCGGATGATGTTGGCGACGTGATCGATGTAGCGGATGAACAGCCCGACGCTGGCGAGCACGAACGCGAAGGCCACAGTCACCGCGATCCGCGGGACGAACCCCCCCCTGACCGCTGGTTCCCAGGACCGCCCGCTGCACCACCAGCGCGTACACGAACGTCGCCACGAAAACGCCCAGGGTGAACTGGATGGTCCGGTCGCGCAGGAACATCCGCAGCACCCTAGGAGAGAACTGACCGCTAGTGAGCTGCAACACGACGATGGTGATCGAGAACACCAAGCCGGTGAACGAGATCATCGCGGTGACGATGGAGGACAGAAAGCTGCGCGCCCCGCCGGGCGGCCCGGGATACAGAAACACGCCGTGCGCAGCAGGCAGGCGCTGATCGAGCGCGATCAGTCCAATGCCCAGCCCGATCGAGGCCACCACGCACAGGGCAGGCACCAGCCAAAACGTTGACCGCAGCACGTCCCGCGCGTGCTTCGCCGACACGAGCGGAAGCCGGGATCCGAGTCCAGTCATCCACCCGCCTCCAGCCTGATCCACGCGTCACCCCAACCATGACCGCCCCTCGGGCACGCCGCACTCAGTGGACCGCCCGATGGGAACCACCATGAACCGGCCCGGCTACTTTGCCGGCCTCGTGCCGGTGGTGTCACCGGTTGGCGAGCCAGTCGGGCGAGCGTCGGGCGTAGTAGGCGACTTGCTGCCGCCACGTGAAGCCTGTCGTCCCAGCTACTCGGGCGGTCGTCCCGGAAGCCATGAGCAGCCCCCAACCAGCGCCCGGTTCACCCCAGCCGCGGCGCCGGGCACCAAGACGCCGCGCGCCCAGATGAGGCCGGGCGCCGCCGCTCCACGCTGACCGCCTCGGCCCGGCCGTCACCGCCACGAGCTCACCACGCCGACGGCAAGTCGCTCGAGTCGGCCGATCACGCGCCGGTTCTCGCCGCCGTCAAGGTCGCTCCTCCTCGTTGCACTGCGCGCGCTCCACCTTTGACGCCGGCCGCCAGACGACGCAAGCAACGGATCCGGTCATTGACGGCCCACCACAGGTAGAACATCAACGCATGAACTGGATCATTGGGAACTGGCCGCACCTAGGAGTGGTCGCGGGGAAGGCCGCGCTCATGTACGCCGTAGCCCTCCTCGGCCTACGGGTAGGGCAACGCCGCACGCTGGCGCAGTGGACCATAACCGACTTCATCACCGCCGTCGCCGTAGGCGCCATCGTGGGCCGGACGGCGATCGCGTCCACGCAGTCGTTCGCCACCGGCGGCGCAGCCCTGCTCACGCTCATCGTCGTGCACCGCCTGGTCAGCCTGCTGCGACTGCACCCCACCCTCCGCGTGCTGTTCGACCACGAGATCCGCGTCCTGATCGTGCACGGCCAGCTACGGTCGGCCCAGCTCCGACGCTGCGGCCTCACCGACGACGACGTCTTCTCCCACCTGCGCGAACGCGGCGTGTTCGATGTGGCCGACGTGATGTACCTTCTCTACGAGGCCAAAGGGGCGCTCACCATCGTCCGCCGGGACGACGGTGAGCGGGCGCCGCTGGTCCAAGCAGCACTGGATCGCTCCGCCGGCATCTGACCGCACCTTCCGCCCCAGCAGTCCACGCCCGCACGGGCCGAACGGTTCAGCTGTGCGCCTCGATGTAGGCGTCCGGATCCTTGTCTGAGCGGTCGATGCCGTGCCCGCCGGCGCGTGACGCCTCGTAGGCGGCGAACTCCAACCCCAGCTGACGCCGCAGGTCCAACGGGGCACGCCGACGGAAGTCGGCCAGCGCGCCGCGCTCCTCCTCGCCCATGTGGTCGCTGTTGGCGGTGCGGGCGTCGGCCACGCACGACCACCACACCTGGCTGCCCACCCGATGGGTGCCGGCGGCTCGGACCGCGTCGCGGATGTCGTTATGGTCGCCGACGGCGTCCTCGGTCTCCTCGCCGCCTTCCTTGCCGAACTCGAGCAGCCTCGGGTAGAAGAACTTCTCCTCGGCATCGGCGTGAGCATCGAGAAGAACAGCGAGGCCGTCCCAGATGCCTGAACGGTCTCGTTGTCGGCTTTCGCCCCCTGTGCCTCATCGAGCAGGGCGAACCCTCGCCGCTGCCGGTCATGGTCTATGAGAATGAGGTCAGTGATGTCCATCATGCTCCTCGACCGCTGCTCAGCAAAGACTTGCCTCTGCACTGTTTCATGACCCGATAGTGCCACACGTAGCGGTCCCACTCGGGGAACGACCAACGGCAACCAGCGTTGCGAACTCGGCCTTCCCCGACCTGCGGCCGTCATTCCCGTATACCCGGCCCGAGAAAAGGCCCGGCGAGCGGGGGCCATACGGGACAACACAACGATGCAGATCCACCTGCCGACTGCCCGGAGAGCTGACCCTCAGAAGGGGTGAGACTGACCTCGGTCACGGCCGAGTTGCCGCCGAAGGACTTCCCGACGTTATCCAACCTGAGCAGCATCCGGTCCGTCCCAGTTGCGAGCTCAGCTGCCATGTCGCCGGCCACCTCCGTCGGCGAAGCCGCGAACAGCCGCGGCGCCGGCGTGCCGTCAATGGCGGCAGCCATCGTTGGCGCCGGCACGCTCCGACCCGCGCGAGCGGCGATCAACTTGTCCCTACCCACCGTTCCGGGCCGGTCTCCTTTGGCACTCGACGCCGTCCTCGGTGGTGTAGCCAAGCTCGAAGCCATCAGTGGTAGGCCAGCCGCACCGTCTCCGCGGAAAACGCCATCATAAATCAAAAGTGTTCGCCAGCACGCCGCCGAATCCCGACAGCGACACGCAACCTAACTCCGGACGTCCCAACATTCGTCGCAACCTCAGTCCGGGCGTCACAACCTTCGCACGGACGCGACACCCCTGACCTGACAGGGCGCATCCCCACGAGCAGATATCAAGATCGCAGACTCACACACCTCATGC
>JAABUJ010006555.1_pt1 | contig 11196 bp, 12 predicted proteins | sample 5559131 | NCBI WGS metagenome assembly JAABUJ01 (sample SAMN10711875, study PRJNA513366) | rock metagenome | isolation source: Antarctica rocks | place: Antarctica: Victoria Land, Mt New Zealand nord | collected 2016-01-07 | reverse complement strand
GATGCGCGTTGTCGACGGGCGATTCTCGTGCCGAGAAGCAACGTTTCGCTGATCGGTCTGAACAAGCCATAGACTTCACTGGTAGGGCCAATGTGCGATAGACAACGAACCGATCTCAGCGGAACAGGGGAGGCTCGGTAACCATCAATTGTCGGTTAAGAAACCTTATGCGACACATTGCTTTCGGATGAGTCTGACCGACCCGATCACTCATCATGCCTCTAATCGCTGTCGAATCGTCGCGGCAAAACGGGGCACGTTGACCGCGAGCCCGTCGAGGATCTCGCTCAGGGTTTGCGGCGGCTTGCGCCGGTCGCGCTCCTGTTGCCGGAGGATGCCGAGCATCGCGTCGGGGTCGGCATGAAACAGTCGCAGCAGAAGGTCGTCGGGGTGGATCGCCCGCAGATCGAACGGTGCTAGGTCCCGCTCGCGGAAATCACGCAGGTTGCTCGTCACGATCATATCGATCTGCGCTCGCCACGCGGCGGCGGTGACGTGTCGGTCCTTCGGGTGATTGGTCATCCGTTCGATCGATGACTCGTAGCCCCTGATCGGCGCGTCGGGGAAAGCCGTCCGCATGAACTCGAGCAACCGTGCGGTCTGTGCGGCGGTGGTCAACCGCTGGCGAACGAGCGCACGCTCGACCTCGGCGAGGATCGCATCCGTCCAGCGTACCTGGCAGAGGCCTGCCTCGGCGGCGCGCAAAATCGTATCGCGCACCGAGAGCGGCACGAGTACATTGGCGTCCGGCAGGATCGTGGGGATCGGCACCGGTTAGGCGGGGTCAGTTTCGAGCACGCTGAAGGGGACGTCACCGAGCCCCGCCTCCTGGCTGAGTTGCGTGAGTTCCCGCAAGGCCGCCCGGCGCGTGGTGTCGCGCTCCCGCTTGTAGGCCAGCAGGTCCATACGGCGAATGTGCCGCTGCCGCCCCGTGCCGGTGAAGCCGATCGCCCCCGCGTCGAGGATCTGGGCGAGGTAGTCGTAGGACACGTTGAGCAGTTCGGCAGCCTGCTTCAAGGTCAAGGATTCTTCGTCGTGCCGCGCCGCCGTGTGCGTACTCGTTGGTGTGCGGGTGGCCATCGCTTCTCTCCCAATGCCAGCCGTCCTATGCGGAGACCAGCCCAAGTTTCACCAAGCGGATCGTCAGTGCCTGCTGGCTGACGCCGAACGTCGTGGCGAGCTTCCAGACGGTGCGCTCATCATAGAGATCGATTTCGTGACCGTCGAGCGCTTTCTCGAGGACGGCCGCAGGCATCAATAATGCCGCCGCGAACGCGTTCGCCTCGATCTCCTGCTGATAGACGCCATCCGCTGAGGAACTGTCCCGATAGAAGGTCAGCGTGGAATCCACGAAGAGCTTCGCTGCGTCGCGGTGGAGCAGATAGTGCCCGAGCTCATGCGCGATGGTAAAGCGCTGGCGGTGGGCGTGATGATCTTCGTTCACGCCGATAGCAGCGTGCTCGTTACGGACGACGAGCATCCCCGATATCGCATCTTCAAGCGGCTGTGCTATTACGCTGACGCCCAACCGTTCCGCGACGGTGATCACATCGATCGGCGCACCCTGCACGTTCGTCTCGCGCAACACCTGCTCCGCACGACACTCGATTGCATCGGTCTTTACGAGACTCATGATTCCTCCGGAAGTTGCTTCAAGAGCATGCGCGCGAGCGATGCGGCCATCGGGGGCATCACGGCAGAGTGGCCATCGACGGTCACCTCTTCACGAGCGTCATCCTGAACGACGTCACGCAGCGCGGGAAGGAGGTCTCCAATCTCCATTTGGAGGATGTCACAGTATCGGTATAGGAGATGCAGCGGCGGACGTTGCGTGCCGGACTCGATGTTCGCGACCGAGGTGCGTTCCACGCCAAGTCTCTCCGCAAGGTGTTGCTGGGTGAACCGCAGCACCTGCCGCTGCGCCTTGAGGCATGCACCGATGGATGTATAGAGGAGCCGCTCGTTAATCACCATGCTGTCAGTATGTCACCGATCGTTGTCTGCGTCAATATCGCTGACAGTCATTTGAATTGACGTTGATATTGTGGTTGACTTTCTCGCGCTCGGCTGGTATCGTATTCTGCGTAGTGTACGGACATGATCGAGCCGGGTACTACAGCATCTGATCGTCTACCTCTCAAGGAGTTCCGGCTCATGCACACGCTCACATTTTACCCCATCGGCAATGCGGACTGCTATCGCGTCGTGCTTGCGAACGGCAAGCAGTTGCTCTTCGACTACTCGGATCGGCGGGTCGCGACCGACACGGAGGATCGGCGCATTGATTTGCCGAAGAGCCTGCGGGAGGCGCTCAAGGCCGCAGGCAAAAACCACTTCGATGTCGTCGCCTTTACCCACTCCGATAAGGACCATGTGCAAGGAGCGGCGGCGTTCTTCCATCTCCTGCACGATGAGGCGTACCAGGGCGACGATCGCATCAAGATCACCGAACTTTGGGTGCCGGCCAAATTGATCACCGAAGACCCTGCAGATCTCTGTGAAGACGCACAGATCCTCCAGTCGGAGGCGTGGTATCGCCTGCGGCGCCAATCGGGCATCCGCGTCTTCTCACAACCGGAGGCGTTGGCGGCATGGTTGGACGAAGAGGGTTTAACACGTAAGTTATGCAACGACTGCCTCAGCGGGGCCGGTCAACTGGTTCCGGGATTCACGGAGGCGGACGATGGCATCGAGTTTTTCGTCCATTCGCCATTCGCCATTCGTCAGGATGACGGAACGCTCGATGAGCGGAACGACTGCTCGCTAGTGTTGCAGGCTACCTTCACCGTCCTCGATGTCGAGACCCGCTTCCTGCTCGGTGCCGACGTCACGCACGAAGTGCTCGCCGAAATCGTGGACGTGACGAAGTGGCACAAGAATCAAGATCGATTGAAGTGGGACGTCTTGAAGGTCCCGCATCACTCCAGCTATCTTTCTCTCAACAGCGAGCGGGGCGAGGACACGACGATCCCGGTGCCGAACGTCAAATGGCTCTTCGAGGATCAGGCGGGCGACCACGCCATTATTGTCTCCACGAGCAAGCCGATCCCCGCCACCGACCCAGAAACAGACACGGATCCCCCACACCGGCAGGCCGCAAACTACTACCGGGCTTGCGCCGAGCGTGCCGACGGCGAGTACGTGGTGACGATGGAGCATCCCAAAGAAAGCCAGCCCGAGCCGCTCGTCATCACCATCGGAAGCGGCGGAGCCACGCGCGAGAAACGCATCTCTCGCGGCACAATTGCTGCGGTCAGCCGCCCGTCGCCGCGGATGGGGTAGCCGATGGAGGATCATTACATTCCGCTGCCCGGCGCGGTCGTCACGTCGAGCGATCTCCGTATCGTGAAGGCGCGGGACCTTGCGGGTATCGTGCAACCTGACACCCTCCCGTACGTCCACTTGATCGAGTGTCGCCGACTTGAGCTATCCGGTGGGGACGAGATCGTCGTGCTCCTGGTGGAGGTCGAACTCCCGCAGCATCTGCAGGCGTCCATTGAGCGGTTCGAGCGCGTGGCGATTCGCTTCTCACCCGACGATGACACCTATCCTGAGATCCTAGCGCTGCGGCCGGTCTTCCCCCTCCTGCCGCACCTCAATCAGCGGCTGGAGGAGTTCCCACGCAGCCTCTGCGTCTACGATGAGCCGTACGATGAAGTGCGGTTACACTGGACACCGGTGGCCTTCGTCGAGCGTATCCGCACTTGGCTCGCGCGGGCGGCACGCGGGGATCTACATCTCGCCGACCAGCCCCTCGAACCGTTGCTCATGGGCTCGCCCTACTACCTCATGATCCCGCCGAGCCTCTCTGCCCGCACGGGGCATGCTCGCCCGGATGCGCTCATCGGCTATGCCATAGAGGAAGCGGGTGGCGTGCCATTCTTTGTCGTGCGACGCGCGACGCAGCAAGGGCGAGACGCATTCAAGGATGCGAAGAGTGTGGCGATGGTGCTCGAGGGTAAACCCCAGGTCCATGGAGTGATCCGCCGCACACCGCAGAACGTGTCGGAATTGCACGCGCTCATGGCGGCGGCCGGGGACGACTTCCTCGGCGATTTCCGAACGCGGCTGCAGCGATGGCAGGGCGACCCATGGTACTCGGCCTATCGCAACAAAGGCCTTCTCCTCGTCCTCCGCCTGCCGAAGACGCGGACAATGGGCGGGCCGGTGGAAGCTATCGATCTCGCCGCGTTCCTCTGTGATGGCATGACGGTGAAGCAGGTCGGCGAGCAAATCGGGGTGCGTGATCGGGGACAGGGCAGCGCGCCGCAGGCAATCAACGGGGCACGGCGCGGCGAAAGTGTTTCCCTTACTCCGCTACAACCAGTCGAGGCCCTCTCGCGCCCATTGGCCGCACAACTGAACGGGTGCGAGCAGCCGGACGACGCGCGCATCGCCCTGGTCGGTGCCGGCGCGGTCGGCTCGCAGCTGTTCGACAACCTCGCGCGCGCGGGCTTCGGCACATGGGCAATCGTGGATAAGGATCATTGGCTGCCGCACAACTTCGCCCGCAGCCCGCTCCCCGGTGCGGCGATCGGGCGCGCCAAGGCGACCGCGCTCGCGGCGCACGCGCGGCAGATCATCGGCGACCTCGTCGTCTTTCCGGTAGTCGCCGACGTCTTGCACCCGGGCCAGACCGCCGCAGCCCTCGAGGCAGCCTTTCGCAACGCCCACATAATCCTCGACACATCCGCCTCGGTCGCTGTCGCGCGCCACCTTGCTCGTGAGATTGCATCGACCGCCCGACGCATCTCCTTCTTCCTTAATCCCTCGGGGACCGATGCCATCATGCTCGTCGAGGATACCGCCCGCTCGCTGCCCCTCGATCATCTCGAGATGGAGTACTATCGTGCCCTCCTGCACGAGCCGGCGCTGACAGGCCACTTGGAAGTGGTGAGCGAGTCCATCCCGTACGCGCGGGCGTGCCACGATCGGACGAGCCGGATCCCGCAAGATCTCGTCGCGCTGCATACGGCGACAGGGAGCCGCGCGCTCCCCCGGTGCTTAGGAAGCGGCGAGGCGAGCATCACGATCTGGCGGGCAACCGAGGCTGGGGAGATCACTCGCCATACCGTCGCCCTTTCCGGATGCACCGTCGCCGTCGCCGGAGCGTGGACGCTGAGCATCAGCGACGCCGTGCTCGACACCACAAGACGGGCACGCGCGGCGAAGGGGCGCAACGAGACCGGTGGCGTGCTCGTCGGGGCAATCGACACGAGTCGGAACGTGATCTACGTGGCGGATGCGCTGCTCTCGCCGCCGGACAGTGAGGAGTGGCCCACGAGCTATATTCGCGGGTGCGAGGGGCTTGCCGCCCGGGTGGGTGAGATCGAGCGGACAACGTTGGGGATGTTCGGGTACATCGGCGAATGGCACTCGCACCCGCCGGGTCACAGTTGCGCCCCGAGCGACGACGACCGGTGCGCGTTCGCCTGGCTCACCGACGAGGTGGCACGCGACGGACTGCCGCCGCTCATGCTGATCGTCGGAGATGGCGAGCGGGTGGCGTGGTTCGTGGATGAGATGCCATGATGGAGGCACGTAACGGAGGCGAACTGGAGATGTCGAGCCTGTATGGCGTGGAGGATGATCCCCTTGAGGGACGCGGAATGCGCTCCGATATCGCCCTCTGCCTGTCGGGCGGCGGCTATCGCGCGATGCTCTTCCACCTCGGCGCGCTGTGGCGACTCAACGAGATTGGCTACCTATCCAAGGTCGCGCGCGTCTCCAGCGTCTCCGGCGGCTCCATCGTCGCTGGTATGCTCGGGCTCGCCTGGTCGCGCCTCGCGTTCAACCAGATCGGAGTGGCGGAGCAGTTCGTCGCCGAAGTGGCCGCGCCCGTGCGACGGATCGCGGGGCGGACGATCGATGTCTGGGCAGTGCTCGGGGGCATGGTCGGCCCGGGGACCGCGAATGACTACTTGGCAGGCTTCTACCGGCGATATCTCTTCGGTCACTACACGTTGCAGGATCTCCCCGATGATCGGCAGGGCCCGCGCTTCGTGATCAACGCGTCGAACGTCCAGTCAGGGCGACTGTGGCGCTTCTCGCGGCCGTACATGCGCGACTACCGGGTGGGCGAGGTAAAGGCCCCGACGGTCGAGTTAGCGGTAGCGGTGGCCGCGTCATCGGCCTGTCCGCCGTGGCTCTCGCCCGCCAGACTCCATCTCGACGAGGCCGACTTCACGCCGAACACGGGGGACGATCTGCAGCGACCTCCATTCACGACGCGCGTTGTGCTGACCGACGGGGGCGTGTACGACAATCTCGGCTTGGAGGCGGCGAAGGGCTACCGGACGATTCTCGTCAGCGATGGCGGAGCGCTCATCGCGCCGCAGGCGGTGCCGGGTCGGAATGCCTTCTCGCATTTGTATCGCATGTACGGGATCGTGGATAGCCAAGTTCGCAGCCTGCGCAAGCGGCAGTTGCTTCGGTCATTCACGGCACCGTCACAGGATGATGACCATCGCGATGGGGCGTATTGGGGAATCGGCACGAAGATCGTAGGCTACGGTCTGATCGATGCCCTCCCGTGCCCGCCGGAGGCGACCGCGCGGCTGGCGACGACCTCGACGCGGCTGCGGCGTCTCTGGCCAGACGCGCAGGAGCAACTCATCAACTGGGGGTACGCGGCCTGTGATGCAGCAATGCGTCGCTGGGTCGATCCCTCCCTCCCTGCCCCCGACGCATTTCCTTTCCCCGCCATCGGTATTGGCTGTCGATAATCCCCTCGAGTGTGATGGAGCTATTGCGGAAGAGCTGGACGCGCTGCGCGGCCAGCCCACGATCTCCTGAGTGTTGTAACGGCTGACCGCGTGCAGTGTGCACGGGACGCATGGTAGACACTCTTCCCGGGAGGCTGAGGAGTCGCCTGCAACGCTATCGGCTGATCATGAGCCAGACGGCCCCGGAATTCTCATGAGGACCACGCGATGGCTGGGCTCTCATCGGCGATGTGGAGCGGATTCAGCGGCTCACGACTCCTCGATCCATACCGGCTCCTCTTCGCGATCTTCCTCGCGATCCCGCTGTGATCCGGTGCCTGGAGGATCATCCCACTCGGCGCCCACCTCAACGAGCATCGCGTCACTCGTTTGCCCGACCGACAGACGGTGCAGAGAGTAGCCGCCGACCGGATGGTTCGCTTGGTGCCAAGAGCCGAGTTGACAGATCAGGAACTCGACATCGCGGATCCCGCCCCAGTCCCGTCCCTCGATATCCTCGCCGTCGCCGATCGGCGGCGCGAGCGGGCCGTGGAAGGGATTCCGCGCCACGATACCGACCACCCAGTCCTCATCCGTATCCGTGGACAGCAAAGGCGCAACGACCTCCAGCGCGATGCTTCGCGGGGCCAGGTTGAGCGGGCGAGACAGCACACCTGTTTCGAGCGGGCGGAAATAGGGATGCCCCTCAGGGATGAGCGCATGGGCGAGGGCGCGGATCGGCTCGACGACGAGCGGGATGCCGGGGAGCCGCATGGAGAAGTCCACCCCCCACACATGGTCGTGATCGGGCTCTACCCGCATGGACAGCGTGTAGAAACCGTCCGCCCACTTGTCGAAATAGGTCGCCTCCTCGGTGTGGTGCATCCGGGTGCCGGCCGCACGGTACCGTGACTCCCACGCGTCGAGGGCGTCGAGGAAGGCGGCCGCGCCGGCACCGTGCCAGCAGGTGGCCGCCTGCTGGATGGCGAACCGACCCGCCGAACTTACCCAGCCCATGCCCCGTAGCGCCTCGAGTACGTGGCCGATATCGGCCCGCGTGCCGCCGTCGATCTGCAGGTCGAGCCCGATCCCGGGACCATGTCCGGTGATCCACTCAACGTCCGGCAGTTCTTGCACGAAGACCATCGGGGCGAAATTTCCCGCCCCGGCGACCCATGGAGCGACATCCCCGCCGGCCGTGGCGATCCGCAGGTCCGATGACGGCAGAGAGGAGCGGTTCGGCACCGGGCCACTGCGATGTGGACCCTCTTCGCCGAATACCACGCGGCCATCGGCGATCAGGCGCTCACGCTTGCGCCGGAGGAGGGCGAGGAGGCTTGATCGATTGCGGAACAGGTCGCGGATCTCCGGACCATCTACCAACAGGATAATCCGTTCTCTGTGCCCGGCCACCTCCTCGATCGCTGTCGCGGTGAATCCCGCCATGCTGGCGAGGACGCCGACCACATGGGTTGCTGTCCGACTCAGCCGCGATCGCAGACTGTCGACGTCAGCGACGTCCGCCCGGACCTTCTGCCATTTCGTCTCGATGAGGAAGTCGTCCCCGCCGTAGCTGGCGAGGAGATCGGTCTGGCGGGGACGTGCCGTACCGGCGTCCCGCGTGACGCGAAAGTGCTCACGCTCGCAGAGGCGCTGCACGAGCGCCTCGAACATCGCTCCGCGCGCGTGGGTGTCCCGCAGCCTCTCGAGCCGCTCGAATTCGCGATGCAGCGGATCGCCCCAGATCATGTCTTGCTCCCCTCGATCCTTCGTGAAAAGCTCTGTCCGCTCATCCATTTGGGGATTGATCGAGCCCGAAGAGGGTGACGAGGCGCTCGGCGTGGGGGTTGTCGGCGCGGTGGAGGGCGGCGACGTAGCGGCCGGTGGTGGCGAGGGAGTCGTGGCCGAGGCGGGCCTGGATCTCCGAGACCTTGGCGCCGGCGTCCTCCATCGCGCGGGCGAAGGTGTGCCGGAGCGCATGCACCTTACTGGTACCGAGCCGCCGTTCGCAGATATCGGCGACGGACTGGATGCCGAGTGCCCGTCCCTTGCTCGCGTTCCGCGCGAAACTGACCCAGACCGGCGCATCGGACGCCACGCCTTCCTCTACCAAGGCGTCGCCGTACAGGGCGTGGAGATACTCCCCCACCGCGCGGGAGACGGCGGCGGGCAGGGTGTCGGACATCGTCTTGCCTCCCTTGCAGCGCCTCCACACCACGGTCATGCGCTCCCCACTCACGGACATATCCCCATAGCGCACTCCGGCCAGCTCGCTCATTCGCCACCCGGTCTGGAGCCCGACGACGAGCAGGGCATAGTCCCGCTTGCCGACGAGGGTCATGCGATCGATGGCGGCGAGGCGCGCCTTGACCGCGAGGGACGGCAGAGGGGCGATTGGGAGATCACTCGTCGATGGTCAACCGGACCGTCCGCAATTCCGTGCGTGACGAGCCTGAATATCGATGATCGTGATGGACCTTGCGAAAGTAAGAGAAGAATCATTATCCTACATTCAGTCTCAACGGAAACGCGCGATCCTGCTCCACAGCGAGAATATGCCTGTACTTGCTTTATGCCAACTCTTGCTCTATAGTTGGTGAACGACGAGCCGCGATCGTGATGATCGTGATTAAGGAAACGATGATGACTCTTCCCGACATCCATTGGCTCACCACGGGCGAGGCAGCAAAGCAACTCGGCATCTCGCGCGAGTGGGCCCGTCAACTCGTCCGGCGCGGCGTGCTCATGGGACGTGCAACGCACGTCGGCCTCCTCGTCGATCCCGCGAGCGTCGAGGCGTATGTCATCGCGCGCGATACCGCCGTGCGCATGCGCGCTGCGGGGAAGATCGCCGCGGTCGTGCGGGACGCGGAGCGGGGACGGTCTTCGCTCCCGGCGGTGGCCGTCGAGCAATTGCGCCGCGCGCGCGCAGCGATCACTCCAGTCACGCCGCACGCCTATTGGCAGGAGCAGACGGGCTTCACCGCGCCAGCGGACGTATTGGACTGGCTGCGTGAGGCGCGCGAGCGGGTGAACGGCGGGCAGCCACTCCCCGGGAACTCGACCGAGTTGATTCGCGCCTTCCGTGAGGGGACACATGGCGACGCCTAGCGCGCCCGCGTCCGTCGCGGTCGTGGACGCGAGCGTCGCCGTAAAGTGGGTCCTACAGGAAGCGGGGACGATGGAGGCGCAGTCCCTGCTCGCCGATTGGCTCGCGCGCGGGATTCAGCCGATCGCGCCGTCGTGGTTCGCGTGCGAGGTGGCAAATGTCCTCTACCAGCAGACCCGGCGTGGCACGGTCACCGTGTCGGATGGGCGGGAGCTGCTGCGCCGGGTGCTCGCCGTCGTCGCGCTGGTGGACACCCCGGCGGCGGATGCGCTGCGTGCGTACGAGATCGCTGATCGCACGGCGCAGCCGACGCCGTACGACTGCCAGTATCTCGCCCTCGCCGAGCGTGCGGGATGCGAGTATTGGACCGACGACGCGCGTTTCGTGCGCGGGGTGCAGCTCCGCTTTCCGCACGTCCGGCAGTTGGGGACATAGGATAGGGAGGAAATAATGGAGCGTGCGGTAATCCCGATGCCGATGGCCCGCGACCGCGCGGTCGCGACCGAACAGGCACATGTCACGGACGACCAGTTGCTCGCGTTGTGGCTCCACGGACGCCCGAAGCACACTCGACGCGCCTATCTGCGAGACGCGAGGCAGTTTCGGTCCTTCGTCGCCAAGCCCCTCCAAGCGGTCACCCTCGGTGACGTGCAGGCCTTCGCCGACACCCTCACGTCGCGCGCGCCCGCGAGCCAGGCCCGTGTCCTCTCCGCCGTCAAATCCCTGCTCTCCTTCGGGCACCGGCTCGGCTATCTCCCGTATGACGTGGGACGGCCCGTCGCGCTTCCGTCCATTAAATTCACGCTCGCCGAGCGCATTCTCGCCGAGCCGGCGTTGCAGCGCCTGCTCGCGCTTGAGACGCAGCCACGCAATCATGTGCTCTTGAAGCTGCTCTACGCCGCTGGGCTCCGCGTTTCCGAGCTCTGCGCCCTCACCTGGCGTGACTTCCAACCACGGGATGAGGGCGGTCAAATCACGGTCTACGGGAAGGGTGGAAAAACGCGCGTGATTTTGTTGCCTTCTGGGATATGGCGCGATCTCATCGATCTGCGCGGTGACGCGAATGCGGACGCGCCGGTCTTCCCATCGCGCAAGCAACAGGGTCATCTTTCCGAGGTCCAGGTGTGGCGCATCGTCCGCGCAGCGGCGCGGCGGGCCGGGATCGCCGACGCCGTCTCGCCTCACTGGCTCCGCCACGCCCACGCCTCCCACGCGCTCGATCGCGGCGCGCCGCCGCACCTCGTCCAGGCGACCCTCGGCCATGCGTCGCTCGCGACGACGTCCCGCTATGCCCATGCCCGCCCCTCCGATTCCTCCGCACGGTATCTCGCGGTCTGAGAGGCAACGCGATGGTCGCGCCGACGAGACGCCCGGCGTGGCGGG
>JAABUJ010006554.1_pt1 | contig 11196 bp, 4 predicted proteins | sample 5559131 | NCBI WGS metagenome assembly JAABUJ01 (sample SAMN10711875, study PRJNA513366) | rock metagenome | isolation source: Antarctica rocks | place: Antarctica: Victoria Land, Mt New Zealand nord | collected 2016-01-07 | reverse complement strand
CATCTGGATATCCATTAACACGAGATCGAAGCTCTCTCGGGCGAGGGCGTCCAAAGCTTCCTGACCGTTATTCGCAATAGATACAGAATGGCCGCGCTTCTCGAGCAAGCGCCTGGCTAGGACCTGATTGACGGCGTTATCTTCGGCCAGCAGCACGCGCAAGGTGCCTATGACTTCTTCAGAGGTCCGCCTTTTGGCGGCAATTGCCGCAGGTGAGACAGGAGCACTGGCGGGCGTCACTGCGCTTTCGAGCGCACGATTCGTCGCTTGCCAGAGTTCGGATTGGCAAATCGGCTTTGTGATGTACCCGGCCACGCCCAGTTCGCGACAGCGCAAGGCTGTTCCGCTCTCACCGGCAGAAGTCAGTATCAGGATGCGTGGGGCAGCCGGTCCCCAGCTGTGAATAATATTCGCCGAGAGGGCAAAACCATCAACTTCAGGCATGTGCTCATCGGTTAAAACCAAGTCAACAGGCGTGCCCCGGTCGCGTGCCTGATTCAGCATGACAAGAGCCTCCTCGGCGCTTGCAGCGGTGAGCGGCTGGGCGCCCCAGTTGCGCAGCATAGCAGTCAGGATGCGGCGGTTCGTGTCGTTGTCATCGACAACCAGAACGCAGAGCCCAGCCAAGCCTGGGCGTTCCGCACTCTCAGCAAGCGGCTCCGCGCGCCCGCGCTCGAAACCGGCCGTGAAATAGAAACAACTGCCCTGGCCGGCCGCACTCTCCATCCAGATACGACCGCCCATCAGCGCTACAAGCCTCGAGGAAATCGTCAGGCCGAGCCCGCTGCCTCCAAACCGGCGGCTCGCGGAGTTATCGACTTGGACGAAAGGTTTGAAGATGAGTGCCTGCTGCGGGGCGGGGATACCCACACCCGTATCCCGGATAGCAAACTTCAGGTAGACGGAGCTGGGCCGGGCAGCGCTCTCGTCGTCCAATTCCACTTTGAGCGAGATCTCGCCTCGCTCGGTGAACTTGATTGCGTTCCCCAGCAGATTGATGATCACCTGCCGGAGGCGGTTCGGATCGCCTATGATGTTTTGCGGGACACCGGGCCGGATGTCACACGTCAACTCCAGACCCTTCTGGTGCGCGCGAGCAGCAAGCATCTTCATGGTCTCCATCAGGCACTTGGAGACGTCAAACTCAAGGGCATCGACGTCCAGCTTGCCCGCTTCGATTTTCGAGAAGTCGAGGATGTCGTTTATGACTGTTAACAATGATTCGCCCGAAGTTTTGACAACCTCGAGATAACCGCGCTGCTCCCCGGTGAGCCGGGTTTCGAGCGCAAGCTCGGTCATGCCGATCACGCCATTCATGGGGGTGCGAATCTCATGGCTCATGTTGGCCAGAAACTCGCTCTTGGCAAGGCTGGCAGCTTCGGCAGCTTCCTTGGCTTTCTGGATCTCTCGTTCCTGGCGTCGACGATGGGTTATGTCGCGGAAACCCCATACCCGGCCCACACACTTTCCGCCAAAGCGCTGCGGTTCAGAGTGACGCTCAAAAATGCGCCCGTCTACAAATTCCACAACATCATCACTCTTGGCTTCGGGACTTGCTGTTAGCTCTTCCGTTCTCGCAATGAACGCGTCCGGATGACTGAGCTGTGGTTTGATGTAGTCGATCAGCTGGGCGTTCTCTCCGGCTTTGATGAGGTGGGGACGAATCTGCCACATTTCAGTGAATCGCTGATTGCAGGTAACCACAGCGCCTTTACTATCGATGACCAGTATGCCGTCGCCGGTGGACTCGAGTGAGGCGCGAATCATCTCGGTTTGACCCTGCACCTGGCGGCGCAGAAGTGCCGCCCAACTGAGTACTGCCAGAATGGCGAAAACAAGGACGAGTCCGATCTGAAGGGAATGGCGCGCCGTCCACCACGAGGGTTTTTGCAGAAGGACGACATCAGCGGGTCCGTCGAAGTAAAGGCGGAAGGATGTGGTTTGACTGCTGGCATCTCTGTCGAGGACGCACACTCCGCTTATCTGAAGAAGACTGCCTTCCTGTAACGAACCGGCTGATGCCACTGCCGCCGGCGACTTGGAAATGGCCGTAAACACAGTGGCGCCTTGGCGAAGAACGAGCATTAACTCCTTAGGCGTGACAGCGGCCTGAGCCAGCCGCGCTTCCATCTGAACCAGCGTTGAATCGTACTGCCCCTGCAAGATGGTGGCGGCATGGATGCTCACGGGCTTAAGGACGGAACGCGCTCCGGTAATTCGAACAACTGCGTCTTCGAGCGCGGGATGCTGGTCGACAATGCCGGAGAACCCAAGCGCCTCCACATTGCTACCCCGCACGAGAACTATCCGTTGACTGGTACGAACATAGTTGCTTCCCGTTTGGTCTTCGAGGTAAAAGGACCCGTCAGGGAGCTGCAGCGTCACCACTCCCTGAACTCGCAGCCGGCGCCCCGCGGTCCGGTTGATTGTAAAGCGCTGTAACTCTCCGAGAGGCTGCAGGGGCACTTTCCAAGGATCGACGGGAGACGGATCGATGACCTGAACAGCGCTCGGCCCCGGCACGTACAACATGATGCCGATGAGCTGATTCTGCAAGTTAAAGACGGCGCCGCAAGTTCCGCGGATAACGATCTTCGAATCAATTAGGTGCTGCCGATCGAGGCTGCCGTATTCGGGGATCTGGGCTGTAATAAAGCCGCCGGGCATGGCGACCCGAAGGAGGAGCGCCTTTATTGACTCATCCGTTCGGGCGCTTCGCACGATGCCTTCGACTTCGACCCGCTGGGCTTCCTCGCCACTCGACAACATCTCGCTCAGTGAGACTCGACGGGCGGTGGGCAGCGGTGCTTTGCCAATAACCTGCCAGTGGGGCTTGCCGATCTGGGGGGCGAAATCGGGCTGCTCGCTGAGGCCAGTAAGTTCGATCAAGTCCCCCGGCTGGAGAGGGGGCGAGTCGCTGGGAAGATTCACCCAGATGCCGCAGGTCGCATCCTGAACAAAGAGGTCCGGTGGAGGATGCGCGCCATGCTCGTCTGGCGCGGTCGCGCCATAGTAGGTCACGACAGCCCTAACCCGAATCGGAAATCCCTGATTAGCTTGCGCCCGGCTGAGCGCAAAAATCTGTTTAACGGTTGTGAGTGTTCGTAAGCCTGGAGTCTGGCCGTTCAGAGCACAGCGGGTGCCTACGCCAAGAAGAACCAGCAGCAACAAAGAACAGGAAGATCTCCAGAACGGCCGAAAGCCGCAGGGAAACGCTTTGATACCTGAGGTCATTCAAGAAACTGGGCAAGAGATTGAGCAAAGGGTTGTGCCGCGAGCACGGACCGGCGCGCAAGATGGTATCGGGCGTATAGCTGTTGACATTGCCCTGCCGTTCCCCGTCAAAGAATGCTCCTGCTTCGTGGTGCGCACTTTCCTCGAAAACTCTCCGCCGGTCCACCCGGCCGTTGGCAGAGCGAGACCTGCTCCTGAGTGGGTGCATGGGCTGGTATTTCTACGCTTTTGCGCAGTAAACACGCTATTTGCCGGATTGTGGGATGACAGAGTGAAACCTCAAGCAAGCAGTCGGGTGTCCATAGATCAGACGGACGTGGTCTGTCAGACTGCCCGCGCGAGTGTCGGTTGGATGCGGGGCTTTCAAAGAAGCCTTCGATAATGAGTTGCGGCGCAAGAAAGGCTATATGCGAACAATACTGTGCAAGAGTTTTCTATTTGGCTGTTTAGGTTTTCTCACGGCAGGTGGTTCTGCCGCACTGGCCCAAGCGCCCGGCGGTCATCCTGAATCCGCCCCGGCACAGCGGCCGAGTGCAAGTAATCCGAATGCGGACAATGCGGGAATGAATAATCCTGATGGCGTGAGTGCCCGTAAAATGGACGACAAGAAATTTGTCAAAGATGCCGCAATGGGAGGCATGACAGAGGTCGAACTCGGGAAACTGGCGGCTCAGAAAGCTACCCGGGACGATGTCAAGCAATTCGGGCAGAAAATGGTTGACGATCACACGAAGGCAAATGATCAGCTGAAGGAGATTGCCACCAAGTCGAGCATGGAAGTGCCCTCTTCTCTCGATGCAAAGCATCAATCCCGGATCGATAAGCTCTCGGCGCTCTCTGGCGCGGCATTCGACAAAGCTTACGTCAAAGATCAGTTGAAGGATCATCACAGGATGTGACCGAGTTTCAGAGCGAAGCACAAAGCGGCTCTGATCCCAATGTCAAGCAACTTGCGGCATCTACTTTGCCCACCTTGCAGGAACATTTGAGCATGGTCAAGGACCTGAATAAAAAGTCAAAGTAAGTGAGCACTGGAAAACTTCACGGCTGCGAAGTAATACAATGCAGCCGTGAAACTCATTTCCTGGTTGGCTGGCCTGACGCTTATGTGTACTGCAGGATTTTTCTTGCATGGCGCCCAGGATGCGGACAGCTCCACGGTTAAGCTGGAGAAACTCAGCCCCGCGTTCGAATCCTTGATTGCATCTGGCACGAAGCTCGAAAAGCTAACTACCGGTTTCAAATGGACCGAGGGCCCGATCTGGATCCATAGCGGTTACCTCCTCTTCGCAGAGATCCCCAGCAATAGCATCCGAAAATGGACGCCGAATGGCGGGACCAGCATCTTCTTACAGCCGAGCGGCTATACTGGGGCGGCTTTTTACGGTGGGCCCGAGCCCGGCTCGAACGGGATGACCCTCGATCCGCACGGTCGACTCACGGTGGCTGGGCACGCGCGCCGGAATGTTTGGCGCTTGGAATCCATGGACCCGCACGGCAAGGTTACGGTCTTAGCCGATTCGTACCAAGGGAAGAAGCTGAACAGCCCGAATGATCTGGTTTACAAGTCGGACGGAGCTCTGTATTTTACAGACCCTCCTTATGGACTTCGCAGCCAGAAAGAGGGCGACTCCGACAAGCAGCTTCGGGTAAACGGCGTGTACCGGTTAGCGGGCGCAGTAGACCACGCTTCAGGCGCTGCTCCGGATATTGCAAAGTTGCAGCTGCTCATAAGCGATCTACCGCGCCCTAACGGAATTGTTCTCTCGCCTGATGAGAAGACGCTGTATGTCAATAACTCGGAGCCGAAGAAACTCTGGATGCGCTATGACGTGGAGACTGATGGGTCGGTGAAGAATGGCAAGCTGCTGTTCGACGCAACTTCAGACTCGCGCGCGGGTGCACCCGATGGCATGAAGGTCGACACGAAGGGGAATCTGTACAGCACAGGACCGGGTGGCATCTGGATTTTTTCGCCCGAAGGCAAGCACATAGGCACAGTCGACATACCCGAAAAAGCGGGTAATCTGGCTTGGGGCGATGAAGACGGAAAATCGTTGTACATCACGGCGAGCAGCAGCGTGTATCGGATCCGCACCAAAGCTACCGGCGTACGACCGTAAGCACCGAGATCTAAGATTTAGGTTTCGCGAGCCAGCGCACGCTTTGCGGTTCGGCCTGTTGACAGCGCATGGTGTCGGTCACTCCAGAAGAAATGTCGGCACAAGCGTTCTCGGTCGCGGATCGAATTGCACCCGTTTCGCTTTTCGCACTGACGGTCTTACACGCTGCGTGGCCGCCGTACGACATGCACACATTGACCCGGTAACGGGGACCGTTGAACGTAGAGTAAGCGATCAAGGCTACGAGCGCGACGACTATCAGGGCGACGAGCACGCCAATTTTCAGAGCGGGCCCTCGGTGAAGAAGTTTCCCATCTCGCGAAACTTGGTATAGCGCTCGTCAATAAGTTGTTGCGCGGGTTTTCCGGATAACTCATCGAGAGCCGATTGCAGAGTCTTTTTTACCGCGGCAATTGCAGCGTCAGGTTCGAGATGCGCACCGCCCGGCGGTTCGGGAACAATACCGTCGATCAACTTCATGCCCAGCAGGTCCGTTGCGGTCATCCGCAGCGCCGCGGCAGCTTCAGGAGCTTTGCCCGAATCGCGATAAATAATGGCCGCGCAGCTCTCCGGCGAAATAACGCTGTACCATGCATTCTCGAGCATGTACACTCTGTTCGCCACCGCGATGCCGAGTGCGCCCCCGCTTCCTCCCTCGCCAATAATGATCGTGATGATCGGCGTAGGTAGGCGTGACATCTCACGAAGGTTGTGAGCGATCGCTTCCGCTTGCCCGCGTTCCTCGGCATCAATCCCCGGGTACGCGCCTGCCGTATCAACCAGCGTAATCACCGGACGCCGGAACTTAGCCGCCAGTTGCATTACGCGCAGCGCTTTGCGGTAACCCTCGGGCTTCGGCATGCCGAAATTACGAAGCAGCTTCTCTTTTGTGTCGCGACCTTTTTCCTGGCCGACGATCATCACCGGCTGGCCATCGAGAAATCCCATACCGGCAATGATCGATTTATCATCGCCGAAGAAACGGTCGCCATGCAGCTCTTCAAAGCCGGTTGTCAGGCCCTGAATGTAATCCCAAGTGTGAGGGCGCTTGGAATGGCGCGCAATCTGAACCCGCTGCCAGCTTGGGTTGTCCTTGACTTCAGTGCTTGCCGGGGTCTCGCCTTCGAGCAAATCCGGAATATCCAGCTCGTTCTCAGCCATGTCAGCTCGCGAGAACTTCCATCGATTCAGGCCCGCATATTTTTTCCAGCTCGGCGCGGAACTCGCGATCGGGACGCACCTTCATATTCGGGACGTCCATCACGACGGAGAAGTCGCGGGGCTTCTCGAGCCGCAGCCGGACATCGGTCGCGCCTCGTTTGCGTACGAACAGCTCACTCAACTGCCTCACCTTCTCGGTCGACGTCTCGTCTTTGAGCCACATGCGAATCGATATGAGCGAGGGTAGGTCTACCCGCGCGTCTTCCAGCTTGACCATTTCCTGGATGGAAAGTTTCGGGGGACCACCTTCCTCCGGCAAGATTGTCGCTCGAATGAAGACAGCCGCGTCTTCCTGAATCGCCGGAAGTAACTCTTCATACCGCGGCGCAAACACCATGGCGTCCGCTGTGCCACGCCGGTCATCCACCTTCAGAGCGGCCCAATATTTCCCTTCGCGATTTGTTTTCCGCACCACGCCTGTCAGAATGCCGCACAGATTCACTTCGAAGCCTTTTTCGAGATCCTCTAGTTTATCGGTAAAGTGCGTGGCCAGATCACTGGCCTTGTCTGACCACCGGTCAAGCGGATGGCCGGACACATAAATGCCCAGCACTTCTTTTTCACCGGCGAGCTTCTGTTCCATCGTCCAATCGGGCAACTTGGCCAGGGGGTACTCGACTGCGTGCTCCTCAGCGAATCCTCCGAACAACCCGTGCTGACCCCGCTCGCGATCGCGGCTGACGCGCAATCCGGTCTCAATCGCCCGGTCGAGCGCTTCATTGAACTGCGCGCGATTGCCTCCCAGGGAATCCAGCGCACCGGCTTTAATCAGGCTTTCTATCACGCGACGGTTGATGGCATTCAAGTTTACCCGTTCGCAAAAATTATAGATAGAGGTAAATGCGCCACCTTCGAGGCGTGCGTTAACGATCGCCTCCACAGCACCCTGCCCGACGTTCTTGACGCCTCCTAGGCCGAAACGGATGGCTGCGCCCGCGGGAGTAAAGTTCAGATCGCTTTCGTTGACATCGGGGGGCAGTACGCGAATCTGCATCTCGCGGCATTCGTTGAGGTACTTGACGACTTTATCCGTGTTGCCCGACTCGGAGGTGAGCAGGGCAGACATAAACTCGACCGCGTAGTGCGCCTTCAGGTACGCTGTGATGTACGCAAGGTACGCGTAAGCTGCCGAATGTGATTTATTGAAGCCGTAGCCGGCGAACTGCTCCATCAGGTCGAAAATCTTGGCGATCTTCTTAGCCGGGAAACCGCGCCCGGTTGCGCCCACGATGAAACGCTCCCGCTGCTGCGCCATTTCCGTCAGGCTCTTCTTTCCCATGGCGCGGCGCAGGATATCGGCGTCTCCGAGCGAATACCCGGCGAGCTTGTTCGAGATCTGCATCACCTGCTCTTGATAAAGGATGACGCCGTAAGTCTCGGCCAGAATCTCTTCAAGCTCCGGCAGATCATACGCAATCGGCTTCCGGCCATGCTTGCGGTCGATGAAGTCGGGAATCATCCCGCCTTGAATCGGGCCGGGGCGATAGAGGGCGTTGAGCGCGCAAAGATCTTCTATGCGGTTGGGCTGGTAGCGCCGTAAAATGTCCTGCATGCCCGAAGATTCGAACTGAAAAACGCCGCTGGTAAGGCCGTTGCTGAAGATTTTTGTGTAAGTTTCTGCGTCATCGAGCGGCAGATCTTCGACCACGATCTCCTCGCCGCAATACTTCTTGATCAGCTTCAACGCATTGTCGATGATCGTAAGCGTGGTGAGGCCGAGGAAGTCCATCTTGAGAAGGCCGAGCTTCTCGAGACCGAGCATGTCGTACTGCGTCACGATTTCGTGCTTGTTGGTGACGTAAATAGGAACCAGCTCCCGCAGCGGAACCGAAGAGATCACCACACCGGCGTGCATACCGGCGTTCCGGCAAACTCCTTCAAGTTTCAGACTGACATCTAGCACTTCCTTGACCTTGGCTTCGCGCGCAGCCAATTCCTTCAGCTCGGTCGACTCCATCGCCTTATCGAGGCTGATGTTGAGCTGCTTAGGAACGAGCTTTGAGATGCGGTCAACTTCCGCGAAGCTCATATCGAGCACGCGACCCACGTCCTTTATGGCAGCCTTGGTCGCAAGCGTTCCGAAGGTAATGATTTGCGCCACCTGCTCGCGGCCGTACTTCTCGGTGACGTACTGAATGACTTCGCCACGGCGGTTGGTACAAAAATCGATGTCGATATCCGGCATGCTGATGCGTTCCGGATTGAGGAAGCGCTCAAACAGAAGTCCGTATTCGAGCGGATCGACATCGGTAATTTCCATCGCGTAGCCGACCAGGCTGCCGGCTGCCGAACCACGGCCGGGTCCAACTGGAATCCGGTTCTGCTTCGCGAATTGAATGAAATCCCAGACGATCAGAAAATATCCAGAGAACCTCATCTGCTGGATCATGCCGATCTCGCGCTCGAGCCGCTCCACATATTCGGGAAGGCTATGCTTGAGACGGCCATCTCGCGAGAGTGCTTCGAGACGAGGCCTGCGCTTCTCGAAACCTTCGCGCGCTATCTGCGCAAAGTAACTGTCGGCATTGTGCTCGGCCGGTACGTCGAAGCGCGGGAACGGGTCTTTTACTTTCTCAAGTTTGACGTGGCAGCGCTGGGCGATGTCCCAGGTCCGGTCGAGTGCGTGCTCGACTTCGCCGAACAGAGCCATCATCTCGGCCCGCGATTTCACGTAGAAGTCGGGCGTGCTGAAGCGCATGCGATTCGGATCCGACATGGTCTTGCCGGTCTGAATGCAAAGCAGAATCTCGTGAGCGCGCACATCATCATGTGTGAGATAGTGCGAGTCGTTCGTCACAACCAGCGGGATCTCAGTCTCGGAAGACATCCGTGTGACTTGCGGCAGCAGCAGCTTATCCTGCTCGAGATGATGGTCCTGCATCTCGAGAAAGAAATTGCCGCGGCCAAAAAGGTCCTGGTACTCGTTGGCCATCCGGCGGGCGTCCTCGTACCGATCGGCCAGAATCGTTTCGTTGATGTCGCCGCGCAGGCAGGCCGACATCGCGATCAGCCCTTTCGAGTGCCGCGCCAGTAGATCCTTATCGATCCGCGGCTTGTAGTAAAAGCCCTCGACATATCCGGTGGAAACAAGCTGGATGAGATTTTTATAGCCTTCCTGCGTTTCGCAGAGAAGAACCAGGTGATTGTAGCGGTCCGTATCGGAGCGGGTTTTATGACCCTGCTGCGAAACGTAAACCTCGCATCCTATTACAGGATGAACACCTTCCTTCGAGGCTTCGTTGTAAAATTCGACAGCCCCAAACAGGTTTCCGTGGTCGGTCATCGCAACAGCGGGCATGTCCTGCTCTTTTACGACGTGGATCAGCTTCTTTATGTCGCACGCGCCGTCTAAAAGCGAGTAATCGGTGTGGCAATGGAGGTGAACGAACGGACGTTCGGACATTCTGGTCAACCTCTAGTGTAGCGGCAGGAAGACGGTCCGCCAGCCGGTGAAGCCAGGGCTAACAGGTACTAACGCCAGGCGCCCGTAATCGGATGCTCACCGGAATGAAAACTGTCCGAAACCTGGCGGTGCTACTCTCCTGGCCTTAGACAACTATGAGAACTCTAATAAGATATGTGTGCCTGGCCGCTCTGGTCTCGACACTGCAGCTTCGCGCGCAGTCGACGTTCGGCTCTATTGTGGGGACGGTCAAAGATGCGACGGGTGCAGTCCTCACGGACGCGAGTGTCAAAGTCACCCTTACTGACGAGAACGCAACGAGCGAGGTTTCGACCAATGGGAATGGAAACTACGAAGCTCTGAATCTGAAACCCGGCCACTACAAAGTGACGGTGGATCATCCGGGGTTTCAGGAAAAAGCAGTCGAGAATCTGCTGCTGCAAGCTCGCCAGACTTCGCGCGTTGACGTAAACCTGGCCGTCGGCAGCACGCAACAGACAGTCACTGTCGAATCGCAAGGCGGAGTAATCGCCTCGGAGACGGATACCATTGCCTCTACCTATGGCTCCGAAAAGATCCTGACGCTGCCCACAAACCTTAGAGCCTCCACGAGCACCAGCCCGTACGGACTGCTGACCACACTTCCGGGCGTGCAGTTGGATGGCGGAACCGACAATTATCTTTCGATCCAGGGTGGGCTGCCGAATCAGTCTGAATCTTCGATCGATGGCATCCCTTCGCAGAGCGTCCGGCAGAACCGGCCATTGGTCGAGATCTTTCCCTCAGTGGAAGGGATCGCTGAAATGAAAGTATCAGGCGTCGGAAACAGCGCGGAGTACGGATCGGCAGGCGACATCACCACCATCTCGGCGGTCTGGTATTACCAGAATGCTGATCTCGATGCGACTCCTTTTGGGTCGACGAGCAAGCCAGCCAAAGAGGTGAATGACTATGCCTTTTCGTTAGGCGGCCCGGTCTGGATACCAAAGGTTTATAACCGCGGGAACAAAACGTTTTTCTTTGCCGATTACGAAGGGCTGATGTATCCACGTACCACAACCACTCAGAACTTTGTGCCGACTGCTGCCATGAAGAGCGGTGACTTTTCGCACGAGAGCGGAACGGTCATCGATCCTACGACGGGAAAAGCATTCGCCGGCAACGTGATCCCCGCCGACCGGATCAGCTCCATTGCGAAAACGGTTCAGAGCACTT
>JAABUJ010006553.1_pt1 | contig 11196 bp, 10 predicted proteins | sample 5559131 | NCBI WGS metagenome assembly JAABUJ01 (sample SAMN10711875, study PRJNA513366) | rock metagenome | isolation source: Antarctica rocks | place: Antarctica: Victoria Land, Mt New Zealand nord | collected 2016-01-07 | reverse complement strand
CATTCAGGGGAAAGAGGGAACAAATGCTTTACACGTCGCCATATTTGCGGGTAAGGCAGATATAGTTGCCTTTCTACTGCAACATGGGGTTGATCCCAATGCGCGTGATGCCGACACTGGCAAAACTCCCTTGCAGGAAGCGCATGAGGGGTGGGCATTGCAGCAGCACGACTCGCCGCGCATTTTGGCTTTGCTGCGCGCGGCAGGGGCCAAGTAGCGGCGAGTACCCAAGTAAGCAATGTGTTTGCAGTCGCTTTGCTTCAGAAAGCGTAAGGGTTATCGTGTTTGGATTTGCGCCTAAAGCGCCCGTGGAAGCAGAAGCGGTTGCGTGGATTGAACAATCCATGCAGGCGCTTTTGTCTGTTTTTGGGCGCGAGTTTGTCCTGTCGATGCCGGTTGTGCTGCCTACGGAAGCGTTCTTCCCGGATAGTTGGGACGGCAGCGAAGCGTCGTCGGAGCGATTTCTGCATCAGGTGTGCGGGCACATGGGTGTTGACCCGCAGCGCCTGCATTTGGCGTTCTTGGAAGAAGACGGCGACAAGATCAAGGACAGCATGCCCTATTGGGGGGGCAAATCCGAGGGCACGGCGGGATTGTACATTCAGAGCGGCGCGCAGGACAAGATTGTTATTGCCGTCAAAGTCGCGGAGCGCCGTGACCTCGCTTCGCTGATTGGCGTGATGGCCCACGAACTCGCCCATGTTATCCTGCTGGCAGACGGCAAACTGCCACCCGGCACCGAGCACATGGAGCCGATGACCGATCTATACACAGTGTTTTGCGGGATGGGCCTCTTTACGGCAAACTCCGCTGCCAAGTTCACGCAGTATGATAACGGCCAGAAACAGGGCTGGTCGTTCCGGCGGCAGGGCTACCTATCGGAGCCGTCGTTCGGCTATGCCCTGGCTGTCTTTGCCGAGATGCGCGGTGAACACAGGCCCGCCTGGGCGAAGTATCTGAACGTGAACGTCGGCACCTACTTCCGCCAGTCCTGCAAAGCCCTGGCCCATGTACGCGCGAAAACTGCTCCCTACTACGCCCGGCGCAGCACGTGACCACTCAGCACATCGGTCTGTACCCCGCCCTCTTGGGCTAGTCGCCCATTGACTACCACATGAGCAATCCCGGAGGGAAAACGGTGCGGGTCGTCAAATGTCGCGTCGTCGTGTACCGTGGCCGCGTTGAAGACTGTGATGTCGGCTTTGCTGCCGACCATAAGTGTTCCTCGGTCTGGCAGGCCGAGACGCTGGGCGGGCAGACCTGTCATGCGCCGCACGGCCTCCGACAGCGACACAACCTCGCGGTCGCGGACGTAGCGGGACAGGACGCGCGGGAAGGTGCCATACGAGCGCGGGTGGGTCTTGTCTTCCGCGAGGAGCGAGGCCGGGTCGTTGGCAACGCCGTCTGACCCGATCATGGTATGGGGGTCGCGCAGAATGGCCTCCACATCGTCCTCGCTCATAGCGAAGTGGACGGCGGAGACAAATCCCTCTTCATCCGAATACAAGTCCAGGGCGGCCTCGGCAGGCGACTTGCCCTCGCGCGCGCCAAGCTCGGTGAAAGGCAGGCCCTGCGCGTTGCGCCGCCCGCGCGCCACGCCCACTTGCAGCACGTTCCAGTCCCAGTTCGCCGCATTGATGTGCGCGAGAATGCGGGCGCGCGTGTCCGCGTCCCGCACGCAGGCTAATGTGTCAGACGCCGTGCCGTCGTTGGCCCAGGCCGGGAATAAGATCACGGCGAGGCTGGTCATAAATGCCGTGTATGGATACTGGTCGGTGAGCACGTCTAGGCCACGGGCGCGCGCGGCCTGCATCAGCGGCAGCGTAATCGCGACTTTGCCCCAGTTCTGCCGCCCTTCGGCCTTGTGGTGAGAGAGTTGCAATGCAACTTGGGCGCGCTCGGCCACTTCAATCGCCTCTTGGACGCTTTCCACCAAAGTGTCGCCTTCGTTGCGGATATGGGTGGCATAGAACCCGCCCGCCTCGCGTGCCACCAATGCCAGAGCGGCCTGCTCTGCGACATCTGCGTAGCCGCCGGGCAGGTATTCCAGGCCCGTGGAAAAGCCGACCGCCCCGTCTTCCATCGCGCGCGCCAGGATTGCCTGCATCTGCCCCAGCTCGCTTGCCGTCGGGGCACGGTTCTCAAACCCCAGGACCGCCTTGCGGATCGTCCCGTGCCCCGCCAGGGTCATCACATTGCAGCCCAGCCCGCCGTCGTCCACCCGCTTCAGATACCCCGACAGGCGGTTCCAGTCCACGGTCATGCCGCCGCGCTCGGCCCAGCGGCGCTCCTGCGCGAATACGTCTTTGCCGTCCATCAGCCCGATGCTGACGCCGCAGTTGCCCACCACTTCCAAAGTCACACCCTGCGCGACCGAGCTGCGCATGGGACGGTTTAAGAGCAGCGAGAAATCGGAGTGCGTGTGGATGTCAATAAAGCCGGGGCTGACTGCCAGGCCCGTCACGTCCAGAATTTTGCCCGCCGGTGTTCCCGCCAAATCCCCGATGCCCGTGATGCGGTCGCCGGTGACAGCCACATCGGCCCGAACCGGCTCGCCGCCCTGCCCATTGTACACTATTCCGCCCTGCAAGAGTAAATCAGTCATGCAAAATGGTAGCACATGGAGAGCTGGCTGTCAATGGCGGCTTGCATGCACACTCTAAGAAATGGAGCCACTCTGCTTGACTTCCGCCGTTTCTCGTGCAACACTCTTTTTTATGGAGTGGGGGGGCACTACGAGCGGGCGATTGCGCGGCACGCGGCGGCAGAGGACACGTCCCTGCCGGGCGGTGTTTCTCGCCCTGCTGTGGAGCCTGTACGCGCTGCTCGGCACAGCGGGGCTGGGCCATGCCGCCCGCGCCGAGGCTGCCGCTCCGCGCGCGGGCGCTTCGTCGGCGGCGCGTTCGCCTGCGACTCCTCTCACCTGCCATTGTTCCATGCCGATGGGCATGAGGCACGGAGTGTGTGCCTGCTGCCATCTGCCCGCCGCGGCTCCGAAGGGGCAGGCAGTCTGCCGGGCGCGGTGCGACACGGGAGCGCCCGCCGCTCTTGCCGCCGCCGCGTCCTGGCCGGTCGTGGTTCCCGGCGCGGGGACAAACTGGCGGACGGCAGGGGTCGTGCCAAGTTTTACGCGCCCCCCCAGCAAGTCTCTTCCCTCTAGTTCCCCTGCCCCACACACGCCCCCGCCCTGTCTTCTGTGATTGGTTTTCCGCGCACTCTAGCGCGTCGCAATGCTTTATCATAGAAAGACAGAGTATGAAACAAACTTCCACGCCCTTTGGCGTGCCCCGGCCTGTCGGCAGCTCCCCCAAGGGCTTTACGCTGATTGAGCTGCTTGTCGTCATCGCCATTATTGCGCTGCTGGCGGCCATCCTCTTTCCCGTGTTCGCCAAAGCCCGTGAAAAGGCGCGGCAAATTTCGTGCGCCTCCAATATACGGCAGGTTGGGCTGGCCCTGCTTCAGTACATGGGCGACAATGACGAGATGTACCCGCAGGAGCACCCGTCGTGCCCCAATCCCGCCGTGGGAACCAGCGCCACCACGCCGCCCGGCGACTTTGACGGCTCCTACGAGGGCAGCGATTTCGGGTCTCCCTTTGAGAAACTGATGCCTTATGTCGGCAAAGGCAGCCAGGACAACACGGCCAGCCTGACCGAGCGGCTGTTCGTCTGCCCCGATGACACAGACCCGCACGGGGCAGCCTTGGGTGCCGACTGCACCAATGCCGCGCCTTTTCCCGGCATCACGTCGTACCTGGTCAACGCTTACTTTCTCTTCGGGCTGTCCAATGCCCAGGTCTCGGTTCCCGCAGCCACCATTTATGTGGCGGAGCGCAACGGCAAGTTCTGCGATGTGCATATTCACCCGTGGCTGGGCGAGATTTACGACTCGGCAGGCAAAACCGGGGCCGTGGAGGGAAACACGCCGGACAATGCCCCGTATGTCAGCACGGACAGCCAGTTTGCAGTCGCCAGCGAGCGCCACACGCAGGGCGCAAACTATGCGTTTGCCGATGGGCATGTGAAGTGGGAGCGGTACGCGGCGACAATCCAGCCCACTGCCGACCAGCCGTACTACGGCCAGTACCAGGCGCTGCCGGATGTACCCAGAGCAATGCCTTAAAGATGGGCGGCGATTGCAGGCTAGGGAAAACGCACAAGCGCCCCGGAACTCGGAGTTCCGGGGCGCTTGTGGCGTGCGTCGCTAGGGTGTCAGACGGTGCGGATATTGCCGTTAACGCCGTTGGGGAAGAACCCGCCGTGATTTGTGCCCGCTGGGGCAAACGAAGTCGGCGTGGATGCCCCGTAGGCAATGCCGAGCACCTGCGACGTGTTGCGCGTGACGGCAAGCGCATTGGTCACATTAGGACGCGGCTCGCCGACGCTGAAGAAAAAGTTCCCGGTCGGGGGCGGCGGCATATCCAGCGGATCAAGCTTCGGAGCGCCGAAGCTGGACCCGCTCATGGAGGCGGCAAGCTGCGCAATCAGCAGGCGGGCTTGGCTGGCATGATAAGCTTCCACAGCAAGGATTTGCGCCGCGTACTGAAGTGCAGACGAGTTGGAGCGCACCAAAGTGGAACCGCCACTGTAGGCACTGACGCCTGTATCCTCAAACGAGCGGGACAGAACCAGAAACCGCTCGTAGCTTGTGGTTCCCGCAGGCAGCATGGCATCCATAGCGCCCAAGTTGATAAACGGCTCCGGGATTGCCAGGCTGCCAAGAATACCCTGAAGCAAAGCGACATGCGCCTGCTCATCCGCAGTAATCTGTGCGGCAACCGTGGCCGAAATAGTGTCCGGGAAGGCCACCTGCTGCAAGTCGGCGGCGGGCGTCGGCATAGCGCCACCTGTCACGGCATTGGGGTTAGCATGGATGGTGCCGTAGAATGTCTGCACGCCATTGATGCCGTGCCCCTGCGTGGCGTAGGTATAAAACTCCGCTTCCAGGTATTCCAGGTTCAGCGCAAAGTTGAAGACATCGGCGACAGTGGCTGTTGCGGCCTCGGCAGGCTTCATGCCAAACGCGGTTAAAGCTGTGGCACCAAGGCCAACAGCACCGGCTTTTGCCAGCAAGTCGCGCCGGCTAAGCTTCATTTCAGATAAGTCAAAGGCCATTAAGAAAACTCCTCGGGGTCCAAACATCCTTGTTGAACGCCGTGCGCCATTCCAAAGCGCACGCATTTGTTAAGCATTTAGTGGCTGATTACACGGCGTCGCGCACACACCGCGAGGCCAAGCAAGCCGAACCCGCCTAGGCCCAGCGCTGTCCATGCCCCCGGCTCAGGCGCGGCGGCAGGAGCCGAAGGGCCGACGAACAGGGTGCCGACACCGGGGCCAGGGCCGCTGTTGCTGCCGCCCGAGGGGGTAATCGCGAGAGCAGTCGGCATGGTGGTCGGGGCAAACAGGGACTCAAAACTAAACGTTGCCACGGTGTTAGCGGCGGAAAAGCCGGGGTCAGCCGGGGTGCCAGCCGCCGGGTCGGCGGGCAGAGCGGTGAAAACAATGGAGCCGGGACTTTGGCTTACCGTGGTGAACGAGTCGCTGGTCGCTGTGAACGGAATAATCGCGTTAGGGTTGGTGAACCCAAACGTGAGGCTGTTGACGAATGCGCCGTTGGCGGGCGAGTTGAGCGTACCTGTGTACGTGTAGGTGTACGGGCCTGCGCCGCCGCCGGTTGTCGCCTCGCTAAACGTGACGCTGTAGCTGTTGTTGGTGCTGGAAACCGTCTGCGCCTGCGCGCTGGCGGCGAGGCCGGCGATGATGGCGCCGGCGAGAAGGGCTGCTGTCGGAACTCGGTGCATGGGGTAAACCTGCCTTCATTGTGGTGGACAAGAACATGAAAAGGAGAAGAGGCCGGGCAAATCGTCAGCCAAGGGCCGACGGCAAGGGTGGTGTTGGTTTTGGCAGACACCTCTAGGCATGCTTCAGCCTTCGGGTTCACCCTGCATGGGCATTTCTACCCTGTTATTTATGCGGGTAAACCAGAGCGAGAAACAAACTTGGGCGGCGCGTTTCGGCGCAGGAGAAAGCGTGTCACGGAAGAGAATATCGGAGATTAGGAACGTCTAAACGGAGACTTCCACAGCCTGCGCGCGGCGGACGCGGCCAACGCCCTGCGTGAGCAGCAGGGACATAATGGCGGCGGTGACGCCCGCCCAAAAGGGGGCATGGTAGCCGAATGTGTTCCACAGCAGGCTGCCCGCGATGGGAATGACAACGGCGGCGACGTGGTTCATGGTTTGGCCCATCGCGAGCGACGGCATCAGCTCGCCTGCCCGCACCACTTTGTTCAGGTAGGTGGTCAGGCTTACGCCAAACGAAAACAGGACGTTGTCTATGATATACAGGCCCTTCAGCACAACGACATCGGTGGTCAAAGCGTACCCGGCAAAGGCCAGCGCGATGGCGCAGTAGTAAAATGTCATGGTGCGACGCTCCCCCACCCTGTCAATCAGCCGCCCAATCGGCCCGGCCACGGCAAAGGAAACAACCGCGTTCAGCAGCATCAGCGTGGAAATCTGCGCGAGCGGCGTCTTGTAGTGCTGCACCAAAGCAAAGATGGCAAACGTGGTGAAAATCTGGCGGCGGCAGCCTTCCAGAAACGCGAGGCTGTAATACAGGCCATACTCGCGGCGAAACAAAAGGCGCGGGCGGTTAAGCGTGGTGCCGCGCGCGGACATCGGCAGCAGCAGCAAGCCGCCGGCCAGTATGAACAAAGCCGCCGTGACAAAATACGCGGGGTATGGCACATGCCCTGCCAGGGGGCGCAGCAGCAAAAACGCCAGCATGGTTCCCGCCGCGCCAATGGCGCCCATGCGCCCCAAATGCCGCCCGCCGTCCTCGCCCTGCGACAGCGCAAGCGGAATGCCCGACGACGACGTAAACCATTGGTGCATGAAAATTGACCAGAACACAGTCACGGCCACCAGCTCGGGAAAGGTGCGCACAAAGCCGGTCGCGGCAACGCCTAGAGCGCTTAGCAGCAGGCACACGGCTCCAATACGCGTTTCCGAGTAGGCCGCCACCGCGCCTGCAATGAAAACCGCCAGCAAACCCGGCACCTCGCGCAGCGATTCCATAGTCCCCATCTGCACAGGCTGCACGCGCAGCACTTCGGTGATGTAATTGATGAAAACTCCGCCGTAAACCGAAAACCCAAAGGCAAACAGGAACGTCGCCGTGGAAAGCAAGGCCCAGTCGCGGCGCAGCTCGGCAGGCGACTCGTCGGAAATCAGTGTCATAGCGTGAGTATACCTAGCGCGTGCGCTTCGCCTGCGCGGCTTGTTGGTTTTGGGCGTGCGTCTTTTCGCTTGAAGTGAAACGGCTCAGTTCACCAAGCTATAAACGGCTCCTGCGGCAGAGTTTAGGCTTTCCTGAGCCGTTTCCTCTTTGTTTAAAGCGTGTTCCAACGACGGATGGTTTTGTTCCGTCGTTGTTCTGCCTTTGCAAGCCGCTTGGCCTGCCTTTGCAATCCTTTTGGCATGGTTTATGCACGGTACAGCCATGACTTTGCACAAGATGCCCACGGCGGCAAAAAACACACTAGAAACACATCAATTGCCTGTGTCAGTGTGGAATATCTTGGGTAGAGTAAAGCACCAACGCGGGGGTTTTCCGGCATTGCTTCGGCCACGGCACGGAAAACAAACTTAATATCAACCAAGAGAATGAATACAATGCCGTGGCCGTTCCAGTATCAGCGAAAGGAAAGTCTCTTATGGCTTATATTCGTGCCGGCAGGGCTGTCCGCAACGGACCGCAGAGTTTTGTTCCGGGCGGCGCGGCGTGTGCCGCCACCGCGCGTCGGTTTTCCCTAAGCATTGCCCCGCTGTTTGCTCTACCTGCCTGTGACGAGTCTGCCGGGCAGCCCGTGCCTGCACTTTCTACGCAGGTCAAGCGGTGCGCGGCGCTTTTGGCTGCCGCTCAGCCGGCCTCTTAACTTCCCCTTTTGCAATCGTCACAGTGCCATCGCCTCAGCCCGTGCTGGGGCGAAGCGGCATGTTGTACGCGCCTGATGCCATGTTAGGCGCGTCTTGGCATCCCCCGTTGCGTTCTCCTGTGCATCAGGGCATTGTGTTTAGGAAATATTGCGGCACGTCGGGCCTCATAGCAGCGCGTTTGGCATGATTCTTGCAGAATAGTTTTTGTCTGCCACTGCTTCCCTTTCGGACGGGGAAAGGCAGAGGGAAACAATTTGCGGCTTTGCGTCGTCCGTGCTTTGGAAAGACAGCCGCCTTGTTCGGGAAAACGGCCCCAAGGTGTACTACAAGGCAAGCGATGGACCAAGTTGCACCTTTGCCCGGTCTGTGTTTGTCAGGAAGTTCTATGACCTACGATGACGGCAACAACAGAATATCCGAGGGGTCTGCCCGCCCTGCCGCCGTGCCGCTTTCGCCCGGCATCGGCACGGTGACAGGGGAAACGGTCGTCCCGCGCGGCATTGTGGACAGCAATTTGCACAACCTGTCGCATGTGTTTGCGCAGACGCGGGATATGAGCACGCGCGAACTGCTGATTATGCACCACCAAAAGCTGGTGCATTATGTGGCGGCGCGGTTTCTGGGCAGCGGCGAAGCTTTGGAAGATTTAATCCAGGTCGGCAACATCGGACTGATCAACGCCATAGACAGGTTTGACCCAAGCCGCGACATCAAGTTTTCCACGTTTGCCATGCCGACAATTGTCGGCGAGATCAAGCGGCACTTTCGGGACAAGACCTGGCATGTCAAAGTGCCGCGCTGGCTTCAGGAGCTGTCCCTGAACGCCCGCAAAGCGCAGCAAACGCTGTCTGTGCGCCTGGGCCGCCTGCCCACCGTGCGCGAGATCGCCGCCGAGATGGGCGCTTCGGAAGAAAACACGCTGGAAGCGTTGGAGATTGCCCATATCGCAAACGCCGTTTCGCTGGACACGCGCCTGGACCCAAACGGCGGCGACAGCGCGACCTTGATGGACATGATTGGGCGCATTGACAGCGCGATGCACGACATTGAGGCGTATACCGACCTGCGCCGCGCCCTGGGATTTCTGGATGTGCGGGAGCGCCAGGTGATCCAACTGCGCTTTTTTGACGAACTCAGCCAGGCCAAAATCGCCCGCAAGATGGGCATCTCGCAGATGCACGTTTCGCGGCTTCAGCAGCGTGCCCTGTCCCGCCTGCACGAACTGCTGGCCGAGCCGCTGCCATCTACCCACCGCATGGCCCGCCGCACAGCCGCTGAGGGGCTGTCGCGCTTGCCCCGCCCTCCTTTCACCCCGCCCGTCTAGCACGCCCTCACTCGCGCAGCTCCACTCGCGCAGCCCACCACCCTCACCAGCCTAGCCGCACTTCTTGACTTTCCGCCTGTATCTCCTGTATACTGATTGCCGGGCACAGAGTTTGAAACAAAACCCGTGTGCATTGCGTATTCAAAACAGCAGACTTTCGGTCAGAGGGGTGCAAACAAAGACGCTATGGCAGTAACAACCTCCGCCTCGGCTCGTGCGGCGTCGGCCAATGACGGCTACGCAAAGGCCATTGAAATCAAGCATCTGGTCAAGAAGTACAAGAGTGTCACGGCTGTCAATGACATCAGCCTGGACGTGTATGAAGGCGAGATATTTGGCTTCCTCGGCCCTAACGGGGCAGGCAAAACGACCACCATTAAGACGCTGCTGGGCCTTATCTTCCCCACATCGGGCGAAACCCTGGTGCTGGGCAAGCCCGCCGGGGACATTGACGTTAAAGAGAAAATCTCCTACCTGCCGGAAAGCCCCTACTTCTATGAGCACATGAGCGCGCGCGAAGTGGTCGGCTTCTACGGCAGCTTGTTCGGGCTGACCGGCGAGGCACGCGCCAAGCGCGTGGACTATTTGCTGGAACTGGTGGGCCTGGAAGACGCCAAGAAAAAGACGCTGCGAGCGTTCTCCAAGGGCATGCTTCAGCGGGTTGGGATTGCGCAGGCGCTGATCAACGACCCCAAGATACTGTTTTTTGACGAACCCACGTCGGGCCTTGACCCTATCGCTCACCGTGATATTCGCAACCTAATCCTGCACCTCAAGAACGAGGGACGCACTATATTCCTATCGTCGCACCAGTTGTCGGATGTAGAGATGGTGTGTGACCGCGTGTCCATTCTCAACAAAGGCAAGCTGCGGCGCATGGGGCCGGTGGAAGAGCTGATTGCAGGCGGCAATGTCGAGATTATCGCCGACCATGTGCAGGCCTCCGACACGGCAATGGCGCAGCTGAAAGCGATTACCAGCAACATTGAAGTGGTCGGCACCAAGACGATTATCACGGCGAGCGCCACCACGGACAGCAAGAACCGCGTACTGGACTGGGTGCGTGCCAGCAGCGGCGATGTGCTGTCGGTCACCGAAACCCGCCGTACGCTGGAAGACATCTTCTACGAGACGGTGCGCGAGGGCGAGCTATCGCCGTCCGAGACATTCGCGCCGCCATCGTCGGGCGAGGCGCGCTGACGTTTAACGTTTTCCCTAGTGAAAAGAGTGTTATGTCAACTATTTGGATGATCGCGCAGGGAACATTCGGCGAGGCTATCCGCCGCAAAGTTCTGCTGGTGTTTTTGTTTGTCGCCCTTGCCATTATTCTGATGGGCGTTGCTTTTGCGTCATTTACGCCCCGGCAGGAGATGGTGGTGATCAAGAGCCTGGGGCTGGGGGTGATTGCGCTTGCGGGCGTCTTTATCTCCGTTATCTTGGGCATTAACTTGATCCCTAATGAGATAGAGCGGCGCACCATTTATACTATCCTCTCCAAGCCCGTGCAGCGCTACCAGTTTCTGTGCGGCAAGTTCCTGGGCGGCTTGTTGACTGTTCTGTCCAACATCGCGCTGATGGGCCTTGTCTTTATCGTACTAATCGCGGTGAAGGAGCGCGGCTTTGATGCCGATGTCATTTCGGTGGCGAAGGGCGTGGCGATGATATTCTTTCAGCTGACGCTGGTGGGGGCTGTCGCGCTGTTCTTTTCCGTCTTCCTCTCGCCGTTCGTGAACTTCTTTCTGACGTTTGCTATTTATTTGCTGGGCAGCATATCCTCGGTGACCGAGTCCCTTGCCAGCAACCCCGACGGCAAGAAAAACGTGATTGCGGTCGGCTTGTTTAAGATTATCCATGCTGTTGTGCCAAACTTCGGTAACTTTAATATCCAAAATCCTATCATTCACCCGGATGTGCATATCGCCAATGAAGGCAA
>JAABUJ010006550.1_pt1 | contig 11199 bp, 8 predicted proteins | sample 5559131 | NCBI WGS metagenome assembly JAABUJ01 (sample SAMN10711875, study PRJNA513366) | rock metagenome | isolation source: Antarctica rocks | place: Antarctica: Victoria Land, Mt New Zealand nord | collected 2016-01-07 | reverse complement strand
TTTTGCTTTGATCTCAGCACTGTATCGTTTTCTTGGCATTGCCATCATTTTCTCCTCACAAGAGTCTTCCTTGATACAGTCATTCTACCTTATTGCCGTGTCCAGGTTCTGGGGGATATTATAATGTTTGAGAACTTCGGGCGACCAATATAATCGTTCGCTTCAAGATTTGGTTAATTATTTAGGTGAATTTTTAGGTTTTAAAGTTACGTTTGGACGCTATCAAGGAGTGCAAGGTCAAAATGGATTTGATGGACTTTGGGTATCTCCAACAGGTTTTCATATTGTCATTGAGGTTAAGACAACAGATGCTTATGCTATAAAAGCCTCAACACTTGTTGGGTATGTAGATGGATTAATTTCTGAGAAGATCGTTACTAACTGGGATAATGCGTTAGGTCTGTATGTGGTAGGGCGGCCTGACGCCGAATTGAGGCAACTTGAAAATGCCATAGTTGCCGAAAGACGAACACAACAGCTACGTATTATCTCTACAGAATCTTTACTATCACTTGCCGAAACAGCAAGTGAATATAAAGTCACGCATGGGGAAATTCTATCACTCCTCCGACCATCAGAGCCAAAGATTGATACTATCGTAGACCTCATATCTCGTTTAGTTGCTGAACGTAAATCTGAGAACATAGAAGAAGTAACAAACTTACGAGAGATTGAAAAAGCACCTCAAGTCAAAGAGCTCCCTCTACAAGAAAATGAAGCATATTGGCTCACATCTGTTAAATCAGATGAAAAAGGAACTGCTGAAGATATAATAAAACTTCTTGTCGGACGAGAACGAGTCTACGCCTTTGGGGATGGAACACCAGGACGAAAACATATCAAACCAAACGATTGGATTTGTTTCTATGCAACTGGAAAAGGGATTGTTGCACATGCAAAAATAACTTCACGTCCTGAAAAAAAAGCGAATCGCCATGTCCGTTATCCCGATAAGTATCAATGGACATTTGGACTAGACAATGCTGTCTTGTACCTTGATGCACCCGTTGTTATAAGTGCTGATGCTCGAAACAATTTAGATGCTTTTCAAGAAAAAGACCCTACTTCACCTTGGGCTTGGTTTGTCCAGGCGACACACAAGTTATCAAAACATGATTTTAATTTACTGACAAATCAAAATCAGAATACTTCACATTAGCATTATTTATAGCCATGACGAAACTTGTGAATAACTATTATTCTCTTCTGCCAAACTATCAGCTATAATAAGCGCACTTAGATGTAAGCTGAGTAGAGGAAGGCTAATACAGAAAAACATGGCAGCACCACATACAGTTTTTGAACTCGTTGAACGATTTCAACATTTTCCTGATTTTGTATTAGTCTATGAAAGACGTATAATACACGGATAGTTTAGGATTTGAGAGGAATAATGAATAATTTCAAAGAGAAAGCCAACCTTATTTGGGGTATTGCTGATTTATTACGAGGAGAATATAAGCAAGCTGATTATGGCAAAGTTATTTTACCTCTTGTCGTTTTAAAAAGACTCGATGAAGTATTAGCTCCAACAAAAGAAAAGGTACTTCATCAATATGCACAGGTGCAATCCTTGAAGGTTGAAAACATTGACCCGATATTAAATCGGGTTGCAGGCTTAAACTTCCACAATAAAAGTAAATTTGACTTCCAGAAATTACTCGCCGATCCTGACAATCTTGCAGCAAACCTCAGAAATTTTATCACTGGCTTTTCCTCTACAGCACGAGATATCATTGAGCACTTCCAACTTGATAGGGAAATAATAACGCTCGATAAGGCAAATCTCCTCTATTTAGTGATAAAAGAAATGAACACAGTTGATCTTCACCCAAGCAAAGTAAGCAGTATGGAAATGGGGTATATTTTTGAAGAACTTATTCGCAAGTTTGCAGAAGCCTCCAATGAAACAGCCGGAGAGCATTTTACCCCTCGTGAGGTCATTCGCTTGATGGTGAACTTACTATTCGTTGATGATAGCGATGCGCTCACGAAAAAAGGTATTGTGAAAACATTATATGATCCTGCATGTGGAACAGGAGGTATGTTATCAATTGCTGAAGAATATTTGCATGAACTAAATCCGGACGCGCAGTTAGAGTTATTTGGGCAAGAATTAAATCCTGAATCCTATGCCATCTGCAAATCAGACATGCTCATCAAAGGGCAGAATGCAAATCACATCAAGCTGGGTAATAGTTTTACGCAAGATCAATTGGGAAATGAGAAATTTGATTACATGCTTTCCAATCCTCCCTTTGGTGTCGAATGGAAAAAGGTTGAGAAAGAAATAAAGAAAGAGCAAGCAGAGAAGGGAAAGAATGGGAGGTTTGGTGCAGGCTTGCCAAGAATTAGTGACGGAGCTTTTCTTTTCTTGCAGCATATGATTTCAAAAATGCAGGCTTCTAATGGTGGGGCACGGATTGGGATCGTTTTTAATGGCTCACCAATGTTTACAGGTGGAGCTGGGAGTGGAGAAAGCGAGATACGACGCTGGATTATAGAAAACGACTGGCTGGAAGCAATTATTGCTATGCCCACAGAGCTTTTTTATAACACAGGAATTTCAACCTACGTATGGCTCATTACGAATAGAAAGGATGAAAAAAGAAAAGGGAAAGTCCAGCTTGTCAATGCAGTGAGTTTTTATAAGAAGATGGCAAAAAGTCTGGGAAATAAACGCAATGTAATTAGCGATGAGTACATTAAGAAGATAACCAAGCTTTATGACGACTTCACAGAAGGAGAATACACAAAGATATTTGACAATGACGACTTTGGTTACTGGCAAGTGACTATAGAGAGACCATTAAAAGACGATCATGGCAACGTTGAACTGGATAAAAAAGGCAACCCAAAAGCAGATGCATCACTTCGTGATACTGAGACTATTCCTCTAAAAGAGGATATTGATGAATATTTCAAAAGAGACGTTTTACCTTATGTGCCAGATGCATGGATGGATAGAAGCAAGGACAAAAAAGGCTATGAGATTAACTTAGCAAAGTATTTTTATAAATATCAGCCATTGCGATCTCTGAAAGAGATAAAGAATGATATTTTGCAGCTAGAAGAAGAGTCGGAAGGGCTATTAAACGAGGTTATCCAGATATGAAAAGATATTCAGACTATCAATCCTCGAAAATTGATTGGATTGGCGAAATACCAAGTTCTTGGATTGTAATTCCTTTTAAGAGATTAACTCAAGTAAAAAGAGGAGCATCACCCAGGCCAATTGACGATCAAAAATATTTTGATGAAAATGGAGAATTCGGGTGGGTAAGAATTGCTGATGTAACAGCCAGTGAAAGGTATCTCCAAACTACGACCCAGAAATTGTCTGAATTGGGAGCATCCTTAAGTGTAAAAAGATACCCTGGAGATTTGTTTTTAAGTATTGCAGGCACAGTAGGAAAACCTATTATTTCAAAAATAAAATGTTGTATACACGACGGCTTTGTCTGGTTTCCAGATTTGAAGATTGATCCTGAATTTCTATATTATATTTTTTCGGCTGGATTAGCATATCAAGGACTAGGGAAAATGGGCACCCAGTTAAATCTAAATACAGAGACGGTCGGATATATTAATTTACCATTACCTTCGAGGGCAGAAATATGTCATATCGTGAAATATCTCGATGAAGCTACTGAGAAAATAGATGATCTAATTTCCCAAAAACAAAAACTCATTGATCTTCTCAAAGAAGAAAATCTTGCCATTATCAACCAGGCAGTAACCAAGGGGATAGACTCAAGTGTTGAAATGAAAGACTCAGGAATTGAATGGCTTGGAAAAATCCCTAATCATTGGGAACTTAGAAAGCTAAAATATGTAGCGATTATCAATCCAACTAAATCACAATCAAAAATAGATAAACATATCAATAGTCTCATAACGTTTCTTCCTATGGAGAACGTTTCGGAAGATGGTAATATTAACTGCGAGATAAAAAAGTCACTCATGGAATTATCAAAAGGATTTACGTATTTCGAAAAAAACGATGTTATCCTGGCAAAGATTACTCCTTGTTTCGAAAATGGTAAAGGGGCTCTTTTAGATGATTTAGACACAGGAATTGGATTTGGATCAACAGAGTTTCATGTTATTAGAGTAAAAGAAAATATTTTGATTAAGGAATTTTTATACTTTATTACTAAAACCAATATATTCATGAATATGGGGGAGGCATTAATGATAGGCTCGGCTGGACAAAAAAGAGTGCCAACATCTTTTTTAGAAAATTATCTTATTCCATTTCCACAAAATAAAGATGAACAACAAGCAATTATCAAATACATTAATTTTGAATCCAAGAACATTCAGACAACCATATCAAAAATTCAAAAGGAAATAGATCTTCTGCAAGAATATCGTACAGTCCTTATTTCGGAAGTCGTAACAGGTAAAATTGATGTGAGAGATGAGGTGGCCTCATGGACGTAAGAAAAGAAATTACTTTTGAAGACGCAATTGAGACATATTTAATTGAGCATGGAGGCTATCAAAAGGGTACTCCCCAGGAGTTTGATAGAACCTTAGCGATGAACAAAAATACTCTTCTTGCGTTTCTTCAAGAGTCCCAACCAAAAGAATGGAAAAAATTATCAGACATTCATGGGAAAGCAATTGAAACAAAAGTTACCCAGCGTTTATACAAAGAGCTTGAACTACGAGGGATGCTGGATGTGCTGCGGAATGGATTTACCGATAATGGTGTTAAGTTCGACACTGCCTACTTCAAATCCGAAAGCTCTCTTAATCCTGAAACTATACGCCTCTATAATCTCAACCGACTGGAACTAACAAGACAGGTAAAATACAGCCCCAAAAGTGAAAAATCACTTGATATGGTGATTAGTCTTAATGGTCTCCCAGTTGCCACATTTGAGTTAAAAAATCAATTCACGAACCAAAATGTGAATCATGCCATAAAGCAATATAGGGAAGACAGAGACCCTCGTGAGGTGCTGTTTCAATTCAAAAAACGAGCATTGGTACATTTTGCAGTTGATGATGATGAAGTGTACATGACCACAAAATTAGATGGAGCAAATACCAAATTTCTCCCCTTTAATAAAGGGTATAACAACGGCGAGGGCAATCCTCCTAATCCGCGTGGATATAAAACGTCGTATCTGTGGGAAACAATCTTACCACGAGATAGCTGGATGGAAATACTTGCCAAATTTCTCCATTTACAGATAGAGGAATTTACTATCGAGGGAAAAAAGGTTACAAAAGAAACCATCATTTTCCCACGATTTCATCAATTAGATGTTGTCCGCAGGTTGGTTGCCGATGCGAAGCTGCATGGAGTTGGAAAAAACTATCTGATTGAACATTCCGCAGGAAGCGGAAAAAGCAATTCTATTGCATGGCTCGCGTATCGTTTAGGAAGTTTACATAATGCCAATGATGATAAGGTATATAACACCGTCATTGTCGTCACTGATAGAAACGTTTTAGATACGCAACTGCAAAACACGATCTATCAATTTGAACACAAACTTGGTGTTGTGCAAAAAATAGATAAAGATTCGACGCAACTCGCACAAGCCATCGCAGCCGGAACAGGCATCATCATTACAACACTGCAAAAATTTCCCTTCACCGTTGGGAAAATCAGTGAGTTGCCAAACAGAAAATACGCAATTATTGTTGATGAAGCGCATAGTTCACAAGGCGGGGAAGCCAGTCGAAAGATGAAAGAAGTGCTCTCAGCCAAGTCGCTCGAAGACGCAGAACAGCAGGAGAGCGAAACGCAGGCAGAAGACCACGATGTTGAAGATGAAATTCGACAAGTATTACTGTCACGAGGAAGACAAAAGAATCTCAGTTTCTTTGGATTTACCGCAACGCCAAAACCTAAAACGTTGGAAGTCTTTGGCGAAATAGGGATTGATGGGAAACCCCGACCTTTTCATCTGTACTCTATGAGGCAAGCAATCGAGGAAGGATTTATCCTAGATGTGTTGGAACACTACACAACATATAAGACCTACTTTAAACTTTCAAAGGCAATCGAAGATGATCCAGAACTTAACAAGAAAAAGGCAAGTACAGCAATCGCACGGTTTCTCTCGTTGCACCCAACAAATGTCGCGCAAAAAACGGAGATCATGATTGAGCATTTCAGAACTGTCACATCAAAAAAGATTGGCGAAAAAGCAAAAGCAATGGTTGTGACAAGTTCACGGCTCCATGCTTTGAGATATTACCAGGAATTTAACAAATACATTAAACAAATGGGGTATACCGATATTAAAGTACTGGCGGCATTTTCAGGTGTAGTAAAGGATATAGAAACAGGAGAGGAATATAGAGAATCGAAATTGAATGGATTCGGAGAAAAAGAGCTTCCCGAAAAGTTTAAATCAAACGACTATAAAGTATTGATTGTTGCTGACAAATACCAAACAGGGTTTGATGAGCCTTTGCTTCATACCATGTACGTTGATAAAAAATTATCCGGCATTAAAGCAGTACAAACGCTTTCGCGTTTAAACAGAAAAATTCCTGGCAAAGAAGACACCTTTGTTTTAGATTTCGTGAACGAGACAGATACTATTCTTGAGTCATTCCAACCATACTATGAAATGACCTTGTTGGCAGAAACAACTGATCCCAATTTATTGTATGACCTCAAATTACGACTTGAGGGTAAGAAAGTTTTCAGCCAGGAAGATATCGACGATTTTTGCAGCATTTTCTTTAAATCAGCAAACATCCAAAGCTCAAAAGACCAGGGGCTATTATATGCAAAAGTGCAACCTGCTGTAGATCGCTTTATTGCACTTGCAACTCAAGAAGAAAAGGATGATTTTAAACACACCCTTGCTTCATTTCTTCGGCTCTATGCTTTTTTATCACAAATTGTACCGTTTCAAGATTCTTCTCTTGAAAAGCTCTATGCCTATGGTAGGTTACTCCTGAATAAATTGCCAAAGGATGCAGATACAAAATATAAGCTTACTGATGATATTGCGCTTGAATATTATCGCTTGCAAAAAATTTCTGAGGGATCAATTAAACTGGAAAAACAAGGCGGTGTGGAGCTACAACCAACGTCAGAAGCGGGGTTAAGCAGGGAAAAAGAGGAAAAAGCCCATCTTTCTGAGATAATACAGATACTCAATGATAGATTCGGAACCGAGTTTACAGAAGCAGATCGGTTATTTTTTGACCAGATTGAGGCAGAGCTTGTAGCTGATGAAAAACTTTCTGATAAAGCAAAGAGTAACACCATTGATAATTTTAAATTCGGCTTTGATGATGTTTTCATAACAAAGTTAATAGACAGAATGGATCAGAACCAAGATATCTTTGCTAAAATTATGGACGACGAGCAGTTTGCTGAGACAGTAAAAACGTTGCTGATGAAACAAGTATACAGGAAGCTCAACGAAGTAAGATAAACGAAAAGTAAAAAGCATATATCACCTTTCTTTTTCTACAGGAAATAAAAATGCTTCTATTGAACGCAGTATCTTTATCACTTCGTCCGCAGACTTCTCAAACGCTGCTTTTGCTTCTTGCTCGTCAGAGATTATCCACGCCAATACCTTTTCAAGCAGTTGTCTTTTTGCCTTCCTTTTGTCATCCTTATTTGTGATACTTAATGCTGTCTCTGTATCTGAAAGAAAAATAGAGGGATAATAGTACTCGAAATCATGCTGAGATAAGGCAATAAATCTGTCTTCATCCCAACCTTTACACACATAAAGACTTTTTAAATCATCAATAACCTTTTTACCGCTATCCTCTCCATCGACGATAACCCAGGCGTAATTTTTGTACATTGCCTCTAAATGTAGAAATACAAAGAGACGATTAAAATCTTTAAATCTCGGCTCGACATCAGAAGTTCCTTGAGCAGCAACTGTTCCAATTTTTCCACGCAAACGAGGTGTAAACCAGGGTATTAAAAAATCTCTTATTATCCTTTCTGCTGAGGATTCTTCAAAAAAGAGCCATCCATGTGCAATACCATAATCATTCAGTTCATATCCTAGAGCTTTTAACGCTGCTCTACGTTCCTCTGGTGTTACAGCTTCTGTACATGATGATGTTGGTAAGCGATTCTTATCAGAGTATGAGGAAAGCGTTACGCTAAAGACCTTGCTCATTGGAACTGAGCCAAGATATGTTGTGACGATATGAGAGTGTGTTGAGATGACAAATTGATTGTATTCTGCCTTCTTTATTATCAACTCTAAGAGACTTTTTAACGCAAGCGGATGGATATCGTTTTCTATTTCTTCAATGAGGAACAGGTTATTTTCTGCCATACATAAATTGACTATTAGCCCTAACAGGTTTGGAACCCCTTCTCCCATAGCTTCAAGCGGTATGTTGTTATATCTATCAACAATTATCCCCGCTTGTTTACCATTATTTGATGGAAAGGAAGTAATAGGGAATCCTAATATATCAATGCAAGCTTGTTGAAACTCTTCGTGATTTGGATGATACTTATTAGCAAGACGATCAACTTTAGCAACTAAGTTTACGAGTATATCGTGAACTTCACGTTCTATTTGAATATTTACAGTTTGATTGTACGTTGTTACTTTTCTTTTTGAGAGATAAGGATAAATGAAGTTATGTGGCTCAATTGTTGGAGCAGGTGAGATAGCACCGTGAGGGTCTCTTGGCTGTCTTTCTAAATGAGGAGGATTACCACCCGTCCTGTTAGCAGAAATGTACATACCTAAACTATTGCCACCACCTGTAAACGGGAGAAAATGACTATGATTTACCTCTTCTAAATTGATGAAACCATTGGCTTCACTTTGGCCTATACGAATATCCTCTACAGTTAAATTATTTTGTTGAAGAAGATACAACACTTTTATGATTGTAGACTTCCCAGAATTATTAGCTCCTAGAAGGATATTTATATTCTTACTTAAGTTTATGGTTCCTGTTGCGGCAAAAGATTTGATATTATTAATTCCAAGCACTGACACCCACATAGATCATCCTCACAAACTTTCTTTGTACAAATATAACTCCTGTCAGAGGTATTATATCGTACTAACGATATTTGTCTATATAATTACATGATCGAGGGAAAATAGTAATTTATTGCATACAGCAAATGTAAACTGATGTATTCATTTATGTTATAATTGCAGAGCTATGCAAAGACCAACTACTCCTATTGATATTAATACCATGCCTGATCTTGCCCACCTTGTGGATGAAGTGACCGCAACAAAAACACCACGAGCATTACAGCGTGATAATAAAATCGTTGCAGTACTTACCCCTGTGGAGACAGCAAGAAACCATCAGAACAAAGAGGCTATTGAAGAAACGCTCGCTCTTGCCGGAGCATGGAAGGACGTGGATTTTGACGATATGCTAGAGCAACTTACAACCATCCGCCATGCAAGCAAACCAACACCAGCTCTTGAACTTGATCTATGAAACGGTATTTACTCGATACCAGTCTGATTGCTACTTTTCTTCATGGACGCTCAACTGCTCTAGAACATGACCTTACGCTTCTCACTATTGATACTGATTATGATCGTGTTCCGCAGTTGAAGCATACATTAGCCAATTTGAAAAAAGCAGCGTAAACTTCTAATAATCAACTTGCTATTCAGAACATTCTTTCAGCCACAAAACTAGCCTCAACGTCGCAGAATGGCTAAATCACGACATGAAAATTATAGAATATACATCTCTTGAGGCTAAAGGTTTAGCCCAAATGCACACTATAAGACTTTACCCCAGGAGCATTATAGGTCTGTTTTTCCTTTTAAGTATATTTACAGCTAGAGTGCTTTACTCGTTAGTTTGATATATTTTTCTTTTGCATCTTCCCAGGTGGAAATGCTTAATCCCAATTTCTCTAACACTGTTTCCATAGGTTCACCATGTTGTAACAAACGCACCGCGCACGTATCGCGCAACAGTTGTACTGAAATCCGTTTTGTAATACCCGCTTTTTCACCTGCTGAGGTAAGCAAATACCGAAGCCAGCGTTGCGTCATGGGAAACAGCAGATCGGTTATGCGGTATGTAGCTAAATATTCCTCCAATACCGGAACCAGTTCTCGGGGCAATTTTAGCTTTCTATCTTTCTTCATTTTTTTACCAACGTGCTTAACCCACAACACAGGAGCATATTTATTAGTTGTGTCTATATGTTCAAGGCGAATAGTCATGACCTCTTCTGTTTTCAGACCTGTTTCAAGGAGCAGTAGGACGAGGAGATATGTTCGGCAGTCAGCAGAAGCAGTTGCTAAGAGTTTGATTATTTCTGTTTCAAAAAGAATTGAGGGAAGCGGAGCAATCACTTTACTATTTGGTATATCCGCAACAGGATTATGCTCAAGTACCTTTTCGCTACACAGCCAGGAGAAGTAACTAGACAGTGCGGAGATTTTACGGCTGATACTCTTCTCTGACATATGTTCTTGCGTTTTCAGTACCACCAACCACCCACGAACATCTACAGAGGTAATTTCTTGTAATTGTTTTTCTCGAAGATAGACCCCCAATTTTTGTATGTCTTTTGTGTAATCATTCGGGGTATATTGCGAAGTTGAAGAGCTTTGTAGATAGCGTAAATATGCAGGAAGGGTTGCTAAGATCGAACTAGCATCAGTCGGAGTCACCGGAGGAATATCCTGGATAGGTACCACAGGAAATGTTTTTCTCTGAAATAACGGTAATTGCTGTATCATGCCAGCCTAGTATAGCATCAATAATTCCTAGAGACCAGAGGTTATCTCGCCCAGACCGCGTTACATATAACATATAAAAGGAGTATGGTGAGAAAATGTTGGTCTCTAGGAAGAAATACGTTTCTTTAGCTGTATATGCTTTGTCTTGTGTAGTTTTTACTTACTGTTGGTATTAATAGCTTCGTATTAAATTCCCTATAAGAGCTACGACAACAAGAACCGTTAAGCCTACAAATATAGCGCATGTTATAAAAAAATGTACGCTATGACTCTCCGCTTCCGGGCTTCATCCTCATAATAGAACTCCATTATGAAACCAGACAATCTGTAGATATTGATGAAATTATATAACAATCTAGTAGTTAGGTATCTTAGTACTACAACCCCACTTAGGCCGTTAGGGAACGGGAGGAGAGAGACAAGCCACAGGAGACACGCTCTGTGGGAGCAGAATCTGGAGGACACGCTCCCAGAGTCCTTCTTTGCACCACCGGCG
>JAABUJ010006549.1_pt1 | contig 11200 bp, 8 predicted proteins | sample 5559131 | NCBI WGS metagenome assembly JAABUJ01 (sample SAMN10711875, study PRJNA513366) | rock metagenome | isolation source: Antarctica rocks | place: Antarctica: Victoria Land, Mt New Zealand nord | collected 2016-01-07 | reverse complement strand
CCTTGAAAATCGACACCCAACGTCGATTCCCACATTACGCACCGCACGACGACTACGAAATATGAGAAGGACCTATACTGACATTTCTATCCGGCGCCCACAGAGACATTTCAATCGGGCGCCAACATGAGTCGACGCCGCACGTTCGAGCTGTTCGGTCATGGAATTGCCCACAACTACTTCGGCACAATCAGAATGAAGGCAACACGCCCGCCGTGGTGGCCTGGATAGCAGTAATTGGATCTAGTGGGATACCTGAAGCAGTGCGTGGCGGAGAGACAGGGATTCGAACCCTGGATACCTTGCGGTATACACGCTTTCCAAGCGTGCGCCTTCAGCCACTCGGCCATCTCTCCGCGCCCGGGCCAGCGCCCCGCCCGACTGTTCGACTTTACCACAGGCACCAACCCCCTTTGCCACGCTCGCATTTGTCAGGTTGGAGCTTCGGCTAAGATCAGCAGGTGAACGCCTCTACGATTCTGGCGCGCTTCAAGCATCCACAAACGCTGCTGTTCGACGCGGACGATACACTGTGGGAGAATAAACGCGTCCATGGCTATGGCCTGAAGAGCTTCCGGAAGTCGGTGCTCGCCGAAAAACATCGCCAGGCGTACTCCAAGCGTGTGAAGAGTAAGCTCAGTCGAATCCGCGACTTGCGCCCAGCGAAGTGACCGGACGGCTGAACTCTGCATCTACGCTGGTGTGGGGTCACTCTTAAGAACCCGCGAACCAACCAGCCTGCAATCAAGAAAGTGAACCAGATGCCAAGAACAATTCTGCCTGGACGCCCGTCGCCACTTGGCGCGACGCCGTACAAGCGTGGCACCAATTTTGCGCTCTACTCTGAGAATGCCTCGGCCGTTTATCTATGTCTTTACAACGAACAGGGCCGCGAAACGGACTGCATTCAGCTCAAGGAGCACACCGCGTTTGTATGGCATGGCATGGTTCTCGGTATCAAGCCTGGGCAGCGCTACGGCTTTCGGGTCGATGGTGTCTGGAAGCCTGAAGAAGGCCTGCGCTTTAACCAGAACAAGCTGCTGGTCGATCCCTATGCGAAGGCGATCAGCGGCAATGTGGACTGGTCCAAGCCCATTTTTCCCTATCCCGTTCAGTCAGGCGACGACCTTGCGTTTGACGACCAGGACTCCGCCGCTGGCGTTCCCAAGTCCGTTGTCGTGGATACCCATTTCGACTGGGGAGAGGACTGCCGGCCAAACGTTCCACTCTCGGACTCCATCATTTATGAGGTCCACGTCAAAGGCTATTCCCAACGCAATCCTCGCGTTCCGGAACACCTGCGTGGCACCTATGCCGGGCTGGCTCATCTGGAGAGCATCAACTACTTCAAGAAGCTCGGCATCACCACCGTCGAGCTGCTGCCCGTTCATCACTTCATCGATCAAGGCACGCTGCTGGACAAGGGTCTGTCCAACTACTGGGGCTATGACACGCTGGGCTTCTTCGCTCCCATGAGCCGTTACAGCTCCGCCGGTGATGGCGGAGCGCAGGTGAACGAGTTCAAGCAGATGGTGAAAGATCTGCATGCGGCCGGACTTGAAGTCATTCTGGACGTGGTATACAACCACAGCTGCGAGGGCAATCGCATGGGCCCGATGCTCAGCTTCAAGGGCGTCGACAATACTACGTATTACCGCGTCGTTCCCGATGACTATCACTACTACATGGATTACACCGGCACCGGCAACACGTTGAATGTGCGCCATCCGCAGGTGCTTAAGCTGTTGATGGATTCTCTGCGCTACTGGGTGATCGAGATGCACGTCGACGGCTTCCGGTTCGATCTCGCCGCCGCGCTGGCCCGCGAACTGCACGAGGTGTCCAAGCTGTCGTCCTTCTTCGATACGATTCACCAGGATCCCACACTGGCCGATGTCAAACTCATTGCAGAGCCGTGGGATGTTGGCGAAGGCGGATACCAGGTAGGTCAGTTCCCTGTCCTATGGGCTGAATGGAATGGCCTCTATCGCGATACGGTACGCAGCTTCTGGAAAGGTGACAGCGGCCATCTATCCAACTTTGCGTATCGCCTTACCGGGTCTTCCGACCTATATCAGAATGACGGACGCCGCCCTTACGCCAGCATCAATTTCATCACCGCACACGATGGTTTTACGTTGTGTGACCTGGTCAGCTACAACGAAAAACACAACGAGGCGAACGGCGAAGACAATCAGGATGGCGCGAACGATAACCAGAGCTGGAACATGGGCGCTGAAGGGCCAACGGACGACGGGGCCATCAACACCCAGCGCGAGCAGCAGCAGCGCAACTTTCTTGCCACGCTGATGCTGTCGCAAGGCGTCCCAATGTTGCTTGGTGGAGATGAAGTCTCTCGTTCGCAGCGCGGCAATAACAACTGCTTTTGCCAGGACAACGAGCTGAGCTGGTACGACTGGAACCTTGATCCTCCGCGCAAGCGTCTGCTCGAGTTCACGGCGAACCTGATTCAACTGCGCAAGCGCCACCCAAACCTGCACCGTCGCCGCTTCTTTCAGGATCGAACGATTCGTGGTTCCGTCGTACGGGATATCGCATGGTACAACTCGATTGGCGAGGAATTCAGCAACGAAGATTGGAGCGCTGACTGGAATCGTTCGCTGGGCGTGATGCTGAACGGCAAAACTCTCGACGTGATCGACGAGGATGGCACCAGGGTAGTGGATGACTCCTTCCTGATCCTCATCAACTCCTGGTGGGAGGGCGTTGAATTCAAATTGCCGCCGCCGCCCAACGGCAGCCCCTGGAAGCATGTCCTTAACACTGCGAACATCGACGATCCTTTTGCGGAGGCCCCGCTGGGCGATTCCATCATCGTCGGTGGACGTTCCTTGGTTTTGCTCAGCGACGGCACCGAGCATGAGTAATAGCAGTGCGCGCTCGTACCTATAAACTATGGGAGTGAACTTTTCCGATCTGAACCCATCTTCTCTGCCCTCCGCCGATGCCGAAAACGAGGACTTCGCTTCCCTGCTCCGCGCTGACGATCAGGCGCGCGCCTCCGCTGTGGATCGTTCCGGCGGATCGAAGCAGATCGATGCAACCATAGTCACGGTTTCAAACGACACCGTCTACCTGGATATTGGATACAAGACCGAGGGCATTCTTCCTCTATCAACTTTCGCGCGCGATGAGAAGGCTGTAGAACCTGGGGACCGCGTACGTGTCACGGTAAAAGGCCGCGACCTGGATGGCTACTACGAGCTGACGCGCCAGCATAGCGCCACCCCGCAGGATTTCAGTTCGCTTGAAGAGACGTTTGAGAAGAAGGGGACAGTGGTCGGTACCGTCACGGGTCTGGTGAAGGGTGGCGTCACAGTCGATATTGGAATGCGCGCCTTCATGCCGTCTTCCCGCACTGGCACACGCGATGCGGCGGAGATGGAAAAGCTCGTGGGCCAGCAGATTCGCGTGCGCATCACCCAGCTTCATCTGGAAGGTGGAGAGAGTGGACGGCCGGATGCGATTGTCGATCGGCGCAGCGTACTTGAAGAAGAAGCTCGCGCTAACTCTGACCAGCGCTTCTCCGAGTTGGCCGAAGGACAGACGGTTTCTGGAACGGTGAGATCGCTCACCGACTTCGGCGCTTTTCTTGATCTTGGCGGAGCCGATGCCCTGCTCCACATCTCCGACATGGCATGGCAGCGCGTCGCCAATCCAGCCGAGATCGTCGCTGTAGGCGATGTCGTTGAGGTCCAGGTCCTGAAGATTGAAGCAACCGACCCTGCGAAACGCCGCATTGCCGTGGGCTTGAAGCAGCTCCAGCCGCATCCTTGGGACTCCGTGCAGGACCGCTTCAAGGTAGGCGACAAGGTGCTGGGTATGGTCACGCGCGACGCCGACTTTGGAGCGTTCGTTGAACTTGCTCCAGGGATCGAAGGTCTCATCCACATCAGCGAGATGGCGTGGGGCAAGAAGGTGCGCAAGCCTTCTGACATTGTCAAAGTGGGCGACCAGGTCGAGGTGGTCATCCTTGGGATCGACACCGGTCAGAAGCGCATGGCGCTCGGACTCAAACAGGCGTTGGGCGATCCTTGGGTCGAATTAGTGAAGTCTTTGCACACGGGCTCGATCGTCGAAGGGCCGGTGTCGCAGATCACGAAGTTTGGCGCGTTTATTACGATCGCGGAAGGCATCGAAGGACTCGTTCACATCTCAGAGATCACGGCCGAGAAGCGGCTGAACCACCCTTCGGACGTGCTGCGCCTGGGTGAACGCGTGAAGGCGCAGGTGCTCGAGATAGATCGCGAGAAGCGGCAGCTGCGGCTCTCCATCAAGCAGATGATTCCCACCGGTCTGGACGAGTTTCTTGCTGAGCAGAAGGTTGGCGATGTGGTTACCGGACGCATCATAGACACGGACCGCACGGCCAACACGGCACGCGTCGAACTGGGTGAAGGCATTCTTACGACATGTCTTATTCCCGCGCTCGCACAAGCGGTAGACAGTACGGTTGCTATGCCGACCAGCGGTGCGGCTGTGGATCTATCGCAACTCGGCTCGCTGCTCTCTTCCAAGTGGAAGACGGCGCACGAAAAATCCACCGCACATGTGAAAGTGACAGCTCCGTCCACTTCGACCGGCGAAGTTGCCCCCGGTCAGATTCGCAGCTTCCGCATTACGGCGCTCGATGCCCCAAGCAAGTTCCTGGCAATCGAACTTGCCTGACGTTCGACAAACGCGCAGCCTGGCAGATCGCTTATAGCTGATTTCGTAATAGTGTGCAGCGTTGCAACGTTCGGCGAATGCAGGGGATCCCTTACAGGGCAGGCTCTTCACTGTGTTCAGGATGACGAGTCCCCCAGGAATGGGAGACGGGTTTACAACAAAGGTAGTGGTGGATGTAGAAAGGCTCTTCCTTGTACTGGTTGTCATTCCCGAAGGGAATCTGCGTTTGTTTTTGCTGTACACCATCTGTGAATCCGCTGTCAGGCGCCGTGGATGTCGTACTTCGCAGCTAGAAATTCTCGCAGCGCATGCGGGAGGGTCGCGGCAATCTCCTGCCACGTCAGCAGCTTCAGGCGTGTCCGCAGATCGTAACTGTTCACTGCCAAAAGCGTTGCCGCCCAGCACGCAATCAGGTCGGTGCGCCGCGCGTCCAGCATCAGGCAAAACTCTGCCTGCTCTGCCTCAGTAGCGAGGATGTTTCGCAGCAGTTGATAGTTCGCAACTTTGCCATCATGGATCTCAAGCGCGTCTCGATGGAAGACTTCGAAGCAGCGCGGGTAACGTTCCAGCAGCGAAAGCGAAGCGTTCTGAAATCCGGACTCTGTCAGCTTGGCTTCCATGAGCAACGATCCCACGCGCATGTCTATCTCGGTACGATCGCGCAGACCACGATGCAGTGCCACGCGAGGATGATAGCCAAACTCCGGCGTGATGCCGCGCTCTACGCCGAGCAGGCCGCAGAGCGCAGCACCGGTCAGCACATGCGGATAACAGAAGATGTTCATTAGCAGAGCGTCTGAACTGGTGGCGGCGTCGAGCTCGCACCAGGATCGCCGCAACTCATCGGGTCCCGTGGGGCGCGCCTGACGTTTGCCTGTATGCGCTTTGCGCAACCGTTTGGCCCAGCCCTCATCAGCAACAATCTGCCGATAAGAGGCGTCGATGAAATTACCATGCCGTCCATCGTGCGGCGAGTAAACGATGGACGATCGTGTCTGTTCATGCGGTTCCAACGCAGGTCGAGCCGCGATCACGCGACGCAGTGGATTGGAAAGATGCGCGCGCAGCAGCCTCGGCGGAGGATCAAGATACCGCATCTCCTCTTCCGACCAGACGAGTTGTTGCACCGCTTCGCGCATACCCATCGACTCACTTTCACCACACCTACTCTTCGCGCAAGACTTCGAGCGGCTTCTGCCCCAAGATGCGATGACTCGCGGCCCAGCCGGTCGCAACTGTCAGCAATGCCGTCGTCATCAGAGCGCCCACGCTCCAGGCCCACTCGGGATGATTCGGAACATCCAGCGACTTTAGCAAGAAGTGGACCACCACATTGGCGAACAGCACACCTACGAGGCCAGCGACGAGACCGAGCACCGCAAACTCGATGGAGAAGATTGTTGCAATTCGCGCGCGTGTCGCGCCGAGCGTCTTCAACACCACAACCTCGCGAATGCGGCGATAGCGTGTTCCGGCAATCGAGGAAGCAAGAATCACAATGCCTGCGAAGATCGAGAAGCCTGCGAGGAACTGCACGACGTAGATGATCTGCACAACCACCGCCCGGATGGTCTCGAGCGCCTGCGCTACGTTGATGACCGTGACCGTAGGGTACGCCGCGTAGAGCGCGCGCTGAAGTTCGCCTACCTTTGCAGGATCGGCATGCACGCCGCCATACCAGATCACAGGCAAGCCAGCGAGACTTCTCTGTGGAAGAATGAACTCTGCGCGCGAGTAGGCATGCTGCCCATCCGACTTGAACAGCGCGACCACTTCGGCATCAAAGCGCTTATCCTGCACCGAAAAAGTCACCGTCGAACCGATCTTGATTCCGAGCCGCTGAGCTTGGCGTTCATTCACCGCAAGCAGAGGATGTGCAGACGCGGCGCGGGCCTGCTTTGCATTCCACCATGCGCCCGAGGTCACCGAGGCGCCCGGAGGGACCACCTCGGAATAGGTTAGGCTGATGGACCGGAGCATGTGCAGCGGGAAGTTGTGCGTTTTTATCTGCGCCGGGTCCAACCCATCCAACGCCACAATGCGCGACGCGACCACAGGCAGCAACTCCGGCGGCGCTGTAACAGCAGAGGACTTCGTCAGCAGTGCATGCACGCCTTCGATCTCATCATTCGCGATGTCAATGAGAAAGATGTTGGGTAGTTTGGGCGATGCCGAGATATGCAACTGACGCACGACCGCGTGCTGCATCAGGAAAACGAGCGTGATCTGCATCACACCCAGCCCAAGCGCCGCAAGCAACGCAGCAGAGGGATTTCCAGGACGGTACAGATTTGCCAGTCCATGCCGCAGCACCGACGGAAGATGCATACGTGTTCGCGTCAAAAAATACCTAAGACCCTTGAGCACCAGGAAGCTGGCCAGCAAAAGCACCGCAAGCACCGCGAACAAACCCAGCGAGAAATATTTCGCCACCGCTTTCGAGTCGGACACGCGCGAGGCAATGAAAGCCAGCCCACCCAGAATCAGCAGGAACGCTGCAATCTGTAGCAGATTCTTCCGTAAACGGCTAACCAGTGTGGTTGTGAGCGGTGCATCGGAGTCATCCACATTGCGGCGAAGAATCAGTATTGGCCGCACACCTCGAATATCCAGCAGGGGCGGAAGCGTAAACAGGAGCGTGGTTAGAATGCCAGCGCCCAAACCGAACAGGATTGCCAGTGGATCGATGTGCAACACCGGTTTGATGTTGACGAGAGAAGCCAGCAGGTGAGGAAAGGCGTACTGAACGCCGACGCCAAGCACCACGCCGAGCAGACCTCCGGCCAGGCCGAGCAGCAAAGTCTGAATCAAATAAATTTTGATGATTTGCGTTGAGTTCGCACCCAGCGACTTCATGATTGCGATCGTATCCAACCTTTGTTGCAGATGGGCGCGCATGGCCATCGCCACGCCGACGGCACCCAGTACCAGCGCTACCAGACTCATCAACGAGAGCAGACTCGTCGCCTGATCCAGCCCCGCGGTCAGTGCGGGATTCGTCTCGCGATAATCCGTCACCTGAGCTTCCGGCAGCAAGGCTATCAGCGTGGATTTCAGCGCCTGCACGCGTGCATCCGAGATGGGCGCACCGTTGCCGGGTGGTGGCACTTTGAACAGAAAACGTTGTCCTGCATGACTGCCCGGCGCAATCAACCCGGACGCGTCTAGACCCTCGCGCGAAATCAACACCCTGGGTCCAGCTGAAAAAGTTCCGTTCAGACGGTCGGGTTCGTTCACCACAACAGCGGCGATGCGGAAGAGCTTGTTGCCGAGCTTTAGATCATCGCCGACCTTCATTTGCAGGCGTACCAGGAGATCGTCCGCTACGACGACCGTATCAGGACGCAAAACGTCCGCGAGATTTGCCTGCGGATTCAGCTGCACTTTGCCGTAGTAGGGATACTGCGTTGGATCGACTGCCTTCAACGATACGAGCAATGGGTTAAAGGTTTTCGGCGCCGAAGCCATCGACAACAACTCGGTCACGGTTGTCATTCGCACGCCTTCAGCCTCAATCTGCGCCAACCCTTTCGCTTCCAACGGTGTAGGCTGCACATTCGTGCGCGCGGAAAGATCGGCGGCCATGATGGAGCGTGCCTGGGTCAACAACGTCGATCGAAACGAGGAACTGAAACCTCTCACACCAGTCAGCGCAGCCACACCGACAGCAACGGAAAGAAGCACAAAGAAGAATTTGCCGCGCGAGGAGCGCATCTCGCGTGCAGCAATTCTCGAAGCCGTGCGAAAGGAGAGGCTGGCCAAGGTTTCTCCTAACCCCGCTGCATCGGCGCGGGGTTCATCTCGTCGGCGACGACCCTTCCATCTGATAGCACAATGCGCCGGTCCGCATACTGCGCCAGCGTTGCGTCATGGGTCACCAGCACCAGGGTCGTGCCTTCCTGCTTGTTCAGGTTCAGTAGGAGATCTAGCACCGCAGAGCCGTTCGCGGTGTCCAGGTTACCTGTCGGTTCGTCCGCCAACACAATCGGTGGACGGAGAACGAATGCGCGCGCTAACGCCACACGTTGCTGCTCGCCACCTGAGAGCTGAACGGGATAGTGGTCCAAGCGATCACCCAAACCAACAGAGGTGAGCAACTGCTTTGCGCGTGGCAGACCATCCGCATTCGTTTCCGCATTCAGTTCGTGCGGAAGCAGAACATTCTCAAGAGCGGTCAACGTAGGGATCAACTGATAAGACTGGAACACGAATCCGACCGTTCGTCCGCGCAGCTGTGCCAGCTTGTCTTCGGCGAGGTACGAGATGCTGGTTCCATTCAATGCAACATCACCGGAGGTAGGCGTATCGAGCCCCGCCAATAAACCCAGCAGCGTAGATTTGCCCGAACCGGACGATCCCATAATTGCCACGAACTGCCCCTGCGGCACGGTCAGATTGAGGCCTTTCAGGATATCTACCGAACGCGTGCCATTGCGGATGGACTTGCACAGGTCAGTCACCGCAATCATCGTGCGCGACGCGCCTTGACCTGCAGAGGCGATCAGCGGCTCAGCAATTTTTTCAGTCGACGGCATGTGTCTCCTGTAGCGAAGCTGCAATAAGCGATTGCTGTGCAGTTTGCTATCGTTAGTCAATGGACCGTTGGGCAATCTCTTTCATTCTAGCTGGAACTATTCTCTGCACGGCGGGCTGCCAGGGTCGGTCCCCGTCGCAGTCCGTGCCTGGGCCTGAGTCTCAAACGGCTGCACCCGCACAGGTATTTGACGCGCAAAGCTCTGTACCAGCAGCAGCGAACGGTAAGGCAGATTCCAGCGACAAGCGACCTGTTGTGGTGTGCTTCGGGGATAGTCTGACAGCCGGGCACGGCGCTGACCTTGGCGCCAGCTATCCCGACTTTTTGCAGAAGGACTTAGATCGGGATGGCTACCATGTTCATGTCATCAACGAAGGAATCAGCGGAAACACCACCAAGGACGGGGTGGACCGTCTCGCCGAGGTCATCGCGCTGAAGCCGCAGGTGGTTGTGCTGGAGTTTGGCGGCAATGATGGGCTCCGTGGCTTGAATCTGCAAAACACGCGCGCCAATCTCGCAACCATGATTCAAGGCCTTAGGGACGTGCACATCAAGGTCGTGATCGCCGGGATGACCTTGCCTCCAGACTACGGTCCCGATTACGTCTCCCGCTTCACCTCCAACTACGCTTCATTAGGCAAGCAGTTTCACCAGCCTGTGCTTCCCTTTCTGCTTGCAAATGTTTATGGCGTTCCAGGCATGATGCAGGAAGATCGTACGCACGCCACAGAGAAGGGCAACGCAATGGTTGCCAGGAACGTTCTGCCGTATGTCGAGAAGCTGCTGAAAAAGTAGGTCCGTTCAACTCGTCAACTGAGGTTCACGTGGGGCTGCATCAGCGTTCCTGCGACTCTCCGGGCGATGCCGAACAGCTCGGCTGGTCCGGTGAAAACCTTCACCAAAGCAGCGGTTGAGTACTCGGGCAAATTCACTTGCATGCCATTGCGCAGACGACCCGCCGTATTTTCATCCACAGTGACCGACGGCATCTCAGGAAGCAGAGTACGTGGGTGCGGCAACTTGGCCAGCAGCAACGCCTGTGTGCTCGCCTTCAACTCATCTACTGTAATCGCGTCGTTCAAAGTGAAAGCGCCCGCACGGGTTCTGCGCAAGGAAGCAAGGTGCGCGCCACAGCCGGCCAGTTGGCCCAGCTCGTGCGCGACAGAACGCACATAGCCACCCGACGAGACGGTCAACGTAAAGCTCGCGACGTCGTTCTCCAGTGTCAAAATTTTGAAGTTGTGAATGCAAATACGCGTTGCCTTGATCGGGACCGGAAGACCGGCGCGCGCGAGTTTATGGGCCGGAACGCCATTCAGTTTTTTTGCTGAAAAAACTGGTGGCACTTGATCGATCCCACCATGGAATCGCTGAGATAACCCTCGCAGTTGCTCCAGATCCAAAGCGAGGTTGCAAGGTTGGCCTTGCGGGGTGCCTTCCGCGTCGAACGTGTCGGTCGCGAAGCCAAATCGTATGTGTCCGGTATATTCCTTGTCAGCCTGACCGAAGAACTGGGCGAGCCGCGTATACCGTCCGAGCAGCAGCGGAAGCACACCTGTGGCCATTGGATCCAGTGTTCCCAGATGACCAACACATTTTTCCCCGGTGGCACGCCGCACAATCGCAACGACATCATGCGAGGTCATCCCCGCAGGCTTGTCCAACACCAGGAGTCCGTCAAATCCGGTCAAAGCGCACTGCCGCCCCGCCTGACGAGCGAGAGAAACTCGTTGCGCGTCTGCAGTTGAGTCTTGAACGCACCGCGCATGGCGGACGTCACGGTGTGTGAATGCTGCTTTTCTACACCACGCATCATCATGCAAAGATGCTGCGCCTCAAGGATCACCCCTACACCCTGGGGATTGATTGCGGACTCAATCGCGTCTGCGATTTCGCTCGTCAGACGCTCCTGCACCTGGAGACGCCGCGCAAAAACGTCTACCACGCGCGCAGTCTTCGACAAGCCAATCACCTTCC
>JAABUJ010006547.1_pt1 | contig 11204 bp, 10 predicted proteins | sample 5559131 | NCBI WGS metagenome assembly JAABUJ01 (sample SAMN10711875, study PRJNA513366) | rock metagenome | isolation source: Antarctica rocks | place: Antarctica: Victoria Land, Mt New Zealand nord | collected 2016-01-07 | reverse complement strand
CAGCTCGTTGGCGAGCACGTTGGCGGTGCCCAGCGGGATCACGCCCAGCCGCGCCGCACTTCCGGACAGCCCGTTGGCCACCTCCGCGATGGTGCCGTCGCCGCCCGCCGCGACGATCAGCCGCGCGCCGCCCTGCGCCGCCTCCCGCGCGAGCTCGGTGGCGTGCCCGGGCCGCCTGGTCTCGGCCAGTTCGAGCCGCATGCCGTTGGCCACCAGCACGTCCAGCACGCGCCACAGCAGTTGCGCCCGGCGGCGGCCCGCGGCTGGATTGAAGATGACGATCATAGGGTGGGACGACTCGACGCATGTTTCATAACAAGAGACCAAAGTCGCAGCGCGACGTGTCAGTTGAATGACAGTCGGCGGTCAGTCATGTGACATCGGTGGATTGCAACTTATTTTGCTAGCGTCATGTAAAGTTCACTGACGCGGCGCGGCGCGGCCCGTATGTGCTGCGCAAAGGACCACAGCACGGGCCGGACCGCAATGAACGCTCTCACGCCACCGGCGATGCCGGCCTACCGTTACCGCAGCGTGTTCATCTCCGACACGCACCTGGGCACCCGCGGCTGCCGCAGCGACTTCCTGGCGGATTTCCTGCGCCGGATGGCGTGCGAGAACCTGTTCCTGGTCGGCGACATCGTCGATGGCTGGCGGCTGCGGAAATCCTGGTACTGGGACGCGAACCACGACGAGGTGATCCGCCTGCTCCTGCGCCACGCCCGGTCGGGGACCGAAGTCACCTACATTCCCGGCAACCACGACGAGATGTTCCGCGCCTGGCTGTCGCTCGGGCTGGAGGTGGCGGGGATCAAGCTGCGCAACGAGGCGACGCACACCACGGCGGACGGCAGGCGCCTGCTGGTCACGCACGGCGACGAGTTCGACAGCGTGGTGCGCTACGCCAAGTTCCTGGCCCTGCTCGGCGACTGGGCCTACACGGCGGCGCTCGGCCTGAACCGCTGGTTCAACGCGGTGCGGCGGCGGCTCGGCCATCCCTACTGGTCGCTGTCGGCCTGGCTGAAGCGGCAGGTGAAAGGGGCGGTGAAGGCGATCGACCGGTTCGAGACCGCCTTGGCCGGCGAGGCGCGGCGGCGCGGGTTCGACGGCGTGGTCTGCGGCCACATCCATCACGCGGAGATGCGCCAGGTGAACGGCATCCTGTACCTCAACGACGGCGACTGGGTGGAAAGCTGCACCGCCCTGGTCGAGCACATGGATGGGCAATTGGAATTGGTCGACTGGGCGGCGCTGAACCGCCTGTCGTTCTTCTCGCCACGCCAGGCCGCGGTCCCGGAACCTGCCTGACTCCCTGCAGGGTATGCGCCCGCGCCGGATCCTGATCGTCTCGGATGCGTGGCGGCCGCAGGTGAACGGCGTCGTGCGCACGCTGTCCACGGTGGCGGGCGAGCTGGCGGCGATGGGCTGCGTCGTCGAGGTCATCGGCCCCGACCGCTTCCGCACGATCCCGATGCCGACCTACCCCGACATCCGCCTGTCGCTGCTGCCGCGCCGCCGCCTGGGACGGCTGGTCGAGGCATTCGCCCCGGACGCGCTGCACGTCTCGACCGAGGGGCCGCTCGGCGCCGCCGCCCGTGCCTGGGCGGTGCGGAATGGCTGCGCGTTCACCACGGCGTTCCACACCCGGTTCCCCGAGTACCTGTACGCCCGCACCCGGGTCCCGACGAGGCTGACGTACCTGTGGCTGCGGCGGTTCCACGCCGCCGGGTCCGGGCTGATGGTCGCCACCGACAGCCTGCGCCGGGAGCTGTCCGCGTGCGGTTGCGCCAACATCCGCGCCTGGTCGCGCGGCGTGGACCTCGACCTATTCAAGCCGGAGCCGTGCCAGGACTAGGGCCTGCCGCGCCCGGTGTTCATCTACGTCGGCCGGCTGGCGGTCGAGAAGAACATCGGCGCGTTCCTGGAACTCGACCTGCCCGGCTCCAAGGTGGTGGTGGGCGACGGCCCGCAGCGGACGGCGCTGGAGCGGCGATTCCCCGCGGTCCACTTCGCCGGTGCACGGCATGGCACGCCGCTGGCCCAGGCCTACGCGGGGGCGGACGTGTTCGTGTTCCCGTCGCTGACCGACACGTTCGGCTTGGTCATGCTGGAGAGCATGGCGTGCGGCACACCCGTCGCGGCGTTTCCCGTGACCGGGCCGAAGGATGTGCTGGCCGCTGGCGGTCCGCTCGTGGGCGCCGTCGACGCGGATCTGCGCCGCGCCGCGCTGACGGCCTTGGCGTTGGGCGACCGAGCCGCCTGCCGCCGCTACGCCGAGCGGTTTTCCTGGCACGCCTGTGCCCAAACCTTCCTGGCGAACCTGGTGCCGATGCGCGGGGACAGCCCGGCCCAAGCAGGAGCGGGGCAGGCTGCATCCGTGGCCGTGGCCGCTCCCTCATAGGGACGAACTACTTCCGAAGAACGCGCTGATGCGTCTTGACCTCCGCGCCGACCGACGAAGCGCTCGCCGGGCTGGCCCGGCGAGCCGCCTTCAGCCCGGCGTGAGCCAGGCGTTCAGGTCCTGCAGCAGGGCCGCCGGGTCGCGGTAGATGGCGATGCACCCGGCCTCGCGCAGGTCCGCTTCCGCGAAGCCGCCACACAGCACGCCGATGGTGCGGATGCCGAGCTTGCCAGCCGCCTGCGCGTCGTAGGGGCTGTCGCCGATGGTCAGGACGTGCGCCGGGTCGATCCCGCCGAGCTTGTCCAGGGTGGCCGCGAAGATATCCGGATGCGGCTTCGACCGCTCGGCATCCTCCGACGAGGCAGCGGCATCCAGCAGCCCCTCGATGCCGGCAATCTTCTGGTAGCTGTCCAGTTCATCCTTCTTGGCCGAGGAGCCGAGCGCCGTCCGCACCCCGGATCGCCCGCAGCAGCTCCGGCACGTCCGGAAACGGCTTGATGCGCGACAGGTAGCGCTGTTTGAACACGGCGCTCCGGTGCGCCTCGATCTCCTTACCCTTGGCCGCCCGGTCCGCCTCCGACAGGAACACCGGCAGCAGCTGGTCGCCGCCTTTGCCGATTTGCGAACGGATGGCCGGCAACTCGAAATGGAAGCCGAAATCGTCGAAGGCGTCCTGCCAGGCCTGGGCATGCAGGCCCACGGAGTCGATAAGCGTTCCATCGATGTCGAAAATAACGGCTTGAACCACGGCGAAGCTCCTGTTGGGGACGCGGAGCCAACGGCGGAGCCAGCCGGATGTTGCTCAGCGTGCCGACGAACTCGCGTAGGCGCGAACGTAGGCGATCCGGTAATGGGCCGGAAATGGCGTGCTGCTGTCGGGGAAACCGGGCCATTTTCCACCGACGCCCAGGTTGATCAGCATGAACATGGGTGCGTGCAGGCTGGCCGGCGTCGGCTGGCTCGCGACGGCCCGGCCATCGAAGTACCAGGTGATCCGGTCGGCTTCCCAATCGACGGCGTAGGTGTGGAACCCCTGCGACGCGTCGGGGATATCGACCGGGACCGTCGTCGCGACGGGGTGGCCCCCCGCCGTATCGTGGATTGAGACATACAGCTTCGTCGGTTCGCGCCCGAGCACCTCCATCACGTCGATTTCAGGCGGCCATTTCTTGCTGGCCGGAAGCAGCCAGAACGCGGGCCACAGGCCACGGCCGGCCGGAATTTGCGCCCGCATCTCGAAAACGCCGTAGAGCTGGGAGAAGCTGTGGAACGTGGTGATCAGCCCGGACACGTAAGGAAGGTTGAGCGGGTTCGGCCCCGGTTTGGCCTGAATGTCCAACCCATCCTTGCCAAAGGTGAACGGATCGGCCCCGACGCTGCTATCGGAGTAGTATTCCAGGCCCGAGGCGGTGAGCGACCGAGCGGCGCGCCCGGCGTAGGGGTACTGGGTCATCCAGTGCCCAATGCCGTCGGCGGACGCGGTGAAGTGGCTGAAATCGTCGTAGAACGTCGGGGCCGCGCCAGTCTGCGGTTGCGTCTGGGGCTGCGCCTGCGTCTGCGGTTGGGCGTGCGCTGGCAGGGCCGTGACGGCCAAGGCGAATGCGGCGAGCCATCCGGCAATTTTCATCTCGACCCTTCGACCGCCCGTTCGGCCTTCGCGCACCGCGAGGCATTTCTTACGTCCTAATAACAATTTTCCTGGCGCGCGAATGATAATTTGATTATTTCACGAATATTCCCCGTCCCGCCCGCCGGAGTTCGCACCGATGACCATAGGGTTTAGACCGACCGGCGGTGCCCGCCACCCTGCCACGGCGGCGTCCCTGCAGCGCCAACCCGAGCCGAGCTTTGCCGCTTCGTAGGGCTGGGACGCTGCTCTGGTTGCTGGCGTTCGTCTCGTTGTTCTGCTTCGTTCTCACCTTGGCGCTGACCGCCGCCGCTGCCGGAGTGTTCATCCTGATCTGGACGCTGGTCGCCCTAAGCCGGCCGGGACACGCGCTGAACGCCCTGGTGCGGACACCGCTGCCATGGGCGCTCCCGCTGTTCGCGGCCGCCTCCGTCCTGTGGTCGGCCGATCCGCTCGACACCGGACGCCACGCCGCCGAATTCCTCGTGACCACCGGCACTGCGCTCGTGATCGTCGCGACGCTGGATGCCCGGAGTTTCGTTTCTGCGTACATGTGTGCGCTGCTGCTTGCCTGTGTCATCAGCGTCGCTTTCGGCGGGACCAGCGTGATCTACAACACCGGCGACGTCGCGTTGGTGGGCGTGTTCGGTAGCAAGAACGAGTTCTCGACGATCACCTCGTTCGCCCTGTTCTGCTCCGTTGGCGTGCTGATGGACCCGCGGCAACCGACTTGGCTCCGTGGCGTCGGCGCGTGTGGGCTAGCGCTTTGCCCGCCGCTGCTATGGGCGGGGCGGTCGGTCGGCGCACTGGTCGGCGACGCGGTGGTCCTGACGACTTTCGCCGGGCTGCTGGCGCTCAGCCAGGTCGACCGGACCACCCGCTCCATGGTCGTCGCCGGGCTGTGCGCCCTGGCCGCCGTCGCCGTCGTGTTGTCGTCCTTGGCCATGAGCGGCCACGGCATGTCCGGCCTGCTCGCGGCCGTCGGCAAGAACTCCACCTTGACGGGCCGCACCTATCTTTGGTTCAGGGCGGAACAACTCATCCAGGTCCACCGCCTCGGCGGTGTCGGCTACCAGGCGTTCTGGGTACGGGAAAATCCGGAGGCGGAGGGGCTTTGGCGATCCATGAAGATCGCATCACGGTCCGGGTTCCATTTTCACAATATTTTCTATGAAACGAAAATCGAACTTGGCTATGCCGGGTTGGTAATCCTGCTGGGGACGGTCGCCGCGACAGTGATCGCAGCGATCCGTCGCTTGTCGGCAGACTGGAACGTCGTCTCCGTTCTGTTCGTCTCGCTTCTGCTGTTCTTCGTATTGCGCTTCTACCTCGAAGTCGACCTGCTGTTCCCTTTCGCACAGGGAACCTTCCTGTTCGTGATCATCTGGGGCTACTCGACCAAGCCGTTCCCGCGGGTGGCGCGTGCCGCCCACAGGCCGGCATCCATCTTCCTGGCAACGAGGCCGCTACAAGCCTAATGCCCCCTGGCGCGACCGCCCGGGCGGAGCGCCCGCCGCCTGCACGTCCACGGCGCCGTCGGCGAACTCGATCCGCAGCCGGGGCGCCACACGGGCCGCCGCCGCCTGCGTCACCGGGTGGCCCGCCGCGTCCGTGACCAAGGCATACCCTCGCGCCAGCACCGCGCGCGGCGACACCGATTGAAAATGCGCCGCCAGCCCCTGCAGCCGCGCCGTCGCTTCCCGCAGCCCGGCGCGCAGCGGCGCCTCATTCAACCGGACCAGCGTCTCGGACGCGACCGCCCGGCGGCGTTGCACCCCTTGGCGCAGACCGGCATCCAGCGCCGCAGCCAACAGCCCAAGCCGTCCGCGTTCCGTCGCGACCGTCTGCCCCGGGTCGGGAAAGTGCCGTTCCGCCGCTGTCAGCGCCGCCCGCCGGGCTGCCAGCAAGGCCGGCAACCCCAGCCGCAGCCGCGCGCCGTTCTCCGCGACCTTCTGACCGGCCTCCCGCAGCACCGCGGACGCGTCCGGCAGCCCGCGTTGCGCCAGCCCCACGGCGGCCCGGCGTCCGGCCAGCAGGTTCGGCAGGGCCAGCTCCAGCCGGTGCGCCCGGTCGTCCAGCCGCTGCCGCGCGGTGCCAGCGATGGCCGCCACGTCCGGCAGCCGCTCCGTCGCGTGGGCTAGGCCGAGCCGCCGCGCCTGCTGTCCCTGCGCCAGCGCCGCCGCGAGCCGCGCCGCGAATTGCGCCACGTCCGCCAGCAGCGACGTCCGGTCCGGCACCGCCAGCTCGGCCGCGGCCGTGGGCGTCGGCGCCCGGCAGTCCGCGGCGAGGTCGATCAACGTGTGGTCGGTCTCATGTCCGACGGCCGCGATCAGCGGGATCGGGCAGGCGGCCGCGGCGCGCACCACGGCCTCGTCGTTGAAGGCCATCAGGTCCTCCAGGCTGCCGCCGCCCCGGCCCACGATCAGCACGTCCGGGCGCGGGATGCCGTCGCGCGGCAAGGTGGCGAACCCCTCGATGGCGGCGGCGATCTGCTCGGCGGCGGCGTCGCCCTGCACCGCCACCGGCCACAGCAGAATCGGGCGCGGGAACCGGCGCGCCACGGTCGTGCAGATGTCGTGCAGCACGGCGCCCTGGGCCGACGTCACCACCCCGATCACGCGGGGCAGCAGCGGCAGCGGACGTTTGCGCGCCGCCGCGAACAGCCCCTCGGCCGCCAGCCGCACCCGCAGCGCCTCCACCCGCGCCAGCAGCGCGCCCACGCCGGCGTATTCCAGCCGCTCGACGATCAGCTGGTACTGCGACTTGTCGCCCCAGGCGGACACGCGGCCGGTGGCGATCACCTCCATCCCGTCCTCCGGCTTCAGCCCGGGCTTGGCCGACTTCCAGATGATGCCGCGGATCGAGCCGTCCTCGTCCTTCATGCAGAAATACGTGTGGCCGGAGTTGTAGCGCTTCACCTCCGCCAGCTCGCCGCGCACCCGCACGCGGCCGAATGCGCCTTCCAGCGTGCGCTTCACCGCGCCCGAGATTTCCGAGACGCTGTATTCCGGGATGTTGGTCGCTGGCGTGTCCATCCCGCCAACCTATGCTAGACGGCTTGCATCTTAAAGCGGGGCGGCGATGCGGGTTCTTCTGGTCGGTTCGGGCGGGCGGGAGCACGCGCTGGCGTGGGCCCTTGCGGCGTCCCCACTGCTGGCGAAGCTGTTCGTGGCGCCGGGCAACCCGGGCATTGCGGCGCTGGCCGAGACCGTGCCGATCGCTGCGACCGACCTCGCCGCCCTGGTCGCCTTCGCCCGCGACAACGCCGTGGACCTGGTGGTGCCCGGCCCCGAAGCGCCGCTGGTGGCAGGCTTGACCGACGCCATGGCCGCCGCCGGCATCGCCTGCTGCGGCCCGACCGCGACGGCGGCCCGCCTGGAAGGCAGCAAGCTGTTCACCAAGGAGCTCGCCGACGCCGCCGGCATCCCGACCGCGCGCTGGGAGCAGTTCACCGACGCGGCCGAGGCCCACGACTTCATCGGCCGCCGCGGCGCGCCCCTGGTGGTGAAGGCCGACGGGCTGGCGGCGGGCAAGGGCGTCGTGGTCGCCGCCGACGAAGCCGAGGCGATGGCGGCCGTCGACGCCATGCTGGGCGGCCGGTTCGGCGACGCCGGGCGCCGGGTCGTCATCGAGGAGTGCCTGATCGGGCAGGAGGTCTCGCTGTTCGCGCTGTGCGAAGGGACGGACGCGGTGTTCCTCGGCGCCGCCCGCGACCACAAGCGCGTGGGCGAGGGCGACACCGGGCCGAACACCGGCGGCATGGGCGCCGTGTCGCCCGTGCCCGGCTTCGACCCGGCGCCGGCGATGGACCTGATCATCCGACCGGCGCTGGCCGAGATGGCCCGGCGCGGCGCCCCATTCCGCGGCATCCTGTTCGCCGGGCTCATGCTGACGCCCGACGGCGCGAAGCTGATCGAGTTCAACGTGCGGTTCGGCGACCCGGAGTGCCAGGCGATCCTGCCACGGCTGCAGAGCGACCTGCTGCCCGCGCTGCTGGCCGCCTGCGAGGGCGAGCTGGGCCACTTCACCCTGCGTTTCCACGACTTGGCCTGCTGCGCCGTGGTGATGGCGGCGAACGGCTACCCGGACCAGCCAGCAGGCGGCAGCACGATCGGCGGACTGGACCGCGTGGCGACCATGGCCGACACGCTGGTGTTCCACGCCGGAACCCGGGTGGACGGGGCGCGCGTCGTCGCAACGGGCGGCCGCGTGCTGACCCTGGTCGGCACCGGCCACGACGCCGTAAGCGCGCGTGCGGCCGCTTACCGCGCCGTGGATGCGCTCGATTGGCCGGGCGGTTTCTGCCGGCGCGACATTGGCGCTTGAGAAAGTAGCGCCAACCGCCTGAGTATTGACCACTTTCTTTTAAGGCCTGCCTACTGGCAGGCGAGGCATTCCTCGTAGTTGGCCGGCGGCGGCACGGAATCCGCTGTCGCCATCTCGGCCGGGCGCACGACCTTCTCGCTGACGTTGTCGGCCCGCTGGATGGATAAGCTGCGGCAGTAGTACAGCGACTTCACGCCGCGCTTCCACGCCAGCATGTGGATCTGGTGCAGGTCGCGCTTATGCACGTTGGCCGCTAGGAAGATGTTCACCGATTGGCTTTGGCAGACGTACGGCGTGCGGTCGGCGGCGTGCTCGACCACCCAGCGCTGGTCCAGTTCGAACGCCGTCTTGTACACCGCCTTCTCCTGCTCCGTCAGGAAGTCGAGGTGCTGCACGCTGCCCTTGGTGAGCGTGATGGACGACCAGACCTCGTCGGTGTCGCGCCCTTTCGCCGCCAGCAGCAGTTGCAAATGCCGGTTGCGGACCACGAAGCTGCCCGACAGCGTCTTCTGCAGGAACACGTTGGCCGCGATCGGCTCGATGCCCGGGCTGGCGTTGCCGGCGATGATGGAAATGGACGCAGTGGGCGCGATCGCCATCTTGTTGGAGAACCGCTCCATCACGCCGTACTCCTCGGCGTCCGGGCAGGGGCCGCGCTCCTCCGCCAGCAGCCGCGACGCCTGGTCGGCTTGGGCGCGAATGTCCTTGAATATCCGCGTGTTCCACACCTTCGCGATGACGCTCTCGAACGGCACGTTCAGCGCCTGCAGGAAGCTGTGGAAGCCCATCACGCCCAAGCCCACCGAACGCTCGCGCATGGCGGCGTATTTCGCACGCGCCATCTCCTCCGGGGCGCGGTCGATGAAGTCCTGCAGCACGTTGTCGAGGAAGCGCATCACGTCCTCGATGAACAGCGGATGGTCCTTCCAGTCGAAATACGTCTCGAGGTTCAGGCTGGACAGGCAGCAGACGGCGGTGCGCTGGCGGCCGTGCTGGTCGATGCCGGTCGGCAAGGTGATCTCGCTGCACAGGTTGGACGTGCGCACCTCTAGCCCGGCCAGCTTGTGGTGCTCGGGCCGGGCGCGGTTCACGTGGTCGGAGAACACGATATACGGCTCGCCGGTCTCGATCCGCGCCGTCAGGATGCGAATCCACAGCGCCCGCGCGCTGACCTGGCGGACCGGGCTGTGGTCCTTGGGCGACAGCAGCGACCACGGCTCGTCCGCCTCGACGGCGCGCATGAACTGGTCCGACACCTGGATGCCGTGGTGCAGGTTCGGCGCCTTGCGGTTGGGGTCGCCGCCGGTCGGGCGGCGGATTTCGACGAACTCCTCGATCTCCGGGTGGCTGATCGGCAGATAGACCGCCGCCGACCCCCGCCGCAGCGAGCCCTGGCTGATCGCCAAGGTCAGGCTGTCCATGACGCGGATGAACGGGATGACGCCCGAGGTCTTGCCGTTCTGGCCGACCTTCTCGCCGATCGAGCGCAAATTGCCCCAGTAGCTGCCGATGCCGCCGCCCTTGGACGCGAGCCAGACGTTCTCGTTCCAGAGGCCGACGATGCCGTCCAGGCTATCCGACGCCTCGTTCAGGAAGCACGAGATCGGCAGCCCGCGCTTGGTCCCGCCGTTGGACAGGACGGGGGTGGCTGGCATGAACCACATCCGGCTGATGTAGTCGTAGATGCGCTGGGCGTGCCCGGCGTCGTCGCCGTAGAAGCTGGCCACCCGGGCGAACAAATCCTGGTAGCTCTCGCCCGGCATGAGGTAGCGGTCGTCGAGCGTCGCCCGGCCGAACTCGGTCAGCAAGCCGTCCCGCGACCGGTCCACCCGCACTTGGTGGCGTCCTTGCATCTGCACAGCATCGAGCACGGCGGTGTCTCCTGGGTCACGACTCCAATGACCAGCATCCTGCGCTTCGACGCCTGCAATGACAATATGTGGCTTTAAAACGACACCGCACCACTAGATGCAGGGTCGCGCTCTTGTATCCTACGAGTCGAGCCGCATCAGCCGAGCGTGCGGTAGATGCCCAATTCCAGCGTTCCGAGAGCTGCGAGCACCGCCGGGTCGTTGAACGGCAGCACTTGCGCCAGCAGCAGCCCGGCGACTTTCCGGGTTGGATCGATCCAGTAATAGGTATTCGCGAGGCCCGCCCAGGCGAGGCTGTGGGCGCTGCGTCCCGCGGGCACGGGCAGGCCATTGGTGATGAACCCGTAGTGTCCATCCCATGCCGAGCGCGGCGGGGGTCATGCCGGGCGGCAACAGCGGCAGGACGTCCATCATCCGCATCGTGTCCACGCCGGAGACTTGATCCTGCGCCATCAGGGCCAGCGTCTCCGGCCGCAGGACCGCGTGATCGCCAACCCGTCCGCCGTTCAGCACCATCGCCAGGAACTTCAGGTAATCCGGCCCGGTCGAAAACAGGCCGCCACCGCCGCTTTCGAGTTCCGGGGTTGGCGGTGCAACGGGGGGAGCCGGCGTGATGGCCCCGTCCGGTCCGCGCATATGTATGGACGCGCCCACGTCCGACCTGGGATCGAAGCCGGTGCTGTCCATGCCGAGCGGGCCGAGCACGTGCGCCTTGAGATAGGCGCCCAGCGTCTGCCCGCTGACGGCCTCGACCACCTTGCCAGCCCAATCGGTGCCGATGCCGTATTCCCAGCGCTCGCCAGGGTCGAACACCAGCGGCATGTCCAACGCGGCATTCCGCCCGGACCGGATGCCTGGGGCGCCTCAGGGCTCCCCTCATTTTCAGATGGCTCCGAAAGTATCGGCGAAGACTGGGAGCCCGGCGAGTATGGCCGCGAACCGCTCCACCAGCGGCAGCAGCCGGTGCTCGGGCATGGTG
>JAABUJ010006545.1_pt1 | contig 11210 bp, 9 predicted proteins | sample 5559131 | NCBI WGS metagenome assembly JAABUJ01 (sample SAMN10711875, study PRJNA513366) | rock metagenome | isolation source: Antarctica rocks | place: Antarctica: Victoria Land, Mt New Zealand nord | collected 2016-01-07 | reverse complement strand
GTGTTTAGTTGTGATTTTAACATCAAAACACTGAATTTGAGTGTGATTTTCAAAAAAAAGTTGCAAAAAGTTCTGAGTGAACCGAGGAGCCAACATTCTAGGAATAGCTGTAGGGTTAGTCTTAGTCATCAACCACTTCTGTCTGCCCAGTGAGAAACTGAGACAGGGGCAACATTCGATGGCCAGTCCTCAATTGGCGTGTTAGGTAAAAGGAATGAAAAGCTGGAATGACTACCACTGTATGTGTCGTGCTGTTGTGGAATCGAGCTCTTCTTTCACTTGTGTAAAGGTGGGCGTGGGCTGAGTGACGTCTCTTGGGGCTCTACAGGTAGCCTGGGCTAATTTTCTTTATTTATTCTCCTATTTACTCTACTGTCTAAGCTACGGGAAGCGCTGGTGATACACAATTCAATGAGCGATGTGATGTACACGAAGCATACCCCATAACAACCCGATCCCGATCCTCCTGTCCCCTTAACCTCTGCCTGGAAAGCTGAAAATGAACCGACACGATGAGCAACCATAACGTATCCTCCGACAACCGAAAGGCAAGCTTTTAGCCCTGAGCGCAAGCTCCCATCTTCTCCTTAAAACACAGCGAAAATCTATGGAAGGAATCGATACACATGTAAGCGATGAACAGGAGCGGAGCGCTCGACGCGTAACATAGAACCTGCCAAAAAGGTCCAAGATCGAGATGACTAGTCAGTCATCTCTCCAAAGAGGATGCGCTCATCCGCGTCCAGCCCAAAGGTGTCAGCACCGCTGTGGTGAGCCCCATGGCAGGGATCCGATCCGGTGGTTTCCTCCATCCGGCGACGCGGGCTGGTAAAGGTTTTGGCGTGGTATCCCGGGGTACGGTGGCCATTATTTTGATGGGGGTGCAGCTGCTGGAAGTTATAAGTCATTGGATGGTAGGAAGGGCCGTAGATTTCTGGGCCCGCGAATGCCCCGAAATCCGTGTGGCGGTGAATGGTATGGTAGTAATTAGGCGCAGGTCCGCCGTCAGCTGAAAAGTACTGCTGGCTGTTTCTATCGGTAGCAGAAAGACTGCTGTGACCAGTTCCCACTGGTCGTTCGATCCTAGGTTCAAGGTTTTCCTTGTCCGCTTTGCTCCTGGGATGGTATTGCTTCGCTCCAGAGAATGCTGGACCCGGTTTCTGATCCTGCATAGTGGTTGAGTGAACGGCTTTCCCGGGTGTGTGCGCAGACGGAAGGTGAAATTCCGAGTTTAGAAGGGACATGTCATTGAGCTGCCCGAGGTTCTGGGACCCATATCCGAAGTAGGTTGGCTGATGATAGGTTTGTGCTGAATATTGGGAGCCCAGGGCGGTGACACCATCGGTATGTCCGGACTGCTCGCTATCCGCAAAAATGGTGAAACCGGACCTTTTCTTGGGACCAGGATCTCCTAGGGTCAGTCTCCACTCGCTGTCTTCATTCTCGGTGGGCATGTAGCGACGACTGTTATTTTGCGTCCAAATGGTAGAAGACGCATCCAGAGTGACACGCGCATCTGTAGATGCCTGCTGGAAGTCGGTCATCCGATATCCTCTACCCACTTGCCCGGGCTTAACTCCTTTGTTAAGTTTTGTACCTCTTGCGTAGTTACCGCTGATCTCGGCCAAGATTGGCTTCCTCGGGTTCGACCGACGACGTCTTGGCTTCGGGGACTCTTCCTTAATAGGACTGCTGCTTTCAACCATGCCAGTGATGCGCCGCTGTTTCTTCAGTTTTCCTTCCGGGGTGAAGATGAGCTCCGTAGGTTCGACCTCTGCCGAGTTAATCATCATCTGCTCCAACACAGAGCCATCCTTCTTCTGGTTTCGCTTTCGCTTCATCTCTGGCGTGGCAGAATCGAAAATGTCCATGCCGGGCCAGAATACTCCTTTCAACTTTGTGCCTTCGCCATCCATATCAGGGTCCCTCATCCTGACAAGGCGTGGGCATTCAAAAATATCATCCTCATGGTTTTCGGCGAGAATACTATGCTTGGAATCAAAGAAAGACGAATCCTGGAAATGGGACACTGCTGATGGGTTCTGATAAAAGGCGCTTGTTGGGTTGCTTCCACAGGGCGTACTGTAGCCAGAGTCCTTCTCGGACAGTATACCACTCTCAGACTCAATGCTTAGGAGACTTTGTGCGTCCAGGGGCTTATTCTCTTCGTGTGTGTGCTCCCGAGCTGTCGGCCAAAGATGCATACGAGGCACGTGTTCTTGATGTGTCGCGGAGACGTTGCTCGTAAGTAGTTGGGTCGTAGCAAAGACCGGATGCTCCGATTTGAAGTACGGCAGGGAATGCTGGGGATCCAACTGCTCGTCAACGACGACGTAAGATCCGGCTTGGTGACCAAACGCCAATGGGCTGAATTTTTGCTTAGGAGCCGAAGCAATGTGTTTCGTGTATCCTCTCCCACCCTTCACTTTCTTGGCTTCCTTCAGAGTCAACCGTTCAGAAAGCAAGCGCTCCACCTCATACTTCTCAAACCATTGGTCGTACGCTGCAAGCTGTTCTCGTGCGACAGATTCCTGACGACTGCGTACTTGAAGCTTGAAGTAGCAGGACAAGTGACCTTTCGAACCGACGTGAGTGAGTAGATGAGATAAGTCGCTGAATTTGCGTTGCTTGGAGCAGATATTGCAAAGGAGAGGAATTGAAGCCATTGCAGTAGCTGAAGATGATTGATCATGCAAGTAGCAAGGAAGCAACAATGAGCTGGGCAGGACAGCTTCCTGTTCGACTACACACCCACACCGCGTACTCACTCCTCTAGGTCCGAAAGAGTTTGAGATGGAGGTGTAAACAAAAGAAGTAACGAAGTTAGGGACGTAAACTTCGCTAATGGCTGCTGACTGCCTGTTGAAGCTGGGAAGGGAAGTTGCGTTTCATTCAATCAAGGGGAGTTGATGTTTTGAAGAAAATATCGATCTGGGAAACATCTAACTTACGTGCACCTCGCGAATGAGGAAGGCTCGACGGGCGAGCCCTCGGAAAAACTGGCGAGGCAGTCATGTGCAGACACCGACATCACTTCACCTGGCTTCCGTCAAGATAGAAGAGGATAAGAATCACAATCATTGTAGACTCAATGGACAAAGGGAACATCTTTATAAGATATGCGCATCAGTTTCGGGTCTGATACATCAAATGTACCTTGACGTCTATGATGCCCTAATGAACCAGAGCTTTACAGACGTGATGAAGCGGAAATAGAACGCCAAGGCTACGATCTTCTCACGCCTTGTATCCCATCATTCACTGAGAAATGGTAATGTGGGTTATTAGATGGCGGGAGACACGTAACGTTGAAGACGAATGGAAATAATTGACAGCCACGAAGCTGGTGCATCAAGCATACCGTGCACGTGTGAAGATTTTCATTTACCAGTCAACTTCTTGATAATGTCGCAAGGCATACAACTTCGTGGAGCATCAGTGACTGCGCTGCCGTGCTGAGGGTGGGAACTCACTACACCGGGTCAACTTCATTCAAGCCCGGGTACCCTAATAAGCTCAGGCCTGCAATGCCGAAGACGGTGTGAAAGACGTCCACCATATTACCGGGCCGATCCGCGATACCACCTAGCTCAGGATCCTTTTCGGTGTGTCAGCTCAGGGTTCGGGCGTACAAAAGAGCCAACATACCTGACATCTGAGTATGAACTTCGCCAATTTATCCCCATCAATCCAGTGTAAGCGCCCTATCATGGCCAAGCTGCTTACCACCCACCAGCTGTAGCAAACATCCTCGAGCTTTTGTGGCCTCCCATTCAGTCCTCCGCCGTCTAGCTGTCGCTCACTCAGCCATCCGCCTAACCTATCTTTATCCACCAAATCCAAACGCCCGGCAATCGCCAAGGCACCCACACAGGTGAAGATCTGGCCCGCATGTGACTCTGCCCCTGGACTAACACCGTATCCTCCATCGAAGTTGGCACAGGCCTGGATGTGTGACACGGCTTTTGGGAGGTTGACGAACGAGGTGAGGTTCAGTAAGGATAATGCATTGAGGGCGCCGTAGAGAAAGCGGGTGTCGATTTCGCCCCATTCATCCCCTGCGAAAGTGCCGCTTGTCTGATCTTGCAACCCTGCAATGACTGAACAGTCGATCAGTGTAGACCGATTTGCCCCAAGGACACGGATTTACATTTGGCTACTTTCTCCTTCCCACCTGTCCCGTGTTTCTCCAACTCGTCGAGGGCACCGATCGTAGCGAGGACCTGGATTGCGCTGACGGTATATAACATGTGGGGATCGTGTCCAGGTGCAGCCCCGAAGCCTCCGTTGCCATGTTGGCACGACATTACGAAAGCAATGGTCTCATCGCGGGGAAGCGCGTCGGGATGGCCGAGCAGATGTAGGGCTGTGAGACCCCAATAGATTCCGCTCAATCGGAGATGTTCAGTGAGCCAGTATTCTATCTCATCTCTCCGCTGGTCGATTCGTGTCAGCATCAGAGCAAGGGGAGAACGTTGGGGTTATAGGGTCAGACTGTATCAAGGCTCCGGATGTAGTGAACATGCTTGTCAATATATAACTTCAACTCGTCAGGAAGTTCGTCGGGATTCGTCGTACCACCCCGGCCAGGGCCTGACACCAAAGACATGATCTGATTGTGATTGACGATAGGGGTAAAGATGCGCTGTCCCGGGCGGTTTTGCTCAAAGACCGAATGGTTACCGTGGACTACTTAGGTTGAAAATCCCCCTCCTTAGACGGAATCTCATTCGCATCTACCCTAGGAATAGTTTACTCTCTACTCTACCCAATCAACGGACTTCTAGCATCAGGCATTGCTATAAAGATGAATCACTATCTCTTGTTAAATTTGATGTGGTATAGTAGTTTCCCTATTCATGGCAGGTATACAAATATATGCAACCACCACAAGCTCATAAAAGCCCGACTCCGATAAAACTCAGATCATCAGCCTCTCCACATTGTTCTTCAGCGTCTGGATCTGGCCCATCAAGTCGCTGGCCTCATTCGTCGTGATGCTCGCCGCTATCACTGCCCGACTGACTCCACACGCTCTTCCCAAAGCAATCTTGCTTGGAACGTAAACGTAGGGCACATTCTTATCTTCCGCTAGTAAGGGGAGGTGGAGGAGAATCGCCAAAGGAGACGTATCTGGTGGAAAGATTAGCGTGTAGTTCGACGGAGCAGCCTTCTATGGCGATGCCAGAACAAGCAAAGGGAAGCATCGTACCGGCGGCAAGAATGATGATCTCGGAGATGCCACGGTTCAGGGTCTTGGTAGCTGTTCGGCGGGCCGGTCAGCCATGTCCTCCTGAATAGCGAAGGACCAGGTGTTTCAACAAACCTTCGTTCGCTCCTTTCTTGAGTTGGCGATAATGCGACGCTTGTTGAACGAGGTCGAGAATGGTTTGAGTGAGGGTTTGGTCGGCTATAGGCCAAGCTATTGAGATGTCAGTCATGCTACCTTTTCGACGATGTGTCGGGCAAGCCCACCGGCAGAATTTTGTTCAGACATAACGTCGCGGTTTGTTGGCGAAGGGTTCACTGCCTCTGTGATGGCTCGCCCTTTCCGCGGTTGTATGTGTCACTGGAGGAACAACACAGTATTCGATGTGCTGAATATTGGTCTGGAGAAAAGGAAATTTCGCTCAGTTGAACCTCTCGGGCCGTCCTCAGTCCGAGATATAGTTTTGGGTCCTAGTGTCGGCTGATCCCGTAGTTAGCGACAAGCCTTACGAGCTGATTAGTAAGCGTTGATCTTCCGACGTTTTACTGGTTTACGAGTCAGTCTCTCAGTAATTACCCGCCAAATGATGAAATGGTCAGCGCTGTGGCGCCAGATACGCTAAGTCATTGTGCAAGACATACTGCTCTTCCATCCGCTCTGACTTCAGACTAGGCTTAGGTATATGGAATCACAACAGCCATCTCCTGGAGCCGATTGCAGACCGGCGAGTAGGTCTGCAATGCCTGAAGTCTGTAGCACTACGAGCAACCGCAATCGTTGGACCGAGAGCCACCGGATTTGGCGCATCTTCCATCGCTATCAGCTTATGTCAGGGTGGACTTCGGAAGAAGATCGAACGGCTGTCAAAGCAACTGACCCCTGAAATAACCATCAATGAGGTTGTGGATGCACTTGAAGCCTACGACCATGAAGCATACTCATACTCATATGGAAGACCAGTCACCGGCGTTCTGCAATAACCTCGGAGTACGGCAGCATGTTGGTCAGTTATTGTTGAAAACAGTCCGGCAGCACCGAATAGCAGGTTTACCAGCTGATCTTTGTGAAGCGCCTGCCTCCAGACGTATCCTGTACCGCTTGTATGACGGAGCTATCTCGGATTTTCGCCCCTGACGCCACACACGTCGGACCGAGCCCTACATACACTGACTGTACAAATGAATGTTTTCATATGGAGCATCACCGAGTACACTGTTGCGTATTCAGATCTGGATGTCAACTTTGTACCTGGAGAGTATAGAGGGCTGGATGTTCAAGTACGAGCACGTTGTACATAAACGGATTGATGTGTAGAGCCGACTTACTCAATCATACCTGTACTGTAGTCTCTAGATCGATGCTCAAACCCGTTCCCCGAAGTCCTGCCTGAGTCCCATCTGGAGTCTTCTTCCGCATAATATATCTTCTCCCAGCCACTTAAGGAGAGTGAGGTAGCGATCGATATTTGATGGTCGATACCTAATGAAGTTGTGGTATGTACTTTGTATGTGATGCCAGGGAACAGGGCCGGCAAGGAACTGAGGCGTGCACGAAAGTGCTTGAGTACCTTACCGTACATCCCTGGCTGTCCTCTAAGGTACCTTACGGCAGGGTACAGCACGTACAAGTACCTACCCTTACCAGACGTACCGTACAGGTACTTTATACGGCAAGGCCCGAGTACCAACCCTGCCTGCCGCCTGGTAAATTCCGACTGACCGTCTGTGGCAGAGTTGCGAAGTAAGATCCTGGGCGGCGACGTTTGATGTTGGTCGAAGTGGAGTAATCTGCGATACTAGGGTCCATCTCAGCTTCATAACGGCTTTGGCTGTCCTTTGGCCTTTGATTCGTTGGTCATAGCGCCCAGCTTCCGGGGCCGTTTTCCTTTCGATCAGAGCAGGATCGACGAGTATTTCGAGGTTGGCCTGCGGCAGGGATTGAAACACCCAAACATCACCTCAGCTGTCTTAACGCCTCTGTGTTCGACCTTTACTTACCCTATCTGTTCTGCACCTCAACCCTGCCACATCAGCAGAGCCGCATATACGCCCAGGCTCCCTGCTTATTGGAATGCATAGTTATTTCGACAGGCGCTGGACGCAACAATCGTTTTACTCAGTGCTTCCCTAAGAGTGACGCTCCTTCGGGTCTTTGGGTGGTGACATAGCTGAGGCATTATTCTCGCCATCTCCATCTCTCCGAAGCACACGTGTACATCGAAACCTCTGTCATCTCTAGGATCCTGCCTCAGAGCTTCTCTTCGGCTTCGAGCGTCCCTTGGCAGCTGGTGCCTGCAGGCATCGCACATGGTTTGGAAGGACTTCCGATTGTGCGGCATGTAGGTAAGCAAATTTGCGGTCATGAAACCATCATCAATTCCGATACGCTAAGGTTGTGATACCACTCCATTCGTGTGTACACTGTAATTCTTCGCTCCTGAACCGAGCGGCGTCTGCAACCAAATCTTTCCCGGATATCTCTGCATATCTACGAATGCGGTTTAATTGGTCGTCATTCTTAGAGTGTCATATTGGCTAATTGACGTGTCATACCTTGCAGAGCCGACAAATTGTACCACAAAAGTCTACCTATCCACCGAGAACCACTCGAAGGTTCTAACGTTGTTGTGCCCAAACATCCAACCTGTGACCTGCAGCATACCCGGCATAGCTTTGTGCTCAATACAAAAAGCCTTCTGCCCAGTCGAGAACCGGGTTCCCGCTGCAAGCAGCAAGGGTTACTACTTCGTACTGCCTAGCACTAGGGGAGTTGTACAATCAAGGCATATCGTTGGCGTGGTCATCAGTGCTATAACTGCACTTGTTGGAGTAGATATTTCAGGTACACTTTCATGAGCACCTGTTCTCTGTTGCTTATCTTCGGGCATTTGATTCTATTCTGTCAGCAGAGCTAAGGATATGTCTTGTATACAGGCTTCGTCTGACCGAGACTGGACATCAGACTCCTTGTCTGGTCCGAACACGGTACCGGAGTCGATAGTGTACGTTTGTCCGCATAGGAGATTGACAGCATCCTGCTCCACGAAACTTTCTCGGAATCAAACCCAGTATTACCTCCCGTCTTCCCCACACCAAAACCTTCCATCGAAGCGTCTGAGAAAGATGCCAAAATCCTCTACCCTGTCTTTGACCTTGTCTCATCCTTTCATGGCAGTTGATGGCCAACGCTCGCCAAGAAGCCCTAGATTACCAAGTTCCGCAAAACGTGAGAGCTTCGTATTGAAAGAAACAATGGACCGAACAAATGCCTTTGGTAGCGATTTCTCGGCGTCTGGGATGTCACTTTCAAGGGACCCGCAAGGCAGTCATGAACTACCAAATTCACCAACGTTCACATCTTTACCTCCCCACCCAACCTCACCTAAATCAACAACCAGTCGCGCCAGCGAGCCTTCACACTCCTTCTTTGCCAATGTTCAGGCTTCAAAGTCATCAAGCCGCATAGAACCGGCGGAACTGACAATAAGACACGTAAATGAAAAGCCGCCGTCGTCACATACACCCAGTGAGGAGGATAGCAGCTATTCTCTCCGGCCGACGCCTGGGTCAACTCCTGATCTGAGCAGTTTGAATCTCATCGGCTCAGAAGCCGGCCAGAGCGTTGGTACGTGTTCAACCCTTTGTTGTAAGTTCACTGTTTATGTTCTTACACGCATTGTCACGTACAGATAGCACACTTCAAACTACCAGCGTTGCACGCCCACCAGCTGGGAACTTCGCTCTGTCCGACGGCATGCCATCTCACAACTACCTCAGCAATTGGTCGTCGAAGAGGAGTAAGCCGAAGTTTCCTCGTCTACTGACTCGAACAAGGTCTATACGTCTTGACGACCCAGGGCGGCGGCTCCAAACATCAAATCCCACCAACCTCCGCGACGGTCAGATTAGCTCTTACGGTGAGGACGATGTCTTAGATGAACATGGACTCAGAACCGCACCCCTTCAGCAAGACCGATCCTTTAGGGACTTCCTGGGTTCCAACATCCGCAACCGCTCAGCAGATCGTCAAGGTCATGATGCTGGTTATACTCCAGTGAATGACAACCATACCCCCTCATTCTCCGCACCAACCGTCTTCAAAGATGGTGCTGGGTCCAAACTGTTTTCAAACTTCAAGACTACTTCTGCGAAGGCTGCCGACGGCATCGGCAAGGCCGGTAAGGGACTTTTTGGCAAGATTACAAGGAGTGGTAATGGCCATAGCAAAGAAGTCACTGAGGAGGAGAACTACGTTTTCTCTGTTATCAAATTGCCGCTCGTGGAACAGACACGACACACTAGGATCGCCAAGAGACTAGAGGACTCTAAGGACAAGACAGAGTTTTGGATGCCTGCTCTTCCTTGGAGGTGCATTGAGTGAGTACTTTCTTGTTACTGCGAGGAGAACATTGCTCACTTTCCCACACAGTTACCTAAACTTCAGAGGATGCGAAGAGGAAGGTCTATACAGGGTACCCGGTAGTGGTTACAGGATCAAGGAATGGCAGAGGAGGTTTGACAGAGGTACTTTGAATTCTGCGATAAACATTAAATATCTCGGACGCTGACGTCGGACTTAGAACTTGACATCAACCTTTTTGACGAACCTGATCTGTATGATATAAACATCATCGGATCAATCTTCAAAGCATGGCTTCGAGACCTACCGGACGAAATATTCCCTAGGGCTATTCAGGCGCAGATCGCGGCAGAATGTAAGGACTTCAAGACGGCCCCTCAGATGCTCAAAGATGAGCTTTCCAAGTTACCACCTTGGAATTACTACCTACTTTTCGCAATCACCTGCCATCTCAGTCTTCTCAATTCGTACGTGGACAAGAACAAGATGAACTTTTCGAACCTCTGCATATGCTTCCAGCCGTGTCTAAAGATGGACATGTTCTGCTTTCAGATGCTCGTTTGCGACTGGAGAAACTGCTGGCAAGGTTGCTGGACCGAGAAGCAAGCCCTTGCGGAGGAGTATGCCATACTTGATGGCCTACCCCCCAGCGCTGGTGGGAGCTCCGGCGCATCAACGTACCTGGCAGATGAGAGATTGATTTCTTCTTCCGATAGCAGCAAGCCATCCGTTACGGGCAATATTCCGGAACGGGATCGAATCCGATCACCAGCGCTCACCTTGACACAGCCGAGTTTTGGCGATTTATCTTCCACGCCGGCACAATACAGACGGATCCCGGACCATTTGAGGCTAGAGCCATCAATACCCAGGTCAGCCCGGGATACCAACGGCGGTGTTCTCTCCGGAGCGCAAAGTAACGAGGAAGATCAGCCCGGTAGTACCTCGCGACTGCCTGAGCTGTCGCCTGTCGTGCCACTATCTCCTCTTGGGATCTAGCGCGGCTACCCCAATTCGAAGTGGGCGAAGGGGGATTCAGCACACGTCAAGTCAGGCTTTGTTTGTTGGTAATGTCTAGAAGTTGTAAGGGGGATACACGCCTTGGGCTGTCCGTCTTCGTTGATACCCTCCGGAGGTGGTTTCAGTCCGTTTTCTTACCGACCGATTAATGCTTCATTCTCTTTGAATACCCCAGTCCATTTCTCCAGCACTTGCATTTACAAAGTTGTCTTTCTCTTCAACAAATCCGACTTGGCGTATGAGCGATTCATTGAACGGAACGTGGTTATGTGTACAATAGATACGATGAACGATGCTACAAGCCAATGTCGAAGTTGAGACAAGTAGATCAATAGCATGGTCTAAGACGCGAAGCCATATGTCGCTGTGACAAACCAATGCCAATCGACCAGTTCCAGCCACAACGCCAACAGATGCATCCAGGTCCCTCCTGCACAGACCACACCCGAAACATCCCCATTACGCAACCTGCCTCCGACTCCGCTCATTAGCCCTCTGCTTCCTCTCATTCCTCCGCACCGCCTCCTTCCTCTCCCTCCTCCCCGCACTCCTCACACCCCCCCCACCACCCTCCTTCCCCTCCCTCTCCTTCTCCTTCTTCTCATCCACCTCGACAATCCAC
>JAABUJ010006544.1_pt1 | contig 11213 bp, 14 predicted proteins | sample 5559131 | NCBI WGS metagenome assembly JAABUJ01 (sample SAMN10711875, study PRJNA513366) | rock metagenome | isolation source: Antarctica rocks | place: Antarctica: Victoria Land, Mt New Zealand nord | collected 2016-01-07 | reverse complement strand
TTTTATGCAAACTATTTGTTTATTGTGATTTTAACATCAAAACACTGAATTTGAGTGTGATTTTCAAAAAAAAGTTGCAAAAAGTTCTGAGCGAACTGAGGAGCCAACATTCTAGGAATTGCTGTAGCGCGGCCTGCCGGACATTCGCTGCCAAGTCCGGTGTTCACTCAGCTTGTGCAACGCAAGGGCAACACCATAGGTCAAATATTACAGATGGGTTTTCTGATAAAATATCAGAGGTTTTGTTTGTACTGTTAGAACACCCATTGACATGCCACAGGTGAATGGCACTGGACCAAGCCTAGGACACTGGGCAGTCTGAGACTACCTTATATATTGAGCACTCCTCGCACAGTCGTTGGAGCCATAGCTCTCGCTCACTCACACCTCACTCACTCAGGCGCACACGTCGAGGCCTAAAGTAGCTCCAAAGTTGCGGTTATTAACATCGATCAATTTGACAGACTGCACACTAGCTCGTACATTATTAAGACGCAAATGCGGTCTCCTATCCTCTCTTCGACGCAAACGACATGGATTTACGGACGAAATAACCCCATCACATGAACTCATACACAGATCTCCCATCTGTTCGTTCCACTCCATAGCGTTTCGGGACTCGAAAGCCACCCGCTGCGAAAAGAATGAAACATTGACAAGGAGGAGGAGGCAGGTATGAAAAGGCGACGAGGAGAAATAAAGTCAATGACGACGCGGCGAATGGTGGTGTAAAAGGCATGTTCCGGAATATGAAGATGGTATCGTATTAGAACCGAGGTTTATTGTAGACCGCTCGATCGAGAGATACTCAATCTGTGCTGGGTGGACTTGTCGTTATGCATTTGTTCGTTGTCGTAAATCTGTCGGCCGTAAAAGATCAAGAAGGTCGGGATAGAGGTCGTCATTGAAAGTTAAAGGAGAAAAACTTGGAAGAATATGCAGACAGGCCATCAGATGCTGCAAAATAGAAGGAAGATGATGGGAACGAGAGGTGAGAACACGCAACAGGTTCGAAGATGTCGAAACAATGTTAAGGCACCAACATTTCTCCGTATATGTCGACGGTGGTACGCCCCACCCATTATGTTTTTCCTGATCCAATGTGACGATGGTGGGTAGCCCCGGTAGTGTTTCTACTTTCGTTTCGTCATCCTTCATTAGCTCGTCAATAGCACCAGCCCCATCCGATGCCATGGCCATCCCTCCATGATGGCCGCTGTCACTCAACAATGATTTCCACGCTCGACGCGGCTCTCAACTCGTCGCTCCCACGGCCCTGATGACCGTTCTGACGTCCCCTCGAAAATCCAGAGCCTCTCTCTGACGGCGGTCCTCTCGGCTGTCTCATTGGCAACGCCTGGCCTCGTTCACGTGACTGTTCATCGTACGCAGAGCTGAATGACCGGTTGCTTCCGATGGGGCCTGTGGCTGATTGCGGAGGGTCCTGATCCCAGGAGAACATACCACGGAGGCGTCGTGGACTGCCGTTGTTGGGTCCTAAACCACCGCCCAGTGACATACCTCCGAAGCCATTGACCAGTAGACTTTCATCCCGAAGCGCCGATCCCGAAAGTGCAGGTGTCAGTGTGGGAGTACTGGACATGCCGCTGCCGGGACCATAATCCTGATATCTAGCGACGTTTGACTGCAGGGCGAGAGGAAAGCTCGCCGAGGACGGAACCGGAGAAGGCGTATACGATCGAAGATCGGCAAAAGATTTGGCAGCGCGTAAGTTTTGAGCGGTGCCAAAACCACCAGGAGAATCTGGGATGCCCAGGAAGCCCGACGATTGACCGCGAAGCGTCCCATAAAGTCCGGGATCTGAGCCTCTTGCTTCACTAAAATCGATGGTCGCAGCTCGATTGAGGGCACGTCTCGAGGAATCGCCAGCATAGACCGTGTTGGAAACCTGGGGTATGGGCGGACTGGTGTTGCTTCCGGGCGGAGCGCGGAATACGTGCACTTGCCGTTGCTCTCCGTTGCCGCGAGAAACATGTGCTAGCTGCATGTGATGCGCCAACGTGTGCACAATCCGTCTTTGCTGGGGTGAGAGAGTCGACGCGAATATCAAAGCTTCCCTATTCAAATCATCCCTAAACAGGAGCATCTGGGAGTAAAACTGAAGTGTCTGCGGGTCGTTGAGATCGACGTCTTGAGAATGGTCAGCTCTACACTGACTGGCAACTCCGGGGAGTGTTACTCACCTGGCTTCGTGTTGCGTTGCGACACGGGAGATGGCGATGCGGCCGGGACATGCGACGACAACGAGGACATCGATGGTTGACTGTTCAGTTGCGATGCCACCATTGGTCGGTGTTGCTCTTCCAGCTGTCCACGCCTCTCTCTCTTCTCTCGTTCGATCCTCTCCCTCTCCTGCAGCGGTAGCATCTTCTTATACTCCACACGCAGTTTCCGTCCTTGCAATTCGAAGTGGTTCAGGCGATCGATGACAGCAGCCGTCTCTTCGGAGCTCGTAAAGTTCGCAAAGGCCAAGCCTCGAAAAACGCCACTGTCAAAGTGATAATTGAAGGCATACGGAAGTGGCAGGTTTAGATCGGTCATAAGCTGCACCAGCTGTTCTTTCTTGACGGCGAAAGGGATGTTCTTGATGACGATGGCGGTAGGAATAAGCTCTTCGTCAGCATCAGAACTCAAAGTCTCCGTCCGAAGCTGCGATCCGCCAAGCGATGGAACACCGAGGTTGGAGAATGGGTTCATGTTAGGCATGGGGTGTTGCTGATCAAGCCAGGTCTGTCACGATCATGGATGTCAATGTCAGCTACGTCGGACTGTATCTCGTTACAGTGTCATCAAGACGTACCGATGGAAGGGCGCTTCTCCCACGAGCAGATGCCTTCATGCGACCAGTGGCGCCCATCGCGCCCAGAGTATTTGCTCCACCGAATCCACCAGCATTCCAGGTATGAGTACTGGGCATGTCGTAGCCGTAGTTGCTAGCCTGCATCGTCGCATTGATTCGATCGTACCTGTTGGGTTCGTAACCTGCAGCATGATCATCGGCAGTGTACAAGCCGGAGGGCATCTGACCGTAGGCGTCGAATTGTCGCGACGACTGTCGATGAAGGGTTTGTTGCTGGTGACGATGAGAGCCTGGAGAGCGAGCCGACGGAGGTTCGTAGTACATGTCGGCCTGACTGAGATGATTGCCCACGTTGTACATGATGAAGGAGCAGCCGGCACGATTATGATTCGAGGACGGATTAAAAGCCGCTAGAGCCTCGCTCCCTCTGGGTGGTTGCAGGCGTGTATTATTGCAAGCAAGCTTGATTCCAGATTGGGCGCGCCAGGTAGCAGCTTCCAAGCTCACAGTGTTCCGTTTGTTCAGATGAGATTGCCGTAATTATGGTAAGGTAAGTTAGGAGTTGTGCTCAGTGGGGAGAGCTAATCGTTCTGAGAACGTCCACAAACTTGATTTTCGAGGGAGCGACCAAAGTTGGATGCGTTGCTAATCTTGGATGTTCGTGCTGCTTTGTTGTCGTTGTCGTGAATCATGCAAGGACATCAAAATCGTCACAGAGGGCAGTTGAAAAAAGGAGAGTGCGACACTAAGGATTTGAGCTGTGCAGGTAGTCGAGCGCAAAGGTGTGGTATAAATCGAATGTCCCGTATGTCTTGTGCGTGTGAGTGTGTAAGAGTGTCTATGATGTAGGCAGAGATGTAGGTAGAGAGGTAGATGTTGTCATGTATGTACGAGTAAGAGAGGTATTATTGTTGTGTGTCGGGTCGTTGCAGTTGCAGGAATGGAAGGTTGTGCGCACGTCGTTGACTTCGTCAAAGACTAACTTTATGTATGTTAGATTCGAGTTCCCTCAAGAGAAAGGAAGGTGTCTCCTTTGACTGTAAATACATGTGCAGTACCTTAAGGTATTATTCTGACCCTGACTTAGAAAGACATTGCATGATGTGAGTTCTGCAGTTTCTGCAGTTCTGGAGCTGACGGTGGAAGGAAGGAAGAAAGAGATGCTGTCGATCAGCTTCAAGTTCAGTTCAGGAGGAGGCAACATAAGATCATTGATCCCTTCCGGTCTAGCGGGTTATGCTAACAGCGACCAAACAGAGTAATGGACAGACAGCTTCATCGCTGATTGGATGTCATTACCATACCTTACACATCCACTGCACCAAGATCTCATCGACCATAATAATTGCTCTCTATTATAATCATACCATGATCCTTGGACTTGAAGAGCTTATTGAACAGTATTACTACTCTCCGTACACCTTCTGCTCCAACATGCTCTCCCACAGGGGTTTCTGACTTTCTCAGCATCCTCACCTCCCCAGTCCTTGTCAAGTCACATTTCGTTTGAAAGAGAGTTCCCAGCCGGTTGCGGGACGGGTCGAACAGCTCCTTTACCAACTGAACTTTAGTCTGGAAAATAGGGGATTCTTCAGTTGACTACCTGTAAGTAAGGTAGGGTGAAGAAAGGGAAGCTTGTATAATATCATATCATATCATACCTCTCATCAACGTCGTGTAAGTCACGATGATCAAAGAATATCAAACGACTTCGCTCCAGGGTCCAAAACTCACCGCGATCCAGCACGCAGATCATCTACAGTAGAAAGCCCATTAGCCACTCGCCTCCCCCTAAAGCTTGCCAAAGCACGACGATGATGCATCAACATCAACAACAACAACAAGCCATCCATCGCACCCTTGCAGCGCATGCGTACAAATACATTCGCCGTCCACTGGCCTCCCACCAGTTACTTCCCCTTGTATGCACTGTACCATAAGTTATAAACCAAATGCCTCACCTTGCGCCCATCAATATCATCCGAACCTTCGCCCTCCGACTGGCCAGTCGGAGGGGGGAGGGGGAGTGGCAATCCTTCCGCATCGGTCGGCCTGCATGAAGGGTGGACGCCGCCCGGCTTCGAGCTGAGTCCGGGTGTGGGTGTTGCGGTCGGTCATGTGATTTCATGGTGGGTGGGACGAGGGATTTGGTCGGATAAGGGTACATGTACTTCGTAGAGAGGTCTGCTTACCTACTGTACGTCGAAGCTTCCAAGGTTCCAAGATTGTCAGCAGACTTGTGCCATTTGTATTACTATAAACATGAGGTCGTGCAGGACTTATGCATGAGGCCATATCATGAATTGCGAAGTGCGGTAGTTACGGTATAAGTTACATATTACGGACTAAGTAAGTACACTGAATGGGCAACTATACTCATACAACAGAGGTCTCTGCTCCACCAGGGAGACACGCCTCTCAGCAAGATCCCATATCATGATCTTCGAAGAAATGCACACAATCATGAAAAGACATTATCAGACGTCCAATATCAACCACACCTCATCATCCCGACACGCTCGAAGCACCATCCATAGCCAAGACAGCAAAATGGCCTCCCACGACCGGCCGAGCACGGTAGTCGAACGACTGACCCGTCCGGTCCCCAGTAACGAAGTAGCGATCACTGAACGGCGCGTCGTTCCGCCGATCCGCCACGAACCCGTGCACGTCGTTGACGAACATGCTCTTCGTGTCGTTCCGGCAGTACGCCGCCGCGAAATGCATCCAGTCCGTCTTACCCCACGGCACACGCGTGTCGAGCGGGACACCGGCCTCGCGGCGCTGCGAGGGGTAGTAGCTGCTTTGCATGTCGAAGGCGGAGGCGTTGAAGGTTCCGAGCTTGAGGTTGACGTCCGGGAAGAGGTTGAAGGCCGTGGTGAAGCAGGCGGCGTTGCCGTAGACGAGAGTGAAGTGCGTCTTGTTGGCGTCGGTGCCGAGCCCGTCGTCGTAGAGCTGGGTGGCGTATCCCATGCCGGTGTCGGAGTAGTTCTTCATGCCGGAGAGCTTTCCGAAGGCGTTGAGACCGACGGCCGCTTTGATGGCGAGGTTGGTCTGGTTGGCTAGGGGTCCGGCCCCGTCGTCGGTGGAGATTTGCGAGGATATGTTGAGGCCGTTCTGGACGAGGTAGTCTGCATAGCCTCGGAAGAGCGGGATGTACTTCGTGGCCCATGCCTTGTTCCCGGATGCGAAGACGTACGCGTAGGCGAGGATGAGGAGGTTGCCTGTTTCTTCAACCGGTTGCGCCTCGGCATTTTGGTCGTCGTGACCAGTGGCGTTAGGGTAGCGGCTACCAATGTCGTGAATGACATATGGCTGTTTAGTCACAGTCAGCTGGGCGTCGATCCCAGGATAGATGTAACCCTTACCTGCTTCCATCGGCCGGTAGCTAGGTACTGCACCACTGGCTCGAGTAGTAGTCTGATGTACTCCGGGTCCATGACGAAGAAAATAGGATAGGTTGGGAAGATAACATCCACAGTATTAACATTCCCGTCGCTGGAGATTTCTTTGACGAAAGCCATGGTGTCGTTTGTGTTGAGGGAGTCATTCGGAATGGTTAAATCAAGCGCGCCGTATGCCTGTCTGGTTGACAAGGTCACAATGTCCGAATAGTTCGTGCCGGCTGATGCGGACGCCTTGCCTGCAAGGCTAGTATCAAGACTTTGTGACTCAGTCTGAGCATCGGAAAAGTCGTCCAAAAAGTGCGTGATCGCCGACGTAGTATCACTGTATGTCGCGCGGTAGTATGCAGTGCGAGCGTTACCCAAATAGTTGACAGCTTCTTCGCGAACGTATCCGACTGCGAATGTAACGCACTTCTTAGTGCTGACCGTACCAAGATCATGAGCGAGGGCAACAACGCCTCCAGCGGTCCATGGTGGCTGTTGTCCAGTCAATGTACCGTTGATCGCAAACTGAGATCGAACGGTATTAGAGGGTCCAGACTGGGTAGATAATTTGGAACTGTTGGATGGCCGAGATGCATACACCGCCTGACCCCATAGGGCCTGGTCTTTGTCTTCAGAGTAGGTAGCAGCACCGTTCGCGGATAGCTGATGAAGAGACGTTGCGCCAGATGTGGTGTAGTTCCACGTGGTACTCGCCGACTGGCCGGTCCAAGTGTCATCGATGTCGGAGTACAACTGTACGCTGGCGCTAACATTGGTGCCAGAGGCGGAGACGGTCAAGTAACTGAAAGGTAAAGACTGGCGGACATAGTTTGCAGGCGACACCGGGGAGAGAAAGTCAAGCGTGAAGGAAGCACTCCCGGCTGTAACGGTGAAAAGAGTGTGGGTCGATGTGTACTCGGCGCTAACGACAGATGCCGGTTGCGTGCCATTTCCTGGCACAGGCACACCGAACAAACTATAAGTCTTGCCATCTACTCTGGCGAAGACGGACCATGTAAGGTTGGCACCGGTCCAAAACTGGGGTGAAGACGACGGTAGCGTATCGACAAGCCTCCCTGGCATCCATGCTGTTGCGAGGTGAGCATCCTCACCATTACCCAGCCTGTCGGAGACTCACCAGAAAGATACGGGTTTCGCACAGCTAAAGGATAGGACGGTGGCTGTATCGGCGTGTATGTCGGCGCCGAACCGACACTAGTAAGGAACGTAGGCAGTATCAACGCAGTCAGCAACACTTTGAGGTTGCGGTAGAACATCGTGCTAAAAGACAGTGGACTTGGACTGGTAGAAAGTTTTCAGAAAGTATATGTTAGAAACGAATTGTTGACCAGGACCGGCCTGCTGAATATGTCGAGAAGACTGTTGAAGCGTTCGAAGGAGTGGAAGCTGCGTTGCTGATGTCCATGGTAATCCAGTGGGCTATGCTTTCTTTATAGATCCACGATTCTCCATCCGAACGATGTCCACTGGAGAAGGAGCACCTAAGCCACGGAGGGCCATCTGACGTAAGACAGTTGACGCCAACAGAGTCATCAGCGCGCAGCACCTGGCCATGATGCCCAACCCCTTTTAACCCCACTGGCCAGACAATCTTGAGAAGCATGACAATCTCTCATCTCCGTGTGCAGCATGTTGGCAGATGGACAATGAGGTATCACCAGCGTCTAGGGCATCCCACGACGGAGTGCCCTAGGATCGGACCGTGGACGGAAGGGGACGATCATTGGGTTAGGATCTGATCGGCCGACGAGAAGAAACAAGGGTAAAAGACTCCGCTGGTCCATGCAACTGCATAAAAGACTCAGATGATAGTCAGTCCATAAAAAAGACTCAGATATGTTGAATATATACCCTGATACGAGTCTTGCAGGGTGTGCACACTTTTGTTTGACAGGTTATGAGCCCGGCTAGTGCAGTGAGACGTGACTGGGTAATCTCCTATCCTGAAAAGGGTTGAGAACCGGAGGATTCCGGTCAAGCGTAAAATCCAAAAATGGATAATCCTGGGAAGGTTCCAAGTTCGAGTCCCCACCACTTCCATTACGGTGCAACAAAAGACTGCGAGGCCACCCCGAACAGGTATGGGAGGGTGTTGAATATATACCCTGATACAAGTCTTGCAGGGTGTGCACACTTTTGTTTGACAAGATAGACTCAACATTAAGTGCTAATCTGAATAGTCTTTGTGTCTTAGAATGTGTTGACACATCAAAATTAAAGTGACCATCAGGTCAGGTTAACTCAGCCTGACCTGAACAGAGCTTCTGAGTCAGATTAGATTGAGCTTCAATTGTTAGCCTGAGAGTCTGAGTCAGACTTAAACATTAAAGCTTAACTTAACTCAGAAGCTCTGTCTGAGTTTTAAGAATTCTGAGACTGATTAGTAAGTGAGCTCTTAAGACTTAACTTAAGAATAAAGATTATGAGCTTAAAGATTACTGATATATAAGCATTATAAATAAGCATTATATATACACAGTTAAACAGCTTTCAATTTAATCTATTTATTTACTATATTGAGAGTTAAATATTCTCAAAATAGTCTAGTAATGATTGCTTTAATCTGTATCTTTAAATGCAATGTTTCAGTTATGCATATATTTCTTAATAAGAGACATATTCTTATGCTAAATGATAATTTATTTTACATAAATTGCAGTCAGATTAACATCTACATTCTATTAACTAATAAATGATAATTACTGTACAGTTCATTAAACATACTTTTAAAGAAAATAACAATATATATTTTTACTATCTTTTGCAGACTGTTAATGATTAAGCTTTAAAAGCAAAACATTTTATATTGAAAGAAAACTTTCTTTAAATAATTTTAAGTTATCTTGCAGTAAAGTCTTTAAAAGAGTAGTTTCACTATTAGAAAATTTGTTAATTTCTGATAGTAATATATTTTATGAAGAGTGATAGCTATAGAATGAAACATTATTATTAAATATTATATTATATATTAGAATTAAGCTTACTATTTAACTTTCAGTAATGAATTAACTTAAATGCTTCAGTGTCTTCTTCTATATCTACAGCATTATTTTTTTTTTCTTCATCAACATCAATTTTTTCTTTCTTAAATGTCTTTCTAAATATTCTTTCTGCTGCTGCTGTCTTTTCTTCATTTAATACAGTCTTCATAGCACTGTGTCTTGAAGTTTTCTTAATATGTATTATAATATAATATAATGATATAATGATGTTTTAAAATTAAATTAACAGAAGCATTATATAAGTTTTAAAGTGATCTTATAGTTTGAAGATGTATTGTAGTTTGAAAGTGTGTTGTAGTTTAAAAGTGTGTTGTAGTTTAAAAGTATGTAGTTAAAAGATGTGTTAAGAGCTTTTAAATGTTAGCAATACTCAGATATTAAATTGCTGATAAACAATATATTTATTTATAATATATACATCAATATTATAAATAAATATATCAACACACTTATTTTTAATACTCAATCTAACACTTTCTTATCTTCATCTCTATTACTCAATCTACTACATTCACTCTGTCTCTACTCAATCTCTACACTCAGTCTTTACACTCACTAAATATATTGCTCAATGCTATTACTTATTTTACTGCTCATTTCTTAAGATTTAATCTTATACATTGCTTTTATATTTTACTCTGATGTGTAGCTGTAATGCACATATATAATGCTTAATTATATCACTCAGTATAGAACTCAGCAGCTAATTATATATTTTAAATTCTCATCATAACAGATTTAGACATTAAGCTTTTACTGTAAATTATATAATTTTTAATTTTTAATTCATTTTTAGTTTTTAAAGAAAGATTTAACTGTCATGACTGTTCACAGAAGTCTATATATAAATTTAAAAAAGATATTTAGTGAATATTTAAATAATTTAAAGACTGTATGTGCAAGGAAGAAATAACAGAAATGTATAAAGAATGAAAACTTTAAATAAATTAAAAATACAAAGATGATGAACTGCAGAGCTGTAAAATGAAAAAGAGATGCATTGAAGAAGATTAATGTATATTAAATTGTGAACTTAGCATTGAAGAAGATTATGAAAGAGAAGATTAAAGATAAGATCTTAAAGAAGTAATATAACTGTAAAATTTCTTATAAAACTTCTTTAAAATTATTATGCTCAATTATATTGCTTTTAATTATCTGCAGATGTCTATTATAAAGATGAGTTGAGAAACAAGTTAATGAAGAATAAGAATTAAACTTAACTTAAAAAGAAAATTAAAAAGAAAATGTTATTTGCTGAAGCTTTTGCATTAAAAGAAGAGCAGAAGTTCATAGAAATGAAGTAAGAAATATATTATATTTATATTTTTTATAGATTCTTTAACATTCTTTAGAATATCAATAAAGATAAAGTTATTCAGTAAAAATACATTAAAACTAATTATTAAATTAAGAAGTGTCTGACAGTTATAATTAAACATTGAGAAAGAGTTCTTAATAATACAGAAAAATAAAAACTACATAATGCTAAAGACTTTAATTTTGTCAAGATTATGCATTATTTTCATAGTGAAGTTCTTAATTCTAAATACATTAATGATTTTAATTATATATAAATATTATATTACTTAATTATAACACTTCTTAACTTTAACATTAACTAATTACATTTAAGAGTCTGTATTTGATCAGAAGAAAGAAGATGAAAAGAATGTAATTGAAAATGTTAATGAAGCTTGTATAATGATGTTTAAAGATAAGAAATTTTTAAATAATGATTTTATTGATGAATTTGTTCTTGATAGCTTAATTAATGATAATGAAGATAATAAGAAGAACATTAAATCTATTAGTGATGAAGAGAGTAGTGAGAAAAATAATAAGTAATTATTATTAATTGAATAGAAAGCTGATCTTTAGAGATTAAAGATGTAAGATAAAGAATAATTAAATAGATTTTTAATTATTAATTAAAGATTTTTTAATGAGAAATCTCTTCATTGATACTTAATATTT
>JAABUJ010006543.1_pt1 | contig 11214 bp, 14 predicted proteins | sample 5559131 | NCBI WGS metagenome assembly JAABUJ01 (sample SAMN10711875, study PRJNA513366) | rock metagenome | isolation source: Antarctica rocks | place: Antarctica: Victoria Land, Mt New Zealand nord | collected 2016-01-07 | reverse complement strand
ATCCCCCAAAGTTCGCGCCCACCTACCTACACGGATGACATTTACCCGAACTTTTCTTCAGCGACCTTCCCGCCGGGCGCTTCCGACGTCAGCCGATAGCGAGGGCTGGTACCTGAGTGGTTACGTCTGGTCCCTCCAGCGCTCCTCAGGAGCGGCGAATCGCGACATCACGCCGGGCCGACCAGCTTCGAGGCAATAGAGCCTGCGACCCGAAGTGCACGTCCGTCACTAGAACCGGACCATTGTGGCCTTTGCTTTGGAGCCTTAAGAGCTTCGTCGATAAGCGCCCGATAGAGCATAACAGGCGCCACTCCGTCGGGTGCCCAAAGGTAGGTAGCCCAAGCACCCGGTATCGCATTCACCTCACAGAGGCGAACATCATCCTTGCCGTCCCAAAGAAAGTCTAGTCGCGGCGCACCAGTGAGACCAAAGGCGCGCATCACTTGCCCGGCGTACTCTCCAATGCGCGTAGCGATCTCGTCTGGGATGGCTGCCGGGAGCTCTCGCGGAGCAGATGCCATGCCCTGGGTACCTGAGAGATACTTGTCGTGGTAACTGAGCACTCCCTCGTTGCTGCGAAGCGGACGCTCAATCTTGGACATCTCCAGCCCGGATGTCCAACGGGCTGCGATATTCAAGTCAGTCCATCCGCGCAGGTAAGGTTGGAGCAGCGCACCAGCCCGGGAAACCCCTGCCCGAGCGAGGTCGCGTGCCGTATCAAGATCCTCAATGCCGGACTCCACACCGAGCGATGAGCCACCAAACCTAGGCTTCACGACCCAGGGAGTTGGTGGCGCGGTGTCGAGGGTTACCGATCCGTCAAGCAGTACGGTCGGTACGCACGGCACGCCGATTGCCATCGCCAGAGCGGCGGTCGCAAGCTTGTCCATCACCAGTGCGGCCGACTCGCCACTCGGTCCAGTTACGGAGAGTGCGGACAGCGCCAACAGGCCAGCAAGCGTGCCATCCTCCCCCGGGCCACCATGGCAACAGTTGAGGATGACCGAAATGTCGAGAGGAGCCGACCGTCGTCGCTTGTGCTCAACAAAGCCTTCGCTCAGGCTCAAGTCAACTCTGGCTGAACCCGGCGGGTCAGGCTCCAGAAAGGCACTGGCCTCAGACGACACCGGAACCGACATCCACGCACCCGACTTGGTCCAGTACAAGCAAAGGACGTCATCTCCAGCCTGGGCAAGTGCTCGTGCCGCCTGCAGCCCAGTCAGAACGCTGACGTCGTGCTCTGGCGAAGGCCCCCCGAAGACCACCCCGATAGTCGTCATGGGCGCAGCACTCTACTCGCTGGCCGGCTCTCCTAGGAGGGATCGGCCCAACGACCGGCAAGGGTCGGTAGCGGTCAGAATCTAGGCTCCCATCACAAGACCTAGGCTCCCATCACAAGACCTAGGCTCTCATCGCAATGACCGTCACCGACCACCGCGTCAAGCTCTTCGTCACAGCTCCCAGCCATTTCTAGGCGATGGTTCTCCGCAGTTTTCTTGGTGGAGCAGTTTTTGCTGACGTCACTTCAGGCGACGAGCCCCCGGTCATGGCTCTGCACGGCTGGGGGCGGAGTCGAAGCGACCTGGCTCAAGTCGTAGCGGGCAGGAATGCACTGCTACCGGACCTGCCTGGGTTCGGGATCTCACCGCCTCCGCCGCAGGTATGGGGCGCCGCCGACTACGCCAGTCAGCTTGGCCAGCTCATTGATGACAGGGGTGCGCTACCACACCTCGTCGTCGGTCACAGCTTTGGGGGCCGCGTGGCGACCTGCCTCGCAGCATCCCGGCCCGATCTCGTGCTCGGACTGGTCCTCATCGGTGCGCCCTTGCTGCGGGCTGAGAAGCAGCAAACCCCTCCGCTGAGGTACCGAGTGGCTCGCGCTGCCAGCAAGGCCGGTTTGTTGACTGAGTCTCGGATGGAGCGCATGCGCCAGCGCCGGGGCTCAGACGATTATCGGTCGGCCGAGGGGATCATGCGAGACGTCTTGGTCCGCACGGTGAACGAAGGCTACGACCAGGAGCTCCGGGGGCTCACGTGCCCGGTAGCTCTATGCTGGGGTGAACTCGACTCTGCCGTCCCGGCCAGCGTGGCTGAGCGGGTCGGCAGGCTCATCGACAACCTTGTCGTGTTGCGACTTGTCGAAGGCGCAAGTCATGACGTTCACTACTCCTCGCCAGAAGTTGTACGAGAAGTGCTCGATCAGGTAAGCGCGGCTGCTCGATGTTAGAGGTGGCTACCTATCTCGTTGCTTGCGTAGGTGCCCTCGTCGGCATGACTCGGTGGTGCCGAGTGCTGCAGCGGGAGCACTACATTCCAGGCAGCGCGGTAACAGTGCTAAGGCGGTGGCTCCTAGCCTGGAAAGTAAACTGGGCTATCTACGTAGCCTGTATTCTTCTCTTTATAGTCGGTTCGCTCAGAACGACATTGAGAGATTATTTGCTAATCGTGGCTAGCATCATGGCGGCGACGATCCCGCTACCGATGACCGTTGTCGGGAAAGAGGTCCGGCTAAAGCTGACAAGCAGAGCGCTCAGACTTGCTGGTCTTTTCATTATCATTACTGGCGCAATCGGAGCAGTTATCTCACTGTTCGCGCAATCACCCATCGGAGTCACGATGGCAATCCTACTGACACCGGCCTTGGCAGATGGGGCTGCGGTCATCGCTATGCCTTTTGAGCGGCGATCGCTGGCTCGGTATCGGACTCAGGCGGAAGCTCGACTGAGAAAGATATCACCGTACGTGATTGCTGTCACTGGGAGCTGGGGGAAGACGTCCACTAAAAATCACATTCGGGACATCCTTAACGCGTCTGTTGATACAGTGGCTTCGCCCGCCTCGTGGAACAACATGGCCGGGTTATCGAGAACTGTCAACGAGTACCTCACAGCTTCTACGGAGATTCTCGTGGCCGAGATGGGTATGTACGGGAAGGGTGAGATTCGTGCTCTCTGCTCATGGATGCCTCCCGATGTAGCCGTTATCTGCGCGGTCGGGCCGATGCACCTGGAACGGCTGGGTTCGATGGAGGCCCTCGTCGAGGCAAAGGCGGAGATCCTCGAAGAAGCTAGCCAGGCGGTGTTGTGCATCGACGATCCGTTACTGGCGGCGGTTGCAGACAGGTGCAGATGCAAGAAGGTGTGGCGGGTCGGCACAATAGACAAGGAGCTGGTGGACGTTTTCGTTCGTGCTGACGGGGACTGTCTCAGTGTCTGGTTTGAAGGTTCTGAGTTGGGGACCGTGCCATCTGCGGGCGGACTGCACTCTACAAACGTTGCCTGTGCGGTTGCCGCAACTCTCGCATACGGACTGCCGCCCACAGCCATCGAGAGGGGCCTCAAGACTCTGACGGTACCTCCTCATAGAGGCGTAGCGCAAAGAGGTCTTGAGGATGGTCCATGGGTTATCGATGATACCTTCAACTCAAATCCAGTTGGAGCTAGGCAGGCATTACGCCTGATGCATGAGCTCGGCGCCGCACGGTCTGTTGTCGTAACACCTGGCATGGTTGAGCTTGGCGAGTCCCAATTTGCTGAGAATGCAGAGCTTGCTGCGGCGGCCGTTCGTAACGGTGCCTCGCTAATCGTGGTCGGTCGGACAAACCGGAAAGCACTTCTTGGAGGTGCCGCTGGCGGCCAGGCGATTGCGGTCGCTGACCGGGGCGAAGCAAGGCGATGGGTATCAAGGCACCTGACGACCGGCGACGCAGTGCTTTGGGAAAACGATCTGCCCGACCACTACCCGTGACTTTGGCGCCGCCAAACACGGCGAAAGGACGAGTCTTGAATGGCCAGGGGATGCCGACGGCGAGAGCGAAGTCGGTCACCCGCCAGTCCTGCTCCGTCGGAGGTCACATGCGCAGGTTACAGAACTTGCTCTTCTCCATGACCACCAGTTTGGCCGCCCTTCGCGTTGGAGTGGGAACATGACCTAGCCAGCATCCACCAACGCGGCCAGTGCTATAGGCGGTGGTATCTATGGGACCGTCACCCCACTCTGTCAGGTGGGGTAGCGATCGGAGCGGTAGGGACGCGGCCGGCGACCTAGGCGCAGATCGAGGAGCTACCGCCCTCGAACGGCGCGCGTTAGCTGTCTGGCCTCTGCAGAAGGTCGTAGGACTGACGGACTATTGAAAAGGAAGCTCCAGTGGATTTCAGCTTTACGGTCGGGACCCGAGAGAAGCATCAAGTGCACTTTCACTTCAATCAGGCGTTCGGCCCTCTAAGAATCAAAGTTGATGATACAGTCGCTGTGAAAGAGTTCCGCATCTTTGAGAAAAATTTTACGAGGAAATGGGAGATCCCGGTGGGCTCCAATGATCGCCATGAGGTCGTTATAGAGAAGACTCGCAAGCGAATCTTTGGTGGTGCGAGAAGGCAGAGCTATCGGGTCCTCGTGGATGGTGAGCTGCTAGAGGAGCATTAGAAGGTCGGTTCGGCTCGTTGATGAGGGGTCAGTATTCACCGTTATCGACACGTCCAGGTTGGGCGCCCGGCAGCTCACTCAGGGCCCACGCTTCTGCTTTGTGAGCGGCCGGTGTTGTCTGCCGTCGCCGTCTTCCTCGAGGTTGCGACATCCCTGGCGTCCTGAACAGAGGATCGCCCAGCGCGTCCTCCCTGATTTCTCATCGTCCACGGTGGTGCCCGACGCTTCGGGGGGGCCCGATGGCGTATCGGTGGTCGTATTCCGGTCGGGGTGACTGGCTGGGGCGCTGGGCGACCTGGCCGGCCATGTCGGGGCGCGGTAGGTTGTCCATGCGGTCTCGGTGGGCGTCGAGACCTTCTCTGTAGCCCCTGATGGTTTTGCCCAGTTCGTAGAAGCGGCGGTGGTTCGCCGCCACAGCGACGGAGCGACGCTCCTGGTGGGCCTGCAGGTCCTCAATGGCGCACTGGTGCCGGGCGATCGCGGCCTCCAGACGGGGGGCCTCCGGGGCGCCGTGGGCCTCCCAGCGCGCCCGGGCCTGGGCTTCTCCTCGGACGAGGAGGTGATCTCCTTGGCCACCTGGTGCCGAGCCCACAAGCCCTGGGTCCAAGAGAGCCTGGCCTCGGCGTTGCGACGCCCAGCGTGGCCTGGGTCAGCTCCCGGGCTGCTTGGCCGACTTCGGTGTGCTGGTAGGCGCCCCGGCCGTCCTTGAGGTCGGCCCTGGCCCTCTGCACCTCGGCCAGGTCGGCCTTGGCCTGGGCCAGGGCCGGGCGGGGATCGGGCGGGGCGGCGCCCATCAGGGCGTCCCAGGTCATCTGGTGGCGGGCATGGACCAGGGCACCCAGGTGCACCCTGTCGGCCTCGGCCAGGCCGGCCAGGGTCTCCGTGGTGAGGCTGTCCTGCGACGGTAGGCCGGTGTCGATGGCCCAGGTGGGCCGGAGCTGGCGTCCCCAGTCCCGTCGGAGGTCCTCGGCCGCCTGGTCCAGGTCGTCGGCCACCAGGTAGGCATGGGACGACTGCCTGGCTCTGCTCATGGCCACATATCCCAGCTCCCGGCCTCCGCCGTCGGCGTAGACAGGGCACGCTCGACGGCGGCCCCCTGGCTGCGGTGAACGGTGGTGGCATAGCCATGGGCCAGGCGCTGGCCGAGATGTCCTGTCCTGACAGGCGGACCACGACCTGGTCGTCCATCCTCAGCACCACCGCCTGGGCCTCGGGCTCCACGCAGACCACCGCGCCCTGGAGGGCCTCGTCTCGGGTAGGGGCGACCCGGATGCGACCCTGCTCCAGATACCACGAGAGCGCCTGGTCCAGATTGCCCGCCCGCAGGGCGGCCAGGGCCTGGGCTTCGGCCGGGTCGACCTGTCGGAGGTTGTGCTCCAGGCGGTGCACGGCGCCGGGGTGGCGGGCCACCAGGGCACCCAGGGCCCCGCCCGGTCCCACCGGGCCCAGCTGGAGGGGGTCGCCCAGCAGCACCAGCTTGGCCCCGGCCGCCTCCACGTGGGCCAGCAGGCGGGCCAGGTCAATGTCTTCTGTCATGCCCACCTCGTCGCATATGACCAGGCTCTGCTCGCTGAGGTGGGCCTGGCCGTGGTCCAGGCGCCAGGTCAGGCTGGCCAGGGTCCGCGACGAGGCGATGCCGGCCTTGCGCCCCAGGTTGCGGGCGGCCTGGCCGGAGGTGGCCGTGCCCGGCACCTCATACCCGGCCTCCTGGAAGGCGGCCCGGACCACCGCCAGCATGGTGGTCTTGCCCGAACCGGCCACCCCCACCACCAGCTCGGCTCCTCGCCCGGAGGTACAGATGGCGGAGATGGCCTGCATCTGGTCGGCGCTGAGGCGCTGGCCTGAGCCCTGCTGGGCCACCCGCACCGCCGGGATGGGAATCACCGGGGCGGCGCTTCGCTGCAGCTGAGTGGCCAGCATGGCGGCGATGGCCGCCTCGGTGGCCAGGACATGGGCCGTGGAGTACACCTGGTCCCTGGCTCCCTTGACCCCGATCAGGGGAATGGCCTCGGGATCGGCCAGGGTCCGGGAGACCAGGGGGGCAAGGATGGCCAGCTCCTGGCCGTAGAGGTGGGGGGCCATCTCAACTATCACGTCCTTCTGAGCGAAGACCTTGCGGGTGGCCAGGTTCCCCTCGGGGTCCAACACCTGGTCCACCAGCCGGCGGGCCTGGGCCTTGGTGACTTGTTGGATGGGCTTGCTGGCTTGTGAGGCGGCCTCGACGCAGGCCTCCAGGTTCTCCATCCTGTAGCCGGCGGACTCCAGCTCGGGCGGCTTCGGGTGCGCTCGGGCAAGGGTGACGCCTACCGGGAGGTCCCCCTCAACAGCGTCTGTCGCACCGCGCTCGACGAGTGGACCAAGGTCCGGCCTCGGCCAACTCGCCGACTTGGCCGAGGCCGGCGGCGCCGCGGCGGTTACCAACGCCTTGTGGTTGTCGCGGGCCGGGAAGGCCATAACCGCCCGGGCCATCGAGTTGGTCACCCGCCGCCTGGCCACCGACGCCAGCCTGGAGCTGTCGGCCCACACCCTGAGGCACACCGCGGTCACCAACCTCATCCGCTCAGGGGCCGATGTGGTGATGGTGGCCGAGATCGCCGGTCACCGCCGATTGGACACCACCCGGCGCTACAGCCTCCCCTCCGAGGCCGACAAGGACGCCGCGCTCGGAGCGGTCCTGGTCGATGCCTGACAGTCGAGACTCGCCGACGAGCAGCACCGCCGGGGAGGCGACCGTGCAGGAGAAGTGACCTGCTCTTGGCTCGTCCCGACATTCCGCCGGCCGTCGGTGGGCCGCAGAAAGGTCTACTCGCCCGCCCTGCAGGCCGGCTACGTGGCCTTGTACCAACGCTGTGTCCATCTCGGATGCCGGGTCCCGTGGTGCCAAAGCTCGTGGTGGTCCGAGTGCCCCTGCCACGGTTCGAAGTACAGCCGGATCAAGGAGCAGAAGCACGGCCCCGCCCCCCGGGGCCTCGACCGCTTCGCCCTGACCGTAGCCGGCGGGTCGATCACCGTCGACACCTCGACCATCTTTGTCGGCCCGCCGATCGGCACCAACACCACCGGCCAGGGCCAAGACGGCCCGCACTGCGTATGACGACCAGCTAACAGATACCGACCCGACACCAAACGCAGGATGTAGGCGGAGATGGTGGAGTGGTGCTCTGACAGAATCGTCACGCCGTCGTGCGGAGAAGATCTAACAGGGCGGCGGCCACCGCAGCGGGGACCCGAACGGGTAACAGATGGTCGGTTTCGATGATCCGCAGTTCGACGAGCCGTCCTTGCTGGCGTAGCCGTTCGACCAGGTGCTCGACGTCGTCCAAGGGGGCGGTGTGGTCGTCTGAGCCGTGGAGCAACATGACGGGCATGGCGATGGCGGCCAGATCGGGTTCGACGCGGTGGCCGACGACGACCTCGCGTAGGGTGCCGGAATAGGAGGCCCAGTCGTGGAGGAGGAAGTCCGAGGTCACCGACGCCGGGACGTCGCGCGACACCAGCGGCGCGACGGGCAGCAGGAGCGGTCGCATCCGGCACATGAGCCAGCATGAGATCACCCCAAGCGGGCTGGCGTTGACCGTCCATCGGGCCATGGCGCCGAGACCGGCGACGTCGCGTCGGGCGTGAGCCAGGTCGGGATAGGCGGGCAGCGACACCAGGAGAAGGGCGGCCACCTTTTCAGGGTGGGCGGCCGCGAACGCCGCGGCGAGGATGGAACCTGTCGAGTGGCCGACGACAATGGCGCCATCGGCGACGAGCGGCTCCAGTGCCGCTAGGTGGGTGGCGACGTCATAGCTGGCGTGGCCGGGATGAGGTGAGCGGCCGAAACCGAGGAGATCGGGGGCGACCCCCTGGTATCCGTCGCTTTCGTCGGCCACCAAGTCCCAAAAGCGGCGCGATGCCCCCAGGCCATGAGGAACACCACCGGCGGCCCCGACCCCCACCTGCGAACGGCGAGGGTTACCGGCCCAGCCGCCGCCGGACCGGGACGGCAGCGGTCCACGACGGTGAGATACAGGCCCAGGCAGGCGAGGAACACGGCCAGCCAGGTGAGATTGCCGCCCGGGGTGAAATGACTGGAAATGTGGCCCAAGAAGATGTCCATCCACCGCCGGTGCGGGATGCGGGCGCCGCTGAACGCCAGGTCCGGGGCCATGGCGAACAGATGTCCGGCCACGATCCACAGCAGCGGTCGCGGCACCGGCCGCCGGGTCCGCCAGCCGACCGCCGCCATCGCCACCAAAGCGAAGCTGGCCCCGACGAAAAAATGGGTGAACCAATGGAAACGGGCGTCGTGGCCCTGATATGAGCGGTAGAGCCCGACCTCTAGCACGACGGCCGCCACCGTCCACGCTGCACTCGCGCCGCGGTCGCGTCTGGGGGCCTCGGTGGTGGTCACGGGACGGCGCTCAGCACGGTGCGCACCTCACGCAGCCGTGACGCATCGCCCGGATCGATGGTGGCATAGCGGACCCGCCCGGACCGGTCGACAATGGCGTAGCCGACCGGTGGGCCCCCGTCACGGGGGGTTCGCATCCCATAGCCGGCAGCCAAACCGCCTCCCGGATCTGCCACTACGACCACGCCGCCGGGCTCGGTCGGCGACGTGACAGGGCCGGCAACCACGACCGCCACTTCGGCCTCGCGGCGCAGATCGGAGGCCGACGCCAACGCCGCCGCCAGGCGGGCCACGTCACCGGGGCGGGCGAAGAAGACCACCGCCCGACGCCCGGCCCGGGGGATGTTGGCTGTCACCGGCGGCGGGTGGGCCGGCAGGGACCCCACATCCAACAGCCCCGGCCGCTGAAAACCCTGATTGGGGTCATCGAGACCGCTGTAACCGGCGCGGGACACCGCCAGCAGCACCCCGAGGACAAGCGCCGCCGCCGCCCACGTCACCACCAACTGCCGGCGGGCCGGCACCACCACCGGGATGACATCAGCCGGGCCACGCCGCCCGCTCGGCGCGGTGGCGCCTGTCACCACCGTTCCGTCACCGCGCACCGTGGCCCCTCCGAGCAGGCGGACGGAAAGAAGTCACAAGGCGCGCCGTCGCCCGTCCTCAGGTGACTTCGGTCCTCCCCCCGAGGACAGCTGCTTGTTGGTCTGGCGGTCCAGGTTGTCGTAGGTGTACCTGGTGGTCCCGGTCTGGTCGGTCTGGGTGGCCAGGTTGCCGTCGGCGTCGTAGGTGGAGGACACGCAGGTCCCGGCCGAGTACGAGCAGCTGGTGGCCCCCCCGGTGAGGACCTGGGTGACCTGGTCGTCGACGTTATAGGTGGTCAGCTGGCCCTTACCGTCGGTGACGGTTACCGGGCGTCCCAGGGAGTCCACCGCGATGGTGGTGGCTCCGAGGGGAGCGGGTGGGGACACCCTCGCCAGGTTGCCGGCCGAGTCGTAGCTGTAAGAGGTCACCTTGCCGTTGGCGTTCGGGGGCCACTCAACCATCCTGAACAGACCTTCGCTGCACGTCGTGACAACCGTCCCCAGAAATACTGATTTCTGGGACACAGAAACCTTGAGCGAACCCGACGACCGTCCTGGTCGGCTAGGGCGGGCCGGGAGCGCTGAGCCATGACGTGCCCGTCACAGGGGCTCGGGGTTGCGAAGCCGACAGTAGGCGGCGTGCTCACACAGCGACAGTCTTGGCCTCGATGCTGTCGGAGTCCGGGATCGGCCAGCCGTCGGCGGCCAGGCCCTCCAGGTGGAACGGGATTGCCTCGCGGATGAGCTGCTCGACCTCGGCCCTGCTCTCCCCGGCCACCCCCAGCCCCGGCAGGGCAGGCACGTAAGCGCCCCAGCTCGTGGGCCCGCGCTCGTAGATCACGGTCCAGGTGGTCATCGCTAACCGCCCTTCAATCCGGCCTGCTTGAGGATGTTGGCCAGCGTACCTGCCGGCACGTCGGTGCCGAGATTGCCGGACACGGTGACCTTGCCTGGCTTAGTCGGGTGCCGGTACTGGCGGTGACCGCCCCGCTGGGTGACGAACTGTCAGCCGTCGTCCTCGATCATCCTGATCACCTCGGGAACCTTCACCGTGCCCGGCCCCAGCGCTTCACCCTGCCCGGCCCAGCGCTGACGAACCTTCACCGTGCCTAGCCCACCGCGAAGCGGTCGAGAGCGTCGTCGAGGGCGGTGTTGCGGAGCCGACAGTAGGCGGGTGCTCGGCGAGGCTGAGCACCCAGCGGGCGCCGGGCTCGTCGGGCCAGGCGTCGAGCAGCACGGCTTGATTGGCGGCCACCGCTTCTTCGCAGGAACGCTCGATGAGCCGGAGAGCGGTCATGCCGGCCTCTCTAGCCAAGAGATCAACCAACTCGGCTTCGTCGGTAGTCATCACTCCGTGCTGACCGGTTTGCCAGTCGCCCAGTCGCCGAGACCAGCCTAGGCACCCGAGAGACCATGTCCGAGAGGGCGGCAGCGATGGCTCGGTCCCGATCTGCGGTGGCGTGCTGGTAGAGGAGGGCGGCACGCACGGACGAGTGGCCCATGCGGGCCATCAGCTCCTTTGTGCTGGCCCCGGTGGCGGCCGCCATGGTGTTGCCCGAGTGACGCAAGTCGTGAAAGTGCATCCGGTCCACGCCAGCGTTCCGGCAGGCTTGACGCCACTTGATGCTCCACCGACCGCGGCTCAACGGCGCGCCTTGCTCACCGGTGAACACAAGCGCCTCGGGGACGCTTCTATGTTCTGTCAAGCCGCCAAGGGGAGCGCCTCGAGCTGGCGGAACAGTTGGCGGGCCACATAGCGCTTGAGGCATCGTTTGATCTCGCGGATGCTCTTGCCCTCGGCCGTGCGGC
>JAABUJ010006542.1_pt1 | contig 11214 bp, 8 predicted proteins | sample 5559131 | NCBI WGS metagenome assembly JAABUJ01 (sample SAMN10711875, study PRJNA513366) | rock metagenome | isolation source: Antarctica rocks | place: Antarctica: Victoria Land, Mt New Zealand nord | collected 2016-01-07 | reverse complement strand
AGTCGAATTCACCGATGCTCGTCCTCGGCGGGCGCGCCCCCGCCATGCGCTGGGGTCAGGGCTCGCTGCAGGAGATCGACCATGTCCCCTTCGTGGCGCCGTTGACCAAGCTCGCCGCCACGGCCCAAAGCACCGCCGAGATCGCACCCCTCATCGACGAGGCCCTCGCCTGCGCGATGCGTCCCCACGGCGGTCCCACCTTCTTGGACTTTCCGCTGGACTATGTGTTCATGGAGGCCGAGGAGGTGGCGTCGGAGGCGCGGCTGCCGCGCCCGGGGGCACAGCCCGGCGCCGACGGTGACGCCATCGAACGCGCCGCTGCCGTCCTGGCCAGCGCGCAGCGCCCGGTGATCATGGCCGGGACCAACCTGTACTGGGACCACGGCGAGGACGCGCTGCTCGAGCTCGCCCAGACGCTGCGCATCCCCGTCTTCCTCAACGGGCTGGCGCGTGGGTGCGTGCCCGCCGACCATGAGCTCTTTCATTCCCGGGCGCGGGGGATGGGCCTGTCGGGTGCCGACGTAGCCATGGTCATCGGGGTGCCCATGGACTTTCGCCTGGGCTTTGGCAGCGCCTTTGGGGAGGACACCGAGATCATCGTCATCGATGCCGCCGAGCCTGGTCGGGCCCATCCCCGAGCGGTGACCGCCGAGCTCTACGGTGGTCTGCCCGCCACGCTGAGCACCCTGCGCGAAGCCGTAGGCGGAGCGCTCTCAACCTCAGCCTGGTTGGGAGATCTCCAAACCGAGGAGGCTGCCAAGCGCGAAGCCGAGCGCGCCGAGCGTGAGGACGGACGTGGCCCTCTGCATCCCCTGCGCCTGTACGCCGAGTTGTCGGCCATGCTCGACCGCGACGCCATCGTCATCGGTGACGGCGGGGACTTCGTCTCCTACGCCGGCCGGGTGATCGACACCTACCAGCCCGGGTGCTGGCTTGATCCCGGACCCTTCGGCTGCCTGGGCACGGGGCCGGGATATGCCTTGGCGGCCAAGCTCGCCCACCCCGATCGCCAGGTGGTCCTGCTCCTGGGGGATGGCGCCTTTGGCTTCTCGGGTATGGAGTACGACACCCTGGCGCGCCACGGGGTCAACGTGGTCGGGGTCATGGGCAACAACGGCATCTGGGGGCTGGAGAAGCATCCGATGGAGTTCCTCTACGGCTACTCAGTGGCCGCCGATCTGCGTCCGGGCACGCGCTATGACCTGGTGGTGGAGGCACTGGGGGGCCACGGTGAGCTGGTGGAGCGCCCCGAGGACCTGCGCCCGGCGTTGGAGCGCTCGCTGTCGTGTGGGAGACCTGCCCTGGTCAACGTGCTCACCGATCCGTCGGTGGCATATCCGCGCCGGTCAAATCTGGCCTGACCCGATAATGGCCACGACGGGAAGCCGCCCGCGAACGGACGGCTTCCCGATCTGGCCTGTCGGGACGGGCAGGGGGTACGTACCGACTAGCCGGTTAGGTGGCCGGGCGGCGGGAGGTGCCGATGCTACGGCTACGCCCGAGCTATGGATCGACAGCCGCGAGCCCCACGCCTCGCAGCGCAGACGCACGACACCGGGGGTATCGGCGCGATCCCAAGCGCCGACGATCGGACATCCGTCCAGTTCTTTGACCAGAACTGGGTAGAGGCGCGTCAGCTGGCCGGTGGCGAGGGCGCCGGGTGTTCGGTCAGGCGGCCCCGGCGGCGCCCAGGCAACCCCTCAGGCAACGCCGGCGGCCCGTAGGGCGCCACCGCGAAGGATGTCGTGCTCGGAGACTTCGACGTGGTCGAGGCCGAAGGCGCGCATGACCTCCAGGAGCATGACGCTACCGGCGACGATCGTCGGCGCGCGCTGGGGGTCAAGGCCGACCACCTGGCGGCGCTCGGCCTCGGACATGGCCGCCAGCCGTGCGAGCAACAGCTCGCACGTACCCTCCTGGAGGACGTAGCCGTGCACGCGGTCAGAGTCGTAGGGATCAAGCTCCTGGGCAATGGCAGCCAGCGAGGTGGGAGTCCCCGCCACCGCGATCCCTCGGGCCACCGAGCTGCGGACCTCGGCGGGCACCTGGTCACCTATGAGCGCACGCACCTCCGCGGCCAGCGCCTGGAGCTCCTCAGAGGCCGGCGGGTCGGTGGATACGTGGCGCTCGCTCTGGCGCACGACCCCGGCCTGGAGGGAGACGTGAAAGCTCACCCGGCGCCCGCTGCCCACCACCAGCTCCGTCGATCCTCCACCGATGTCAATGACCAGGGTGCGCTTCATGTCGGTGGGGTCGCGCTCGCTCATCGCTCCCAGGAAGGTGAGCTGGGCTTCCTCGTCGCCACCGATCACGCGCGCGGGGATGTCGTAGTCGGCGCGCACTCGATCGGTGAGCTGGCTCCCGTTGGCGGCGTCGCGCACAGCGCTGGTCAGGACGGCAGTGCTCACCTCACAGGCATGGGCGTCGATGGCCTCCCGGTAGCCCCGGAGGGTGTCGAGCACCCGCTGGATCGCCTCGGAGGCCAGCGACCCGGCGGCGTCCACTCCGTGGCCCAGCCGGGTGACCTCAGAGCGCCGGTCGACCTCCTTGACCTGCCCCTGCCCGTCGACGTCGGCGATGAGCAGGCGGGTGGAGTTGGTCCCGATGTCCACGACGGCCACGCGCACCGCCGGATCCTAGATGCGGGGATGGGATGCGTGGGCCCGGGGTCCGGGACGAGGTTGCCAGTCGGGGGTCTGAGCCTGGGCTGCAGGAAAGGCGAAGCGGTGAAGGCGCCGGGGGTCAAGGGCGAGGACGCCGATCCCCGACCGCGCCTCTGTGTAGGCGGTGAACACCAGGCAGCGCCCGTTGGGGGAGAAGTGGGGGTCGGTGGGCCGGTCGCTCGGGACGGGGCCCAGATCGCGCCGGTGACGGCCATCGGCTCCCATGACAAAGAGCAGGCTGGTGCCGTCGGCGGACAGGCGGGCGAAGGCCAAGCGGCGGCCATCGGGAGACCAGTCGGGGTGATAGTCACCCGGGGTGGGGCTGAGATCACGTGGCTCACGCGCGCCGGGCGTGATGACGTCAATCTGGGCACCTGTGCTCGTCACCCGCCAGAAAACGATCTGGTTGCGCACCGACCAGCTCGGGTCGCGGTCATCGCCTTGGGGGCGGGTCAAGCGACGCTGGTGGTGTCCGTTGGCCGAGGAGATCCACAGGTCGTGACCGCCGGAGCCATCCGGGCGTTGGCGCTCGAACACCAGCCGCCGACCGTCGGGTGACCAGGCGGGGGAGGAGTCACAGCGGGCCGCGGCGGGAAGAGTTCTGAGGTGGTGCCCACGAGCATTGATGATGACGATGCGGCAGGTGTCGTCGGAGGTGATGCGGGTGAACGCGAGCCGGCCTCCCCGCGGAGCCCAGCGCGGCGAGATGTCCAAGGTCTCACCCGCGGTCAGGGCGCGCCGACGTCCGCCCGCGGGCCCGGACACCACGATTGCCGCCCGCCCCCCGCGACCGCCGTTTCCCAGGCTATAGATCAAGCGCCCGTTGCGTCCGGGGAAGGCGGCGTGGGCGGGTGAGGCACCGGCGAGCAACAGGACGAGGAGAACAGCCGGCCCGGCGCGCCGCAGTAGGGCTCGGCGATGGGCGAGGAGGAGCCGTTGCGCCGGGCTGCGTGCTTCGCAGCGCAGACTCGCACGGTCAACCCCCACCATATGCGTGAAGTTAGCTGCCGGGCGGGCGGGACCTCTCGGCTACGCATGCCTGCAGCGCGGGTTGCGCCCGGGTATGGCCGCGGAACGGCAGCGGGCGGGCATTCTGTTGCTAGGATGGCTGGGCGCCGCGGGGTGGAGCAGTCTGGTAGCTCGTCGGGCTCATAACCCGAAGGTCGCGGGTTCGAATCCCGCCCCCGCTATGGAAAAGCCCCGTTAACCGGGGCTTTTCTTTGCCCGGATCAGGGACGATTTCGGAATCTGTCCCAACTCTGTCCCAAGCTCAGCGTAGACTCAGGGCCATGACGGGGACTGGATCAGGTGTCCTGCAGCGGCCGTCGGGCCATGTGTTCCGTGTGGAGGGCAAGCGCGAACCGGTCTGGTATGCGAAGTACCGCCTGCCCACGGGGCGCCAGGTTCAGCACCGGCTCGGGCCTGCCGCTCCCGATCGCGGTCGCCCGCCCGCGGGGTACTTCACCAAGCGCCTGGCCGAGGACTGGCTGCGCCACACGCTCGAGGAGGCCCGTCGCGGGGCGCTGCCGGGGATGGTCGCCACCGGGGCGACCTTCTCCGACGCGACGGCCGAGTTCCTGCGCTACGCAGAGCAGGATCGCGGCTGTAAGCCCTCGACGCTGCGCGACTATCGCTCGCGCGTAAACGCCCACTTGCTGCCGGCGTTCGGCGCGCGCCGCCTGGAGGACATCACCACCCGCGAGATCGAGCAATGGCGCGCCGCGCTCGTCGCCGCCGGCGACGGGGCGCCGCTGAGCAACAAGTCAAAGAACAACCTGATCGTGTTGCTGCACGGGATCTTTCGCCGGGCGATGACGGTGTATGACCTGCCGATCAACCCGGTCGCCAAGGTCGAGCGCCACCGCGTCCCCAGCGCTGGCGACATCGAGGTCTTCTCACCGGAGGAGGTCTGGGCGCTGGTACGGGCCGCCGACTCTGAACAGGACGCCGCGATCTACCTGACCGCGGCGTTCACCGGTCTGCGCCGTGGCGAGCTCATCGCGCTGCGCTGGCGCGATTTCGACTTCGCCGGATCGACGATCCGGGTGCGCGCCAACTACGCGGGTGGGCAGCTGACGACGCCCAAGTCAGGCAAGGTACGTTCGGTGCCGATGGCCCCGGATGTTGCCGGCGCGCTCGCGCGGCTGGTGCGCCGGGAGCGCTTCACCGGGGAGGATGACTTGGCCTTTCCCGGGTTGACGGGGACCTATCTCGACGGGGACGCGCTGTCCAAGCGCTACGGACGGACGCTGCAGCGCGCGGCACTGCGGCCGCTGCGGTTCCATGACCTGCGGCATACGTTCGGCACCCGGATGATCGCCAAGGCCGATGTCCGGCGCGTGCAGGAGTGGATGGGCCATGCGAACACCCAGACGACGATGAAGTACCTGCATTACGCGCCGCGGGAGGAGGATGCGGCGCTGGTGGCGGCGGCGTTCGAGCGGCGGGGGGCGGTCGCCCCGTCGGAGGCACCGTCGACGGAGCAGTGAGACCTCGTCGTCGCCAACCGGGCCTGGCGTGCCCCTTGGTATAGCCGCACCGTTCTGATCCTGGACGGAGGGCCATACTCGGCGTCTCGTTGCGCTGTGAGACTGGATCCCTGCACTGTATACCGCCGGTACGCAAGGAGCTGGGACCGTGGACCTAGGGGCAACGTCGAAGCACCCGATCAGCCGCCGCGCACTGCTGAGGCGAGGCGCGGGAGCTGCGGTCGCGCTGGGGAGCCCAGCGCTCATAACGGCGTGCGGCGGCTCGAGCTCGTCGTCCGCACCCACGGCTGGGGGCAAGGCGGCGATCAAGCTTCAGTTGTCGTTTCTCGAGAACGTCCAGTTCGGTGGCAGCTTTGTCGCGGATGCCCGCGGCTTCTACGCCAAGCAGGGCTTGTCGGTCTCTTTTCTTCCCGGTGGTCCTAACATCTCGGCGGAGCCCGTCGTGGCATCGGGAAAGGCCTTGGTCGGTATCAGCCATACCTCTGAGTCCGCCCAAGCGATTGATAACGGCGCCCCGCTCACAGTGATCGGCGCCGGGTATCAGAAGAATCCGTTCTGCATCGTCTCGAAGAAGACCGCGCCACTGGCCACGCCCAACGCAATGCGCGGCAAGAGGATCGGCGTCGCCACCGCTAACCAGCCGGTCTTCAACGCTTTCCTCAAGGCGAACGCCATCCCTCCGTCTGCGGTCAAGGTCGTGACCATCCAGTTCGACCCCACGCCATTGGTGACTGGACAGGTCGATGGCCTGATCGGCTTCTACACCAACGAGGCTGTCCAGGTCGAGCTTCAGGGCGTCCCGGTCCACACGATGCTGCTCAACGATTTCGGCTATCCGCTGATTGAGGAGGTCTACATCGTGCGCAGCGCCGACCTCAAATCCCCGGCCGAGCGCACCCTGATCCGCAAGTTCATGACTGCCGAGCGCCTCGGATGGGAGGCCACGCTGGCCGATCCCGCCGCTGCCGCTCAGCTTGCGGTCTCGCGCTACGGCGCCGGTCAGCACCTCGACCTCAAGCAGCAGACCCGCGAAGCGATCGCGCAGAGCCAGCTTGTCGCTGACCGCGACACGCGGGCACACGGGCTGTTCTGGATGTCCCCGTCGAAGGTCACCAACACGGTGCGCTCGCTCGCGCTCGGATCGGTAAAGGCGACCCCCTCGACGTTCAGCAACGAGATCCTCCAGGAGATCTGATGGGCTGGGACCCGCCTCGCACATCATGAGCGCGGTACAGATCATCAAGGCGCCCACGGGCGCACCCGACGACACGGGCCCCCTCACGGCGTTGCATGAAGCGGGCCTGACGAGCGAAAGCGTCATCGCGTTGGTCGCCAAGAGCGAGGGCAACGGCTGCGTCAACGACTTCAGCCGCACCCTCGCTGCCCACGTCTGGGCACAGGTGCTCCCCGAGGCAGCCATCACCGTCGTTTCTGGCGGGACGGAGGGCGTGCTCTGTCCTCATGTGACGTTTGTAGCGAAAGTGCCCAGCGATCGCGGTCCGGTCGGCCTGCGTGCGCGGGTGGCGCGGACGCCGCCCATCCCGGCACACGAGGTAGGTCGCGCCGGTGAGCTCACCGCGGTGGCCAGCGCTGTCGAGACGATCTTGCGTGACCTCGGCGCCGCCGCGGAGGAAGTCGAGCTCGTCCTTGTGAAGTGTCCCCTGCTGACGTCTGAGCGCGTTACCCGGTGCCTGGCGGCCGGCGAGACGCCGGTCACCACTGACACCTACGACTCCATGGCGCTTTCGCGGCGCGCGGCGGCACTCGGCGTCGCCGTGGCGCTGGGAGAGTGCTCACGCGAGCAGGCCGAGAGAAATCTCGAAGGCACGGGGAGGGTGTGGTCCTCCGTCGCTTCGGTCAGCTCCGGGGCCGAGCTTGAGGATTGCCACATACTCCTGCTCGCCGGTCGCCGAGGACAGGGGGCTCTGCGGGCGCTCCATGGGGTCATGGTCGATGCGCTGGACATGGCGGCGGTCGCCGACCTCCTGAAAGTGATCAGCGAGGAGGGGGGGCGCGTCGTTCAGCTGTTTGCCAAGGCCGAGGCCGACCCAACCGGGACGGTGCGCGGCCGGCGCCACACGATGCTCACCGACTCTGACCTTCACAGTACCCGCCACGCCCGAAGTGCGGTCGGCGGCCTGCTTGCCGCCATGGTTGGCGACGGCTGCATCTATGTCTCGGGCGGTGCGGAGGCTCAAGGACCGCCGGGCGGGGGTCCGGTCACGATCGTCTACGAGGTCCCGGCCGGATGAGCGCTGCCGAGCTCGCCGCGATCGACGCTGCGCCTTCACCAGCTACGGATGAGGGGGTCCGAATCGCCGGCCTGACCAAGCGCTTCGTCACGCGCAGTGGCGATGTTGAGGCGCTGCGCGACGCGGATCTCGCCTGCGCACGCGGGGAGTTCATCGCTCTGCTCGGCCCTTCGGGTTGCGGGAAATCGACGATCCTGCGCATCCTCGCCGATCTCGAGCAGCCCAGCGCCGGGAGCGTGTTGATCCATGGCGAGTCGCCGGCCGTCGCCCGGGAGCGCCACCACATCGGCATCGCCTTTCAAGATGCATCACTGCTGCCCTGGCGCAGCGTGCGTGACAACATCGCCCTGCCGCTCGAGCTGGCCCGCCGGCCTATCGACGCCAGAGCGGTCGATGATCTGATCGCGCTGGTCGGGCTGAATGGCTTTCAGGACGCCAAGCCCACTGCGCTCTCGGGGGGGATGCGCCAGCGTGTGGCCATCGCCCGTGCTCTCATCGGCGAGCCCCGTCTGCTGCTCCTCGACGAGCCCTTCGGGGCACTGGATGACCTCACGCGCCAGCGTATGAACTTTGAGCTGCTGCGGATCTGGAGTCAGCGACCCACGACGACGGTGCTGGTCACCCACTCAATTGCCGAGGCAGCCTTCCTTGCCGATTTCGTTCACGTAATGAGCCCACGTCCTGGGCGCGTTGTCGAGGTTGTCCCCGTCGAGTTGCCGCGACCGCGCCAAGTGGAGCTCATGAAGACCGGCGAGTTCCACGACCTCACTGATCGTCTTCAGGAGGCGGTGTTCGCCGCACAGATGCCTGCCGAGGCCCCAGCGGAAACACCATGAGCGACATCGCTAGCGTTGTCTCGACGGGGCGGTGGGCGCCGAGGCGCCTGAAGGCTCGTCAGCGTTTTCGGGTGAGCTTACGATCGCTGGGCGGGCCGGTGCTGCTGCTGGGCGCGTGGCAGCTGCTCGCTGGTGTGGGTGCGCTGGGGCGCTACGCGCTTCCCACCCCCACCGCTGTGTTGGTGACGGCTTGGCGAGACGGTTTCTATCTCCAGGACGCCGCCACGACGCTCGGGGAGGCCGCACGCGGTTGGTTGTTCGGCAATCTCGCGGCGTTCGCGCTGGCGTCTATATGCGCCTTTGTGCGACCGGCGAGACAGTTGATGCTGCGCTTGGCCGTTGCCACCTACTGCATCCCGACCATCGCCATCGGCCCGCTGCTCGTGCTCCTCGTCTCGCTGGACTCCACGAAGGTCGTGCTAGCTGCCCTGTCGGTGTTCTTCACCTCCTTGGTGGCCCTCATGCTTGGCCTGGACTCAGCCGACCCGCGCCAGCTCGACCTGATCCACGCCTACGGCGGTGGGCGGTGGATGGCGCTGCGCAAGGTGCGCCTGCGGGCGGCGGTGCCCGCCGCCTTCAGCGGTCTGTCGCTCGCCGCTCCCGCCGCCTTGCTCGGAGCTATGGTGGGCGACTACCTGGGAGGCCACCGTGGGCTCGGGGTGGTGATGCTTCAGGCGCAGGCATCGCTGCACGTCTCACGTGTTTGGGCGGTCGGCCTCACCGCCACCGCTATCTCCGGAGCAGCCTTCGCCTGCACCTCGCTGCTCGGCCGTCGTCTCACCGGCGGATTGACGGTCGGCAGCCTTGACGGCGGGGCCGGTGCCAGCGTGCGCGCGGTTCGACGCAGAGGGCCCCAGGTCACGCTTGCGCTGGTGCGGCGCGCGGCCTCGCTGCTGACCACGCTCCTCGCGCTCGTCGGGCTGTGGTGGGCTGCCGTCACCGTGCTTGGACTCGATCCGTACTACGCAAAGACGCCGCTCACGGTCTTTCATGGCTTGTCAAGCTCTCACCTGGAGGGCACGACGGGCTCGTCGCTGCTCGCGGGCGCCCGCACAACCCTCACCGACGCCGCCTTGGGGTACCTCGCCGGGACACTCGTGGCCGTCATGCTCGCCGGCGCGGTCATCGCCTCGGCGACCGCGCGATCGATGACCATGCCGGTCATCGTCATGCTGCGTGCGGTTCCCCTCGTCGCCATGACCCCGCTGCTGGCACTGATCTGCGGACGCGGCACGGTGCTTATCGCCACCGTGGCCGCCGTGGTGGTCCTCGTTCCGACGGTTGTCACCGTTACCGCCGGCCTAGCGAACGTCCCGGCTACGGCGACGGATCTCTTCCGCGCTTACGGGGGTGGGCGCTGGATCGCGCTGCGAAAGCTGCAGCTGCCCTACGCGATTCCGGCCCTTTTCGCTTCGGCCCGTGTCGCGATGCCCGGCGCCGTATTGGGAGCAGTCCTGGCGGAGTGGCTGCTGACTGACTCCGGCCTCGGGCATCTGATGGCGGTCTCGGTGATCAACTCGGATTTCACCTTGCTCTGGGGCGCCCTCGCAGCGGCGACGGCCATCTCGATCGTCCTCTATCACCTAACCTCTGAGGGCGAGGAGCTCACACTCCGGCGGATCCGTCAGTGACCCAGCCGGCGTCCCCCCAAGGCCTCGATGATTACGCCCGCTCCGGAGCTCGACTCGCAGGTCTCACCATCGAGGACTCCTGGTGGCCGGAGATCGTGCGCCACCTGACGGTGCTCATCGAGCAGGCTCGGCTCGTCGAGCATCACGTCGGCTCCCGCGAGCTCGTGCCCGCGCCATCATTCAAACCGTGACCCGGATCGCTGACGCCACCGAAACCGCGGCGGCGGTACGGGCGGGTAGACTCAGCGCAAGCAACGCCCTCGAGCGGGCGCTCACCCTTCAAAGCGAGCGCGGCGTCGAGCTGAATTGCTTCAGCGAGATTCTCGGACCCCAGGCCCGGGCCGATGCCAGGGCGGTCGACGAGGCAGTCCGTGCGGGACGGGATCCGGGGCGCCTTGCCGGGGTACCGATCGCGGTCAAGGACCTCTTTGACGTGCGCGGGGTAGTGACCCGGTCGGGCTCAAAGATCGACCTCGACCGTCCGGCGGCAAGCCATGACGCAGCCGCCCTCAAGCGGCTGCGCGACGCAGGGGCGACGCTGATCGGCACTACGGTGATGGATGAGTACGCCTACGGGTTCACTACCGAGAACACCCACTACGGGCCGGTACGCAACCCGCACGACACCGAGCGCATCGCCGGCGGATCATCGGGCGGCTCAGCGGCGGCGGTCGCCGCCGGGATCGTCGCGCTGGCGCTCGGCTCAGACACCAACGGCTCGGTGCGGGTGCCGGCAGCGCTGTGTGGGGTGCTCGGTCTGAAACCCACCTACGGATCGATCTCGCGCCGCGGGCTTCATCTCTTCGCGGCGAGCCTCGATCACGTCGGACTCTTCGCTCGCTCAGTGCGCGACCTCGTGACCGGCCTTGACGTTCTTCGGGGAGATCGTGAGGATGCCCCCGCTACCACTAACCAAGAGGCAGACCACCGACCGATACGCATCGGGGTTGCCGGCGGACATTTCCGTAATGGTGCCAATCCCGAGGTGCTCGACCGTGTCGATGCGATTGCCGCGCGGCTCGGCGCCACGCGTGAGGTCGAGCTGCCCGGCGCCACCGAAGCACGCGCGGCGGCAATGGTCATCACCGCCGCCGAAGGCGCCCAGCTGCACCTCGACGATCTGCGCGCCCGGCCGGGTGACTTTGATCCGATGACCCGTGATCGCTTCCTCGCTGGGGCGTTGGTCCCAGCCTCCGCCTATCTCGCCGCGCAGCGCTTCCGTCGCTGGTTTCGTAGCGAGGCGGCCCGGGCGTTTGAGGGAGTGGACGTGCTCCTCGCGCCGTCGGTGCCCTTTCCGGCGCCCAGGATCGGGCAGCGCGAGGAGCACGTCGACGGTGAGGCCG
>JAABUJ010006541.1_pt1 | contig 11216 bp, 20 predicted proteins | sample 5559131 | NCBI WGS metagenome assembly JAABUJ01 (sample SAMN10711875, study PRJNA513366) | rock metagenome | isolation source: Antarctica rocks | place: Antarctica: Victoria Land, Mt New Zealand nord | collected 2016-01-07 | reverse complement strand
CGAGCCGGGCCAGGGGCAGGGGCGGGCCGGACGCGGCCAGCAGGAGCACGCCCCAGGGGTGCTGCTCCTCGCCGCGCACGGGCAGGAAGGCGTGCCGCTCGACCGCGACGCCGGCGGCGTGTAGCGCCTCGACGAGCGAGCCAACGTCGTCAGCTGTGACGTGATCCGTGGTCAGGGTGACGTGCGCCAATAGGGCGTCGTCTGTCGTGTCGGCTGCGTGTAGGTGGGCCATGTTCGTATCTATCCGTCCAGGGCTTCCAGGTCGGCCCACAGCGCGGCCCGCAGCTGTTCTCGATCCGCGTAACCGCCTCCAACCTCGAACAACGTGCCTGTCTGTGTGTCCCCGCTCGCCACCCAATTGTGGCTGGTAGGGCGTCGGGTCGCCGATGGGCGTGCGCCGGCGGCGGTAGCTGCGGGCTTACCCTGCGTGTGCCCCGCGCCCTCGCGTCCCTCGTCGGGTCGGAGGGTAGTGTCCTGCACAGGCTCGATCCGTGTGGCAGGAGGCGTCGGGGGCGTGTCCATCTCGCCTCGGGGCTTGGGCGCGACTGGCAAATTATTTGCCACCTCGGCCGGTCGAGGGCGGGGGTTCACGGCCTGCACGTCCTTGACCTTAATGCGCTCGCCCCGGTCGGCGCGCGCGAGCAGCGCGTCCCGTGCCGCATCTTCTAGGTCGGCGATTTCCGCAGCGACGGTAGCGCCCACGGCCCCGCTTGCGACGGCCGCCTCGATGCGCGGGTCGCTCACCAACTTGAGGCGATTCTCGACGAAGGTGTGGCTCTTGCCCAGGCGCTCGGAGAGCGCGCGCATGGACAGGCCCAGGCGTTCCATGAGGCGACGGTAGGCGCGGGCCTCGTCGAGTGGGTTGAGGTCGTCACGCTGGATATTCTCGACGAGGGCGATCATCTCCATGGCCTCGTCGTCTAAGTCGCGCACAAAGCAGGGCACGGCATCCAGGCTGGCGAGCTGCGCGGCCCGCCACCGGCGCTCGCCGGCGGCGATCTGGTAGCTTTCGTTGTCGCCCGGCGTGTGGCGTACGAGGAGGGGCTGGAGCACCCCGACCTGGCCGAGCGAGGTGGCCAGTTCTGTGAGCGCGGCCGGGTCGAACTCGCGGCGGGGTTGGAAGGGATTGGAGGAGAGGAGCGGGAGCGGGACGAGCACGGCGTCATCCATCTCCTCGACCCCCGCAGGAAGCTGGGGGCCGAAGAGGGCGCTCGTGCGCGAGCGGGAGAGTACACCCTTAGCCATGCGCCACCTCCACCGTTTCTATCGTTCCCGCCATGGCCGCCGTCGGAGTCAGGCCCCAGGCCGCGAGGAGCGCGTCGGCGATCTGTCGATACGCAACGGCGACGTCGTGATTGGCCGCGTAGGCGGTGATCGGGAGGCCGGCATCGGCGGCCTCGGCGACGCGTACCGAGCGTTTGATCTCGCCGAGGAACGGGACCTGCGCGCCGAGGCTGTCGCGGATCTCCTGCATGACCACGCGGGGATGGGCCGAGCGGCTATCGACCATGGTGAAGATCATGCCGCGCATGAGCAGCGTGGGGTTGAGGCGCTTCTTGCGCACGCGGCGGATCGTGTCGAGGAGGAGCTGCAGGCCGTGCGCGGCCAGGAACTCGGGGACGACGGGGACGATGACCTCCTGGGCGGCCGTGAGCGCGTTGATGACCAGGATGCCGAGGGAGGGGGGGCAGTCGATCAGCACAAGGTCGTAGGCGTCGGCGAGCGTCTGGAGGAGGTCGGTGAGCACGAACTCGCGGCGGTCGGCGCTCTGCAACGGCCCCTCGGCGGTGCTGGCCAGGTCGATGATGGAGGGCAGCAGGTCGAGGTCGGGGCCGAGCGTATGCACGGCCGAGGCGAGCAGCGTCATTTCGCCGTCTTGGATATACTCGAGGATCGCGGCGTTAATGGTTGGGTCGCGGGGCGTCAGGCGCAGCCCTGCGGAAATGGTGAGGCTGGCTTGCGGGTCGAGGTCGACGAGGAGGACGCGCTGGCCACGCTCGGCGCAGGCAGCGCCCAAGGCGTAGGCCGTCGTTGTCTTGGAAACTCCGCCTTTTTGATTGGCGAAGGCGATAGCTGTGCTCATGGTTTGTCACCTAACCCATATCCTTGCCGTGGCGGCAAACTTATGCTTCCAACTTTGATGTCTCATCGGGTCCTCCCAGGGATGTCAGCCTGCCGCTCTAACTGCGGCATGTGGCATTACGCGACGCCGCGACGATGATGCTGGCGCATGACGAGCTTGGCCGTCACGAATGGTAAGCCCTCCGTCGTGTCCTCGTGGCACGGTTACGCTTCCATTTTGCACACACGGCAGCGTTATGGTTCCACTTGCCCTACCGGGCTGTGTGCCCCCACGCCTGTCAGGCGGCAAAGTTATGCTTCCAACACGGCAAGTTTATGGGTTAAGTGACACATGGTCTAACGCTCCTTATACATTCAGGCGCTTTTACGTTCATTATGTCAACTGTTCCCCGTTAGCGCGCTATGTTTTGTCATCCGCGCGCCGTGGCCCCTCGTCCGCGCCGTGCGCGCCGTGACCACCGCGGCGATCTCGCTCCTCTAGCTCGTCACGTTGGCCCACTATCCGCGCCTGATCCGCGTCGAGTAGTTCGTTATACTCCGGCGTGGTCGGCGCGCCGGCCAGGGGTTCCGTCCCTGTACGTTCTTTTTGCTCACTCATGCACTCGCTCCGTTTCATATGTGTCGGTGGTCACTATTCTGTATGGTAACCGGTAGGGTGCGTATGCCGGCGCAGCCCTGCGGTCCACCCGTTGGCCTTCTCCACAAGTCAGCCGCCGTCGTCGAAGACGGCGACCGTTCGCGTTGTCACACGGGCCGCGCTGCATGTGGAGGCTGCGCGGGCGCGCTCCTCTCGACGGAGAGGGGCCTCTCTCCTGTCACCATCTCGGTGGTTCGTCGTGGCATGCCGTCCCTTCTCAACCCACGTCCCTCCGTTTCTATAGGTCGTGCCCGCCGCTCACGGGCAGGTAGGTTCTGCTGACGAAATCGGCCAGAGGGGAGGCGTAGAAGAGCACCGCGCCGGCGATGTGCTCCGGCCGGCCCTGGTAGCCCAGCGGTGTCGTCACGATCAAACGCTCCAAGTCCTCCCGCGGCGCGCTGGCGGCACGCGGCGTGGCGATCCAGCCGGGGGCGACCACGTTGACGGTGACGCCGTCCGGCCCCAGCTCCAGGGCCAGGTTGCGCGAGAGGGCGACCATGGCCCCCTTGCTCGCCGCGTAGGCGGCGAAGCGCGGCGCGGGCGTGTCCAGGGCCACGGTGGCGATGTTGACGACGCGGCCCCAGCGCCTGTCCCACAGACCGGGGACGGCGGCGCGGCAGGTATTGACGACGCCGTGCAGGTTGAGGTCGATCATCCCCTGGTAATCCTCGTGTGCCAGGTCGAAAGGCGGGGCGACCCGTTGCTCGCGCCCGCCGCGCCGAGCGTGTGCGCCATCTCCGTCCCGAGACCCTGTGAGGCACCGGTCACCAGGGCCACATGCCCCCCCGAGATCGATCGTGATCACGCCCCTCATTATCTCCTTGCCGCCCATCTATCCGTCCTCACCTCGCCCTACGAGGATGCGCACGCGCGGAGCGCCGCATACAAGGGGGCGTCGCGCCCATCGCGCGTCTCGTCCCACGTATACCCGCAGAAGGGGCACGTTTGCTCATAGATGTTCTCATCGTTCCAGGTGGCGAGCAGGTAGGAGTGGGGCACGCGCATCCGACAGTGGGGGCACGATGGCCGGGAGTCCTCCCGCTCGCCGGCGGCGCAGGCGGCGCACACGGCGAGGTCGCCCCGCATGGTCGTGGCGTCCTCCTCGCCGCACGTATCACAGATAGGCTGTCTCTGAGCCATAAACCCTCCTCAGCCCCCTCGTTTCGCCGACGTTGAGGGGGTGTGAGACTCGCCCTGGAGACTTACGCATACGGACACAACGCATAGGCTGTGTCCGTCCGATTGCGCGTGCGTTTGCCCGTGTCCCCGCACTGCGGACACGGCACGCGGAGTACCCGCAACGTCGCCACATGCGTGGCGTGCATGGTGGCGCAGTCATGGCCCGTTTTCTCCGGTGTCGCGTACCTGAGCGCGTCATGCTCAATGTCAGACGCGATGCTTTGGGCGACACGGATCGCCACGTCGTCCCCCTGGCAGACGACACGGTAGAACTCGTGCCGTCGTCGGACAATCACATCTAGTTCGGCCATGTTGATTCCCCTCCTCGTCATGCTTGAGCTCTCACTCCCACGTTAGGTCGGCGCACGACCACAGCCGCGCGAACCACCGCCACCACCGCTCCTGACGCTCCACCGGCCAGTCTAGGTCCAGTGGAGGCAGCTTATCAACCAACGCCCGTACGATGCTCTCATCCATTGTGAGCTTCTCCTTCTCCTCCCGCCCTCATCGTTCGAGCGGCAACGTGAACACCGCGCGGATCGCGCGTCTGGCCCCGCGCTCCCCCGACGCGGCCACCTCCAGATGATGGCGCTCGATCACGGTCAGGTTGGCGAACGTCGCTACCTCATCGAGGATCTCGACGCCGGGATCTGCGGCCAGTTCGTCGCGCGCCGACTCGTCGCGCAAGGCACCGAGCAGGGCACGCGCGGGCGGGCTCAGATCGTCAATGGGTCGGTCCGTTTTCATCGCTCCTCGATGCGTGTCTCCGACGCGCCGCACTGGACGCAGACATAATTAACGCTAGCGAGACGGCGGCCGCGCGCGTCCGTCGCGTTGTGGTCCCACGAGTCGGCCCACCACTGATGCCCCTCCTCGTCGCACTGCTCGGCCCGCTCGCAGGCGCGACAGAGGCGCTCCGGCCCGCTGTCGCCGCCACAGCGCGCGCAGTCCATCGCCTCGTGCTCCATGTCATGCCCCTTCCGCGCCCAGGGCCGCGCGCTGGCCCTGCCAATCGGTCAGGCTACACAGCCGCGCGGCATCATCCTCCAAGCCGGCCGGCGCCTCCCCACGGACATAGAGCGCGTCGAGGGCGTCTTGTGCCGTGGAGATATGGTCCAGCGCGCCCATGATCGTGTCCAGGCCGGCCGCAGGGTCGACGCTATCCCTGTTGTTCTTGACGTCCGTCAACACCTGCGACACCAGTCGCATCAGGGTATTGCCCACCAGCGCCGCGCGTGTCTCCTGATCCATCATTGGTGCTCCTCTCCAGTCTCGGTGGTGGTGTGTGTCTGTGTCTGCTCGCGCGCCTGCTCCCGCTCCGCGGCCTCCTGGCGCCTGCGCCGGCGGTACTCACGGAAGTAGGCGGCGCGGGAGTCGGTCGGCCGGTAGGTCGGGTCCTTGCGCGCGGCCCAGCCCTGCTGACCAGCCCGCTCGGCGCGATACCGCTCCAGGTCCTGCCGGGCGATCAGGTTGCGGTCGATCTCCTCGACGTGGCGCACGGCGATGACCCCGCGCGCCACGGCATCGCGCACCGCGCCGGGCTGGACGCCCAACTCGCGGGCCGCCTCGGTCGTCGTGTAATACAGGGTGCCGTCGATCGTCAGTGGCATCAGTCCCTCCATTATGGAGGGTAGCGCATGCCGCCGTTCACCTGCTAGTCGGCCTGTGGTCACAGGCATTGTCTACCTCCTCTCCCAGGGACGGTGACCGGCACTGGCCCCCGTCTCCGGCGTGCGTGTCACGCGCCCAGGCGGGCAGCGAGCGCGTCATCATCGACGTGGTTGAGTACGAAGATCACGATGCCGTCGCGCAACCCGTCGTGCATGTCGGACATCTCCTCTAGCGTGTTGATCGTCGCCGCTAGCCCCTGCCGCAGCACGCCGGCGACGCGGGCGCGCAGCGCGGGGTCCGCAGCGATGAGGCGTTGCAGCAGTCTTGTCAGGTCTCGATAGAGGGCCGACGTCCGCGCGGTCGGCGCTGTGCCCCGCAGCCTCCTCTGTCGTGTCGCCGCGCGCGCGGCGTTGGTCTTGGTGGGTCGTCCAGTGGTCATAATCGCTGTCCTTCCTGTGTCCGTCATGTATCTATCCGATGATCGTACCGTCTCTGGCGGGCGAGGGCTCTCCCTGCCCGCGTCGATCCGTGTTCCTATCCGCTGCGACTCCTTCGCACCTCCTTTACGCGCTTTACGCGGCCCGTTGCCGGGCCACGTCCTCACGCTCGTACGTGGCGTCGAGCGTGGCGTCGATGGCGCGGACCATGTGGCGCAGGGAGGAGTCCTCTTGCCGTCCGCTGGCCAATCGCGCCGCGATCACGGCGACGCCGTGCAGCACGGTCGAGTGATCGCGGTGGCCGAGCAGCCGTCCGATGCGCGCGGTGGGAAACTCTCTGTTGCGCGTGGGCATGGGCCAGAGGAGGCGCGTGCGCATCAGGTACATCGCCACTTGCCGGGCCTCCGCGAGGGCGGCGACACGGCAGGGCGAGGTGAGGTGCGCCGGCGTTAGCGCGTAGCCATCGGCGACGGCCTGGCGGATGCGCCGACCCTCCGCGCGCTGGGCGCGCCGCAGGCGACGGAGGGCCGCACGCTGGGCGACCTGCTGGCGCTCGTCGGCGGGACAGTTAGTGTGCATCCTCGTGGTCCTCCTCGCTATCGTCGGCGTGGGCATAGGGGCCGAGCGCGTCGAGGGCCTCGGCCATGTGCCGAATGCGCGCGCCCTCGTCCTCGTACAGCGCCTCGAAGGCGGCGGTGAGGAAGGCCCGGCCCCAGGGGGCTAGGTCGGCGTCGTCGCATCCGTCGAGGTCAGTGAGGGCTTGCGCGGCGCGCGCGGCCAGGGCCTCGGCCTGCGCCTTCTGCTGGCGGAAGAGGCGCGCGATCTGGCGGCACGCCTCGGGCGTCGGGGTTATGTCAACGGTATCCATCGTGTGTCCCTCCTACCAGTCCCATGTGTCGGTGTCGTTGCTGGTTGCGTCGCCCGTGTCGGGCATCCCCAAGACCGCGCTCACCAGGCGCAGGCCGGCGAGGTCCTGTAGCTCCTGGCTGACCTGCCCCGGCGTGAGTGCCGCCAGGGCTTCGATCAGCCGGGCGACATTGTGACGGTCGATGGCGGCGAGATCGCGCAACTGCGAGCCCGTGGGCGCTTGCGGCTCTAACGCGGCCCAGGCGTCCTTCGCTTGGCGCATCAGGCGTCACGCGGCTTGCTGATGGCCCAGGTCATTGGTCTGTCCTCCTTTGTGCGGCGTGATGTCGTGTGTATTGCAGGCGTCGCAGTGGAAGATGAAAGAGCTGGGGTCGATGTCCACGCACTCGTCGCCGGCGTAGGACGGCCAGGGCTCGGCGTCGGCGGGATCGCCGGTGTCGTTGAGGGTCGTGACGCGGCAAGCGCGGCGCTCGTCGTAGAGGACGCGTAGATCGTCGCTGCCACAATAGGGGCAGGCCCAGACGATGCCGGCGGCGCCCGCAGCCGTCGGGGCGGCGAGGGGCTGACCGCAGCCGGCGCATGGTACGCCGTCGTCCGGGTCGCCGGCGTGGATAGGCGCCACGGCGGCGACGCTCTGGCCGTCGTGCGCGTACGCCGCGCCGTTGTCGTCGAGGCGATAGTCGTCGTCGAAGCAGCGTGAGCAGAGGGGATGCCCGTGCATCAGGTAGCCAATAGGGTCCATCGTGGGTGCTCCTCTTGGGGGGCCAGTTGCCGCTCGCCGGGAGCGGCAACTGGCCCCGCTCGTCGTCGTTAGAAGGGGATGGCGTCGTCCAGGCCGATCCCGAGGGAGAGGGCCACCGCCCGTTTCGTCACGGGGCCTTGAGCGTGTGGACGGTAGAGCTTGCGCGCCTGGCGATACGCCTTTTCCAACGCGTCATGATAGTTGGCGCAGAGGGCAGCGGTGTCGTCGCTCTGCTGCCAGCCGTCTACGTGATGCAGGTCGGTGGCTGGCGCGGCGCAGGCGGGCCACTGGCACGGCCCCTTGTTGGGCTTGGCGCGGCGTGCCTTGGCGCGGGCCGCGTCGCCGGCCGTGTTGCGCTTGTACTGGGGATCGCGCCCGAACGTGGCGCGATAACTGGTGCGCAAGACCGTTTCGGCCAGATACTTCCCGTAGCCCAGATCAAGCGCGGCCTTGAACCCTGCCTGACCAATCCGGGCCATGTGCGCGCGTCCGCGCACCCGGACGACAGCCTGCCCGCCTAGCGCGCCGATGCGCCGGCAGTGCGCCGCCCGTTCCTCCGCTGTCATCGCCATCTGTGTGCCTCCGTCTTCAGTAGCCGTCGTGGAGGGGTCCGTTTCACCCCTCACACCTACAGTGTATCACATGCTAATTAGCATGTAAACAATGCCGACGGGTGAGCATGTGAACGCTGGCACCCTGTGGGGGAGGCGGGCCGGTCCAGGCCGGCCCGCCGTTGGTGCGTTAGGCGGCGATCTCCTCGGTGACGCGGGCCTGCTGTACGGGGGCGATCTCCTGCATGAGGGTGGCGACGCCGGCGCGGATGGCGTCGAGGTTGGCCGCGAGCGTTGCGCGGTCGATGCGGTAGAGCGCGAGGTAGGTCGGGGTGTTGGGGCAGGGCACGGCGAGCGCCTGGCAGACGCCGTACGCGACGGCCTCGGCCTGGCACTCTAGCTGTCGGGTGGTGAAGGTGGCCCGCTCGGTGACGCCGTGCAGGCGCTCGTGGGCGATCTCATGGATGAGCGTCTTGCACATGTTGCCGTCGGGGCGGTCCGCGCACAGGTCGATGCGCCCATCACCGTAGCTGATGCCGTTGGCGTCATCGGGGAGCCGGTCCAGGAAGCGGACGCGGAGACCGCCACGCTCGGCGACGGCGACGAGCTGCCGGAGCAGGGCGTCATAGCGCGCGCCCCTGACGGCGTGGGTCGTCACGTCGGGCAGGTCCTCACCCTCGGTGTCGGCCACGTCGAACACGTAGCCCGTGCGGAAGCGCAGGGCGACGGTGACGGCCTCGCCGTCCTCGTTCTTCGCCTTGATGGGGGCAGGGCAGAGGATGGCGATCCCCGTCGCGCCCTTCTTGACCTGCCGGCGCACCGCTTGCCAGGCGCGGTAGCCGGCCACGCGGGCGGCGCCGGGGCGCTGCATGGCGATCAGCAGGCAATTGTGCGCGCTGTATGAATAGAAGCGGCTCACGGTCTGGAGGTAGCGGGTTAGCTCGGCGCTCTGCGCGGCCTGGTCTGTCTCGTCGGCGAGGCGCTGCATCCACTGGTCAATCTCGGCGAGGTGGGCGGCGGTGGGGTTGGCGCGCTTCTCGGTGGTCACGGTGGTCATCGTTTATCACTCCATCGGCTAAGGGCTTTTTCTACAAGTTAAGGACTTTAAGCCGTTGTCAAGGGTCTTTTTGCAGCTTTTGGGCCAAACAAGCGCCTATCGCGTTGCGCAAACGCATGGGGCGCATGGTGAAGCGACAGCCTTGTGCGGGAGTAATGAGCGCGTGGAAGCACTGCGTACCTGCCGCTACGCTCCCTTTGCCACCCTGAGCGACGGAAATGTGGGTACTTGACATTTGGCTCGGAACCTTAACTTGTAGGCAATAGGCTAAGGGGGGAGGGCTGGCGGGGGTGCCAGCCCTCGGCGCGTGCTACCAGGCGTACCAGGGGGTCGGGATCGGGAGGGGAGCTAGCGCGCTGTCGGTGTCCTCCTCCATCGCCGCGCGGTAGGCGTCACGGTAGGCGATCAAGCGGGTGATCGTAGAGTCCAGCAGATGAAGAAAAGCGGTGTCGTCGAGGGCGTCGAGGGAGGTGCTAACCTCGGTGTTGCCGACGGGCGCGCAAGGCCGGAATGTGGTGGTGACGTGGACATCGCCGCACAGGGGGGTGGCGTCGCTTGCTACACTAGGAAAAGCGGGTGCGCGTGTCATGTCTGTGTGCCTCTGTACTCGTGTGATGGCCGGGGTGGACCGTTTCTCCACCCCGGCCTTTTGTGTTGCTCAGGCGTAGCACTCCTGGAGCGCGGCCATGCCCTGGGGGCGGACAATGAGGGCGCGGGAGCGCGCACGGTCTAGCTCGGCCTGCAACTCGACGCACGCGCGTACATGCCAGCAATAGGCGACGTGCTTGCAGTTGGCGAACTCGGCCTGACCAGCGGGGCAGGTGCATGTAGGGTGTGCCTGATCGCGGATATCGGTGGTGTACGCCTCGCCCTCGTGGGTCCGACTGGGGACGGTGAAGATGCCCGCGACGCGCGTCGGGGTGGGCTTCGGGGTGATCGCCGACGCTTGTGCCATGCTGTGTACCTCCGTTTCGTTGTCAGTCGTGAGGGTCCGTTTCACCTCTCACACCTCTAGTGTATCACATGCTAAAAAGCATGTCAACAGCACTGGCGCGAGCGCATGTGAACAGTTAGTGTATGCCGTGCTGGTGGGCCGGTACGCCCGGCTCCTAGCACCGTTGGTGTCTGTCGGATGAGGGGCCAAGTATTGCCTACCCCCACGCGTATTGAGGGGCCAGGATGTAAGGCGTCAAATTAGATGAGCCAAACGTCACAGTAGGTGAGCCGGTTGCGTCACAGTAGGTGAGCCGGTTGCGTCACAGTAGGTGAGCCATCTCTCACTATGGCCCCTTCACCGCCTCTCTCGACGTCCATCTGAGCGTCAAAACGCCGCTGGGGACACCGCGCGCTGCGCGCCGACGCGCACCCCTCACGCGCTGGTTGGCTCACTTAATGTGACGCAACGTGCGGGTTGGCTCACTTAATGTGACGTTTCCCGCTCACTTAATGTGACGTTTCTCACCACTGTAAGGGTGAAACCCGCTCATCTAATCTGACGCCTTACAACCGACACGTCGACTCGCTGTGTGGGTGGTACTTTGCGCCAAGGTTATTGCCTACAAGTTAAGGTTCCGAGCCAAATGTCAAGTACCCACATTTCCGTCGCTCAGGGTGGCAAAGGGAGCGTAGCGGCAGGTACGCAGTGCTTCCACGCGCTCATTACTCCCGCACAAGGCTGTCGCTTCACCATGCGCCCCATGCGTTTGCGCAACGCGATAGGCGCTTGTTTGGCCCAAAAGCTGCAAAAAGACCCTTGACAACGGCTTAAAGTCCTTAACTTGTAGAAAAAGCGCCAAGGTGTTGACGGTTTTTGCGTGAAGGTATTGACACGTTGCACGAAGGTGTTGACACAGGGCCGTTTCGGTAGCACCGTGAGCGTCAGCCGATGTGATTCGCCTCGGAATAGTTTTGCGGCCTCAGCCGATATCGTAGGCGTGGGCGTGGCCACTGTGTCAACACCTTCGTGCAAACTCCTTTTGCGCCAAGGTGTTGACATGCTCAGCATCCACGCCTAGACGTGTCAACACCTTGGCGCAAAGTACCAGTGGGCCGC
>JAABUJ010006540.1_pt1 | contig 11217 bp, 11 predicted proteins | sample 5559131 | NCBI WGS metagenome assembly JAABUJ01 (sample SAMN10711875, study PRJNA513366) | rock metagenome | isolation source: Antarctica rocks | place: Antarctica: Victoria Land, Mt New Zealand nord | collected 2016-01-07 | reverse complement strand
AGCGAAGCCAAGCATTCCTCGGAGGGTGGTGGCGGCATCGTCATGGTAAAAACACTACCATCCCCGAAACGGTAGCGGAAGGCCGTGAACGGTTACGATATTTCGTTCACCAAAAGTTTTCATCAGTACCGAAACCGTTGTGAAGTCGGCAAATGGAACCACAATTTGGTCTTGGAAAAGCAAGCTTTCGACGAAACCCTTCAACGCCGGTCGTAGAGTTGATGCAATCTTGACGTAATCGTCTTCGAATTTCTCGCTGAAAGCTTGCGTGGTCAGATTGTTTGCCAAGAGCTTGCGAGGCATCGGCAGACTCCTTCGCAACCATCGTCGTTTCGTTCACCACAAAAGGAATTCGCCCCTAGCGGAAGATTATTGAACACTATTAGACAGACGCTCGAAATGGAATGCCAATAGTGATTTAGCTGTTATCAGCCACTTCCGCCATCGGCTCGCCCTCCAGGTCGATCATTCAGAAGCCGAATGCAACCACGCATGCAAGCATACGGAGCGACCGTTACCTCTGAGGGTGGATTGTCACTGGACCATTCACGGGGTTATCCTTCGGGACGGTTACCCTATTCGTCGCACCTCTGGAGTCCAACCGATGCGATCTTTCGCGTTGCTCGCCTTCCTATCTCTCGCCAGCGTTGCCATTGCCGACCCTCCCAACCTTAAGCCTCTGGCGATCGGCTCGCCAGCCCCCGACTTCAACCTGCCAGGGGTTGACGGCAAGAACTACACGCTTGCATCATTCCATGATGCCAAAATCCTGGCTATTGCTTTCACCTGCAACCACTGCCCGACCGCGAACGCCTACGAGGCCCGGTTCAAGAAGTTCGCCGACGACTCTAAGGCCAAGGGGGTCGCCTTCGTGGCGATCTCGCCGAACGACCCGCTGGCCGTCCGGCTCGACGAGCTGGGGTACACCGACCTCGACGACTCGTTCGAGGCCATGAAGGTCCGGGCGAAGGATCACCACTTCAACTTCCCCTACCTGTATGACGGCGAGACCCAGGCCACTTCGCGGGCCTTCGGGGTCCTGGCCACCCCGCACATCTTCATCTTCGACGCCGACCGGAAGCTCCGCTACCAGGGGCGGTTCGACGACTCGGAGGTCAAGGCGGTGAAGTCGCACGACGCGATCAACGCCGTCGAGGCGATCCTGGGCGGCTCGGCCGTCCCCTCCGAGACGACCCGCGTCCCCGGCTGCTCGACCAAGTGGTCCGACAAGCGCGAGAGCGCCCGCCAGTGGCTCGCCAAGGCCGACGCCGAGCCGGTCGGGCTCGAAACCATCGACGCCCCGGGCGTCGCCAGGCTCGTCAAGAACGAGACCAAGAACCTCCTCCTGATCAACCTCTGGGCCACCTGGTGCGGCCCCTGCGTCGCCGAGCAGCCCGAGCTGGTCGAGATCCTCCGGATGTATCGGGGCCGGGGCCTCCGCCTGGCCACCATCAGCCTCGACGAGCCCGCCAAGCGCGAGGCGGCCCTGGAGATGCTCAAGAAGAACCACGTCTCGGGCGCCAACTACCTCAGCCAGGTCGACGGCCAGGACAAGCTGGCCGAGGTTCTGGACAAGGACTGGCCCGGCCCTGTCCCCTATACCCTGCTGGTCGCGCCCGGCGGCAAGGTGATCTACCGGAAGGGCGGCCCCATCGACCCCCTGGAGGTCAAGCGGACGATCGTCGACCACCTGGGGCGGACGTACTGAACCGGGCAAGGGTGTGACCGAGATTCCTGGTGGCGCCTCGTCCCCGGCCCCCTCTCCTTAATCCTCCCCCACGGAGGGGGGAGGGGACCAGTCGGGCCCCTTCTTGCTCCCTCCCCCTTCGTGGGCCGGGAGGAGGGGGCCAGGGCGTTCAAGAGATCGGCCCCCCCAGAATCCACGGTCACACCCCCGGGGGGGGCCCGGGCGAGGCGACCCTCGATTCGGGGGGGCGGCACTGCTATGATCGAGGGCATCCCTCCGCCCTCGGTCGGCGACCGACTCTCCCGGATCTTTCGAGGTAAGCCTGATGCCTTCGATCCTCCCCCGCGCGGCGACGCTCGCCACGGCCCTCGCCCTGTTCGCCCTCGCTCCGACGGCCCCGTCCGCCTTCGGCCAGAACAGGGACACGCCGAAGAAGACCGGCCCCGCCGCGAAGAAAGCGGCCCCGGCCCCGGCCCCGCCGGCCCAGTCGGGCGACCGGATCAAGGCACCCCGGGGGTTCAAGGTCGAGCTGGCCTACTCCGTCCCCCGCGAGGCCCAGGGCTCGTGGGTCAACCTGGCGGTCGACCCCAAGGGGCGGCTGATCGCCTCCGACCAGTACGGCAAGCTCTACCGGGTCACGACGCCCCCGGCCGGCCGCCCGGCCTCGGAGGTCAAGGTCGAGCCGATCCCGGTCGAGATCGGCGAGGCCCAGGGGCTCCTCTGGGCGTTCGACAGCCTCTACGTCGTGGTCAACGCGACGAAGAAGGAGAAGAGCGGCCTTTACCGGGTCCGCGACACCGACGGCGACGACGTGCTCGACAAGGTCGAGCTGCTCCGCAAGCTCGACGGCAACGGCGAGCACGGTCCGCACGCCGTGGTCCCCGGGCCCGACGGCAAGTCGCTCTACGTCGTCGCCGGCAACGCCACCCGGCTGCCCGACCTCCAGGGGTCGCTGGTCCCGAGGGTCTGGGGCGAGGACAACCTGCTCCCCCGGATGGTCGACGGCCGGGGATTCATGACCGACGAGAAGGCCCCCGGCGGCTACGTCGTCCGCCTCGACCCCGAGGGGATGAACTGCGAGCTGGTGACGATGGGCTACCGGAACGCCTTCGACCTCGCCTTCAACCGCGATGGCGACCTGTTCACGTTTGACTCCGACATGGAGTGGGACATGAACACCCCCTGGTATCGCCCGACCCGGGTCTGCATGTCCGCCAGCGGCGGCGATTTCGGCTACCGGAACGGGGCCGGGAAGTGGCCGACTTATTCCTTCGACAGCCTCCCGCCGGTGGTCAACATCGGCCCCGGCTCGCCGACCGGCGTGGCCTTCGGCTACGGGGCCAAGTTCCCCGCGAAGTATCAGGATGCCTTCTACGCCGCCGACTGGAGCTATGGCAAGCTCTACGCCGTCCACCTCAAGCCCGAGGGCTCGGCTTATTCGGCCGATGTCGAGGAGTTCATCACCGGGACGCCGCTCCCGCTGACCGACCTGGTGGTCAACCCCACCGACGGGGCGATGTACTTCGCCATCGGCGGCCGGAAGACGACCTCGGGCCTCTACCGGGTCACCTACGCCGGGGACGAGTCGACCGCCCCCTCGACCCCGAAGCCGGCCAACGCCCCGGACCGGGCCACCCGCCGGAGGCTCGAAGCCTTCCACGGCCACCAGGACCCCAAGGCCGTCGCGACCGCCTGGCCTTACCTGGCGAACCCCGACCGCTTCATCCGCTCCGCCGCCCGGGTGGCCGTCGAGTTCCAGGACCCGGCCACCTGGCGCGACAAGGCCCTGGCCGAGACCAACCCCCGGGCGGCGCTCGAAGCCCTCCTGGCGCTGACCCAGGTCTCCGCCGCCGACCCGGCCCACCGACCGGCGACCGACCCCGCCCCCGACAAGGCGCTGGAAGGCCGGATCCTCGACTCGCTCGCCCGACTCGACTGGGCGAAGCTCCCCTACGCCGGGAAGCTCGACGCCCTCCGGGTCCTCGAAGTCCTGTTCAACCGCTTCGGGCCGCCCGAGGCCGACCTGGCCCCGAAGGTCCTCGCCCGGCTGGACGCCCTGTATCCCGCCCAGGGGCGTGAGCTGAACATCGAGCTGGCCAACCTGCTCGTCTACCTCCAGGCGCCCGATGCGGCGGCCAAGACGGTGGCCCTGCTGGAGTCGGCCCCGACCCAGGAGGAGCAGATCGAGTACGCCCGGGTTCTCCGGGTCCTCAAGACGGGTTGGACCCCCGAGCTGCGCAAATCTTACTTCTCCTGGATCGCCCGGTCGGCCGGCCTGAAGGGCGGGCCGAGCATGGTGGGGTTCCTCAAGCAGATCCGCGACGGCGCGGTCGCCACCTTGAGCGAAGAGGAGAAGGCCGCCCTGAAGCCGATCCTGGAGGCGCCGCCGGCTGCCTCGGCCGCGGCCTCGGCCGCCCCATCCCGTCCCTTCGTCAAGGCGTGGACCCTGGACGAGCTGGTCCCGGTGGTCGAATCGGGCCTGAAGACGAAGCGCGACTTCGACCGGGGCCGCTCGCTCTTCGCCGCGACCCAGTGCTTCGCCTGCCATCGCTACGACAACGAGGGCGGCGCCGTCGGCCCCGACCTGTCCGCCGTCGCCGGGCGGTTCAGCACCCGCGACCTCCTGGAGTCGATCGTCGTGCCGAGCAAGGTCATCAGCGACCAGTACGGGGCCGTGACCATCGCCACCAGCGACGGCCAGGTCGTCACCGGCCGGATCATGAACCTCAACGGCGATACCATAATCCTCAACACCAACATGCTCGACCCCAGCGCCCAGGTGAACGTCGACGCTCGGAAGATCGAGGAGCAACGCCCCTCGCCGGTCTCGATGATGCCCGAGGGGCTGCTCTCGACCCTCAATAAAGACGAGGTCGCCGACCTGGTGGCCTACCTCCTCTCACGGGGGGATCGGGCCTCGAAACTGTTCCAGTAAAGCCGCGAACCTCCGCCAGCGGGCCCGATCCTGATCGGGCCCGCCGACGCTTGTGGGATGTCCCCTCAATGATGAGAAAGACCCTGCTCGCCCTGGCCTGCCTCTGGCTGGCGTCGAGCCCCTCGCCGGCCGTCCCGGGCGACGACCCCCCGAGAGGGCCCGACCTCCCGGCCCGGTTGGAGGCGCTGCTGGCCCCGCTGGGCGAGCGCGTCGTCGTGGCCGTGGCCTTCCGCGACCTCGAATCGGGCCGCGAGTGCCTGGTCCGGCCCGACGAGCCGTTCCACCCGGCCAGCACGATGAAGGTCCCGGTGATGATGGAGGTCTACCGCCAGGCGACTGCCGGCAAGCTCGCGCTCGATGACCGGATCGCGATCGTCAACTCGTTCGCCAGCATCGCCGACGGGGCCCCGTTCGCGCTCGACCCCAAGGACGACTCCGAGTTGACCCTCTACGCCCGGGTTGGCCAGCGGGAGACCGTCCGCGAGCTGGTCCGGCTGATGATCACCGAGAGCAGCAACCTGGCCACGAACCTCCTGGTCGACCGGGTCTCGGCCGCCTCGACCACCGCATTCATGGAGACGCTCGGGGCCCCGGGGGTCAAGGTTCTCCGGGGGGTCGAGGACGGCCGGGCGTACGCGAAGGGCCGGAACAACGTCGCCACGGCCCGGGGCCTGATGGCGATCCTGGGCCGGCTGGCCGATCGGTCGGCGGTCTCCGAGGCGGCCTCGAGCGAGATGCTCGGGATCCTCCGGGGCCAGAAGTTCCACGAGGGGATCCCGGCCGGGCTCCCCCCCGACGTCCCGGTCGCCCACAAGACCGGCTCATTCCGGGGCGTCTACCACGACGTCGCCGTGGTCGAGCCCCCCGGCCGGAAGCCATTCGTCCTGGTCGTCCTGACGCGCGGGTCCGAGGACGAGGCCGCCGCGCACCGGCTCGTGGCCGGGATCGCCCGTGCCGCCTTCGAGTCGCTCGATCGGCCCTGATCCCGGCCCCGACTCCGCGAGGTGGCGTCATCGCCTCGTCGGGCGGATACAACAAGGGCCAGCCCCCTCGACTCCCCCGGACCAGGCGCGACCGATGAGCACCACCATCACCGACGATCCCCCCTACGACGCCATCCTGATCGTCGGCTTCGGCGGGCCCGAGCGGCGCGAGGACGTGATCCCGTTCCTGGAGAACGTCCTACGGGGCCGCAACGTCCCCCGCGAGCGGATGCTCGAAGTGGCTGAGCATTATCACCACTTCGACGGCGTCAGCCCGATCAATGGCCAGGTCCGCGACCTGATCGCCGCGCTCAAGCCCGAGCTGGCCGGCCAGGGCGTCGACCTCCCGGTCTACTGGGGGAACCGGAACTGGCACCCCCTGCTCGCCGACACCGTCCGGGCGATGGCCGGGGACGGCGTCCGGCACGCCCTCGGGGTGGTCCTGGCCGCCTACAGCTCGTATTCCAGCTGCCGCCAGTATCGCGAGGACATCCTCAAGGCCCGCGAGGCCGTCGGACCCGGGGCCCCGGCGATCGACAAGATGCGGGTCTTCTACAACCACCCCGACTTCGTCGCCGTCAACGCCCGGAAGGTCGAGGAGGCCCTCGCGCGGATCCCCGATGATCGCCGGGCGGCGGCGGTCGTCGCCTTCACCGCCCACAGCATCCCCGACGCGATGGCGGCGAACTCCGACTATCAGGAGCAGTTGACGGAAACTTGCCGACTGGTCGCCGACGCCCTCGACCTCCCCCCGGACCAGTGGGACCTGGTTTATCAGAGCCGGAGCGGGCGGCCGACCGACCCCTGGCTCGGGCCCGACATCCTCGAACACCTCGGAGCCTTGAAGGGGCGGGGGGTGGCCGACGTGGTCGTGCAGCCGGTCGGCTTCCTTTCCGACCACATGGAGGTGATGTTCGACCTCGACGAGGAGGCCCGGGACCGGGCTCGTGCTCTGGGACTGAACCTGGTCCGCGCCGGGACGGCCGGGACCGCCCCGGAGTTCGTCGGGATGCTCCGCGAGCTGATCCGTGAGCGGATCGACCGGGCCACCGAGCGCCGGGCCGTCGGCCGCTATCCGGCCAACCACGACGTCTGCCCGGTCGACTGCTGCCTGCCGCCCCCGCGTCCCCGGATCCCGGCCGCGACTTGAACCCGTCCAGGCCCCTCCTATGGATCCTGGAATGGCAACGCACGCTTTCAGATCCCAAAGCGTTTCATGGCGTGGATTTGCAGTCTGAAATCAGGGATCTGGAATGAGACCATTTCTTTCTGGGATCCGTATCAGAGGACATCAGGCGGAGTCGCGTCCCGTTCTCGGTTCCGACGCTGGCGGCCGGGCCCGCGAACCCCTAGAATCCCACCGGGCCGATCCCAGAGCCGGGTCAAACCCTCGCCGGAGGTCCCCGCCATGATCCCGAAGCTGCTCGCGGTCGCGCTCCTGCTCGCCCCGGACCCCCCGCCGTCGCCCCTCCCTGACCCGGGGCTGACACCGGGTCAGGTGGTCGAGATCCAGCTCGAAGCCCTCCAAAAGAACGACGTCCCGGCCCCCGACGCCGGGATCGCGACCACGTTCCGCTTCGCCTCGCCCGGAAACCGGAAGGTGACCGGGCCGCTGGAGCGGTTCGCCACGATCGTCCGGAGCCCCGGCTACAAGCCCATGATCGGGCACCGGATTGCCGGCTACGGCCCCACCAAGGTCGCTGGCGACCTCGCCGCCCGCCGCGTGACCGTCGTCGCCGCCGACGGCCAGGCGTATGAATACGAATTCCGGCTCTCCAAAGACCCCGAGTCCGGTTGCTGGTTCACCGATGGCGTCGTCCCGGTCCTGGAAAGACCTCCGGTCGACGAAGGCAAGGTTGCCCGATCATCGTATTTTATCCCACCCTCCCGATTGGAACCGCTTTTGCATCTCCCCGATCTCGTGTGATCACCCCAATCACGTCGATCGATCGAGGATCCACACCATGATGAAGCCGATCGCCGCGTTCCTGACGCTCGCGGGCCTCCTGGTCGCCACCGAGGCGCAGGCCCAGCACATCATCCGCCAGGGGAGTGCCTCCCCGGTAGCCTTCTACTCCGCCCCCGCCTCGGCCTATGCGTCGGCCCCGGCACCGGCCCCGGCCGCCGCGACCTATCCCTACAGTTATTACGCGGCCTACCCTGGCCCGGCCCGCGGGTACGTGTCCTACGGGGCGAACGACTTCCCATTTTACGGCGTGCCCTATGGCCACCCGTACGACCCCTGGACCTGGCCGTACATGAGTGGCGCCTACGGCCGGGGCCTCGCCCGGTATTACGACCCGCCGGTCAAGTGACCGACGAGCCGGCGGCCGGGGCTCCGAGGGTCCCGGCCTCCTCCTTACCTCTCCGGAAAAGCTGATAGACCAGATAGGCCACGATCGCCAGGTTGATCGCCAGGACCCCGATCCGGACGGGAGTCGGGCGCCAGGCGACCTCGTAGATTTCGATCGGGACCAGCGAGCCGGTCGCGATCACGGTGAAATACTCGGCCCAGTGCTTCCGGAGCAGGAGGCCGACGCCCTCGACCAGGTAGAGTAAGGCATAAAGGAAGGTCCCCACCCGGATCGCCTTGAGCTGCCCGGGCTTGACGCCCGAGATCCCTTCGATCGCCGCGTGGATATAATGATTCTCGGGGTCCAGCTTGAGGTCGGTGACGAAGTGGCGGGCTTGATCGCCGGGGCTCCCGCCGATGTGGTGGTACAGGCCAAATCCCAGCCCGACCAGGAGCAAGGCGGTCAAGAGCTTGAAGCCCCCGATGATCCGGAGCCCGATCGGGCCCTTGGGTCCATTCTGATTCACGGCGATCTCGATGGGGCGACGGGTTTGGAGGGCGTGACGCGACGCCCTAATATACACATGGAATGCCGGGCCGGGCCGATTCAGATCCCGAGCGACCGGCAATGCTCGCGGCCTTCCTCGAAAGCGGCCCGGAGGCGGACGAACTCGACGTGAGTCCCGCCGGCGTCGGGGTGAGCCGACTTCGACCGGGCCCGGTAAGCCTCGCGGACCTGGTCGGTGCTAAACGGCGGCGCGACCCCCAGGACGGCCGCCCAGGCCGGCACGCCCGGGCCCGGACCGGGCCCGGGGTTCCCCTCGAACAGCTCGGGGTAGAGGAACCGGACTTCCTCGCGGAACCCCCGGGCGGCGGGGTAGGCGTCGGGGAGGACCAGCCACCGGGCGACCCGCCAATCGTCGTCGCCGTCGTCGTCGAGGATCGCGCGGGTGAGATCGGCCCGGCGGAACGCCTGGTTGAGCCGGCGGGCGACGAGCCGGGCGATCGCCTCCGGGGCCGTCGGGTGCCCGGCCGAGGGGCTCCAGAAGACCAGCCGGGCCGACTCCGCCAGGCGACGGGCCGCCGCGTCGAGCCCCGAGCCCGGGTCGGACGCCGCCCCCTGCTCGCGCCAGAATCCGACGATTGTCACCTCGAAGAGGGTCAGGAGCGCCTCGGGATCGGGGGCGACCTCCTCCGGACTCCGGCCCGGCGGGTCGAGCCCCAGCCGCCTCCGGACGGTCGCGGTGATCCGGCGGACCCCCTCGGCGTCGGGCGCCTCGGCCCGGGGGATTTCGTTGGGGGGCCGCGAGCCCCGCCCCATCGCCTCGGCGGCGATGTTGAAGGCGAACCCGGCCAGGCCGGCCGACTCGTAGAGCCCCAGGTGGACCTCCACCCCCTTCCGGCGGATCCTCGCCAGAAACCGCCGGCCGTTCCGGGCCCGGGGCAGGGCCGTCACGCCCTTGGGGAGTCGCTGGCCGCCTGCCTGGTTCTGGCTCATCGGCAGAAGGACGCCTCGCGGGGCTGCGGTCCGGTCCGAAATCCCGGGCATTGCGGGACGACCTGTCCAGGATCCGGTTCACTCCCTCCGATCGTCAAGGGGGCGACGCCCCTTTGACAGCCCGGGCGAGGTCGACGAACCTGGGGAATCGCGGGGCGAAGCCTCGCGCGGGACCGGCCATCGATCGAAGGGGGAAAATCGCCGTGCGTTACGTTTCCCACCTGGCCTGCCCGACCTGCGGGGCGACCTACCCCCCGGATCGGGTGATGAACCTCTGCGAGCGCGACGGGCGGCCCGTCCAGGTGGTGCTCGACCTCGACCGCCTCAAGGCCGAGCGAGGGCCGGACGGGGGCTGGGATCCGACCCGACCCGACCTCTGGCGGTTCAGCGGGCTCCTCCCGCTCGACCCGCTCGACCCGCTCGACCGCCGTTCGATCGTCTCGCTGGGCGAGGGGAATACCCCGGGCCTCGACTATCCCCACCCCTGGGCCGACCGGCTGGCCTGCCGGTTCGAGGTCAAGGACGAGGGCCGGCCGCACCCTGGCTTCGGGGCCAATCCCACCCTGTCGTTCAAGGACCGGGGGATGGCGATGACCGTCTCCATGGCCCGGGCGCTCGGGCTCTCCAAGCTGGCGGTCCCGACCCAGGGGAACGCCGGCGACTCGCTGGCGACCTACGCCCTGGCGGCCGGCCTGGAGGCGGCCGTGGTGATGTCGCCGGAGACCGACCGCCCGGTCCTGGGAAACGTCGCGGCCCTGGCGATGCTCCACCCCGACCGGATCAAGCTCGAACTGGTCGCCGGAACGATCGTGGAGTGCGCGGCGAGGGTCCGCGACCATTACGTCCCTCGGGGTTACTTCAGCGTCGCCACGTTCGGGGAGCCCGGCTGGCGGACAGAGGGGAAGAAGACGCTCGGCCTGGAGATGGCCGAGCCCCGGGGCGACCGGCTGGCCGACCGGTCGTGGAGCCTCCCCGACGTGATCGTCTACCCGACCGGCGGCGGGACCGGCGTGGTGGGCATGGCCAAGGCGTTTGACGAGTTGGAGGCGCTCGGCCTGGTCGGCCCGCGCCGGCCCCGGATGGTCTCGGTCCAGAGCGATGCGACCGCCCCGATCGTCCGGGCCTTCGAGGCGGGGGACGCCGACATCACCCCCAGGGAGCCCGGCCCGACCGTCGCGACCGGCCTGAACGTCGCCCGGAACGTCGGCCACGCCCTCGTCCTCCGGATCCTCCGCGAGACCGGCGGCTGCGCCGTGGCCGTCTCCGACGCGGCGATCCGCGACGCGATCCGGGCCGAGTGGCGCGACCGGCGATTCGCCTGGTCGCCCGAGGGGGCCGCGACCCTCGCCGCCCTCCCGCAACTGGCCGACCTCGGGATGATCCGCCCCGGCGACCGCGTCGTCCTGGTGAACACCGCCTCGCCCGAGAAATATCTGCCGACGATTCGCGAGCTGTTCGACGGCGGCCTCTGAAGACGATCCGGGAGGCCCTTGCATAATGATCCTCACCAACCCGATAATCCGGCGGAGGGTTCGGAAGCCACTCTTCAAGGATTCGACCGTTGCTAAGGAGGCCCAGATGATTCCGACCGCGATCCTGAGTTTGATACTAATGGGGCAGGTCGTCTTGCCCGGGAGCAACGTGGGCCTCGAAGAGGCGCAGGAGAAGGCCATCCACATCGTAATCGCCGAGACTTCGGTCGTGTCCTACGCGGACTTGACGGCGGGGAATCTCAACCACTCGGCGAGCGACCAGACGTGATCGGTCAACCCTGCCGCCATCGCCGGAGTCCTTCGCTGCCAGGTCTGGTCCACGGACCGG
>JAABUJ010006538.1_pt1 | contig 11220 bp, 3 predicted proteins | sample 5559131 | NCBI WGS metagenome assembly JAABUJ01 (sample SAMN10711875, study PRJNA513366) | rock metagenome | isolation source: Antarctica rocks | place: Antarctica: Victoria Land, Mt New Zealand nord | collected 2016-01-07 | reverse complement strand
AGTGGTTTGGTGACTGAAGCTGATGAGGCGCCATTATCTTGCAGGCCCCACACCTGCGAACCGTAAAGCATGGCTGGTCGGACCACTGCTGTGTACAGAAGACGGGCTAAAGAAAGATATAACACAATTAGAATTCTTTTTATATTAAACATTTAAATTCTTCAATTTAACTGCAGACTCACAAACTACCAAGCAATAAAATTCATTCTAAATATAGCTGACTTAAATACTCACTATGTGCTGATCATATAGAAACAGACATTCAACAAATATATAAACTTCATTTATTGCTTATGAGATTATAGTCTGACAAGTAACAGCAATTTAACATTTAAGATATGCTTCATAATTAATAAAAAGATCTTAGCTCACATTTAGTTCTTTTAATTATATAGTCAACATGTAACAGCATTACAACTATATCACATTAAAAATATAATCATCATTAATGTATACAACTTAAGAAGCAATAAACCTCAAATTCAATTCTAACAAGCTATACAGCAAGTCATTTAGAAAATTAAAAAGAAAATTATGCTTTTAAAAGACTTTAATGTGTATTATTTCTTCTGAGATGACTCATAGACTGTTAGCAAAGTGTAATTAGAACATCTTTATATTACAACAGTAATAAATAATCTTTCACTGTTTATCTTATATGAGCTGTCAATCTGAAAAGAAGACAGTCAGTAAAGCATCATTAATTTTATATTTATCTTAAAGATAATCAGCAAATTAATTTTATTTTGTAGCTCAATGAATCATTAAGCAATTACACAGAATTACATCTTAATAGACATTTAAATTGCAATGTTAATAAAGAAGTCAGCATTAAGTCAGTGCTATATACTGAAAAAGCTGAATAAGAATGTTATGACTATACTTTGAAAGGTATGAAATCTATGTGCAGAATACATAATCTTAAATATAAGATGATTAAATAGATATTAAGTTGATGCTTTAATTATTGAAAGAAAGTAAATACTCATACTATACTATGCTGTTTAGTGAAACCCCTAAACTGTGTTGTCTATGAACACATCTTGATTAAGAGAGTTACAGAAGAAGTAAAAAGAATGTTGACTGCAGTTAATGCAAGCAGAGTCTTTACTTAATTTCTGATGTTAATTCTACTTTACTTCATAAAAGCAGCTAAAACATTGCTTCTTAACATTCTCACTTGATGAGACTGCATCTATTGACTCTCACTAATGACAAACATCAGATGACTACATGCATTATTAAGAGTTCAACAAATCATTTAAGAATTTAACTAATCATTAACAGTAAGTTTTATGAATTTAATGAATTGCTTAAAGATCTGTCTAAGCAGAGACTTAATAAACTCATTAATAATTATTTCTTAACTGAATACAAAGTCTATTTGAATCTGATTGTGCTTATGCAGATCACAAATGTTATGATAAAAGACATTGATATACTTTGACTGTTTATGTACATATATGTTCTTAATTAAGATTAAGATAACTTGATTGTCTTCTTTAAGCTGAATAAATAAAGATACTTAATGAGCTTCATTCTCTTGAATGCTTATACAGTGTGAGTTGACTTTAAGATATTTGCTTATGTTTATGTCTCTTAATATCTGTTCAAGTCAGATCTCAGTCTTTGTGCACATTAATATGATCATATATTCAATCTCAATGATTAAGATAATGATAAACTTCTGTTTTTGACTTATTCACAACATTGATTCATCTTTAAGCATATAGATATACTTTAAAATTGATTTCTAATTCTATTTGTTTAAAGCATAGTTAAAGTCAGAGTATTTAAGCATTGCTTGACTCTCACTAAAACTGTATATAATGTTGAGATTAATGATTAATCTTATGTACTGCAATAATTTCTTAAATGTGTGTTCATGATGCTCTGCAGAATTGCTGAGATATTAACTTAATTAATTTAGTATGAAGATGATGTCTAACTGAATATGAATTGCTGCATATATTAAGCTTTTAATTATCTGTTGATACTGTCTTTAATCTATTTTTTAATCAGTTAAGTCAGTGAAATAAAAAACATTATATTCATTAAGTAAAATGTTAATGACTCTGTGCTTATCAGATTGCATGTAAAGATTCTTTAATATCTTATTTATATAGTGAATCTAATTCAGGCACAGAATTCTCATTTTGTAGTTGTGTATAACTTGAATGTCAAGAATTTTCTGTATCTTTCTTAAATTCTTGACTTTAAACATGTCTATAAGAGCTTGCTTAAATCAAAGAATGTGTAATAGATTTGTTAAAGTTATAACAATATTGTTTATATAAAGAAGCAGCATAATTCTTTTAATGCTGTAAAGAAGAAGACAGAGATCAGTTTTGCTTTGATAAAAACTTAATTTAAATAATTTAATGACACATCATTTATGTCAGTTCTGTGCAGCTTGCTTAAGATCATAAAGACTGTGCAGTATGTGCAGAACACAATTAAATGTGATATTGACTTCAGAAAAAAGTATTATATAAATTGTTTTTTTAGAAAGAATTCTGTAAAAACATTATTGACATTTACTTGATGACATTCTAGATTCTTGAGTGCAACAATAGTCAGAAAGACTCACAGAATGTTAAACTTAATAATGAGAATAAAGATATTTTTATAATCAACATTATATGTTTATGAGAAGTCTCTTGTCACAAGTCTTGTCTTAAGCTTATTTAAGAATCTATTGATGTTCAGCTTAAGTTTAAAAATTTATTTATTGATTATAATGTTGATTCTTCTTAATAACACAGTCTCTTTTCATATTTCATTTACTGTCAAGACTATCAGCTCTACATAAATAGCATTCTTTCACATTTCTCTTCAGATTGAGTCTCTCACTGCTTCAGCATAGATAACAGATGTTGAAATGTCAGATCTGATTATAGAGTCTTCTTTATCTACAGAGAATGCTGTAAGTGTTAGCATGATTCTTAATATTTTAATTAAGAACTCATTCACATCTTAATCATCATTGTCATTGTTTCTCTTTCATTTCAGAATCTTAATGCACAGAAAGATTCTGACTTCTTTAAGTGTCACTATCTTAACTTAATTAATGTTGATCTTCTTATTTAACAATTCATCTAAATTAACTGCAGTCAACTTAATCTCATGTTGTTTATCTTAAGATTTGTTGATCTTAACTATAATTAAGTCAAACTACATCTTATTATTCTAAGTTATGAGTGCCTGATCTGAAGCTGTGATCTTCATAATGATTAACTTCTTTTATAAACATTTAACAGATCTTTTATTTAAAAAAAACATTTAATATTTACTGTTGCAGTTTAAGATTAACAGTATCTCTCTTTTCACTTTCAGTAAACTTTACAGCATGATTCTTAATGATGCACTTAAGATCTAAAGCTTAAAGCTAATACTGCTTTGTAATTTTCTCAATGTAATTCATAAAGACTCTTACTCATTCTCAATTCATGAACTTATCACATCTGTCTTTAGATAGTAACTTAAGATCAATGTAGCTGTAGCATTTGCATTCTCATACATAAATGTAATTAATGAATGACTTTACATCAGTGAAAGCTTTCTTGAGAGTTATCTATTTGTTATTAATTAAGAAATTAATTGCTGTTTAATTGCAAAAATAAATATCTGTCTGTGCTGTCTGCATTCAGAACTCTATTGACAGTTATGTCTCTTTAATCATGATGTACACTGAGTTCTCAGTGATTTAGATAATTCTTTTAACAACATCATTTTTAATTGACATGTAGAACACTGTGTATTGCAGTGTAATGTTAAAAGATTTACATCAATTATTCAGAGTGAACTTTAACTCTGTTTTGTTGTTGCTTTATACAGCAAGAATCTTTGCACTGATTTAAAGTTTAATTTTTAATCATTATTTTTACAGTGTCTGTAAGATCTCATTATGTTGCTTCAGCAATATCATTTATATCTTTCAGAAATGATTATCTACTATTTTCAGAAAGTACTGATATTTATTAAATGACAAGAATAATGAACTGCATATGTCAATAAAGATAAGAACAAGAATGTTAATCTTTCTTTTAGTCTATAAATAGATGTATCTTAATCTTATAATTCTTTCTTAATCATTTTAATATTTCATAATCTTATATTGCAAATTATATCATTGTCATCAGCTCTTCTAACTGTACAGATATCTTTCTTATTTTTTATTTCTCAATAACAGTAACTTCTTCTTAAAGTATTTGCTGCTATTCTTAAAGCAGTCTTTTATATTATTTTAAATATATATTCTTAAGTTGCTTATAGCTCTGCTTAAGTCTCATATTGACTTTTTAATTGTTGATATTCTTTAAGTTTATATTTAAATTCAGATACATTCAGATATCTTTATTAAGTTCTTTTATCTGAGTTTTACAAATATTAATTTCTTCAATCTTATCAATATTATCTCTGACAACTTTCTCTAAAATAGTTAATTCTTTCAATTCATTTATCATAATATAATCATCATTATATCTCTTCTTAAGCTTCTATAATCATCATTTAACTCTGTCTTTACTGCTCATATACACAAAGCAGTTATCATCATAGCAGACTGTTTAGCTCAGTTAATTATATATTATTATTGAGTTCATTATTGCAACTTTCTTTCTCTGTCATTAAGATTTCTTGCAATCTCTGACAAAATATTTAAATTTATCACAGTTATAACAATTGTGAATCTCTACTTATTAAATGTAAAACTTATAAAGCTTGCTTATATGCTGTTCTTACTTTATTAATCTAATTTTTAACTTCTGATTGTACTTCTCAATATTGTTGAGATTCATTGAGTCTTCTTGCATTCTAATAATAAATTATCATTTTTACATTCTTAAAGCTACATAAGATTTCATCTTCTTCATCTGTTGTTCTTATTGTTAATTATCAATGTTAATAAAGATATCTATCATCTCTTAAAGTTCTTTAAGACAGTCTCATTACATTATTTTATTTTTAATAGACTTACTCAATTCTCAATAATATTATAATATTAAGACATCATTGTCTCAATTCATTAAAGCTACAATACACTGAAACTTTGCTGAGTACTTAACTGCTGATTTATTCATTTTTAATATATAAAGTCATTGTTTTGCTGCTCTTTTCTCATTAATTACTTGAAAATCTTTTAAAGTTCTTTCTTAAACTTCTTAAAGTCATTAAAGATCAATTCTTTGTCAATTTTGTGTTTTCTTAATGATTTATTTAGAAATTTATGCAGTTTAAGATTGACTCAGTTGAATACTGTATCTTTAAAATAAACTATTATGTATAAATCTTTATTTATATTAGAGCTGAACTTCTTCTGATTGAAATTTATGTATAAATTAAATTTTATTAAGAAGCTTTATAACTTTTTATGTTCTTTGCTAAATGTATCTGACATCAATATCTTCAATATATTATTCATTTCTTATAGATCTTTAAGATTTTAAAAATTAATTATATTAATAAAGACTGCTTTCTGTGTGCTGAAGATCATGTCTTATATTGTAAAAATATTTAATGTGTTACATTCTGATCAGAAATTTCTCTGATATAGAGTTTAAAGATTAGAGCTTGTGATATAAGAGAAGTTTTCAGTATATTAGAGTTAACTGATAGATAGCAGATGTTAGATAATGATTGTCATTGAATATAATTATTTTCATAGAGAAAACAATCTTACTATATAGAAAGAGAATTAATTTTTAAAGAATTAACTTAACATCTTTAGTATTGACTTAATGATCAGAATGTTAAGTCAACAATTAAAGAGTTAACTTAATGTCTATTTAATCATCTTATATCTAAGACTATATGCTCTGCACATAGGTCTAACATCTTTCAGAGTATGATTGTAATAACTGTACACTAAGATTAAAATAATCTTTAATATTTTAATATAATTAAGTAACTTAATTATTAACAGATCTGATGATCTCTGAATCTTCAGAAATATGACTTCATTATAATTTACTGTTTCAGCAAAATCAATCTTATCAATGCACTCTCATAACAAGTTAATTATACTTAAGTTATTTACAAGAAAGCTGAAAACATCATATAATCAGACTTTCTTATTTTTGTTACTACACAACTTAGCTTACATTTAAAAGAGCAGCTTTAACTGATATTGCTGAGAAATGAGTTTGTATAAAGCATTTTTACAGAGTTAATAAGTTATTCTTAAGAATTGAAACACAGCATTCTCTATTATTAAGATTAAGTCTACATCTTTGAAGCTATGCAGCTAACTATTACAACTATACATTACAATACATTGATGACTGAGCACTACAGCATTACTTAAATCTTAAATTTTATCATTTATGAGCATTATTGACTTAACATGTGCAAGTACATTCAAGACTATATTAATTGATGTTAAAAGTGCAGTCAGAATAAACTCATTATATATATTATTTATAATGTTTTCATCTTTCTATCTGTACTGAAGAAATCATAATCTCATATTAAAATAAATCTCATTACTAATTTCTTTATAACTCAACACACTCTGACTGCATTCTGATGATCATCAATGCATACTTTAAGATGATGCACTTTATACTTACAGTCATGATCATTAAAATGCTGAATATCATGAATCTGCTTTGTTAATATATAATAAAACATCATAGCATTCTCAAAGTCATCATCTTAGACAGAGATAAACAATGATTAAATAATCTTTAAAAACATCTTTACAAATAATTAAATATTTTCAAGTCTTAAGTTCAGTCTATTGATCATTTACTGATAAATAAACAGAACAAGTCAATACATCTTTGAAGTTATATTTATAGATTTATATTAATTACAAGTAGAATGATTAAAACAATTAACTAAATCTTATAAAGTTTATGTACAATAACTTTCAGCACATTATCATAAAGATTATTCTCTTTTATATTAATTATAAACAATACTTAGATCTTGTCATTAAGTCTAAAAAGAAAAGAATGTCTCTCATTGCTCTGATGACTACACTTTATGTTAAAAAGATAATAAATCTTTATAATCTTATCAGTAATCACATCATCTGTGCTTAGTTGAGTTAAGCTTACTACTATAATTAAAATTATAAATATATAATTTTTCAGAAGAAAGACTGAGTCTAACTTTATATTATTTACATTTGAATCAGACATATCTGTAAGAAACTTAATTAAAAGAAAATAGATTCATTTTAAATACTTAAAGTCATAAGTACTTAAGCTTACTGTCTGAAACTTCTCAACATTATAACAATTCACAATGTATTTCATGTCTCACTTCTAAAATTCTGAAAGAAATTCTTACTTAAGCAAGCTGACAAGGCTCTGAAGTCAGTAATTGTGAATGAAGAAAAAGAATACATAGTATAGATAATTGTAAACTTTCAATATTAAGATTTACTGAGTGCAATGAGAAGACTGTAAATCAGATTATAACATTTAAGAGTCATTAAAACATCTTTATTACACATTAAAGATATTTAAAAGCTTTCACTTCATATATCTAAATAAATCTTAACTTAATGTCAACATCATTTAAGAAATTACTTCTGACAGAGATTTAATTTATGCAAATTATACATAATTTCTTGTTTTATTAATTTATTGATCTCTGTCAAGACAATTTGTTACATGCAATATCTGCTGTGCAGAAAAAACTTTTGTGAAATACACATTTATATAAGAATTTTTAACTTATTACTTACTTTTGCTTAATCATGAAGACTTAATCAAAATTAAGAGCAGCTTAAGATATGCTGCATTAAAGAAAAAAATATTGTCAGAATTACAGTAAAGTAAGACTTAGTCAATAAAAATTTAGTTAAATTTCTGACTGAATTTTCTTATTATTTTAATGTTTACTTAATAACATACTTGCATTAACAATCAGCAGAGTTTTCATCTTAATGATGCACTTATATTTAGTAAGTTATTTTGCAAAATAATATACATCATTTTATCTTTACTTATCTGAATCTGCTCAGATATAAGATCAAAATCTTTATTTCTTAAAAGTAATTTTCTTTCTTCAATCTTAATCTTTCTGTTTCTAGATAGTTACCTGTTAACTTAATAATCAGAATTCACTTTTACATTTATGCAATCTTTACACTATGACTCTTATAAGAAATTTACAATTTTATAATCAATTAAAGTACATTAACATTCACTATTACTTTATGCATCTAGTTAAAGCTCACAGAGACATAAAACTTATTTATATATTTATAAATTAAATAATAATTAATGATTTTACAAAGTCACTTTTAACTATTAAATATAAATGATTTATCAAACTTATCAGACTACAATCAGCTAGTCACAAAAAGAAAAAAGAAATAACTATAAAATATTGAAATTCAATCTTGCTGATATTAAACAATTTAAAAAGATGTATTGATACTTATGTCTATTTTAACTTAGTATGAGAACTTAAGTAAAGTAACTATTGAGTTAAATTGACTTAACAGTCTTACTGATTTGATTTGTACTTAATTTGAATTAAATTAAAAATCTTAACTCATTAAATTAAACTAAAATCAAAGATTTAACTCTAGTCTGACTTACAGATCAAGTCAGATTGTATATTAGTTATGTATAAGTTAATATTCTTAAATAACTTTTATACACAATTGCAAAGTTTGTCTTTACATATATAAAGAAAATGATGAAGCAATATAATAAAACAATAATTATAAATACTTAAATGTATTTTACTTGCTAACTTAAGCTTACATGCATATTCACTTTAACTAATGATCATCATCTTCTATTAAGATACTAATATTTAAGAAATTTAAATTTTATAAAATAACTATTTCATTAAATATCTATAACAATTCTGCTTAATTAAAGTTTTAAGAAGCTTTAATCTTATTATATATTTATAATGTCTTTAATAGTTTAGAATCTTTTAATCTTGCTTAAAGTCATGTAACACTTTTAAATGTTAATAGCTTCATTATCTTTAATTTAAAGCTTAATATTAATTTTTTATTACTTTTATTGAAGTTATATATCTTGATGTTGTGAGTCAATGTTGAATTTTAAGATATTATAATATAATTCAGATTAATATTGTATCTAAAGAATATTAATATATTGAGTTAATTTTCATTATTGCTTCTTTCTATTGCTCTTATTATTGAATAATTAATTTCATTTTTATTATTTTTATCTCTCTTTAACACTCACTCTGTAATCTGCAATGTATTCTTATCAGAATTCTCATTAATTAAAAGATCATTAATTACTTTCTTATTCTTAAAATTAACATCAACATCAATAAGATTTCTCTGAATAAGCTGTAATTTATAGTACTTAATAAATATAATTCTTTCAATAATAACTGCATTGAGACAATTTCAATGATAATAATAAACATTATAAATTATATTGAAAAGTTATTCAATCTTAACATTAATCATCAACACTGCAAGAATGTTCTTAATAAATTATTTTATAATTAATTTAAGTATTGTTATGCACTTTTATGCATTTAAGACATTCTTATCTTCAATTAAAGAACTTATCAGTTATGCTGTAATCTTAAATGTTATATTGTAATTTAACTTTCTCTATATTAACATTTACTGAAAAACAGTTATCATTAAATTTTTTAATGATGCTGATGAGATTTTTAAGTTAATAATTGTGACTAAAGTAATTTCAAGATATTGATAATGATTTCAGTAATAAATGTAAAAATCTTTTTTATAAAATGTAATGTTTTAAATATTTTATGTTGCACTCTATATGAGGTCAGTGCACAATAAAATGAAGTAATAAATTTAAAATATTTATATAATAAAGTTTAAGCTTAGTGACAGAATTCAATATCATATTAAGATTGTATAAAATATTCTTTTTATTTAAATTCATTTATAATATTGACTAAGTTTATCTTTTATCTTCATTACAGCAGTAAATAATTCTGCTATTTATTTAATTTTATATATATTTTTTTAATTTTTGTCACTGATTCTCTAAATGATTAAAGAGCTTATTATAAATAAATTAATTCTTATAAATTAAGAATTCATTAATACTTTTTAAAGTCTCTATTTATATCTTAAAAGACTTAAGAAGATTAATGATATATTGAATTTGTTTTTATTTAAATAAATTTATTTTAAGAACTTTTCTTTAATTTTAATCTTAAATTCATTTGAACAACTCAGTCTTCATAGTGAAAGTGTAAATCAATATATTATAAAATGAATTTTATTAGATCTTTACATTTTATATTATTTTAATAAATTTATACTTTTACAGCTTCTTGAATTTAGCAAGTTGCTGAGAAGAGATGTTGATGATAATGATCAAAGTGTAAATTTAGAAGTAATAGATTTAAACAATAAAAATGAAAATATAAATATATCAAAACTTATCTTCTTTAAAGTATTTTCAAAAGACACTGTATCTAAACTGATATGATACAGAATTCTTAAATTAAAAATAAAAGTAATGACATCATTTTAAGTACTTATATCTACAATTTTAAGAAGCTTATTCATAGATAGCTATATAATATGTATTATATAATTAACTATACATTCTTCATAATCTTAAACAATGTTGTGTTTCTTTAGAAGCTTGTTTAAGTATTGTTGAAGTGTTTATTTATTTATTTATTCTTCATACATTGCATGCAGCCTATAAGGCTATGGCGATTGAAAACAGAAAATAGCACATAAAACTCTCAACATAAGAAATTCACATGCTGATGTGCTTTTTAATCACTTCTTTGCAGTCAGGCTGTTTCCTTAATTGTTAATTAACTTTTCTTCAACTTTTCTTTCAATTTAGTCAATTTCTTTCTTCATCTTCTCTTCTAATAACCACTTTCTGATTCCTACTCTTGTTTCTTTCAGAAACTGTAAAACAGCTTGAATTTCTTCTTTTAAGATAAAAAGAGTCCTGATTTTTAGTGATAGATCTTTTAGTTTTCTTCTTAAAACTAATTGTTCATTTTTAAAATGATAACAAGTAGTTAAAAGATGTTCTGATGTCTGTCTTTGACAACATGACAGATGACATTTATCAGAATCATAGTCAGATAGTCTATTTAAATAGAATTTAAAATAGCTGTGACCTAGTTTCATTTGAATAAATGTGAAAAACTGAAGTCTGTTGATGTTTTTAAGATTTTTATCCTGATTTCAGTGTGATTCAGCCTTCATTTTGATGTAGATGTGTTCTTTTTTAACTAAATTTCAGTAAGCTTTTC
>JAABUJ010006537.1_pt1 | contig 11221 bp, 13 predicted proteins | sample 5559131 | NCBI WGS metagenome assembly JAABUJ01 (sample SAMN10711875, study PRJNA513366) | rock metagenome | isolation source: Antarctica rocks | place: Antarctica: Victoria Land, Mt New Zealand nord | collected 2016-01-07 | reverse complement strand
CCGATGACCGCCCGACTCGTCCTTGGCATATTGATAGCTGCCCTCCTCCTCATCCAGTGGGACAGCACCACCGGCCGCGACAGCGGACAGGACTCTCACGATGCTGGACAAGGCTCCTATCAGGTCACGCCCGTCCGACCGGATGGTGCGCCCCGGGGGCAGGTACCAGGCCGACGAATCCAGGGCAAGGCACGAAGCCGATCCCACGTCGAGTCAGACCCGGCCCCACCCCCGGGGCACTACCAGTATGAGAATCCCAAGTCAGCGACCTGCGCGGGGGGGTGGGCAGCGAGGCCATGTGCTCGACCAGCGCGGCAGCGTGCCCGGCGACCTCGCGGGCGTCGGCCTCGACCGGTCTGGCGTGGATGGAGACCATGTTCCTGATACGCCCGCGGCCGTGGGAGGACATCTTGCCGCGGGGGCGGCGGATCGGACGCTCACTGCGCAACCGGTGAAACATCCCGGCCTCGAACACCTGTCGTGACGGCATGTACAAGTCGCGGTAGATCCTCTCGTGCGAGACCCGCAACCCGGGCTCGTCAGGGTGCTGCAGGCGCAGCCTGGCCGCGATCTGCTGCGGCGACCAGTCCTCGACCAGCTTCGCCGCCACCCGCTCACGCAATACGGGGTCGGTTGCCAGTTTGCTCGGCTTCGGGCGCAAGGCCCGGTCGTAGGCGGCGGCATCAGCGTCCACAGCCCGGTAGGCGTCGCGGCCGCCGTTGCGGTCGATCTCCCGGGACACCGTCGACGGTCAGCGGCCCAGACGGTCGGCGATCACCCGACCCGACCGACCCGCGGCGATGCCCCGAGAGATCTCCTCACGCTCCCCGGCAGCGAGATGGCCTTCCCGCCGACGCTGGGACAGCGGTCGGATGCCGCCCCTCTGACGCAGGAACCGCTGGATCCGCGGCAAGGACACCCCCAGGGACCGCTCCATCGTCCGGAGCGACTCCCCGCCCCGCCACATCCCCCACAGCTGGTCCTGCTGCTCGACACTGAACCCCACCGGACCCACACCCATCCCAACCTCCACCAGCACATCGTCGTCGACCTGCACTGATGCACTGACCAGTTGAGATCAAGACGGTTTTTGCAATGCGATGAACGTAACCCCATCGTTTTAGCGATTCACATGGACGAAACACGACCCCTCTAGCCTTTGGATACGAACTTGGCTCCACGTAAGGGAGAAGACATGATCTCACCGACCGCGCCGGGTATTCACATAGGTGGTCTCAGCAAACGCTTCACGATAGGACGCTCTGATGTCGTCGCCTTGGATGGCGTCGATATCCACTCGGAGGAGGGCGAGTTCGTCACGCTTCTCGGACCGTCTGGATGCGGCAAGAGCACCGTGTTACGGATTCTGGCTGGACTTGAAACCCAGAGCGAGGGCACCGCCCTCGTTCAAGGCGAAACGCCTGAGGTCATGCGCCAACACCACCATCTCGGTATCGCCTTCCAGGACTCCGCATTGCTCCCCTGGCGCTCCGTGCGTGCAAACATTCGCCTTCCCCTAGAGGTTTCGAAGCGCTCGGCGTCCGACGAGTTCATCCAGGAACTGATCGATCTTGTCGGCCTCACCGGGTTCGAGAACGCGCGACCCGCGCAACTGTCTGGAGGGATGCGCCAACGTGCCGCCATCGCGCGAGCGCTTGTCGTCAAGCCCCGCGTCCTGCTTCTCGACGAGCCATTCGGCGCACTTGACGACATGACGCGTCAGAAACTCAACACCGAGCTGCTCCGGATCTGGACGGAGCGGCCCGCCACCACTCTGATGGTCACTCATGGCATCGCCGAGGCGGTATTCCTCTCCGACACGGTGGTGGTTATGAGCCCGCGACCTGGGCGCGTACAGAAGGTGGTCCCGATTGATCTACCGCGGCCTCGCACACCGGAGATGATGCGCACCAATGAATTCCATGACTACGTCGACCTCCTGTCCTCGGTGCTGTTCGCAGCACATACCGGTGAACACGAATCATTGGCTCCCGCCGGTGGCGGCGATCGGCGATGAAAAATAGCCCGATTCTGGGAGTGCTCGGTTCCACCGTCGTGCTCATCGTCTGGCAGATCGTCGGAATGTCCGGCGTTCTGGGGCCCGGCATAGCCCCTCCCTCCGCGATCATCGCCGGCATAGTCTCCGACGGAATCGCCTTCTACTCAGTACATATCCCGATCACCTTGGCGTCGGCCGCTGCCGGCTACTTCTGGGGCAATCTCGCTGCTGTTGCCTGCGCGGCGCTGGTGACGATGGTTCCGGCGCTCGAAAAGTTGCTACTGCAGGTGGGCATCGCATCCGCGTGTATACCTCTGATCGCGATCGCACCGATCCTCGCAGCGTGCTTCGCTGGCGCCGTCACATCAGCGATTATGGCGGCGGTATCGGTCTTTTTCATCACTCTCGTCGGCACCATAAACGGACTTGCACATGCCCATTCGTCCAGTGAGGATCTTGTGCGGGCATACGGTGGTGGCAAATACCTAGTCTTACGCAAAGTGCAGCTTTTATCCGCATTGCCCAGCATATTGACTGCGCTGAAAGTCGCAGTACCTGCGGCAATTCTAGGAGCAATCATCGGCGAGTTCATGGGTCAGGAAAAGGGATTGGGGGCAGCTCTCGTTGTCGCCCAATCCTCGAGCGACGTGGTGCGCACGTGGGGCATCGCGCTGGTATCAAGTGCCATTGCCGCATTTGGCTTCTTACTGGTCGGGATTGTCGAGAGAGTCGCCACCCCATGGGCTGCAAGCACGACGGGAGTCACTGCATGACCACAACTCAGAGGGCCCCCACACGTGTTATCTCGTTCCCTTCCCCCAGTCGCTATGCAGTGCCAGCATTGTCTCGCACTCTCGTGCGCACTCTGGCAACTTTGACCGGGGCGGTCGTGGCGATAGTTGCTGTCTGGACACTCTTCATCCGACTAGTCGATGTGAGCTCTTTCGTCGCGAAATCACCGCTAGATGTATGGAATTACTTGTTCACCGATGCTGGAGCAAGTACCCATCGGGCTGAGATCGCATCGCGTCTGGTTCGCACCCTCACCGACGCGTCATATGGATTCGTCCTGGGACTCGCTCTTGCCGCCAGCGTTTCGCTGCTCTTCTACTTCTCGCGCATTGCGGAGTCAATGTTCATTCCATCTGTAACCGTACTACATGCCATCCCGATGGTCACCATCGCACCGATTCTCGTGTTGATCTTCGGCCGTGGCGCGGCAGGCACAGCAGTGATCGGAGCGGCGATCGTCTTCGTACCCGCATTGCTCACGATGCTCCAGGGCATTAGGAGCACCCCTCGAGCCGACATCGACATGGTCACCGCCTACGGCGGATCCACCCTGTCCAAGTTCTGGAAGGCTGCTCTGCCCCATGCCATTCCCACCTGGTTTACCGCTGCCCGCATAGCGGTAACCACATCGGTGGTCGGTGCGCTGCTCGCCGAATGGTTGGCGACAGGACTGGGGTTAGGTGGACAGATGCTGAAAGACGCTAACGAATTCGAATTCGCACGACTCTGGTCGTCAGTTGTCATTCTCACCATCACGACCATCGTTAGTTACCACATTGTCAGCGTTATCGAATCCGCTGTCACAGCGCACATGACCGCCGCTCGCTGACGACCCAACGCACCCACCTTTACCGAAAGGGACATCCGATGAGCTCGCAGATCGAACGTAGAAAATTTCTCACCCGGGGACTCGCCCTCGTCGGCCTAGCCGTGGCCGGACCCGCCGTTCTCTCAGGCTGCGTTTCCAGCGGCTCCGACGGCGGCAATACTCAGGGGTTTGGAACCGCGTCGCTGCGGCTGGCGTGGATCAAAAACACCCAATTTGCTGGCAGCTACTTCGCCGACAAAAACGGCTACTTCACCGAAGGAGGATTCAGCGGATCTAATCTCGTCTCCGGAGGCCCGACTGCACCACCTATCGAATCCGACGTCCTGGCGAACACATTCGCCGGGGTCTCTCAGGTTCCCATCGTCGGATCTGCGGTAGCCAAAGGCGCACCTTTGAAGATTGTCGGTGCAGTCTACAGTCGCTATCCCGGTTGCGTGATGACCATGAGTAACAATCCAGTCAAAACGCCGGAAGATCTGTACGGAAAAACCATCGGGTGCGCGTCGTCAAGCCAGCCGGTGTGGCGCAACTTCATCGCAACACTGGGTCTCGACGAGTCGCGGATTACCACGGTGCCCGTGCAGGGTGATCCGATAGGTATGACGGCGGGCCAGTTCGACGGCTACGTCGGGTTCATAAATAACCAGGTTGTCGACTTGCGCCATAAAGGGTTCGACATCACCACGATGCTCTTGTCCGATGTCGGATTCCCCCTGGTCGGACAGACCTACATCACCACTCAGGACAACATCGACAAGAACCGTACGAAGCTGAAAGCTTTCCTTAAGGCGGAGATCCGCGGGTGGAGAGATGTGCTCGCAAATCCACAGCTCGCGACCGATCTGACCGTCAACGAGTACGGCAAGACCCTCAACTTGGATCCGCAGTCGACCTACGATTCCTGCCTCGCCGGAAACAAACTCATCCTCAACGGCCAACCCAGACAGCAACTGTTGGCGATCTCCGACGCCACTGCCGCCACGAACATCCAATCCATCGCAGCAGGTGGAATCAAGCTCTCCGCCAATCAGCTCTTCGAGCTCGGTCCCATTCGCGAAGTGTACGAAGAGAACCCTGATCTCACCCTGGCGTAGCCGAACAATGTGGTCGAGCACCGGTCAGACACAGCAAGCTTTTCAGTCACGTAGTCGCGCTACAACCGAAAGGTCCTGAGATGCCCCCTCCCATTACGCCTGATCTCCTCATCACCGGTGGAACCGTGGTCTCGCACGACGGCAGACGCCTCCAGGACGTCGCTGTCGTCGATGGTCGTGTCCTGGCAGTCGGCGATAGCCTTGCAATCGAGGGCGTGCCAATCATCGATGCAACGGGTTTGCTCGTCCTGCCAGGGCTGATCGACATGCACGTCCATCTGCGTGAACCCGGGATGACAGAGAAGGAAGACTTCGCCAGCGGCACATCGGCAGCGGCTGCGGGCGGAGTCACCACAGTTGTCGACATGCCCAACACCCAACCTCCGGTTGCGACAGCTGAGGGCTTCCGCCAGAAGCTCAACCTGGTGGAGGACAAGGCATACGTCGACTTTGGGCTCTACGGAATGCTCGATCACGACAACTCCGACGAGATCGCCGGCATGGCGGAACTCGGCGCTATGGGATTCAAACTGTTCATGGGTCAAACGACAGGGGATAACCGATGTCCCAACGACGCAGCGATATTCCGCGGGTTAGAAGCGGCCGCAGCCGCTGATCTCGTCGTTGGCGTCCATGCCGAGAACGACCATCTGCTCAGGATGTTCGGTGACCGCCTGCAGGCCTCGGGTCGTAAAGACCCGCGAGCCCACCTGGAAGGCCGCCCAGCCTTCGTCGAGGTAGAGGCCGTTACCCGGATCATCACCATGGCAACCGAAGCAAAAACCAAGCTGCACATCCATCACCTGTCCACGGCGGTCGGATTGCAGCGCGTCATGGATCTGCGCGCCGACGGGCACCAGGTCAGCATTGAAGCATTGATCTCACACCTGCTCCTCGACGAGGAGACTTACGACACGTATGGAAACTTGATCAAACTCAACCCCCCTATCCGTCCAGCAAGCGACGTGGCTGCTCTGTGGGAGGGCATCAGCCGCGGAGATGTCGACATCATCGCGACCGACCACGCTCCGCACACTGCCGTGGAACAGGCCGAGACGGATGTTTGGAAGGCATACGGCGGGTTCATCGGTGTAGAGACGATGCTTCCGCTCATGCTGACTGCTGCCTCTCAGGGCAGGCTGACGGTCGAAGACATCGTGCGACTGTGTTCCTACACCCCGGCGCATCGGTGGTCAATCGCGAACAAGGGTCAACTCACGCCCGGATTCGATGCCGATTTCGTCCTCGTCGACGCAGACACCAAGAGAGTTCTCGATCAGACTCAACTGCACTCCAAACACAAAGTCACCCCGTACAACGGCTGGGAATTCACCGGCAGTGTGGTCGCAACCTACGTCCGCGGCAGACTTGTCTACGAGAAGGGCGAGGTCATCGGCGAACCCACCGGCCGTCAGGTCCAACCGACCCGGTAACCGGCCGAATCCGCGTACTGATCGAATCATCGGCGAACAATGGCCATGACGACAACACAGGAGAACAACACGTGAGCGAGATGCGGGGAACACTGGTCGGCGACAGCGGTTCGAACACCATTCGCAACGCAGTGCAGCGATGCCTAGATGAGGTGCACCACGGATCTGCCGGAACCGCGTCGACAGGCCCCGCGGTGATCGCCGGTATCGGCACGACAGCTCCGCACGCCTTAAAAGGTCGACTGCTCCGGGACGCATTGGCCCACGAAGGAGTCGAACTGGCAGAAACGGTCCCACTCGGCACCCCTGAGGCGCTCCTTACGAATCCCGCATGGACACTCGCCCTCGTACTAAGCCCGTGGAAGCAGGCCGTCGCTCAATGCCTGGACTTGTGCACACCGTCCGCAGAGCAGACAGGTGTAGTCGACACCATCGTGCGTGAAGCTCGAGGCACCATCGGAGTGAATACCAACTGTTGGGCTTCACAAGCGGCGATGGAAACACTGATGGGCGGAACGTTTCCGTCGTCGGTGCTGGTCCTCGGATCCGGCGGCTCATCGAACTCAGTGGCGATGGCGTGCCGTCGCGCATGGCCCGATGTGCGGTTGATAGGTAGCGCTCGGAAAGTCGACGCGGCAGCCGCCTGGGCTCGCCGGTTCGACGCCGAAGTCGTTGCGCCGAGCGACATCAACGCGGTACTAGGTTCACAGTCCCTGTCGTTGCTCATCAATACCACAACCTGGGGCGAGACGGATGCCTCCGAGGAGGCGCCGTTCGTCTTCGACTTCGGGTCTCTCGCCTCCCCGGGTAATCGATTCTTCGATCTGAACAATAGGGTGAGTGCTCTGCAAACTAGCGCGCTGCAAGCGGGCATGACCGTGATGTCAGGAACATTCATGCAACGCGCCACGAACGCGTGCCGAGCGGCGCTATCGAGAAGGAGAACGCTATGAGCCCGTTGGACACTATGACCACAAGCCGCAGCAGTGAACCAATCAGCGCTCGCGAACGTGTGTATCTGTATCTCCGACAACAGATCACCACCGGCGAGTACGGCGGCGGAATCCGCCTGACCGAAGAGCACATAGCTGACGAACTAGGGGTCAGCCGAACTCCCATTCGAGAAGCCTTGCAGCGGTTGGCAAGTGAGGGACTTGTTGAGCGCATTCGGCGTGGTCAGCTGATTGTCGTGGACGTCGATCCGCAAGCGCGGGCCGAGTTGCACGCACTGCGAGTGGCCTTCGATCAGGTCGCCGCCAAGCTCATCACTGCAAAAGCTCATAGCGTCGATTGGGATCGTTTATACACGATGCTGACTCCCCTCAGCGCCGCACTGACCAACCACGGGATGGGAAGTCCTCTGTACTCCATCGCGCATCTCGACTTCCACATGGCGATCAACCGCGTTGCATTTTGCCCCATCACCTCGTCCTTCTTGGAACGGCAGGCGTTTCTCTACCCCACCGACGACTACGTCCAGCAATCAGGACACGAACCAATTTCCCAGCACCGGACCCTGGTCGACGACCTCGCCAGTGGCGACCTCGACCGCGCCACCAATGCCGTTCGCATCCATGCGCTGCGAGGACACGGCAACACCACACTCGACTGACCCGCAAACAAGCAGGAGACTTCCAATGTCACCCAATACTGTCCTCATGTTCGTCAACGGCCAAGCCATGACCGGCGGTTCACTCAACGACGTGTTATCATCGGCCCGATTCGTCGGCCCGGTGAGGACCGCACCGCGTTACCACTTTCTTTCCTTCGATGATGTGTTTCCAGGACTTGCTCAGATAGCTGAGGGGGGCAGGTCAGTGCCCGGCGAGATATACGAGGTGTCCTACACCGAGCTTCGCGAGAAGCTGCTGCCTCGCGAGCCTGCCGAGCTTGAGCTGTCGGTGATCGAACTCGAAGACGGCCGCGGCGCACTGAGCATGGTGTGCCGAACGCTTCCGAGTGGCGACGATTCGACCCGCGAAATCACTGCTCCTGGCGGCTGGCGCGAGCACCTCGCCTCCGCCGCGACAACCTGATGGAAATTCTTCACGCCGGAATCGATCCGGGCACCGCCGACCACTACCTCTGGTGCACACCCGACACCGTCAGTTGGGGCCTGCTCCCCACCTCGACCACGTCACCAGCTCTCACCGTCGACAGCGGCACGACCATCACCTTCGACACCGTTTCGCAAGAAGGGTTGATGGAGGACCAGGGCCGTGACCCGGTCGCCTACTTCGGGCTCCATGGTGTCCACCGCTCGCACGTGTTAGCCGATGCTGCCGAACTGGCGTCGTCAGTACTCCGCAAACCCGTCCCACCGAAAGGGCCGCACGTAGTCCTTGGCCCCGTGCACATCCGCGGTGCCGAACCCGGCGACTGGCTGCGCGTGGACTTCCTCCAAATGGCACCGCGAGTTCCCTACGGCGTGATCTCCAGCAGACACCATCGAGGCGCATTGCCGCATACCCTGCCCTGCGACCGCGACGGAAACATCGCGGCTGTGTTCAGCAAATTCTGTTCACTCGACGAGACAGCGAATCACGCACGGTTCGAATTCGACGGCGGCGCAGCCACAATCAAGCTGCAACCCTTCGTAGGATTGTGCGGTGTGACGCCCGCAGGCACCGAACCACTGTGCACCATTGCACCAGGTCCGTTCGGTGGCAATATGGACGTTCGCGAGATAATCGTCGGAACCTCTCTGTTCCTGCCGGTGCAGGTGGGTGGTGCAGGCTTCTACCTCGGCGACCCGCATTTCGCGCAAGGCAACGGTGAAATCGCGCTGACCGCACTCGAGGGATCCCTTCGTGTGACTGCGCGTCTGAGCGTCGTCGAGGCTCTTCCTTCGCCCCGCGCACCAATGCCCTTCGTCGACACTGACGACCACTGGATCGTTATGGGGATGAACGAGAGCCTCGACGAAGCAATGCGCCAATGCGCTGAACTTTCGGTCGACTTCCTTTCCTCTCATACCGGCATGACTCCCAGCGAGGCCTACCTCTATCTCAGTGCAGCCGCCGACTTTTCGATCACCCAAGTGGTGGACATAGTCAAGGGCGTCCACTGCTCGATCCGTAAAAACGACTTCGGGCAGCTTCACCGACCGAATGAGTATCGTGACTGACGAATCGTCTTCTGGTCTCGCGGTGGACGGCCGCATGCCGCCCACCCTGCACAATGCAACTCTCACCGACGGCCGCATTGTCGATGTACACCTGGCGAGCGGACGGGTGCACAGTGCCGAGCCTGCGAACGGACACCCGAGCAAACATGGCGATATCGATCTCACCGGGTACCTGTTGCTGCCAGCACCGGCAGAGCCACACGCTCACCTGGACAAGGCACTCTCGTTCGACGAGATCCGGCCTCCCCCAGGTGATCTCAGCTCCGCCATCGCGGCCTGGGAGGGATACACTCCCACCTTGACTGTCGAGGGCATCGCCGAGCGTGCCCGTCGCGCGGCCCTCTCACTTCTGAGCAACGGGACGACCGCCGTGCGCTCGCACGTAAATCTCCTGCGCGGCGATACCCCGCTGCGCGGGGTCCAGGCTCTCGTTCAAGTCCGTGACGAACTGTCGAGCGTGATGGATATTCAACTCGTAGTAATGGCGCCACACGGTTCAAGCGATAAGGCAGTGCACGCGGCTCTCGACCTCGGCGTCGACTTCGTCGGAGGCCATCCGCATCAAACGCCCGACCCCAGCGCAAACCTTCAGAAATTACTGGCGATAGCGAAAGCGCGCAGTGTCGGCGTCGACATGCACACCGACGAGCAACTCAACCCGATGATGCTCACACTCGAGGAACTCGCTCACTCGGTACAGGGCTGGCCGGCATCCATGCCCGTGACAGCGGGACATTGTGTAAGCCTCGGCATGGTCACCCCCGATGTGCAGGAGCGAGTCATCGAAGCGATCATGGCAAGCAACATCGGGATCGTCAGCCTCCCGATCACCAACCTTTACCTGCAGGGACGGGAGAGTCGCGCAGCAACCCCTCGAGGTCTCACCCCAGCACGGGCGCTGATAGATGCCGGTGCACGATTTTCAGCGGGCGCCGACAACGTGCGTGACCCGTTCAATCCACTCGGGCGCAGCGATGCACTCGAGACTGCGATGTTGCTCGTCACAGCCGGACACTTGACGGTCGATGAGGCGTACCGCGCAGTCAGCGTTGGCGCACGCGACGTCATGTCGATGCCCACCGCCGGGGTCGAGAAGGGTATGCGCGCCGACCTCTTGGCAATTCGTGCACACACTCTCGGGGACGCGGTGGCTACAGCACCCATGGACCGCATAGTCCTGCATCAAGGACGATTGATCTCGAAAAGTCGAACCGAACAAGCGTTCTGCAGCTTCTAAATTGATCAGGCGGGCCTGATCATACTTGGTAGCCTTCCCTCGAGAAAAGAAGTGATTCCAAACCTATTCGAGTCCGCCAAAAATCGATGCACTTACGGCTCACCTACCTGACGACCCCCCCACCCAGCCGGACAGCGGGGACGTCGCCTGCCACACCGCCAAACCGGCTCTTCGATCTTGACCGGGCAATCGTGGCGGGACTATAAACTGAACGGTGTAAGTCCTGAGACGCGAAGAGCCGACACTTGTGACTGATGTGACGATGGACGCGGCGGCTGTTGAGCCGGTGGCTGAGGACGCTGTGGACGAGCAGCTGGTCCGGCAGTTGGGCCAGCGGGCCCGCGCTGAGGGGCTGTAGCTGACCGGTGAGGGCGGGTTGCTGCAGCGGCTGACGAAGATGGTCGTGGAGTCGGCGTTGGACGGGGAGATGGAGGATCATCTCGGCTACGCCAAGCACGAGCTGGCCGGTCGGGATGGCGGGAATTCCCGCAACGGGACGCGGGCCAAGGAAGTGTTGACCGAGGCCGGGCCGGTGCAGATCGCGGTGCCCCGGGATCGGGACGGTTCGTTTACCCCTCAGTTTGTCAAGAAGCGCCAGCGCCGTCTGTCGGGACTGGATGATCTGGTGATCTCGTTGTCGGCCAAGGGGTTGACGCACGGGGAGATCTGCGCGCACCTGGGTGAGACCTACGGGGCGCAGGTGTCCAAGC
>JAABUJ010006536.1_pt1 | contig 11222 bp, 8 predicted proteins | sample 5559131 | NCBI WGS metagenome assembly JAABUJ01 (sample SAMN10711875, study PRJNA513366) | rock metagenome | isolation source: Antarctica rocks | place: Antarctica: Victoria Land, Mt New Zealand nord | collected 2016-01-07 | reverse complement strand
TTCGAAAAGGGGCTGGACCCGCGGCGGTTCAGCCTGCTGTCGTTCGGCGGCGCCGGCGGGCTGCATGCGATCCCCGTGGCGGAGGAACTCGGCATCGAACAGGTGGTGTTCCCCGCCGAGGCCAGCACCTTCTCCGCCAGCGGCATCCTGCATTCCGACATCGTGCACGACCTGGCGAGCAGCCGGGTCTTGCGCGCCATGCCTGAGAGCCTGCCAGAGATTCGCCAAGCCTGCCTGGCGTTGCGGCAGCAAGGCGAAAGCCTGCTTGAACAGGACGGGCTGCCGCCAGAGCGTCGTGAGCTCAGCCTGTCGGTCGACATGCGCTACCATGGCCAGGCGTTCGAGCTGGTCGTGCCGTGGGGCGACGTGGAACCGGCAGCGCCCACGCTGGACCGCCTGATCGCCGACTTCCACGCGCTGCACAAGCAGCGGTTCTCCTATGCTAACCCCGGCGATCCCGTCGAGATCGTGACGATCCGCATGACAGCGACGGGGCGCCTGCCAGAGACGCATGCAATACGGGCCGCGCCGGCGATTGAGGAAGCGGCGCAACGGCGGCGGCGGGTGTTCATGGGCGGTGCCTGGCATGACGTCGCGGTCCACCGGCGCGAGGACGTGCGCCATCCGGTCTCTGGCCCGGCGGTGATCGAGGAGGCCTATACTACTGTGTTCGTGGCCTCCGGCTGGACCTGCGGGCCCGGCCAGGGCGGTGACCTCCTGGCGCAACGCTTGCACGTTCAACCAGAACTGAAGGGCACTGGCTTGCTGGGACCGATCGAGCTTGAGATCATGCGCAACGCCCTGACCGCCGCAGCCGCCGAGATGGATGTGACGATCTGGCGCACCAGCCGGTCGACTATCGTCCGCGAGCTGCTGGACTACTCCACGGCGGTGTTCGACCGCGACGGCTACAACGTGGCGCAGTCCGCGCGCATCCCGCAGCACCTGAACTCGATGGGCGCTGGGCTGCTGACGATCGTGCGCGATTTCCTGCCGCTGGAGGGCTGGGAGGACGGCGACGTCGTTATCACCAACGACCCCTACTGTGGCGGCCAGCACATCCCCGATATCCTGGCGTTCCGCCCGGTGTTCGTCGACGGCGTGCGGATCGCCATCGTCGGCACGCTGTGCCACCACCTCGACATGGGCGGCATCTCCGCTGGTTCGTACGGTGCGACAGCGACCGAGGTGTTCCAGGAAGGGCTGCGTATCCCGCCATTGAAGCTGTTCCGGCGTGGGGCGCTGAACGCCGAGGTGCTGGCGATGATGCGGCAGAACGTGCGCCGCCCGGACATGCTGTGGGGCGACCTGCAGGCGCAGCTTGCCTCGCTCGCGGTCGGCGTCGGCAACATGACGAAGCTCGCGGCCCGCTTCGGCGCCGGGGCGATCGTGGCCGCCTGCGCCCGCATCCTCGACAGCTCCGAGGCGGCGATGCGGGCGATGATCGGCCGCATGCCGGACGGGCGCTACGAATTCGAGGACTGGATCGACGACGACGGCCTGACTGATGCGCCGATCCGCATCCATGCCGCTATCGACATCAAGGGTGACGAGATGGTGGTCGACCTTTCCGGCTCCGGCCCGCAGGCGCTCGGGCCGATCAATGCGACCCTCGCGTCGTCGGGTTCGGCCGTTTCCTATGCCGTCATGGCCTGCGCCGACCAGCCGATCCCGGCCAACGCCGGGTGCTACCGCCCGATTACGGTGGTGGCGCGCGAGGGTTCGATCGTGCACGCCCAGGCGCCGGCGCCGGTCGCTAACCGGGTCGCGGTCACGCACCGGCTGGCCACCACGCTGCTGGGCGCCCTGCACCAGGCGGTGCCGGAGCGCATCCCCGCCGCCTATTACGGCGTCAGCTACGTCTGCACGTTCCAGACCATCGGCGAGGCTGGGGACCGCCATGTGCTGGTCGAGATCGAGGTTGGCGGCGGCGGCGGGCATCCCGCGCAGGACGGCCTCAACGGCTATTCTAGCGGCATGCACAACAACGCCAATATTCCCATCGAGATGATCGAGAGCGAGCTGCCGCTGACGATCACCGCTTATGGCATCCTGCCCGGCAGCGCCGGCGCCGGGCGGCACCGCGGCGGCATGGGCCTGGTGCGCGAATGGCGGGTGGACTGTCCGGAGGCGGTGTTCACCGCCAACCTCGAACGCTTCAAGTTCCGCCCCTATGGACTGGCGGGCGGGATGCCGGGGGCACCGGGTAAGCTGTGGCTGCTGCGTGACGGTGAGCGCCGGGCGCTGCCGTCCAAGATCGGCAACTTCCGCCTGCGCCGCGGCGACGTCGTGCGGCTGGAGACCTCCGGCGGGGGCGGCTTCGGCGACCCGGCCCAGCGCCCGGCCGCCGAGGTCTCCACCGATGTTCGATGCGGCTACGTCGATGCACATTAACATCAGGGGGCCTGCCATGCGGTTCATCGCCTTGTCGTTTGCCGCCCTCCTCGCCTTCGCCGCCCCGGCCCAGGCGCAGGACGTCGTGAAGCTGGGCGCTTTCGTTACGCTGTCCGGCATCAGCGCCGATGTGGGCGGGCAGATGAAGGCCGGCATCGAGGTCGCGGTGGACCGCATCGCCCAGGGCTACAGCGTCGGCGGCAAGCCGATGAAGATCCAGGTGATCTGGTATGACGATGAGGGCAAGGCCGACACCGGCCTCAACGCCGTGACCCGGGCGCTGACGGTCGACAAGGTCAACGTTGCCGTCGGCTTCCTCAGCAGCGACGTCTATATACGGGTGATCGACGAGTTCCAGAAGGCGTCGACGCCAGTCATCGCCTGCTGCTCCGCCTCGCTCGCGATCGGCGACAAGATCGCCCGGCAGAACATGCTGTATGCGTTCCAGCTCAGCCCGACCGCGCGCGACATCGCCACCGCGACGATCGGCGCCGTCGCGACGCTGGTGAAGCCGGCTAAGGTGGCGATGCTGAACGAGAACACCGACTCCGGCCGTGACTTCTCCCGCATCTCGCGCGAGTGGCTTGCGGCCCATGCGCCGGGCACTGAGGTTGTGGCAGACGAGTTCGTGCCGCGGGGCGTCACCGACCTCACGCCACAGTTCGCCAAATTCAAGCGGCTGGGCGTCGGCGCCATCGTTGGCGAGGTCTATGGGTCGAGCGCGCCGATCGAATACCAGCAGTTCAACGAGCTGCGGGTGCCGGCGGTGATCGCGCACATGGGCACGAGCGCCTCGGCCGACAGCTTCGTCGCCGAGCATGGCAAGGACATGGAGGGGTCACTGGTCAACGTGCGCTGGATCCCAGGGGACTATACGCCGGTAAGCAAGCCGATGGTGGAGGCGTACAAGGCCAAGACCGGCTTCTCGCCGTCGACCTTCGCGGTGCAGGCGCATGATTCCGCGCTGGTGGCGTTGGAGGCGGTGCGCGCCGGCGGCAGCCTCGATCCCGCCGCGATCGCGAAGGCGCTGGAGGACACGACCTTCGTCGCGGCCTGGGGATCGCGGCACTTTACACCGCTCGCGGAGGGGCACCGGATGCCGGTGGACACGATCGTTACTCAAGTGCAAGACGGCAAGAAAGTGGTGGTGTATCCGGTGGACATTGCCGCCAAGCAGGGCGGCGCCTACCGCGCAGTCCCGCCCTACTCCTGGCAGAAGTGATGCGGTGAAAGGCCAGCTTATTGTCCGTGGCCTCGGCAAGCGGTTCGGCGGGCTCGCAGCCGTGGACGATTGCTCGTTCGAGGTCGTGCCGGGCCAGGTCGTGGGGCTGATCGGGCCGAACGGCTCGGGCAAGAGCACGGTGTTCAACCTGATTACCGGCGCGATCCGCCCCGATCGCGGGCAGGTCGACTACGGCGGTCAATCGCTGCTCGGCCTGCCCTTGCACCGCATCGCCCGGCGCGGCGTCGGGCGCACGTTCCAGGACGTCAAGATTTTCCGCGAATTATCGGTCTGGCGGAACCTTGCCATCGCTGCGCTTGGACGCGGTATCACCGGCTGGCACGGGCGGGGCGAGACGCTGCTGGCCGACATGAGCCTGGGCCACCTGCGCGGCGAACTGGGCGAGAACCTGTCGATCGGGCAGCAGCGGCTGCTCGAACTGACGATGCAGCTGCTCGCGGCGCCGGACCTGCTGCTGCTGGACGAGCCGTTGGCGGGGGTGCATCCGGTGGTCCGCAACCGGATCGCCAGCATCGTTCGGACACAGCGCGCGGCGGGGCAGGCGATATTGCTGATCGAGCACGACATGCGCTTCGTCATGGAGCTGTGCGACCGCATCGTCGTGTTGGACCACGGGGAGACCATCGCCGATGGTCCGCCGGACCAGGTTCGGGCCGATCCGCTGGTGATCGCGGCCCTGCTCGGCTCGCGCCCGGCGGGTGATGCATGAACATCCTCGACGTGGACGCCGTGCGTGCCGGATACGGCCGGCTCGAAATCCTCCAGGGCGTCTCCTTATCCATCGCGCCCGGCGAGATCGTCGGCATCATCGGGCCAAACGGCGCCGGCAAGTCCACGTTGTTAAAAACCATCTTCGGCTATCTGCGTCCGTTCGAGGGCGCCATAGTGTTCGACGGCGCTTCGATCCTCGGGCTGACGCCGGACCGGGTGATGCGGTGCGGCCTTGGCTATGTGGCGCAGGCTGGCGGCGTCTTCGCCGACATGAGCGTGCACGAGAACCTGGCGCTCGGCGGCTACACCTTGGCGTCCCGCAGGGCGGTGAACGACGCGCTCGACCGGGTCTATGCCCGCTTCCCGCTGTTCCGCGCGCGGGCCCGGCAGCGTGCCGGCAGCCTGAGCGGCGGCGAGCAGCGGAGCTTGTCAGTGGCGCGCACGCTGATGGTCGGGCCGCGGCTGCTGGTGCTGGACGAGCCCTCGGCGGCGCTATCGCCCATCGCAATCGACGCGATCTATGACCTGTTGGCCGGGCTGCACGCCGAGGGCATCGCGATGCTCATCGTTGAGCAGAACGTCGACAAGATCATGGCCGTCGCGCACCGGGTCGTGGTGCTCGACATGGGCCGCAACGCGTTCGGCGGCACGACGGCGGAGCTGCGCGCGTCGGACCGCATCAGGCAGCTCTATATGGGCGAGGCGCATTGATCGCCGAGATCCTGGAGTTCGTCGTCGTCGGCGTCGTGCTGGGCGGCATCTACGCGCTGTTCTCGGTCGGGCTGACGCTCATCTTCGGCGTGCTCGACGTCATCAACGTGGCGCATGGCGAGTTCTTCACCCTGGGCGGCTACGCGGCCTTCATGGCGGTCGTGCTGCTGCATCTGCCGCCGGTGCTCGGCCTGCCGCTGGCCGTCATGGTGGCTGGGGCGGTGGGGTTTCTGGTCTATCCGGTGCTGATCGGCCCGCTGCAGCGCCGGCTCGGCAAGCGGCCGGCCGGGCCGCTGTTCCTGGTGCTGACGCTCGGGCTATCCGCGGTCATGCAGAACTCGATGCTGGCGGTGGCCGGCGGGGAATACCTGCGCGTGCCGCCATTGATGCGTGGCGGCGTTGACCTCGGGTTCACCTATGTCAGCAACCAGCGCGTGATCATCCTCGCCGTCGCCTGCGCAGCGCTGGCAGCGCTGTTCCTGTTCCTGCGCTACCACCGGCAGGGTGCTGCGATCCGGGCCGTGGCGCAGAACCCGGTGTCCGCCCAGGCCGTCGGCATTCCGCTCACGCGCATCTTCACCCTCACGCTCGGGCTCGGCTGCGGCCTGGCCGGGCTCGGCGGGGCGCTGATCGCGCCGCTGTTCAACATCTATCCCTCGGTCGGCTTCTCGCTCACGCTCAAGGCCTTCGCCATCACGATCCTGGGCGGCATGGGCAACGTGCTGGGCGCGCTGATCGCGAGCTTCATCGTCAGCCTGACCGAAGCGCTTTCGGTCCTGGTAATCCCGTCGGAGTGGTCCAACGCCATCGCCTTCGGCCTCATGATCGCCGTGCTGCTGGTGCGGCCCGACGGCATACTCGGGCGCCGGCGGCGATGACCCGGCGCGTCCTGCTAGCCCTAGCCTGCGTCCTCGCCGCCGCCGTGCCATTGCTTTGGTCGCACCCTTTCGTGCTGCATATCGCCACCCAGGCGCTGATCTGGGCGCTGCTGGCCGCAAGCTGGGACTTGCTGGGCGGCTACGCCGGGCAAATCTCGTTCGGCCATGCCGGGTTCTTTTCGATTGGCGCCTATGCGGCTGCGATCGCGACCCAGCGATTCGGCGTGCCGTCCTATGCGGCGATGGGCTTGGCGTCCGTGATTTCTGCCGCCGTGGGCCTGGCCGTTGGCTTCCCGGCGCTGCGGCTGCGCGGCCACTATCTCGCGCTGGTGACGCTCGGCTTCGGCGAGATCATCGCGCTCGTGGCGCAGAACTGGGAGGCGCTGACCGGCGGACCCTTTGGCATGCATGATTTCGGCAGCTTCGGCGGGCTGCCGGCCGATCCTCTGGGCCAGCGGCAGGCGGCCTACGCCATCGTCCTGTCCGTCTCCGCCGGGACGATGCTGGCGCTGCTGTGGCTGTGCAACCGCACCGAGCTCGGCCCGGCGCTTCAGGCGATTCGCGAGGACCAGGTGCTCGCGGCCAGCCTCGGCATCGACACCACGCGCTATAAGCTGCTGGCGTTCACCATCGCTGCCGCGGTCGCCGGCCTCGCGGGTTCGCTCTATGCCTACTACCTCCAGCTCGTCAGCCCGTCGGTCGGGTCGGCGGGCAACAGCGCCATTGTCATCGCGATGGCGGTGTTCGGCGGCGTCGGCACGATATGGGGGCCGTTCCTCGGCGGCATCCTGTTATATGCAATGACGGAAATGCTGCGGTTCGTCGGGGTGGTCTATAACCTGATCGCCGTCGGCGGCATCATGATCGTGTTCGTTATTTTTGCGCCCAAGGGGCTGGCCGGGCTGCGGCTGCCGTCCCGCAAACGGGAACTGCGGGCCGATGTGCAGGATGCGGCGCAACGATAGCCCGCAGCCCATACTCATCGGGGTGGAAGGCCCACGCCTGCGAAAACGGGCGTGGTTCGGAGCCTGTTGCACAATCGCCTTCGGGAACGTCGGGATGACGTGTTTTGGTGCGCTTCGGTGTTGACGGGCCTGGCGAAGCACGATTCGATCGCTGCTCTTCCACGACACGGGTCGAGCGATGGCGCATCATTTTCGCGAACCGGAACGACGTCAGGCCTTCCTACTCCCGGCTGACATGATGGACTGGCTGCCTGAAGGCGACATCGTCCACCTGATCGTCGACGCGGTGGCGATGATGGACCTGGGCGAGTTCGAGGCCGACTACAAACTGGGCCGTGCGGGGCAGGCACCGTTCGCGCCGCAGGTGCTGCTGGCTTTGCTGATCTACGCCTACTCGCACGGCGTGCGCTCGAGCCGGGTGATTGAGCGGCTGTGCGGCCGCGATGCCGGCTACCGCTTCATTGTCGGCGGCGCCATCCCTGATCACACGGTGATCGCGCGGTTCCGCCAGCGTCATGTCGCGCGCATGCGGGAGGTGTTCCTCGCCGTGCTGCGGCTGTGCCATGAAGCGGGCCTGGTGCGGCTTGGGCTGGTGGCGCTGGACGGCACCAAGGTGGGTGCGAGCGCGGCACTGGATGCTAACCGCACAGCGAGCCGCATCGACGAGCAGGTGACCAAGATGCTGGCCGAGGCCGAGGCGACGGATGCGCAGGAGGACGGCCAGTTCGGTGCGCAGCGTGGCGGGGAACTGCCCGCGGCTCTGGCGCGGCGCGGCGATCGCCTGGCGCGGCTGCAGCAGTGCCAGGACAAGCTGCAGCGCCAGGCGGCCGAGGCGGCGTCGCGTCAGCAGGAGAAGATCGACGCGCGCGCTGCAGCGGAGCAGGCCAGCGGCAAGCGCAAGCTCGGCCGCAAGCCCAAGCCGGCTGATGCCACGGTCGATCCCGGCACGGTGGCCAACGCGTCCGACCCCGAGAGCGGCATCATGAAAACGCGGCACGGCTGGCTGCAGGGCGACAACGCCCAGATCGTCGTCACCACGGGGCAGATCATCCTCGCCGCCGACGTGACCACCGCTGCCAATGACGTGCGTCAGCTGACGCCCATGCTCGACTAGGCACAGGCCAATGTCGCTTCGGTGGTGGGCCAAGATGCCGAGCTTGGCGCGGCGGTGGCCGACGCGGGCGACTGGTCATACGCCAATGCGGCGACCGAGACGGACAGGTGCGAGCTGTTCATCGCGACCCAGAAGGACCATGCACAGCGCGCCGCTCTGCGCGATGCGCCGCCGCCGCGTGGACGCAAACCCAAGACCATGACGGCGCGCGAGCGCATGCAGCGAAAGCTGCGCACCAAGCGCGGGCGCACCCGCTATCGCCAGCGCGGCGCCTCGGTCGAGCCGGTATTCGGCCAGATAAAGGACCGCCAGGGTGCTCGCCGGTTCAGTATGCGCGGGCTCGCACGCTGCCGCGGAGAGTGGCTGCTCGATGCCGCCGTGCACAACCTGCGCAAGCTACACCGGGCCTCTGTCCGCCGCACGGAAAAGGCCAAAGAACGGGCCGCGAAAAGGATGCAGAGAGCCGCATAACGCGGCCTCACGCCTCATTCCGCACTTCTCCCACCCGTCAATCACCCATACGCCGGCAATCTCGCAACAGGCTCCTTGGCGTCAGAGAACCAAGCCTCTCACACGTTGGCGTGCTGCTGGCTGAAAGGCCGCGGCGAGCATCAAGCTACCGTCCTTCCACCAAACGAAACCCGCTCACCATCGTCTTCGGCACCGCCGACTTCGACGGCTTCAGCAGCAGCCCGTGCGAGGTGATCTCCACGTTAGCGTGCGGGTATGTCAGTGGCGCCTGCATTCTCCCCAGATCGGGCGGTTGAATATTCCCCAGTTTGGCGCGGCGGCTGGTCTGTGAAGCGGCCGCCATGGGGCGCTGCCCGGCATTAGCCCACCATTCCTCCGGCGGTTCGGAGGAGAACAATGGTGGTCAGGCTTGGGGAACTCGTGGTGATCCTGGATCTGCATCGGCAAGGCTTGAGCGTGTCCGCCATCGCGCAGTGGTCCGGCCTGGACCGAAAGACGGTGCGCAAATACGTGGCGATGGGACTTGAGCCGCCGGCCTATGGACCTCGCCAGCCGCGCCCGACCAAGGTTGCGGCGTTCCAGATGTACTTGCGCGAGCGCGTGGCGGCCTATCCCGAGCTGACCGGCACCCGGCTGCATCGCGAGATCCGCGAGATCGGCTACGGCGGCGGCTACACCGCGGTCAAAGAGTTCCTGCACGAGGTCCGGCCCAGCCCGTCCCCTGGCTTCGAGGTGCGCTTCGAGACCCCTCCGGGCCGGCAGGCCCAGGTCGACTTTGCCCATTTCCGCACCGAGTTCACCGATGAGCCCGGCGTCGAGCACGTGATCTGGCTGTTCTCGTTCGTGCTGGGTCACAGCCGCATGCTGTGGGGCCGGTTCGTGCCACGCCAGGACATGCAAACCCTGTTGCGCTGCCACGCCGCGGCGTTCGAGGCGCTTGGCGGCGCCCCGGCCGAGATCCTCTACGACCGCATGAAGATCGTGTTCAGCCGCGAGGACCCCGAAGCCGGTCATATCGTCTACAATCGCACCCTGGTCGAGTTCGCCCGCCACCACGGCTACCTGCCCAAGGCCTGCAAGGCGTACCGGGCCAAGACGAAGGGCAAGGTGGAGCGGCCGTTCCGCTACATCCGCGAGGACTTCTTCCTCGGCCGCGACTTCCGCAACCTGGGCGACCTCAACGACCAGTTCTGCCAATGGCTCGACCAAGTTGCCAACGCGCGCACCCACGCCACCACGCGCCGCGTCGTCAGCGAGCACTTCGCAGAGGAGCGTCCCAGCCTGGGGCCGCTGCCCGCCGGGCCGTTCCAGGCCGTGCTGCGGCTAGAGCGCCGCATCACCCGCGACGGCATGGTCTCCGTCGACGGCAACCTCTACAGCGTGCCCGACACCACGCGCCGCCGCCCCGTCGAGGTGCACAGCACCGCCAGCGAGGTCCGCATCCTCGAGGACGGCCGCGTGGTCGCCGTCCATCCCGTCATGGACGGACGCGGCCAGCGCCGCATCATTGCCGGCCATCGCACCACCCCGGCGCCGGCCAACAGCCAGACACCCGCAACGGCGCCCCACCGAGCCGCTCCGGCCACGTCGTCGCACTGCGCCCCTTGGCGTTCTACGACGCCGTCGGCAGACGCCTGGCCGTGGACGGAGCGGCGGCATGATCGCCAGCACCGCCTCGGACAACCCGGTCGAGCGCATCCGCCACAATCTCGTCGGCTTGCGCATGCCCTGCGCCCTGGAAGCGCTCGAGGCTGTCATCCAGCAGCTCGAACGCGGCCAGGTTGGCGCCATCGAGGCGATCGACATCCTGCTGGCCGAGGAGATCACCGTGCGCGAGGGCCGCCGCATCAAGGCGGCGCTGCAGATGGCACGCCTGGCCACCATCAAAACCCTGACCGGGTTCGACTTCTCGTTCCAGCCCTCGCTCGACCGCAACCGCATCATGGCCCTGGCCAGCCTCGACTTCGTCGACAAGCACGAGGTGGTCCATCTCATCGGCCAGTCCGGCTTCATCGGCCAGTCCGGCACGGGAAAAAGTCATCTGGCTGTGGCCCTCGGCGTCGAGGCCATCCGGGCCGGGCGCAGCGTCTACTTCTGCCCCTTGGCCGACATCATCGACAGCCTGGCCAAGGCCGACCGCGAGGGACGCCTGCGCGAGCGCATCCGCTATCTCTGCCGCACCCAGCTGCTGATCATCGACGAGATCGGCTACGTCACCCTCGGCGCCGCCGCCGGCAACTTGTTCTTTCAATTGGTCAACGCCCGCTACGAGCGCGGCGCCATGATCCTGACCAGCAATCGCGGCTTCGCCGAATGGGGTCAGGTCTTTGGCGACCCCGTGATCGCCACCGCTCTGTTGGATCGGCTGCTGCACCATGCCGTGGTCGTGCATATCGAAGGCTCCAGCTACCGCATGCGTCAGCACGCCGACCTGTTGCCGTCGGTTCAACCGCTCAGCGCCCGCCCGGATGCCCAGCCGAAACGACGGGGCAGGCCGCCAAAGGCAGCCACCGAGGCGATGCAAGCCGGCTGAGCCGAGGCGTTCCAGCGGCTCCGCCTGACAAGCGTTACGTAACGGAGGCCAAGCATGCCAAAATACCCGCAAGGGGATGGCCGACACGCGCTCAGCAACGCCGAACGCCAGGCTCGCCACCGCGCTTGTCAAGCCGAACAGGCCGGCTCCACTATCCGCTATCGCCGGCCCGCCGATCGTCGCACCCGGCCACAGCGTTGGC
>JAABUJ010006535.1_pt1 | contig 11226 bp, 11 predicted proteins | sample 5559131 | NCBI WGS metagenome assembly JAABUJ01 (sample SAMN10711875, study PRJNA513366) | rock metagenome | isolation source: Antarctica rocks | place: Antarctica: Victoria Land, Mt New Zealand nord | collected 2016-01-07 | reverse complement strand
CCCTGGGGTGAGCGGGCGCAACGGCTCTTTCTGTACTCGTGCCATACCTGTCTCTACTTCCCTCCTCCCTCCAGCCTCTCAGATTGACCCCTTCACTTCCAGTTGTTTGCGGCGCGACCCACTAGCAATCACGGTTTCTTATTTGTCCGTCGCCCCGACCATCTCACTGATGAGGAGCGAGCACGACTCCAAGTCCTGCTCACGAGTCCGGTCGGTGAGGCCCTCCGGCCGGTGCGCGCGTTCGCGGAGGACTGGTACGCCATCTGGCGCACCCCTGCGGGGGGACGCCGTCCGCCCGACGAGGCGCGTGACCGCTATCAGAGGTGGCAAACCAACCCTCTGTATGCACACCATGCCCCGTTGCGCCGCGCCCAAGAGCGCCTCGATGCGGACCAATTCGCGCGACTAAGCGTGTATCTCGGCAACGCGGCGTGGGAAGCCACCAACAACGGCGCCGAACGGGCCGGCCGCGCCTTTCGGCACACGCAAGCGCCGCACTTCCAGTTGCGGACCGCCGAGGTGGACCTGTCCTCATGACAGGTAACGTCTGCGGGAAGACGACTTTAGGCAACCGCTTGGACATAGACACAGGGGCGTATCCCTAAAAATAAGGGGGGCGTGCCTTATATGGGGCAACAGGGCACGAACAGCCTGCATTAGCAATAGGTGCGGTTCAACGCGAGACGGAGATGCCCTTCCCGCAGACGCTACCTGTCATGAGGACAGGTCCAGCCGAGGCGACCGCCGCGACGCTGACCGTCCAGGCGCTGCACCATGCAGAGGAGCGGCGCGGCGACGAGGGGCGAGGCGTGCCCCACGCTTCTCGTGGGCACCGGCCAATACCCCACCCCATAGCGCTCGCCGCCTAACGCGTCAAGGGCGACCACTTGTCCTACAGGTTGAGGGGCAAGGTTTCAGGGTGGTCACAGCACCGACGGAGACACCCGCAAGGTAGCACGGTCCAACGTCAATTACGAAGTCTCGGCGTTAGTGGGTCAAAAATAAATCGCCCTTGACACTGTACTGCTGAAATGCTAGCGCCGTTCGCTTGGGCTGCAGCACAGTATGCCCTGGCTCATGGCGTGAGCACTAGCCCTACCGACCCACGCCTGTGCTTAGCGGCCAACACAGCCGTTGCGCGACGGCTGATCGACGTCGTACGAGAGCAGGTAGCCCGAGAGGACGCAGGCGAACAGCAACGCCCCGCCGAGCCACGGGCGGCGCATCACATAGTCCCGCGCGCCGTCTCGGCGACGACGAGGTCGACGACGTCCTCCGGGCGGCCAGCGCGCCGGTAGGCCGCACGCTGGCGGGTCGCGCCGTTGCCGCGCGCGAGCGTGTCGCGCACGAGCGCCGCCACCTCGTCCCAGTCGCCCTGCTCCTCCAGGGCCGGCCGCACCTGCGACAGGAACATCTCGACCAGCGCGCGGGCCGGGACGGCGCGGCCACCCGCGACGTCGACGAGATCCGCCTCCAGACCGAAGCGCGCGGCGCGCCAGTGGGCGCTGCGCAGCAACTCGGTCCGCGCAGCGGTGAGCGGCGCGTCGCGCAGCGCCGCCGCGTAGCACGTCTGGACCAGGGCGCGGGTCAGCCCCGCGACCATCACCGCCTCGTCGACCGTCATGCACACGTCGGCGACGCGCACCTCGATCGTCTTGGTCTTCGCGGGCAGGCGCGCGTCGCAGTAGATGTTCGTCGCGTCGTCGATGCTGCCCGTGTCGACCAGCGCCCGCACCAGCGCGTCGTACTCGGCGCGCGAGGCGAAGTGGCCCGGCGGGCCGGCCAGGGGCCAGCGCCCCCATAGCTCGGAGCGATAGCTGGCGTAGCCCGTGTCCGCGCCGAGCCAGAACGGCGAGCTCGCCGAGAGGGCTAGCAGGGGCGCCAGCCAGAGGCGCGCGCGGTTGAGCACGGGGATCAAGGCCTCGTGGTCGTCCAGGCCGACGTGCACATGGAAGCCGAAGATGACGAGCTCGTGCGCCAGGTAGGCGTACGTCTCGGCGATCCCCTGATAGCGTTCTTTGTCCGTGATCGGCTGCGCGGACGGCGGGGAGAACGGGTGCGTCCCTGCGGCGGCGAGGCGGTCGCCGTCCCGCTCGGCCGCCGCGATCACGCCGCGCCGCGCGCGCACGATCTGCGCGCGCACATCGGCGAGCGACGGGCAGACGGGCGTGACCATCTCGATCTGCACTGGTGCAACTCGGGCTGGACCTCCTCGTCCAAGGTCTCGTGTGCACGCGGCAGGATGCGCCCCTGTCGCGCGCGCAGCGCGCGCGTTTCGGGGTGCACGATCTGGTACTCTTCCTCGACGCCGATGGTGAAATCCGCCGCTTTCAGGACCATGACGCAGTACTCTCTTCGTCCATGCAACACTTTCAAGAAACCTGCGACTGACGTCGCCTGGCAGACAAGGGACACGGGAGTGTCTCGCCCCCTCACCGTGTGCCCGACGTATGGCGCGTCGTGGCGCGTCGGGCTGCGGCGAGCGACTCCAGTCGCCGTACCCTGCCCTGCGACGTCAGTCGCAGGCTACCGATGCTCGCCGGTGCGACCACGACAATGAGCCACGCTTATGGGGACGTCGCTCGCCCCTTACCAAGGACAGTTTATACTACTAAGCAGGTCACCAGAAATTTGGCGTGGTTTGTTGAGCGTGATTCGGGCGTAAAAGCGTGCCGAACTTATGATCATGTGCGTAGCAGCCATCGACCGAGGAGGAGCGTCGCCCATGGTAGTGCACGTCATCGCCGACTATGGCCAGGGCGACCTCGCCTTCGCCGAGGTCGCGCAGCGCCTCAAGCTCCATCTGCCGGACGCCGAGCCGGTGCTGACGCCCGTGCCCCCCTTCGCCACGCTTGCGGCTGGCTTCTGCATCGCCCAACTGGGCCTGAACGGCGCGCCGCCCGGCACGCTGATCTACCACAACGTCGCGCCGCGCGCGTATGACGAGGCGGCCCGCGCCGGCAATGCCGGCGAACGCCTGGCCTACGCGCTGCTGCCCACCGGCGCGCGCGTGGTCGGCGCCACCGCCGGCTACACCTACGCGTTCCTGCGCGACGTCGCCGACGAGCTGCGCTGGGCGAACGTCCCGGCCGAAGGCTCGCAGTTCCGCTCGCGCGACCTCTTCCCGCAGGCCGCAGCCGCCATCGCCCTGGGCCGGCCCGATGCCCTGGCCGGGCCGATAGACCCGTCCGAGATCCCCGCTGTCCCGCGCGGGCGCGTCGCCTACGTCGACGGCTACGGCAACCTGAAGCTGACGATCACGCCCGAGGCGCACGGGCTGGCGCGCGGCGCGCGGGTGCGCGCGCGCCTCGGCGACGCCGCGCGGGAGGCTGTCGTGAGCGACGGCAGCTTCGACGTCGCGCCGGGGGAGATCGCCTTCGCGCCGGGCAGCAGCGGCTGGACGACCGCGCGGGGCGGCGAGGTGCGCTGGATGGAGCTCTTCCTGCGCGGCGGCAACGCCTGGGAAGCGTTCGGCCGCCCGGTGGCCGGCGCGGAGGTGGACCTGACCTCATAGCCGGACCATCCCCCATAGCCCCGCCACCTGTGTTGACCGATGACGACATCCTGCCGGCAGTGGCGCCTCGGGGATGCGTCACGATGATAGTCGCAGTCGCCTGACTGGTGCTATGCGCGCTCCTCGGGACGGGACGTAGGACCGGCCATCCTGTCCAGAAACCCTATCCGTCGACATCATACCCCTCCGACATCCCCCGTTGGCCGGCCTAATTCTCCCGGATGCGCGCTATGCGCGCCGACCACGCGCCCTAACGGTTCGCCCACACGCCCTGTCTGCTGTCCTCGTCGCTGCCCTCATCGGTTGGCATGTATGCCGCTACCTGCATAACGATACAATCCCCCTGCGAGCGACGAGGAGCCTGTGCGGCAGGCGGCGTGCCAGGCCCAGCGGGAGGCGGATGTTGATGCCGCGCACGGCGTCCTCGGCTTGCTGCCGGCGCCACGCGGCCAGTTGTGCGTCGTCGTCGGGGTGCGGCGTGGTGTAGACCATCGCGCATGTCCTCCCCTTTCCTGTCCGTCTCGCCGTCTCTCCCCTCAGTATCGCGCACCGTGCCCGTGGTCGCCGTGTGGGTGCCGGTGCGGAGAGCGCCACGCGCACGATAGGGGATATGGTGGGATGGCTCCTATATTATGTCACGTTCCCATGCCGCGCCGGCCCGCCGCGTGCGATCCGTGCCCCGAAGGCGTGCGTCGCCTTAACGTCTCGGGGGTCAATGCAACGATTGCGCGATCCATTGGAAAGGCGCATCTTGAGCGGCGGGGGTCGTTCGCCGCCTCGTTGACACGTCGGACGAGGCGGCCCTGACGCCATGCATGCCGGTGGATCATTATGCGCCTAAGCAGGTGTCCACAAGTCTGGCATGGCCTATCTGGCCGTGATCCAGGCGCGAAAAACGTGCCGAATTTATGGTCATGTGCTTAGCACTACTTTGGCGACTTCCGAAATCGCTAGACATATTGACCACTTAGCATCGTATCTGACGCCGTTTACATGGTTCGCAGAGCGTCGTCACCAGTTACTATGTCCATGCATCGAACTGCGAAAACGGCATCACGCCAAAGTAGTGTTAGCCGCATGAGAATGCAAGAGCCCGACGGGCACAGCGATGCAAGGAGAGACCATGCCTTGCCCCAGTGACGGTAGGATGCGGCCGTGAGCGCGGCACGCATATCGTGCGCCGTGCCACAAAGTGGACGCACTTGTATCTACGGGGGCGTTCTCCTTCTCCATGTGCGGACCCATGCTTTCAGCGACATCTGCCGATGGTTTTACGCTGGCGCCTGCGCCCAGATCCTACGTGCGTCTTGATACAGTCACCGACGGTTAGGGCGACGTGTCGTTACCGACCGGGCGTCATGGCTGTGCGTGGAGACCGGTCGGCGTGAGGCCGAGAACAGCCGCCGACCGTGGCTCCAACGTCAGTGTCTCGCCGCTGCTGTGCGGCGGCCGACCTGCGGCGACGAAGAGGATTGGTCCTGGCGCTGCACCAAGAGTAGACAATGGTACCGTCTGTGCGGAGAAACTCAGATTAAACGCGACCAGTACATCCTCACCCGGGACCATCTCACGTTCCGCGACCGTACGCACATATGCGTACGTCTGCCCCTCCGCGTCCAGGTGGACGGTCCGTCGCGTCCCCTGACGCAGGGCGCGCTGCGCGCGCCGTAGCCCGATGAGCGCGCGGTAGAACGTCAGAAGGTCATGGTTCCAGTCCTGCTCGTCCCACACCATATCGCCCCGCACCTCGGCATCACCGCCGAACCCTGCCTCCGCTATACTCTGCGCTTGGGACAGACCGACCTCCGTCCCATAGTAGACCACGGGCGTCGGCGCCAAGGTGAACTGGCAGAGCGCGGCCAGCCGCAGCCGCGTGGTATCCTCGTCGGCGACGAAGAGGAAGCGATCCATGTCGTGGTTGTCGAGGAAGCTGACGCGGCCCGGTCCGTCGCCCATGTAGCGCTCGTACGCACTCAGATACGCATCGAAGCGGCCCACGTCCCACGCGCCCTGGCCGAAAGTCTGCCGCAGGGCCTGCGCGAAGGGAAAGTCAAGCACGGCATCGAGCCGATGGCGGTAGCGCCGCAGGCAATCCGGGGTATCGGTCGCCTCGCCGAGCGTGAACACGTCGGGCTGTTCCGCCCGCGTTGCCGTGCGGAAGGCGACCCAAAAGTCCATGCTCGGACCAATGGCATGGTCGAGACGGAAGGCGTCTACCTCATAGTCGCGCAGCCACTGCACGGCAGCGTCGATGAGGTGGGCGCGTGCTCCGGCGTTGGCGGTGTTGATGACGGGGAGCCGCGGGTCAAGATCAGTGAAGATACGATAGCGATCGGGGTACTCATAGAAGGTGAACCATTCCGCGGTAGCGGCGGACGGATCGCGACGGGCCGCCACGAAGGCGGGGTGTTCCCACGATACATGGTTGGGCACGACATCGAGCATCACGCGCAGGTCACGCGCGTGGGCCGCGTCTACCAGGGTACGCAGATCCGCATTGGTCCCCAGGTGTGGATCGACCGTGTAGGAGTCGGTTGGGTCGTAGCGATGGTACGACGGCGCGGCGGTGAGCGGGGAGAGCCACAGGCAGGTCACGCCCAGGTCGGCCAGGTAGGGGAGGGCTTGCTGGACCCCGCGTAGGGTCCCGCCGTGGATGTCCTGCGGCCCCAGGCCGAGCGAGAAGGAGCCGTCCGGGGTGCCTGGGTGGAAGCGATCCAGCACGATCTCGTAGATGACGGCGTTCCGCGCCCAGGCGGGCACGCCGTCGCCGGAGGGCTCGACGCGGTAGGCGAAGGTGGTGACACCCGTGTCTCCCCCGTGGCGGTACCAGAAGCCCTGGCCGTCGTGCGCCCACCGGTCGGGCGCCGCCGTGGCCGCGTCCCCCTGCCGCCATCCCGCGATCCGGTAACGCACGATGGTCCCCTCTGGCTGGGGAGGCAGCGTCGCGCACCAGCGCACGAGGAACCCTGCCTGCGCGTCCCAGTCGACCGACGCGACCGTCATCGGCACGGACGCCGCCGCCTGATCCGGCTGGCAGCCATCGCATGTGTAGTAGACGGCGGCGTGGCTAAGGGGCAGGGCCTCACCACTGGTGGCCCAGAGGGCGACTGGCTCATCGGGGCCAGGCGCCAGGGGCAGCATTGTGTTGTCGTGGCGGAAGTCAGCCTGCTGCGCAGCGATACGCGCGGCCACCGCCATCGGCGGCAGGTGGCCGGGAACGGTGGCGATGTCGGCGGTGGAGTGGCGGGACGACGAGAGATTAGTCATGGGAAACTCCTCCAAACAAGGCAGCAACAAAGAGGGCGACCGGGTTCGGCAGCGTGGCCTAGCGAGAGCCATCCAGCGAGTCGGCACAGCCATGCGCAAGAAGGGCGGCCAGATCGTGCACCGCCTGTGCGATGGTGGCGCCTCCGGCCGCGCCAACAGGGGCGAGGAGGCGCTCGAGGGCAGCGATGCGGGCGGCGGCGGCGTGGGTGAGGACGCGGGTGCCCACTGGGGTGAGGCTGAGGAGGACACGGCGTGCGTCGGCCGCATCGGAGGCCCGCTCGACCAGGCCCAAGGTGACCAGACGCTCGGCGATGCCACTGGCATTGGCTTTGGCGCATAAGAGCTGCACGGCCAACTCACCCACCCCCTGCCTGGGGATACGGGCCAGTGCGACGAGGGCGTGATACTGCGGCACGGTGAGCGGGGGCGCGAGAGCGCCAAGGGTGCGCCGATCCAACGTCTCAAGATACAGGCAGGCCCGCCGGAGGTCACCGTCAATGAGTGCGGTGAGGTCCGCCTCGCCCAGCATCGGTGATGTCAAGGCCACAGCCTCGTCCGTTCCAGCGTCCATACGTCTTCCCCTCCATATTGTTCAACAGAGAACGTTCATACTTGAACAGTATAGGGGGAAAGGACAAGCGCTGTCAAGGCGCTGAGAATCAGTGTCCGTAGGGTGCAAAAACCAATAATCCATGCCGCGCGACGCGTCGTGGTGGCTATGACACTCATCGTGATGCACGATATCGGCGCCCTTCACGCGCGTCGTCGCGCTAATGGCTGCTTGGGAAGAGGCCATGCGCCGATGATGGGCTCCTTACTCCGTCGCGACGCTTCTGTATACCTATTCACTGGCGACGATCATCAGCGGCTCCCGCTGTCCGTCAGCACGCTTCCCTTACAGGAGCCATCGATCACGCGCAGAGGATAGCAGGCATATCAGGGCGTCATGACGTTTGCGGAGGCGCCATGTATAGCGCGATGTGATCCTTGCGCCCGCGGCTCTCATGGTGTCGCCGCCGTTGTCGTGGCGCGCTTGGCGGCCTGCATGCGCTTGGTGGTGGCGCTGGTGGCGTAGACGGCGATACCCTCCACGCGCGGGTCGAGGGCGGCGTAGCCCTCGATGATGGCCGCGTCCTCTGGGTCGGCGGTCAGGGCCTCGGCGATCGTGCCCCACTGTTTGCGGGCGACGAAGACAGTGTAGCGGGTGCCGGAGGGCGGCTCCGGCAGGCCCTTGGGCAAGTCCGGTGTCTTCTCGCTCGTGAGGGCGAGGGCGACGGCCTGGCCCTGCTCGACGGCCGCGCCGGGCCGACCGATGACGGTGATCTTCACAGTGGTTGCCCTCCCTGAGTTGTCCTGCTGGAGCTGTGGCGCGAGCGCGCGAAAGGTCTCGTCCGTCCAGGCCAGTACGGGGGCGGCCGCCGGTGTGGGCGTGCCTGGCGTAGCGTCCCCCGCCGCCCTCCGCGGGCGGCCGCCTTGGCGGGGGAAGATGTAGTCTTTGTCCTCCCGGCTGATCGCGTCGCTGGTGCGCACCAGGTAGAAGAAGACGCCGCCGGGGGTGCGACGGTGGCCATCGGGGAGCGTGAGGCCGCCCTGGGCCTCGATGGTGAGCGCCTGGCCGAGGAGGGCGCGCGCGCGGGGCCGAGGCGGTCCACCGCACGGGTGATGGTGCGGATGGGTGGGGGCATGGTCTCATCGAGGACGGCGGCGAAGGCGCGGGCCACGGCCCACACGTCCGGGGGCACGGACACGTACGACACGGGCCGTGGCCCGCGCCCCTCCGGCACGGCTGCCGGCGTGGCGGCGCTCTCCGTTGTCGTGGTGCTGCTGTCGTATTCAGCCGCTGCCACGTCGGTTATGTCGTGTTCCATGGGCGTCCTTTCGTCTCGTCGCCGCGAGTTCACGGGTCGATACGCCACGCACCCTCACTATAGACGAGGCGGCGCTCCTCGCGGCGTGTGTCCAGGCGCGCGAGCTGTGCCGGGAGTCCGTCGAGCGCCTGTGTTATGTCGAATAGGTCGCGGCCCCTGACGGAGACGAAGACGCCGTCAGCCTTGAGTTGGAGCGTGGCCGGCGCCGGACGCTGCCCGATCCCGAGCGCGGCGGTAAGGGCCGGGGTGACGTCAGCCGGGGCCGTCGCGGGGACGATGAGCCGGGCCAGAGGCAGGGGTGGGCCGGACGCGGCCAGCAGGAGCACGCCCCACGGGTACTGCTCTTCACCGCGTACGGGCAGGAAGGCGCGCCGCTCGACCGCGACGCCGGCGGCGTGCAACGCGTCGGCGAGCGCGTCTATGGTGCCTCCGGTGACCTGATCCGTTGTGAGGGTTATAGATGCCACGCGTCCACTGTGGTCCTCCGTGGCATCCCTGTGTCGGCTACCCCTATCCATCGCCCGCGCCATGCCCCCGTTGAATCTTGTCCTTGAGCCAGGCGAGGTCGGCTTCCAGGATGCGCAGCACTGTTGTAGGATCGGCGGTGTCGAGATGGCGGGGCGCGCCGTCGCGGCCGGTGTGGAGCTGAATGATGCGGAGATCGCGCAAGCGGACCTGTCCTGGATCGACGGCCCCCTGTACCCCCTGCGCTGATCCTTCTGCAGGAGGGCGCTTGGTAGCGGTCTGTGAGGTCGGTGCTAGGGAGGGGGCTATGGTCTGCTGATCGAGCCGGTCGTGCCACGCGGGGTCTTGGTCAGACTGGCGGAGCGCGGACGAGGCTGCCAAATTATTTGGCGCATCGTCGGTTGGGTTCGTCGGCGACAGCCCCTCCGTCGTCGTTCGCGCCGGAGGTATCGCTGCCAAATTATTTGGCATCTCCCGCGCCGGCAGCTCGCGCAGCACCTGCACATCCTTGACCCTGATGCGTTCCCCCCGCTCGGCTCGGTCTAGCACGTCCGCCCGCACGCCCTCATCGAGGGTGGCAATCTCCTGCGCCACGGTCGAGCCGAGCGTGCCCCGTTCCACGGCCGCTTCTAGGCGTGGGTCGCTCAGGAGCTTGAGGCGGTTTTCGACGTACATGTGGCTCTTGCCGAGCTGGTCGGAGAGCGCCCGCATGGAGAGCCCTAGCCGCGCCATGATGCGCTGATAGGCGTGGGCTTCATCGAGCGGCGTGAGGTCATCACGCTGGACGTTTTCCACGAGGGCCAGGCGCTCCATGTCGTCGTCGGAGAGGTCGCGCACGAGGCAGGGAACCGCAGCCAGCTCGGCGCGCTGGGCGGCCTGCCAGCGGCGCTCGCCGGCCCCGATCTGGTAGTAGCCCTCGCGTGCGGGGTCGGGGCGCACGAGCAGCGGTTGGAGCACGCCGTCGGCGCGGATCGACGCCTCTAGTTCGGCGAGGGCTTGTGGATCGAAGGCCCGACGCGGCTGGAACGGGTTGGGGGAGAGGCGGGCGACGTCGATGGTGCGGGCGTTGGGCAGCGCCTCGACCCCGGGGGGGAGCTGCGACCGGATGATCGACCCGAGCCCGCCGCCAAGCGGGCGAGACGGCTGGGACCTGTTCATAGCGCCTCCTGCGGTTGTGCCAGGCCAAGGGCTGCGGCCAGGTGGTCGGCGACCTCCGTGTACGCGCGGGCTACCTCCGTGTGGGGGGCGTACTCGGTGATAGGGCGGCCGGCCTCGCTGGCGTGATCGACACGCGCATCGACGCGGACCTCTCCCAGGATCGGGACGTGCCCGCCCAGATAGTCCACGATGGTCTGCTTCATGGCCGCGCTGCGCTTGACCTCGGGCCGGACCATCGTGAAGATGACACCCGTGAGGTTCAGGGACGGATTCAGTTCGGAGCGTTGCACCTCGCCGATGACATCGGCAAGCTTGGCAAGGCCACGGGCGGGAAGAAATTGCGGCGTCAGGGGGATGACCACGCCGGAGGCTGCCGTGAGCGCGGCCGTGGTCAGGTACCCGAGCGACGGCGGGCAGTCGATCAGGGTGAGGTCGTAGGCGTCCGCCGTAGGGGCCAGGAGGCGCTGCAGGATGTAGTCGCTGCGCTTGGCGCTGACGAATTCGCGCTCGGCCGCAGCCAGGTCGATGTTCGCCGGCAGCAGGTCGAGGTTGGGCCGGATGCTGTGCAGGGCCACGCCGAGGTCAGGCACAGTGTAATCGTGGACGAAGCGACGCATCAGCGTGTAGATGGTTTCCAGCAATTCGTCGGGCTCCAGGCCCGAGGAGATAGATAGGCTGCCTTGCGGGTCGAAGTCCACCAGCAGCACACGCACGCCGCGTGTGGCTAGCACGGCCCCTATCGTTAGGGTGGAGGTGGTCTTGCCGATGCCGCCCTTATGGTTGGCAACAGCTATAACTCGGCTCATATCCGCTTGCTCCTTTACTATTCATTAGTTCATCTTAGCAATAAAGCCTGAGCGGGTATAGTGAAAGGAAAAGGGGAGGAGAGAGCCGCGATGATCCTGCGCTATGGCTACCTGTCGCGCCACCCGCGCGTGTTCTTGACCATGACCG
>JAABUJ010006534.1_pt1 | contig 11227 bp, 10 predicted proteins | sample 5559131 | NCBI WGS metagenome assembly JAABUJ01 (sample SAMN10711875, study PRJNA513366) | rock metagenome | isolation source: Antarctica rocks | place: Antarctica: Victoria Land, Mt New Zealand nord | collected 2016-01-07 | reverse complement strand
GTTGAGCTTCGCGTTCTGGATCCCCATCGCGGCCTGCAGCAGCGGACCCCCGAACACGCCGAGCGCCGACGTGAAGCCGATCTGCAACGTCTTGCCGGGCCCGGTGCTGACATCGAGCACGGGTCGCCGGTGCGCCACGTACAGCTCGTAAAAGTCGACCATCCGCGACAGCGTCTCGGGATCGAGCGAGTCGATGTGGGTGCCGTTGGTGAACGTGAACCACTTCCTGGCCGTGCCCATGAACTGCTCGGCCAGCTCCGGGCAGTGACCCCCGACCTGCTCGTCGGTGAACTGGCACACCAGGAACGTCGGCACGTGGATCTTGTGCACGAACGTGATCGGATCGAGCGGATCGGCGACCCGCGACGTGTAGTACTGGTTAACGTGCACTTTGCGGATCAGGTCGTTGGCCTCGCCGTGCAGCGCCTGGTTGGCCCGGCACGTCCTGTCGCCGCCCTTGATACGCGCCAGAGCGTAGGCCTGGTCCGCGGTGGTCGAGAACGGCTTGGCGTCGTCGACGCGCTGCACCGCAAACGAGAAGGCGAACCCGGTGTTCAGATCGCCACCCGGATAGAGCGTGGTGATCGTCGAGTCGATCGGCGACAGCGGCGCGATCGCCTCCAGCGCCGGCGGGTTGTCGGCGGCGGTGAACAATTGGCTGATACCGCCGTAGGAGATCCCGAACATCCCCACCTTGTGGTCCAGCACCCAGGGCTGAGCGGCGATCGTCTGGATCACGTCGTAGCCGTCGAGGCTCTGGTTGGGCTCGAAGAAGTCATAGGCGCCGCCCGAGCAGCCGGTGCCGCGCATGCTGACGTCGACCACGGCGAAGCCGAGCAGGTTCGCCAGCGCCGCGATCCCGTTCACCGGTCCCGACGGGTCGGCGTAGCCATAGCCGGAGTACTCGATCACCGTCGGGTAGGGCCTGATCGGGGCGACGACCGAGGCGTTCTCAGGCAGCGCCCCCCCGCCGAGCAGCTTGCTCGCGTCGGTCGGCTTGGGCAGGTGCACGTCGATCGCGAGCTGGGTCCCGTCGCGCGTGGTCAGATACTGGTAGCCGGAGTGAATCCTCTGGCGGTAGGTCCTGGTGGAGAGCGGCATCGGCCGGTCGGTGTAGACCTGAAGCGGCCCTGACCGGTGATCGCCGGAGGCGATTCGGTAGCCCTTGGCGGGCTTGACGTCACGGAACAGGATGCCGCCCTGCCCGTCGGCGCGGGCGACCCGGACGGCCGTGCCGTTCGCGTTCAGGAGACTCACACGGGCATGAGCTGCGACTCCAGTCGCATACGCCTGCTCGGCGCTGCCGCGGGCCACGAACGTCACGGCGGCGCCGGCTCCGGAGATCGCCCCGAACATCGCCCAGAGGGCGAGCGCCGCGGCCGCGAGCACCGCAGCTGAGGCCTTGGTCCGCCGGTTGTCTACAACGGCTGCTAGTCGCATGTGAACGCGATCCTTGCAGATCGCCAGATCCGTACGCAACCCCGAACCGAGAGCCTGCCGGATCTCAGTCAGAATCCGCTCCGCTGCGCCCGAGCGCGCGGTGACACGCCACCCGCCGAGCGTCACCGCACCGGTCCCCCCGGAGCTCGCGTTCGACGGGTCGCCAGGAACCATCGCTGCTCCGCGTCGACACCGCTCAGGGATCGTCAACCGGGATCACGGCTCCATAGCGTCGCCCTGGGCTCATGGCGGCTTTGGCTTACGGGCGTGTGTCAGGAGGCGGGGGCGTACCCGGTCGCGGTGAGGTGCTTGATCGCGAGCGTTGCGCAGCCGGCCGGGTCCTCGAGCCAGGGGCCGTGTCCGCCGGGGACTTCGTGTAGCAGCGATGAGGGGATCTTGGCGACCGAGGCACGGGCTTGGTCGGGCGAGAGGAACGGATCGGCAGTTCCCCAGCAGAACATCGTTGGCGCGAGGACCCGGTGCAGCTCTTCGTCGCTCATGATGCTCTCTGCTCGAGGCCGGCGGAAGCCGTTGATCGCGTGCATGAGCGACGCGACCGTCCGAGCGTTGCCGGGACGGCGGGCGCAGAGGCGCAGCACGTCGAGCAGGTCGTCTGGTGCGGCGCTGGCAGCAGCGGGGCTGAGTCCTTGGCCGAGCAACCGTCGATAGACGGGCCTGGGCGTCGGGGTGCGCAGGAGCCCCGGTCCGAGGCCGGGCACGGTCATCAGCGACAGGGGCATCCGGACGGTCACGCCGGGCAGGGCGACCGCCGGGTCCCCGATCGCCACGAGCGAGGCGATCCTTCCTGGACGAGCGGCGGCGTGCCACAGCGCGAACATCCCTCCGAGGGAGTGACCCACGACCGGCGAGGTCTCCAGCCCAAGCGCGTCAAGGAGATCGTCTATGAGCTTTACGGTGTGGTCGCGCACGCCGCCTACCCGGTAGGCCACCGGTCCCGATAGGCCGTGGCCCGGCAGCTCGACCAGGTGGATTCGATACCCGGTGAGCTCGGCGAGCCACGGTACCCAAATGCCGCCGGCGAGGCTGACGCCGTGGAGGAGCACGAGCGCCGGGCCGGCTCCGACGCTGAGCACCCGCAGACGCACCTCAGCCCTCGGAAGGTCGACGAATGACTCCTCGGGCGCCAGCCCGTAGCGCGCGAACAGCCGCCCCTCGGCGGTCCGGATCCTGTGCTCGAGCTTCATCGCCTTGGTCTCCCCTGCGAGTCTGACGCGCACGTTCGATCTCTGCTCTCCGATGGTGCCTTGCGTTCCCCAGTCAGCCCGCGGCCGCGAGTGCCCGCTCCGCCGACGGGGTGACGTGGCGAAGCTCATGCCACGCGGTGGGGTCGTGCGTCGGCACCAGGATCGCGCCCGGCTCGCTCTCGGCGAACGCCTTGATCTGGCGAATCGACCGCCGGGAGGCCTCGTCGTCGGCGGTGAGCATCGGCAGGATCGCCTCGCGAATGTTGCGCAGCGTGTACACAGCATCCCCGACCACCAAGACCTGGCGGCCCTGTGCCAGCCGCAACAGGACGGACATGTGACCGACGGTGTGACCTGGGGTGAAGATCAGGCGGATGCTCCCGTCGCCGAGCAGATCGATGGTCTTCGCGAACGGACCGTACGGCTCACCGTCGCGGTCGAAGTCGACGAGTTGAATCCGCGGCTGGGGCGGCAGATGGTGGCGGACGTACCCCTTGCCAGCGACGAACCGTCCACGGGTGGCCGCCCACTCCTGACGCGAGCACGTGAACCCGGCCGTCGGGAGCAGGCGCATACCGCTCGTATGGTCAACGTGGAGGTGGGTCATGATCACCTGCTTGACGTCGTCCGGCTCGATCGCCAGCGCGCGTAGCTGCTCGTCAAACGGCGCCTTCGCAGGTCGCAGGTTTCGAAACAGCAGGCTCATCGGGCCTCCGAAATCCGCGCGGAGGTCGGTGCTCGCGTCAGGGTGCATGCCGGTGTCGATCAGGATTGTGCCGGCCGATGGATGGCGAACCGCGTAGGCGAGGCAGGGCGAGCGCACGACTTCACCCCCGGGTCGCAGGACCCCGGCAAGCCGGGTGAGCCGGTTGCCCCCATCGGCGCGGAACACGTATCCGTTCGGGGTGGGCACCTCCGCTGTGACCATCACGTCGAGCTCCACGACGGTGCTGCTGGCGTCATCATTCACGGTGATCCTCCACAGGGTCGCTTTCCAGTCGGCTGCCGCCAGCAACGAGGTCGTAGAACACCTCTACGAAGTCGCCGTAGAGCCGGTCCGGGAACGCGTCAGGGTCCGCCAGCTTCGCCAGCGCGAGTCCCACGCCGAGCTCGCGCATCACGGTGGCGATGTCCTGCGCGGGCATCGGCAGCACGACGCCGGCCGCGCGCGCATCCTGCTCGAGCATCCGGCCGACCGCGAGTCGCACCGCCGCCTGCCGGGCGGCCAGCGCGTCGCGCAGCTCCGGTGTTCGCAGGGAGTGCACGAAGAACTCGAGGGCGACCACCACGAACGCCGGGTCGGCGGCCTGCCGCGCCATCCAATGATCGGCGAAAGCCCGCGCACGCTCAGCGATCCCCCCGCCGTCAAGCTCGTGGATCTCCATCAGCTCCGCGACCCGTGTCAGCGCGTATCCCTCGAACACGGCCAGGAACAGCTCGTCCTTGCCGCCGAAGTGCCAGTAGATCGCCCCGGTCGAGTAGCCGGCCTCACGAGCCATCTGCTCGAGCGACGCCGCGTGGAACCCGCGCTCGACGAACACCCTGGTCGCCGCCGCGACCAGCTCGGCGCGCGTCTCCTCTTTGCGCTCGACCCGGCGAGACCTGCGACTCGGGATGGCCATAGGCCACAACTGTAACATAGGCTCGTTATGTAACTAGAGCCTAGGCAGGGCACCAGCCCGCAGGACCGCCGTCGGCGGCCGATGGGACCCTGCTTGCGAGCCCGGAGGAAGGTCGAGAACGGTGCGCCCGAGAACGCGACAAGCGCCGCGATAGCCGATCTCGCAAGCCGGTCGCCTCCGGACTTGCCGCTAGCTGGGACCCGCTTCGGGGCGCTCGGCCCGGCGGGGCAGGCCACAAAGATGCGGCTCGCGCGGCATGTTGGTGGACGCCCGTCAGCCGAAACTCGCGTTTGGCGCGCCTGCCACGCCGCTGGCGGGGCCGAGGAGCAGGGAGGCAGCGCGTCGCACGGCCTTGACTTCGTCTGGACTGGGAGAGCGACGGTCGCGGAGGACGCGGCGTGCAACGGCGTAGGGCAAGTCGACGACGGCGAGCGTGACGTCGGCGAGCGGGCGATTGCGGCTGGCGGCGAAGTCGGTGATGGCCGCTTGGAGGCGGCGTTGATTGGTGTCCGCGTGGTCGGTGAGGTCGCCTGAGACCTGGTGTCGGAGCAGGTCGCGCAGGGAGTAGCGCAGGAGTAGGGCGGCGTCCTCGGGGCACTCGGCGCTCCAGGTCAGAACGACGGCTGCGGCTGCGGCTCCCGCGTCGGCGTCAGGGCAGGTGAGCTGGCCCAGGTAGGCGGCGAGGAAGCGGTCCTGAGCGCGCAGCCACGCCGCGGCGACGAGGTCATCGCGGCGCGGGAACCGGTGATAGATGGATCCGCTCGGCGCTCCAGTGGCCGCTGACACCGCGCGAGCAGAGGCAGCAAACGGGCCACCGCTGAGGATCAGCGCCCTGGCCGCGTCGAGCATGGCGCCCTTGGCGTGCTTGACAGGGTGAGGCACGAACTAGAGAGTACGCTCCAACGAACTAGCGGACACTCTAGGAGGTAGGGATGATCCAGAACGTGCACGAGCGCCGGTTGCCGGTCTCGCCCGAGGCCGGGGGTCGGCTGATCGATGCGCTCGCGTCGCGGAGCGACGAGCTGTGGCCCGCCGAACAGTGGCCGGCGATGCACTTGGATAGGCCGTTGAGCGTCGGCGCTCGCGGCGGGCATGGACCGATTCGCTACCACGTCGAGCACTACATCCCGGGACAGCTCGTCCGGTTTCGATTCGAGGCGCCCACTGTTTGACGGCTACCACGAGTACCTCATCCTCCGCACCGCGGAAGCCGACACCGTTCTGCGTCACTCCCTCCTCATGCAGACCACCGGACCCGCCCGCCTGAGCTGGCCGCTGCTCTACCGGCCGCTACACGACGCGCTCATCAAAGACAGCCTCGACAAAGCCAGTCGCAGCCTGGGAGTCGGGGTCCCCGAGCCGCATCGGTGGAGCCGGCGCGTGCGATGCCTACGCGCCCTGGCCCGTGGCGCTCAGCGCAGGCGATCCAAGCGATCCGAACCGGAACGCGCCACGTTCACACCAGCGAAGCGACGCGCGTGCCCGCGCCATGCGGGCGAGGCGCTGGCGGACAGCGGGTACACAGGGGGGATCCCCCTGCGCTCAGCGCGCGAGACGGCGTTGAGCCGGATGGGATCATGGTCGAATGCCGCTCAACCACGTCGCGCTCACCGTCTCCGATCGAGAGCAGTCAGCCGCCTTCTACGGGAAGCACTTCGGGCTGACGAGTCGGATACACGATGACGATCACCTGCTGATCTTGGGCTCGGACGATGGGTCCGAACTGGCGCTCTCGGAGGGGGAGCCGGTCGCCGCGGAGTTGCCGCGCACCAACCACTTCGGCTTTCGTTTGGCGGACGAGTCTGCTGTGCGGGCGGCGCGCGAGCGCCTTCGCGCCGCCGGCGTCGCCGAAACCGAATGGCAGGACGACGGCAGGTTCGTGCGTGTTCAGGTCGCAGACCCCGACGGCTATCGAGTCGAGTTCTACGCCTACTGACCACGCTTCAAGTCTTGGTCTTGCCCTGTCCGCAAGCCGAATCCTTGGGTTCTCGCGGTCGTCTTTCCTGCTCCGCAGCGGGTTTGCCAGCGGTGGAGTTGGAGGTGTCCCGTAACACCCGCCCGCTGAAATGCCCGGTGAGGGGGCGACAAGCGGGACACCCATCGGTCCGGTTCTGACCGCGAGGACCCGCCCGTACCAAGCTGCTCCTCGCCGGTGTCGCGCCAGACGAGCATCCAGAGCAACGGCTCTTCAGGTGCCCAGTGCCGCATAGCCAGGCGTTCCGGAAGTGCCTGGCGCCCCGGTGAGCGCTGTCCCTTCTGAGCAGAAACGCGCACGTGGCGCCCACATTCCCCGCTGCTGCTATCCGAGCGAGCGACACTCTCGCAGCGGGCGGCCCCGTGGCAACCCGACGCGAACGACGTCGCCGTCCCTCCGTCCGGACATTGGGAGGGCAGTCCCGATCCGCGGGGCGCGCCCCCGCGATGCGCTGACGGGGTCTGACGCTGCTTCGCGAGCGCCCGGTGCCTGGCCGTGAGTGCAGGTCTTGGTGGCTCACGGTGTACCCGGCTGACCGTATGCGAGCAATCGCTCCCGAGGGCTTGCTGCTCCTGCCAGATGGGCGCGTTCAGGTAGGGCCGAATGTGGGCACGAATAGAGGTTGTCCCGGGGCTCGTAGAACTTTGATGTGACGGCGGTCCCTCCGGCCGCGTGCGCTTCTGATGGGAGCGTTCGCGGCGATCCGCCAAAGATCTAAGGAGGAACCGCCGTGAGTAGCAACGTACCGGTCGCTGAGGCGACCCGTGATGAGGTCGTGTTGCCGGAGCGCGTGCCGGAGGCGCTGGCGCAGTTGGTCGGGGCAGCGAAGGAGGGTCTGCTGGCGCTGAGCGTCGCTGTCGGGCTCGGTGTGTTGACCGAGTTGATGGAGGAAGAGGTCGACGATGTCGTGGGGCCGAAGGGGAAGTGGAACCCTGAGCGGACCGCTGTTCGCCACGGCCACGAGGACGGCGAGGTCACGCTCGGCGGCCGGCGCGTCGAGGTCCAGCGGCCGCGGGTGCGGACCGCGGACGGCGAGTCCGAGGTGCAGCTGTCGACCTATGAGCATTTCGCTGATCGCGATCCGCTCGCCCGGGTCGTGTTGGAGCGGATGCTCGCTGGCGTCTCGACCCGCCGGTATCGGCGCACGCAGGAGCCGGTCGGCGAGCAGGTCGAGCAGAAGGCGCGGTCGACGTCGAAGTCCGCGGTCTCGCGAACGTTCGTGGAGCGCACCCGCGAAGCGATGGGAGAGCTGATGTCCCGTCAGCTCGGGGATCTGCGCCTCGCGGTGATGATGCTCGACGGCCTGGAGCTCAAGGGCCGGATGATGATCGTCGCGTTGGGGATCAGCACCGAGGGCGTGAAGATCCCGCTCGGGCTATGGGAAGGCTCGACGGAGAACGCGACTGTCGCGACCGCGCTGCTGTCCGATCTCGTCGAGCGGGGCCTGGATCCCGAGCAGGGGATGCTGTTCGTGCTCGACGGATCGAAGGCGCTCAGGAAAGCCGTGCGGTCGGTGTTCGGCGAGGTGCCGGTGCAGCGCTGTATTCGTCATAAGGAACGAAACGTGATGGGGCATCTCCTCGAGCGCGACCGCCCACCAATCAAGACGCGGCTCCGTCGCGCGTGGGCGGAGACCAACTACCACCGCGGGCTTAAACAGCTCCAAGTGCTCGCCAGCGAGCTCGACCGCACCCACCCCGGCGCCGCTGGCTCACTGCGGGAAGGGATGGAGGAGACGCTGACCGTGATCCGGCTCGGGATCAAGGGCAAGCTCAAGCGAACGCTCGAGTCCACGAACCCGGCCGAATCGATGATCGACACCGTCAGAACGACGCAGCGCAACGTCAAGAACTGGTCCTCGGGCGAGATGGGATTGCGGTGGACGTCCGCCGGGATGCTCGAAGCCGAGAAGCAGTTCCGCAAGGTGATCGGCTACACCCAGCTCCCGCAGCTCGCGGTCGCGATCGAACGACGACTCCACCTTCCCCAGCCCAATCCGACCACGACCCAGGAGGCCGCAATCGCAGTCACTATGTAACCATCACACCGGGACCGTCTTCACCAAAGTTCCACGGTGACCGGGTCAACCTCCACGAATATGGACACACTTGTCACTGCTGCTCACGCTGGAGCGCCCGATCTGCGAGGTAGAGTGGCTGGCTGGTGCGAATGCGGAGATTCGAACCCCGGACATCCGGATCACATTTTGGGTGCTCTGTCACGGAGGTTTCGAAGCCCAGTAAGTGCCTGTATGCAGAGCTTTACGTGAACCGCGAGGATGCCGGAGGAGGGACTCGAATCACCGACACGCGGATTATGATTGCGCGTGTCTGTGCCGGCTGGCCCCGTAAGCGACGGGCGATTCGAGGCCTTAAGCGGCGATGTGGACACGGATGTGGACACAGCTGTCAAGCCGGCTATCTGCTGTCTGCTCGACGTCGCCGCCCGTCCATCAGCTGGCGGCCGGACTCAGCTGGCGATGCGTCGCGGGTATTGGCGCTTGTGATCTTCTCCGAGCTTCTTGACCGCCCGGTAGTCGGCGGCGCTCAGGGTTGTGCGGTGGGGCTTGCGCCTACCGTCGAGCACGGCGATCGCTGGCTTTGTCAGCCCGCGTTTTCGCAGCTCGTCGTCGGTTTTGTTCTCCAGCAGGCAGAAGAGCCGGAACTGCTCCCGGCTCGGGCCGGTCAGACGGATCTCGTGGTAGCCGGTCATCTCGCCATGCATGGCCTCCCACTTGCCACCGCCTGAGAATTGCGGTGGCGGTGCGGCCGCGACAGCGCGAGCACGGCGATGAACTCGCCCTCGAGCTTCCCTGGGCAGCCGTCCAGGAACTCGAGTCCGGGGACGGTGTCATCGTCGGCCTGGTAGTAGACGATGCTCCACGGCGGCCTGCGGGCAACGGCCGCGAGCGATGCCGGCTCGGCTGGCCGCTTGGTTCGCCTCCCGCGCCGGTTGGTTATCGCGCCAGCCTAGACCGGCGGACGGAACCGTCAGGCTGCGATCAGCTCCTTGCGTCCGCCGTGATTGTCGCGGACGGCCTTCTTTGCCTCCGCCGACTCCGGAACGAGCGCAAGGCGTAGGCCGAGCGCCTCGGCGACCGCCGTGATCAGCGGCAGCTCCGGCCGTGCCTGATGGGCTGTGAACAGCCGGCGAATGCTTGACGCGTTGCGGTCAATCCGCCGGGCGAGCTCGGCTTTGGAGATGCCCATCTCCGCCCGTAGCTCGTCGAGCGTACGGATGATGTAGTCGGTCTGGGCGATCTCGCCGGCGGCCTGCTCGTACGCTGCCCTGAACTCGGGATCGCGCATCCGCTCAGCGCGACGGCGCTCGTGAAGGCTGGTATCAAGAACTGAAGTCATCGGGTACTCCTCCGAGGAGTGTTGCGCAGAAGATACACGTGTTGTTGCGTATGCGCAACACAGCCCTGAACATCGACTGGCGGTGTCGAGGAGCAGGAGCACTCCGAGCCGGATGCCGGAGTGCTGGTTGCGTTCCGATGCGCAACTCTTGTGCGGCGCCAGCGGGTCGTATGAGGCTTCCGCTCGTGGGTGAAGAGGGAGTCCTCCGACCGCCCAGCGGGATCCGCGCAGGTCGCCCTGCCGGACGTAGCCACCTCGACGAGGACTGCGCAGTCGGGACGAGCCGAAAAGCCACGGCCCGGCGCCGCTCGGCGCGAGTCTCTGGGGTCGTCCGGTCACGTTTCCGCTCAGACCATCCTCGGACCGTGCTCATCAGTCACGAAGATGGACAAAAACGTGACCGGAGTCACAATGGCGCCCCTCCTTCGACGATGGCGTCCACCGATGCGGAGCCGCGGTCGTAGACCCGCCTTGGCGACGACGGGGCAGCCCCGCTCGTCTAACCACTTGGCGCTGCGCGATCCGCAAGTAGTGACGGCTGCTGATCACTCCTAGCTCCCGCCCAAAACATGAGGGACAGCTCGTGGTACCAGCGGTGCGTGATCCCAAGGCAGCGAAGGCCTAGCTTCTCGCAGACCCGAACTGAGCGTGCGTTGTCGACGTGGGTCACGGCCCAGATCTCAGTAAGCCCAAGGTCGAAGCCGTACCTGAGCAGGGTGCCGCCCGCTTTCGTCGCGAGTCCGCGACCCCAGCTGTCCGGATGGAAGTGCCATCCAATCTCGATCTCTCCCGTTCCGTCGGGCAGCGGTTTGAGCAACACGGTTCCGGCAAGTCCTCCCGTGGCTCGTTCGACAACGGCCCACGAACCGAACCGCGGTTCGGCTGCCTGTCGCCGCACCATCCGCTCGAGCATCGCGCTTGCTTCGGCCGGCTCGACCATGGGTCGTCCGCCGATCCACCGCGCGACTTCCAGCCGCCGATGTAGGTCGAAAAACCGTTCGGCCTCGTCAAGCCGCCAAGGGCGCAAGACCACCCGTTGTGTTTCAGCTATCGCGTCAGAGTCCATCTCAAGCCGAGGCTACGCCACGCAAGGCCACCGCCCCTCTCACGAAATGGGAGCAGTCTTGTAGGCGTCACGGCACGTGCTCAACGCAGCTGCTCGCGGCCGAAAGCGGCGGTCGCGCCAGGAGGCCGGACCCCTCGCTAGTTCTGTCTGAACTGGGCCATAGAGTCCCGGTGTTGAAATGGGGTTGCCCGCGCGGGCGACGGTTCGCGTTAGGGTCGAAAGCCGGACCGGGGCCTGACCCAAATAGAGTCTGGACCCCCTTGGGTGTCCTTGACGTGAAGTGTCGACCTCGGTCCTGCTTTCGGGAACCGGTCTGACCTGATAGGAGCGTAGACCGACGTGTTCTGTGATTCGTCGATCCCCACCGGGACGTTGTCGACCGGTCCCTTCACCGTAGCGCGCAGCGCAACAGCGAGGGAGGTTCCTCAATGGTTGGTAGCAGGCAGGTCCGGCGCGGTCCGGGACCGTCGAGCACGTTGGTCACGCCCGACCGCGCGGGGAACGTGGTCGGCGTTGACCCGCACAAGCGCACGCTGACCGCGACCGTTGTCGATCCGCGC
>JAABUJ010006532.1_pt1 | contig 11229 bp, 8 predicted proteins | sample 5559131 | NCBI WGS metagenome assembly JAABUJ01 (sample SAMN10711875, study PRJNA513366) | rock metagenome | isolation source: Antarctica rocks | place: Antarctica: Victoria Land, Mt New Zealand nord | collected 2016-01-07 | reverse complement strand
AACCGAGTCGACACCGCGCTGATCACCACGCACTGGGATGACCTGCTGCGCGTCGCCGGCAGCCTGTCCACCGGCACCGTGCGCGCCAGCGAGATCCTGCGTGTCCTGCAGGGCGGCGGCCGGCCCACCCCAACCGGGCGCGCCGTCGCCGAACTCGGCCGGGTCGCCAAGACGCTCTACCTGCTCGCCTACCTCGACGACGAGCCCTACCGGCGGCGCATCCTCACCCAGCTCAACCGCACCGAAGCCCGCCACGCCCTGGCCCGGCAGGTCTTCCACGGCCAGCGCGGCCAGTTGCGGCAGCGCTACCGGGAAGGCCAGGAAGACCAGCTCAGCGCCCTCGGCCTCGTCCTCAACGCCATCGTGCTGTGGAACACCCGCTACCTCGACGCCGCCCTCGCCCGGCTCCGTCGCGACGGTCATCCCGTCGAGAACGCCGACGTCGAGCGGCTCTCACCGCTCGTCCACGATCACATCAACCTGCTCGGCCGCTACCACTTCACCCAGCCCGACAACCTCCAAGACGAGCTGCGGCCGCTCCGTGACCCACGCACCGCAGACGACTGAGGGCAGCGACCACAAACCCTTAGCGGAGGATCCTGCGCCGTTGCTACTCACACCCCGGGCAGGACGTTGCGGGCAGGCAGGTGCGCCTGCCCTACCCGCCCGCCGGACCCCAACGGACCTGCCCCCGCCACGGCAGGCTCCGGGCCACTTCGTCGCCAGCAGTGCGGCAAGGTGCGGCAAGCCGGAAGGCGGCCGAGCAGCAGCGCTCAGCGGCTGCTGGATGAGTCGGGGCAGACACGCCGTCTTAGACGGTGCGGTCCGCCGTCTGGCCGTCGAGCGAGGCAATCGTGGGCGCATGGATACGCCGCCCACCGCCATCACGCAGCCAGAGGACCCCCGCTACAGCGGTTGGGCGCAGATCGAACGGGTGGCGCAGGTCCACTACCTCTTGCGCCCCCAGCTGGAGAGGACTCTCGACACGATGTTAATCACACCCGAAGGAAAAGCCTTTAACGGCGGCCACGACACCTACGGCGCTTACTGGCGCGCCAGCTTCGGCGACCGGTACTTCGACATGGGCACCGCACAGCGGCTCGGAACCGCGATCGAGACCGGGCTGCGGTACTACCACAAAGGTATGGCCCAGCCCGACCGGGCCGCGGAGGTTGCACGCCACTCGCGCGGCATCTTTCAACGCCTGGTACAACCCGATGAACTCGTCAAGCTGTTCCGGACGGACTGCTCCGTGGACCTCTCAACGAATCCCGCCTGGCGCAGAGTACGTGAAATTATGGTGCATCGTCACCTGTTCGCCCACCGCAGCGGACTCGTCGACGAAAAGTACCTCACGGACCTACACAACCTAACGGGGTCAGATCTACGACCGACGATCGAAGCTTATGGCTACCCGGATGAGGACGTCTACTGGTTCGCGCCTCTGGACCGCCTAGGCGAGCTTATTGAAAGCGCCCGCATCTTCTTCCTCCATCTTCCACACAGCAACGCTTAGGTCTCGCCGCTCGGCGTAGCAGTTCAGCCGAGCCCGGCGGGTAGCGCTGGCCGTGCACGTTGGCCCCGGGTAGCAGCGCCGGCATCTGCACGGTGGCGTACACCGCCTCGAGCTGCGGGCCGAGCCACTCCGCCACCGTCGACCGCGTCGGGCAGCACCACCCACGGCAGGAACGCCGACTCAACGTCTCTACAGCCGCTACATCGCGGCACCGTCCGCGATGCCAGAAGCTAGATCAGGCTGCTCGGAATGCATGCCGCGCCGTCACCGCTGACACTCAGCGTCGCTCACTCCTTTTACGTCGTAGGCCTGCCCATCTCGGCGGGCTCGGCCGCCTCGTCGACCAGAATGCAGTCAATGGTGTCGTCAGGGCGGAAGCTCACTTCCTCTTCCGGGTGCAGGTACGCGAAGACTGGCCAGTTCTCGATGGTGCCGACCAACTTGTCTCCGTCGCGGTCGGCGATGGTCACCCACCTTCGCTCGCCGCTCGCCCAGCCACGCTTCGGGTTCTGAATCGACCACATGAGCTTCACGCGGTCGCCAGGTCTTAGTAGTTCCTTCTCGTCGTCGTCCGGAATCCAGAAGCTGTTCGGGTGCGCCTGGTGCGCGGCCACACCAGATTCGACCTTGGAGCGGTGCCAGACGTGCCTTCCCCACCACCACTCGGCACGCGGGGCGAGACCGACGCGCATCGCAACCTCCAGTTGCTGCGCGACCCAGAAGGGCTGCTCCCAACGCGGGACGTCGTAAGGTTGGCCTGGAGCTCGCGGCGGCGGTCCAGGTCGGGCATCATCCGGACGATCAGGGCCAGTGCAATCCCCGGCGCGAAGCCGAAGACCAACATCGCCAGACTGAAGGCGCCAAGAGCGCCCGGGACGCCGAGTAGTTCGTTCACGCCGGGGCCGCCTGAAGTGCTGCGAAACGCTGGTCGGCCTCGGCACGACGCACTGCTGCGCCGAGGTTGCTTCGACCTCGATCGGTCAGCGTGTAGTACCGGCGGGGCGGCCGTTTCGAAGCGTGGTCGTGGTCCTCCCAATGGTCCTCGAGCCAGCCCTCCCCGAGCATGCGGTCCAACTGCGGGTAGAGGACGCCGGAGCGAACGCCGGACTTCTTCGACAGCGCGTAGCCCCAGATTGGACCGTCACCCTCCCAGTCCATCTGGAGGGCGGCGATCGCCACGAGGACGAGCGAGTGCGTGAGTTTCATCTGCCTAACCCTACATAGGTAGCCTAGACCCGTCCACCTGCGCCGTGCCAGTCCGCCCCGCGACCGCGCCGACATCCGCCGGGTCCGGCCGAGCCCCGGCTCGCAGCTGGCGCTGTTTACCGCCTGGGACTACCACGCGATTCATCACCGATCGGACCCTGCCGCTCCCCGAGCTGGAGGCCGACCACCGCCGCCACGCCGTTGTCGAGCAGACCATCGCCGAGCTCAAGAGCGCCGGGCTTGCGCACCTGCCGTCCGGGGACTTCATGGCCAGCGCCGCCTGGCTCGCCCTGGCCGCCATCGCGCACAACCTCGGCCGCGCCGTCGGTCAACTCGCCGGCGCCGAGCTGGAACGGGCGACCGATGCGACGCTGCGCCGCAGGGTCTTCGCGATGCCCGGCCGGCTGGTGCACGCCGGCCGGCATCGGCACCTACGACTACCCGCCCGATGGCCCTGGGCCGAGCGATCACCACGGCACTCGACCGCATCCAGGCCATCCCCCCGCGCAGCTGAACGTCCGCCGCCACCCCCAACAACCGGGACCTTGGAGAAGCCGGCGGGCCGGCCGCCCACCCCTGCCCAGAGATGACACCGACAGCGCGCCGGGCTACTCCCGCTGACCCCCGCCCTCCTCAAGATCAGCGGTGGATCCGGGGTAGGTGAGTCGGTCCCACACTCGGCTGCGGCCGTGGGAGATTGGTGCGGTGACCCCGAGCAACAAGCTGTCGGCTGAGGCGGCGGGTGTGGTAAGGGGCACACAGGCTGGGGTGCTGCAGCGCCGACGGGGGCGACCTGCGGACACGGACAGCGAGGAGACCCGACGCGGCTGTTTGGATGCCGCTATCCGAGCTTTTGCGGAGCGAGGCTATTCGGGGACGAGTACGCGGGCGGTGGCGGCGGCGGCGGGTGTCACTGCCGGTTCGCTCTACTACTACTTCCCGTCGAAGGCGGTCTTATACCGGGCGGCGTACGAGTACGGGTTGGAGCTTGCCTACTCGGAATACGAGCGGGCGGTGTCGGGGCGAGCGGGTCTCGGCGAGGAGGTGCGCGCCGTCCTGGACTGCTCGTTGGGGATCATGCAGGCCTCGCCCTGGATCACTCGCCTGGCGGTGCAGGCGACGTTGGACATGTCCCATCTCGAGCTGGCGGGTGTGACCTTGTCGATGCCCGCGCGGGTGCACCGGTTCTTCGAGTCGATGTTCCTGCGGGCGGTCGAGCGGGGGGAGGTGCAGGAGGCGGACCGGGGGGAGGTGGAGCAGCTGCTCGCGCTGCTGCTGTGGGGGTTGTCCTCGGTGGGTCTGCAGGACCGGCAGGCGGCTGCGGTGGCGGTGGCGGCCGTGAAGAAGCTCCTCGACGGCCGGCTGCTGCGCCAGGAAGACATGAGCTACTGAACCCGAAGTGGACGGCGTCGGATCTGCCGGGTGGAGCGGGGTCGGGTTGCCGGACGGCACCGTCGGGGTCAATTCGGCGCTGCTCCGAGGTAGCTGGCCTGCAGTGTCTCGGCTTCCTGTCGCAGCTGAAGAGCTGTGCCTTGCGCGACGACTTCCCCGTGGGCCATCACGTAGCCCCGGTCGGCGACGTGCAGCGCTGCCTGCACGTGCTGCTCGACGATCAGGACGCCGGCGTGGCGTTCCTCCGCGATCCGGCGAACGACGGGCAGCAGCTGCTCGACGATGATCGGCGCGAGGCCGAGGCTCATCTCGTCGATGACGACGACCTGGGGGTCGGCGGCGAGCGCGCCCGCGAGGGCGAGCATCTGCTGCTCACCCCCGGACAGCAGGCCGGCACGGCGGCTGAGCAGGGGTCGCAACGCGGGGAAGGTGTCGAGCAGACCGTCGACGTCGACGCTGGACTTGCGGTGGTGCCGCAGCCGCAGGTGCTCGGCGACGGTGAGCTTGAAGAACAGGCCCCGTCCTTCGGGCACGATGGCCAGTCCCCGGCGGGCGATCTGGTCGGCTCGGGCTTTCCCCAGTGGTTCGCCGAGGACCTCCACGGTTCCGCCGAGCGGTGGCAGCGCCCCCGCCAGGGTGAGCAGGGTGGTCGTCTTTCCGGCGCCGTTGGGGCCGAGCAGGCACACCACCTCGCCAGCGTCGACCCGCAGGTTGAGGTCGCGGACGACCGGGAGCCGGTCGTAGCCGGCGGTCAGACCTTGGGTGGAAAGGACGGTTGTCACGGCGCGGGGACAGTCGGGCGCTGTTCGACGGTCGAGTGGCCGGCGCCGAGGTAGGCGGCGATGACGTCGGGGTGGCGCTGGACCTGGTGAGGGGGTCCGGAGGTCACGAGTCGACCGAAGTCGATGACGTAGATCCGATCGCAGACGTCGAGGACGAGGTGCATGTCGTGGTCGATGAGCAGGCACCCGACGCCTTCGGCGGCGATGGCGTGCAGGTGGCCGCCGAACTCCTGGCTTTCGGCGGTGTCCAGGCCGGCCGCGGGCTCGTCGAGGAGCAGGACCCGCGGTTGTCGGGCTAACGCCCGGGCGACGCCGAGCGCCTTTTGCTGCCCGAGGGACAGCTCGTTGGGTCGCCGTTTCTGCAGGCCGTTCAGACGCAGCAGGGTGAGCGCCCGATCGATGCTGTCAGAATCGACCGGGTTGGGCGCAATGCTGTCTTTGATCATCGCCCAGCGCCGTTCGGAGTCCCGGCCGACCCGGACGTTGTCCCGCACGGCAAGGTCCTCGAACAGCTCGACGGACTGCCAGGTGCGGACCAGGCCGCGGCGAGCCCGTTGGTGGGGGGGCAGCGTGTCCAGCCGAACACCGCCGAGCTCCACCCGGCCGGTGGCGGGGGTGAACCCGGTGATGGCGTCGATGAACGTGGTCTTCCCGGCTCCGTTGGGCCCGATCAGCCCGACGATCTCCCCGGCGCGGACCTCGATACTGAGGTCGGTGAGGGCGCGAAGCCCGCCGTAGGCGACGCTGACGTCACTCGTGCGCAGCACCACCTCGCCGACGGTCCGCGCACGGGTGGGCGCTTCGGCCTCCGGCCGCTGTGGGAGGGCGGTCGCACTCGCCGAGGCGGTGGCCGGCGGTGTTTTCGCGGCGCGTTTCGCCCGGCGGGCGTCAAGGTCGGCACGGGTCTTGCCGGCGATGCCGAGCGGGTTGAGGACGACGGTGAGGATAAGGGAGATGCCGCTGAACAGCGCGTAGTAGTCCCCGAGGTGCAGGTTGCGGTCCAGCACCACGAACACGATGCCCAGCTGGGCGAGCGCACCACCGACGAGGGCACCGCTGAGGCTGCTGATCCCGCCGAGGTAGGCGACGGCGAGGAACGTGAGCCCGACCAGGACCCCGAAGGACTCCGGGGACAGCTGCCCACGGCTGTACCCGATGAGGGCGCCCCCCAGGCCGGCAAGGAACGAGGCGAGGGCGAACGCGGACAGCTTCGCGTTGGCGACGCTGATCCCGACCGCGGCGGCGGCGCGCTCGTTGGACCGGACCGCGAGCAGCTTGCGGCCGGTACCGGCCCGCATCAGGTTGCCGACCAGCACGAACGTGGTGATAACCACAACCAGGACGAAGACCCCGAAGGGGAGCCTGGCGATGTCCCGGCCGCCCCGCACCGCCAGGTTCAGACCGAACAGAGCCGGGTCGTTGATGGTGTTGGCGGTCGGGGACAGGATCTGCGGGTTGCCGAAGACGAAACGTTCGATCGTCAGCGCGGCGGCGAGGGTGACCACGGCGAGCTGCGCCCCGCGGATGCGGAGCGCGGGCAGGCCGACGAGGACCCCGACCACGGCGGCCACCAGCGCCGCAACGATCATCGACAGCGGGAACGGCAGAGCTGTGTCCAGCTGGGACAGGGCGAAGCCGGTGGTGCCCGCGAAAGCCGCCTGGGCCAGGGAGATCTGTCCGACCATGCCTGTCAGGACCACCAGCGACAGGGTGATCAGGGAGATGGCGAAGCTGGTGATGACCCCGTACCGGTAGCTGCCGGAGGTCAGGATCAGCGCGGCCAGGCCCGCGAGACCGACGCCGCCGATCACCTTGGGCCGGTTCGTGGGCAGCGTCACCGGGGGCAGCCGGGCGGCGGCTTCCTCACCCCGGGTCGGGATAGACCTGCCGACCAGGAACAGCGTGGCCACGATGAACAGGAACGGCACCGCGTCGCCCAGTCCCTGCTTCGCCCAGCCGGGCCACCACGACTTGGTGTTGGACAGCAGCTGCAGCTCCGCCTGCACGACCCCCAACATCAACCCGCCGACCAGCGCGGCGCCGACCGAGCTCAGCCGGGCGATCAGTGCGCCGGCCAGCGCCGGCACTACCAGCAGGGTCAGGTTCGCCGGCCCGAGGACCCCGACCGAAGGACCGGCGAGGATCATGAACAGTGACGTGAACATGGTGGTGATGACCCAGGTGACCGTGCCCAGCCGTTCCGGGGACAGCCGGGCGAACGACGCTGCCCGTTCGTTCTCCGCCGCCGCCCTGATCGCCAGTCCCGTCCGCGACCAACGGAACCAGCCGGCCAGCCCGACCCCGAAGGCCACGACGAGCCCGCTCAGCCACAGCCGGTCGACGGGAAGCCGCGCCCCACCCACGGACACGTGACCGGAGGGCAGCACAAACGGTCGGGGTCGACCCTCGGTGCCGAACTTCAACCCCAGCGCCGCTTGCAGTGTCAGCATCACCCCGATCGCGGCGACGACCTTGGCCAGAACCGGCGCCGTGCGCAGGGGACGGGACACGCACAACTGCACTAGCGCACCCAGCAGCCCGGCGACGACCAGAGCGACCCCGATCGAGACCGGCACCGGGGGCCGGCCGGTGGAGACGGAGGGCAGCCACGGCAGCGGGAGGCCGAACCGGCCGTTGCGGTCGAGCTCGTCGTAGACGAAGACGGGCAGCGTCGCCATCGCCGCGATCGCGAAGTTGATGACCCCGGTGCCCTGGTAGGTGATCACCAGGCCCATGCTGAGCACGGCGTAGACGGCGCCGGTTCCCAGCCCGAGTCCCAGGAACAGCAGGTACTCACTCATCGGCCGCGCCTCCGGGTTAGCTCTTGGGCCTGACCGCGCCGACGTTGACCGGGCTGAACGGCAGCACCTGCTTCGTCCGGTCCTTGGTCGCCTTCGCGTACAGGACGCCGGAGTAGCACGAGGACGTGCCCGGCCAGCCCTCCCCGTTGCAGTTGTAGCCGATGGTGTTGAAGAACTCCGGTCCGCGCGCCGTCGGCAAGCTCGCCTTGACCGTGGCCGCGGTCATGGCGCCGTGGGTCTGTCGGAGCATGTCGGCGAGGTTCACCGCCAATGAGAACCCCAGCGTGGCGAAACCGTTGACGTACTGCGGGTAGGCCTTCATGTACCGCTCGTAGACACCGATGTCGTTCCTGACCTTCGACGGCGAGCCGGCGTTGACCATCGACGGCCAGTAGTACTCGTCATGAGTGATCACGCCGGCGACGGCACCGGCGTCCAGCTTCGTCAGGAACTGGTTGCACGACCCGGCCTCCAGCGGCCCGGTGTAGCCGGCGGACTGAAGCGCTGGGATCGCCCCCAGGCAGTCCTGGTCGGTCATCGCCGGGAAGGTGATCCCGTCCGGGCTCTTCGCCAGGATCGTCGCAGCGAACGACGCCCAGTCGGTCTGCGCCGGGTAGAACACAACCGTGGCGTTGATGTTCAGCTGTTTCGCGATCGGCAGGATGATGGTCTTTTCGAAGGCGCGGTTGCCGGCGGTGTCGGACTCACCCACCACGACGTGCTTCGCGCCGAGGTCCCGCTGGGCGATCAGTGCCGCGGCCAGCCCCTCCTCAGGTGACCACAGGGTCATGAACACCTCGCCCTTGGCCTTGTTCACGTCCGGGGTGAACGACACGATCCCGACCTCCGGGATCCCGGCCCGGGCGATCACCGGCAGGCCGGCGTCGGCGACGACGTCGACGCCCTGCACTGAGGCCACCACGCGCTTCTCCACGAACTGGTTCGCGCAGTTGACCGATGACTCAGGGGTCAGGTCCGTGCGGCACTCCTCCGCCCGCAACCGGTGGCCGTTGACACCACCAAGCTCAGTGTTGACGTAGTCAAGGCCCCGCTCGAACCCCACCCGGACCTCTGGAAGCGACACCGCCCCACCCTCGAGGCTGGCGAAACCCACGGTTACCGGCGCCAGAGCCGGGCTCGCTGCGGTGGCCCCCGGCGCCGGCGCCGTCGCCGACGGCACGCCCGCCGACGTCTGCCCAGGCGCTCCGTTACGGGGCTTGGCACCGTTGGACTTCGTCCCGCTGGAGCCGCACGCGGAAGTCAGCACCGCCACCGGCAGGACCAGGGCAACCAACAGACGACGCATGTGACCAGCCCCTCAGAGTGATAATCTTCCAAGCGCCCGAATATTGGGCCAGGCGGTACGCCGATGTCAACCGCTCCGACACGCCAGTGAAACCGGACCGTCCTACTGGGAGGACCAGTTGAGCCCCGACACACGGCCTGACGCCCCGACGACCCGGGTCCACACGCCCCAACGCGACAGCACCGACGGGCAGCAGGTCGACAGCCGCTCCGGGCCGCTGCTGGGGCTCCGTCAGCGGGATCCCCGGGACAGCGGCAAGGAAGTCGGTGCAGCGTCATGACCAGAACGGGTGGCGAGCTGCTCGCCGGGACCCTGGCGGACTTCGGGGTGGAGGTCGTGTTCGGGCTGCACGGCGGCCACCTCGACGCGTTCCTGCTCGGCTGCCGCCGCCACGGCATCCGGCTGGTCGACACTCGCCACGAGGCGGTCGCCGTCGACGCCGCCGCCGGATACGCCCGAAGCACCGGCCGGCTCGGCGTCGCCTTCGCCACCGCCTCCTCCGGCTACTCCAACGCGCTGGCCGGGGTGACCGCCGCCCACGCCGACCGGGTGCCGGTGCTGCTGATTACCAGCTCCCCACCGCTGCGCGACGACGAGACCAACGCGCTGCAGGGCGGCATCCACCCCATCCCGCTCGTTGCACCGGTCAGCAGATGGGCGGGGACCGCCACCGTCGCCGAGGAACTCCCCCGGCTGGTGTCCCTGGCCATCCGGCACGCTGTCGCCGCCGCTCCCGGACCGGCCGTGCTCGACGTCCCCATCGACGTCATGTTCTCCCCGGTCGCGGAAAGCCGCCTGTCCCACGGTGGCGGCACCCGGCTGCCGGCGGTCGCCGCCCCCCCGCCTGACACTGTCTCGGACACGCTTCGGCTACTCCACGACGCGGCCCGCCCCGTCATCATCGTCGGCGGTGGCGGGCGGGCCGGCAGCGTCCCACCCCTGGTGCAGCAGTTCGCCGAGCGAACCGGGATTCCGGTGTTCGCCCACCCCGCCACCTTCGGCGCGCTACCCGCGGACCACCGGCTCAACGGCTACTCCGCCGCGAACCTCGCCCCGCTCACCGCCGCCGGCCGCGGTCCAGACGTCGTCCTCCTGCTCGGCGCCCGCCCCGGGATGTTCCTCGGCGGCCGCAGCGGGACCGTGCTCCCCCCCACAGCCAAGATCGTCCAGGTGGACACCGACGCCACTGAGATCGGCCGGCTCCTGCCCTTCGAGATCGGCATCACCGCCGATACCACCCAGATGCTGCGGGCCCTGCTCGGCGCTGAGCCCGACACCCACTGGCCGGACCGGTCCGCCTGGGCCGAGAAGGCCGTCGCCGTGCACCGCGCCCCCGCACAGTGGGAGAACCACCCGAGCGAGGTCGGCGGTCGGCTGCACCCCTTCCACGCCGTGCGTGAGGTGCTGCGCTCCCTCACCCCCGGAGCTCGCATCATCGTCGACGGCGGGGAAATGGCCGGCTGGGTCGCCGCCAGCCTGCACGAGGCCCGACCCCGCTCCGTGATCGGCTTCGGCGGCTACCTCGGCTTCCTCGGCGTCACCTTCGGCCTGGCCGTCGGCACCCAGATCGCCCACCCCGACGACCAGGTAGTCCTCATGATTGGGGACGGGGCGTTCGGCTTCCACCCCCAGGAACTGGATACCATGGTGCGCCACCAGCTGCCCATCCTCACCGTGGTGGTGAACAACGCCTGCTGGGGCATGTCCCTACATGGTCAGCAGGAGATGTTCGGACCGGAAGGGGAACTCGTCAGCCGGCTCGCCGACACCGACTACGACCAGGTCGCCGCCGGGTTCGGCGCCCTCGGTGAGCGGGTCAGCACACTCGACGGCATCAGGCCCGCCATCCGACGGGCCTCCGGCACCGGCCGCCCCACCCTGATCAACCTTGACGTCGCCGGGCAGGTCGTGCACCCAGGCACACCTGCCATGGTCGGCTTCACCCACGACCCCGGCGTCGTCGTCATCCCCTACTACGACAACATCCTGCTGCGGTAACAGCCATGCGTGCCGCTGTCGCCGTCGAAGGGCGGATCGTCCTCCACGACCTCCCTGACCTCGCCCCCGGCCCCGGGCAGGTGCTGGTCGCGCCCATAGCCGTCGGGATCTGCGCCTCAGACCTGCACCTGCTCGCCCGACAGGCCGCCACACCTGACGAGATCGGGCCGATCGTCCTGGGCCACGAGTTCTCCGCACGGCTGCTCGACTACGGCCCGAACACCCCGC
>JAABUJ010006530.1_pt1 | contig 11233 bp, 10 predicted proteins | sample 5559131 | NCBI WGS metagenome assembly JAABUJ01 (sample SAMN10711875, study PRJNA513366) | rock metagenome | isolation source: Antarctica rocks | place: Antarctica: Victoria Land, Mt New Zealand nord | collected 2016-01-07 | reverse complement strand
ACAGACCAGCGAACATCAACGACCACCCAGAGACTCGAGCTGCGATCAGGTCGAGCCGATCGTGCCCACCCCCGGTGAACTCCAGCCGTCGAAGACCCCGCCAGCACGTGTCCACGTCATGAACGACAGCCCAGTGAACAGGCACCCGGTCTGTGCTCGTACCGGCCGGTCACCCCGCTGCACGGGACGCTCTGGATGACGGCTCGACGGGGCCCTCGACGTCGGGCGGCTTCCACTAGTGCTCGGCGCGGACTGGAGCCTGCTCGTCGGTACCGGATTGGCCCTGGGCCGCCGGGGCTAGTCCGGCCTAGGGCGTCTCTCCCGGTTCTCGGTGGGGGCGGTCGCGACGATCGGTTGATGACGCGTGCTGGTGGCGCGGGCAGGAGCGGGTGCTCGTCAGGCGTGGCGGACTTGCGCCCGGGGCGGCTCGGTGGGGGGCTGTCAGGCTGTGGGGATGGCGCATGTCGTTGTTCCTGAGCCGGAGCCGGCCGCGGGAGACCCGCAGTCGCCTGGGCCGGCGGCGGCCAGCGTGAGCCGGTCGGTGCCGCCGCGCTGCCCGGCCCGGACCCGGCTGTACCGGGGCGGGGTGGTGCTGGCTGAGGGTTTCTCGCCCGAGCAGATCAGTGACCGGCTGCGGGCCGACGACGACGCGGTCGTCTGGCTGGACCTGTTCGACCCGGACACCACCGATCTGCAGCTGCTGGTCGAGAAGTTCGGGCTGCATCCGCTGGCGGTGGAGGACGCCGTTCACGACCATCAGCGCCCCAAGCTCGATCGTTACCGCACCCATCTGTTCGCAAACATGTACGCGGTCAGGTTCGACCCGGCCGGCGGGGAGCTGACCACAAGCGAGATCAGCGCGTTCGTCACTGATCGGGCGCTGATCACCATCCGCAAGTCCGACTTCGACGTCGACACGCTGCTCGGCCGATGGGACAACACCCCCGAACTCGCTGGCAGCGGTGTCGGGTTCCTGGTCCACGGGCTGCTGGATGCGGTCGTCGACGGCCACTACGCCGCGGTGCAGTTGCTCGACGACGCCGTCGACGAGCTCGAGGACGCCCTATTCGACCCCCGGCCCGGCCTGGACATCCGACGGCGCGGCTTCGAGCTGCGCAAGAGCCTCGGGCAGCTGCGCCGCGTCGTCGTGCCGATGCGCGACATGATGGCCTGGGTGATCCGCGAGGACGCCCACCTGGTCGATGAGCACCTCGCGCCCTATTACCAGGACGTCCAGGATCACGTGCTGCGGGCCGCGGAGGATGTCGAGGCCGGCCGCGATCTGATCGCCTCGATCTTGGAGACCAGCCTCAACGAGCAGGGCAACGAACTCAACGAGATCACCAAGAAGCTCGCCGCCTGGGCGGCGATCATCGCGGTGCCGACGGCGGTGACCGGGTTCTACGGCCAGAACGTGCCCTACCCGGGCTTCTCCCAGCACTGGGGGTTCGTCGTCAGCACCTTCGTCATCATCGTGCTGTCCGGTGGGCTGTACCTGATGCTCAAGCACCGCGACTGGCTGTGACAGCCGCCGGAGCCGGCCCGGGCGCCGCCCGCTTCGGCGTGATGGAGCCGGGTGTTGCGGGGTCGGAGGTTCCGGCGTGGCAGGGCAGGACCCCGGGGAGCCGCGCTGGCACCTGGTGACGGTCGTGCTGGTCGCGGTCGGGCTGCAGCTCGCGCTGCCGGAGCGGCTGGGGCTGCGCCTCAAGCTGCTGCTGCCCGCGCTGGAGGGCGCGCTGCTGGTGGCGCTGGTCGTCGCCGACCCGGGAAGGTTGCAGAGCCGGCACCCGGCACTGCGGTACGGCGGGTTGGTGCTGGTCGCACTGGTGAGCCTGGCGAACGCCGCTTCAGCGGTGCTGCTGGTCCGCGAGCTGCTGCACGCCCAGGGCAGCACCGGTAGCGCGGGCGCGCTGCTGGCCGGCGGCGCCACGGTCTACGCCACCAACATCCTGGCGTTCGGGCTGTGGTTTTGGGACACCGACCGGGGCGGCCCGGTCGCCCGATCAGCCGGCGACCGGCAGTAGCCGGACCTGCTGTTCCCGCAGATGGCCAGTCCGAAGTTGGCCCCACCCGACTGGGACCCCGGCTGCTGGACTACCTGTACCTGAACTACACCAACGCCACCGCGTTCAGCCCCACCGATACCCTCCCGATGGCCCGCTGGGCCAAGACGCTGATGGCGCTGCAGTCAGCCGTCGCGCTCATCACGGTCGCGCTGGTGTCGCCCGGGCGGTCAACGTCCTGCACTGAGCCGGCCCGGCTGGACCGGCGCGACCGCGGCGGTGATGTTCACCCTGACCGGCGGCAAGGCCCGCACTGGCCGGGCGCTGGGCAACCCTGGGGGCTTAGACGATCGATTCGGTGACCTGCCCCTCGCCCTTCGGCTACTCGCCGGCCTGCTGGCCAACGCCGCGTTCGGGACCTGGTGGGCCGACCCGCTCGCCGGCCTGGTCATCGTCGACTACGCCCTAGCCGAGGCCCGGGCGATCTTCACCACAGGCCCTGAGCCCCCATCTGTCAGTACGCCTGGTGGCCGGGGCCGGCCGCTCGAGCCGGTCGCGGCCCATCTGCTGGCGCAGCTCGTCGCGGTGAGCGACCACCACGGCCCTGCTCACCGGAGCCAGCATCCGGGCGACCCTCGCCTTCCCCATGACCCGCCCGGGACAGCGGCGAACCCATCCCACCCAGAGGCGGGTCACGCCAACATGGGGGACGACGCCCAGATCCAGCAGTGACCGACCCCGCCGGGCCCAGCCGCCTGCCCCCAGATGGCTTCGCGAACATCGGACGACCACAAGCGTGGCCGCCGACCGGAGCGTCCCTGGACGTGGCCGGGCGCAGCAGGCAAGTCGCCAAGTCCCTGAGGAACCCCGGAATCGCGGGCTCTCGGCGGCTGCATGCATAACGCTCTTATCCACCACTGGTAGGGCGGTCCCCCCGGGTCTGTTGCCGCGGGCCGGGTTGGGGTGCGAGTCGGGAATTCAACTGCCGCTAGGTGTTGCATGTCATGAGGTTGTGACCAGCGGGTTCGGTGGCGGGGTGGGTTGATCGGGGACGGGTCTCCCCGGTTGGGTGTGGAGCTACCACACAACCGCACCCACCGAAGGAGACCCGTCCCGTGCACGCTAACGCCCCGCTGACCGCTGAAGGCCGCCGTCGACTCGTCGCCCGGGTCCTGGAGGAGGGCCGCCCGCAGGCCCATGTCGCCGCGGAGTCCCGGCTGGCCCGGGCGACCGTCCGCAAGTGGGTCACCCGGTTCCGGGCCGGTGGGGAGGCGGCACTGGCGGACCGGTCCAGCCGCCCGCACGGCAGCCCACGCCAGCTCGACGCTGGGGTGGTCGCGCGGATCGAGGCGCTGCGCCGGGACCGGAAGCTCCCGCCCCGCCTGATCGTGGCGGAGCTCGCCGCGGACGGCATCGAGGTCTCCGCGGCAACCGTGCACCGGTGGCTGCGCCGGCTGGGGATCAGCCGGCTCCGCGACCTCGACGTCACCGGCAACAGCCACCGCCAGATTCGGCGGATCGAGACCGACCGCCCAGGACAGCTCGTGCACGTGGACGTGAAGAAGATCGGGGCGATCCCCACCGGCGGCGGCTGGCGGGTCCACGGCCGCGGCAGCACCCAGGACAAGGCGGCCCGCCGGGAACGGGTCGGCTACCGGTACTGGCACTGGCACTCGGCGATCGATGCTCACACCCGGCTCGCGTTCACCGAGTCCCTGGTCGATGAGAAAGCTGTCACCGCGGCCGGGTTCCTGCGCCGGGCCGCCGCGTTCTTCGCCGCCCACGGCATGACCGTGGAGAGGGTCCTCACTGACAACGGGTCCTGCTACCGCTCGCACCTGTTCGACGCGGCCCTGCCCGACGGGGCCCGGCACACGTTCACCCGGCCCCACCGCCCGCAGACCAATGGGAAGGTCGAGCGGTACAACCGGACCCTCGGCGCGGAGTTTGCCTACGCCCGACCCTGGACCTCAGAAACCCAGCGCGCCGACTACCTCCAACGGTGGCTGATCCACGACAACTACCACCGAGCCCACACCGCCATCGGCAACCAGCCCCCGGCCACCCTCGCCCCGACCACTGTCACCAACGTCATGATGCAGAACACCTAGGACCGCTTGGTAGGGCTGCCCGGAGACTGATCGCAATCGCAACGTATCCGAAGGGACCCGGGTCTGCGCCGGCCCTGGGATCGGTCCGGAGACGCCTCGCGGTCAGTCGTGGAGCACGCCGACACATTCAGCGCCGACCGGAACGGGTCGGGCGGCACGAGACCCTAGGAGGGGTCGCTCTCCGGGTCGCCGTCGGTGTTCTTCTCCGGTCGCTGTTCCGGGCGATCAGACATCTCGCGGGACTTCTCCTGGGACTTCCGCTGCACCTTGTCGCCGGCAGCGTCGGCCTTTCCGTCGGACCTGTCGGTGTCCAGCGTGCCGTCCGTGCTCATCGCAACCTCCGGGATAGGACCGTGTAGCCCCGACCCGAGCCGGGTACGGCCTTGGACTCTGACAGTACGCACGCGCGCCGTCACCAAAGCGGCGCGTTCCACGACTCGACCGCAGCGTCGGGCGACCGGGCCCTCGCCGCGGGGGACGGCACAGCGGTCGCCTTACGCGGACCCGGCGTCGGCGGCGGCCTCGCGGTCGGCGAGGTTGAGGTCGGCGAGGGCTTCGAGTTCGGCGTCGGGGGCTTCCTCGACGGCGATGAGGCGGTCATCGGCGGTGGGCATCGCCCGTAGGAGCTCGTCGAGTTCGCGCTGGGTCGCGGACTGCTGCCGGGCCTGGGTGTGCTGGATCGCGAACACCATGATCAGGGTGATCGCGGAACTGGCGATCTCCAGGGCAGCGGTCCACCAGCTGGGGAAGGCGACGACCGCACCGACCACCAGCCAGATCACGACGGCGGTGGCCACCGACAGGCCGGCAGCGGAGTGGGCGGTGACCTCACCGACCTGGTGCAGGGCCCGGCTGCTCCACCGCCGGGCCGGGTCGTGCCTGCTACGGGAGCCGACGATCCCGGCCCGCCAGCGGTGGGGGCCGTGCCAGCGGCGACCGACGACGGGCCGCCGGCGGGCGATCACCGTCCGCGCGCGGTCGGACGGAGGGGGGTCACGCGCCCAGCATCCCCCGAGACCGGTCGGGGAGCCGGTCGGTGAACGGCCGCCTCGCCGGCCGTGCTGCTGGCCGCCGCGCGGTGTTCTCAGCGCGGGCTCTGCCGACAGGGCCACGGCAGGCGGGACAGCACGCTGGCCGACAAGCGGCTGCCCCAGCTCCCCCGTATCGCGATTCACGGCGCCTGCACCGGCCGCCGGGTCGCGGGGCCGTTCCCGACGTGGCCGTCGACCGCACCGCTGCCGCAACCGGCGATCGGGGCACCGGTGTCCCCGGCGGCGGTGTCGGCGTCGGCGTCGGCGGCGGCGAGCGGTCTTCAAGAGTGGACCCGGTGGTTCCCGCGGCCGCCGCGGCGGCCGTGGGCTTCCTTACTCCCCCGCTGACACGCCACCCCCGGTCGACAGACGGGTCGTAGCCGGAGTCGTGCCGTGGGATCTCCCGTACCTTCGCCACCCCCACACCGACGGCGTCGGCGATCTCCTGGAGGCCGACCCCCGGCCCGGTTTCCACTGTGCTGGGCACCGCGCCGACCGACGTCCAGACACCGGTGGCGCGGGCGTTGTCGTACATCCCCTGCAGGATGAACCGCTGGAACCCGGTCAGCGACCCCGGCAGCGGTGAGCGGACGCCGGCCTGGGCGGGACCTCGCGGGCGGCAGCAGGAAACCTGTGTTCCCCGTGGGAGCACTGCCGCCGCGGCCGACCGGCGGTACCGGTCACCGTCACGACCGGGCCGGGCACCGCCTGGTCGTGCCGTGGAGCCCGGGTGCGGGTCAGCGGGGGTGGCGGGCGGGTGGTGGGTGGTGGGTGCCCTGGGCCGCGCGGGAGCCGTCGGGCCCGCCGCCGGGTCCGCGCAGGACGTACGCGCCGGCGACGGCGAACACAGCACCGACGAAGGGTGCGGTGAGGTAGATCCACAGGTCGTGGTGTTCCCCGCCGAGCAGCGCAGGCCCCAGGGACCGGGCCGGGTTCATCGCGGCCCCGGTGACGGGGCTGGCCCACAACCCGGCCAGGGTGATGTAGGCCCCGACCCCGACCGCGGACAGCGGGCCCAGGTTCTGCGCGGTCGACGCCGTGCCCAGCACGGTGGAGACCAAGCCGGCGGTGAGCACGAGCTCGACAGCGAACGCCTGCCCGGCCCCGAACCCCGGGCCGGGCAGAGTGGCCCCCAGCTGGCCGGCGTCACCGAACACCGCCCGCAGGAAACCCGAGGCCAGCAGCGCGCCGGCGACCTGGGCGGCGATGTAGCCGGGGACCCGCCGCCACGAGAAGTCCCCCCGCAGCGCGAATGCGACACTGACGACCGGGTTGAGGTGCGCCCCGGATACGGCACCCATGAAGAGGATGACCGCCACCACCGTCAACGCCGGCGCGGTGACCGCCGCGGCCCGCCCGACCTGCCCGTGGGTGACCGCGTCGACGACGGGGGCGCCTGCGCCGACCATGACGAGCAGGAATGTGCCGAGGACTTCACTGAACAGCCGCCGCCACTCATACCGCAGATCGGTGAAGTCCCGTGCCCACACTGGCTCCCGGGCCAGCAGATCGGCGATCGCCGGTCGGTGCCGGCCCCGGACCGCGGCCTGCACCCGATGGGTGGGGTCCTCGAGAGGCGTGTCGGTGGCCATCAGATCGGCGAGTCGTCGGTATCGGCCGGGTCAGGCAATGACGACAGGAAGGTCGACGAGCCGGCAGGGGATCTCGGTGTCCTCGTCGAGGTGGTAGCTGGCACACACCCGGTGGTAGCCGTCGGCGATCTGCACCCCCCGGCCCGTGGCGAGGTCACCGCGGACAAGCAGGATCGGGGACAGCCGCATCCCCTTCGCGGCCTTCTTCAGGTCCTTCGCGACCTCCGGATCATCCGGGGGGAGCAACGGCAGCCCGGCAGCGCGCAGCACGTCCTTCGCGTGCTGGGCCACGGTCGGGGCCTTCTCCAGGGCCTGGGTCACTGCCTCGATGACGGCCGGGTCGGCCAGCAGCCGCAGATACGACCCGGCCGCCGGGTAGTCGTGCTTCACCGGGGCCTCAAGCCACCGCACCGTCGCCCCTTTCGCACCCGCGGTGTTCGACGTCGTGTTCTTCGCCACGATCGACCTCCTCGTTGCCAGCCCGACTCGATCCGCCGCGCCCAGCGACGCAGACCAGCGCATTTAGTCTGCCCGGTCCACTGATCGGCGGTGTGAGCACGGGGGTGCAGCTTCCTGCGTCGCCGGCCGCGCCCCGATCGTCCCGTCGTCGGCTGGCGTCGGCGACCGGGCGGGACTGTGCGGGCCCGGTCCATACAACCTCACCTGGGTCGCGACCTTCGCGGTGTTCGGCCGGGCAGGAAGCCGCCGCGCCCGTCAGCTGCTCGGGGCCGGTGCGACGTCCACAGGGTGCGCGCCCGCACCCGACTGAGCCGCCCCCGCCGGACACCTGCACCAGGCCGGCACCGCGACCCGCGGTCGGCGGCGGCCCGCACGGTCGCAGACCGCCCCAAACCGGACTCGCCCGCGACACCGCCGAGGTGGCCGGTGCAGATCGGGGCGCGCCCGGGGTTGTAGGTGGAGATGGCCTTCGGCCGTCATTCTGCTGGTCGCTGCCGGCGGCCTCCTTCGGCTCGGAGAAGCCGACCAGCGGATGCGACTATGGCCGGCGGCTGGCGGGGACGGTCGGGTGGTCTGGGGGAGGGTGTCGATGACGGGCAGCGGAAAGAGTCCGGGCGCGCCGCGGCGCAGGTCACCGGTCGCGGTGCTGGTGTTGACGGTCCTCGGGGCGATCGTCCCCGGGGTGGGGCTGATCGCCGCGGGCCGGTTCCGCAGCGGCCTGGTCGTCCTCGTTGCCACGGTGGCGCTCGCGGTCGGGCTGGTCCTCTACGTCGGCACCTCGACCAGCGACCTGTTGAACCGGGCGTTGGACCCTGCGACCCTGCGCCGGGGTGCGGCCGCGGCGGTCGTCCTCGCGGTGGCCTGGTCCGCGGTCACAATCGCCAGCCACCGGGCTCTGCGCCCGGCCACCGCCGGCACCGGGGAGCGGGTCGGCGGTTTCTGCTGGTCGGGGTGTTATGCCTGGCCGTGGCGACCCCGCTGGTGATCGGGGCGAACGTGCTGCTGACCTCCCGGCAGCTCCTGCAGACCGTGGTCAGCGACCACCCGGTCACCGCCCTGTCAGGTGGGGACCTCGTGGGCGCGCCGACCGACTCCCCGTCGCCCACCCCCGGGGCCACCGCAACCGCCACCAGCACGACCAGGGCCGTCACCGGCTACACGTGGGAACACCGCCGGCTGAACATCCTCCTGATCGGCTCCGACGCCGGCCCGGACCGCACCGGGACCCGGACCGACTCGATGGTCATCGCGAGCATCGACACCATCACCGGCAAGGTCCTGATCGTCTCGATCCCCCGCAACCTGTGCCGGCTGACCTGGGACCCGGCCAGCACCCTCGGCGGGCTCTACCCGAACGGCTGGACCGTCAGCGGCGGTGACTGCAAGTCCAGCGGCAACGGTGACGACCTCATCAACGCCATCTACAACGACATCCCGATCGAGCAGCCGGGCGCGGTCGGCAGGACCGGCTACCCCGGCGCGGACGCCCTCGCCCTCGGGTTGGGGTACTCCCTGAAGCTGCCGATCGACTACTTCCTCGCCGTCGACCTCGCCGCGTTCCGGGTGATCGTGAACTCCATCGGCGGGGTCACCGTCAACATCAACACCCCCGTCCCCGTCGGCGGGATGCACGACGCCGCCACCGGGCTCACCATCACCCAGTACCCGAGCCGGTGGCTGATGCCCGGACCGAACCAGCACCTCGACGGGCAGAACGCCCTCTGGTACGCCCGGGGCCGGTTCTATTCCGACGACTACGACCGGATCAACCGGCAGAAGTGCATGATCACCGCCCTCACCCATCAGGCCAACCCGGCCACGGTCCTCGCGAACTATTCGTCACTGGCCGGGGCGCTCGAGAACAACATCCTCACCGACATCCCCCGCAAGCTCCTGTCCCCCCTCGCCCAACTCGCCCTGAAGATCAAATCCAGCGGCGCGACCTCCAGCATCACCGTCGACACCGCGAACATCCCCGGCATGGCACAAGACAGCGACCCCCACTGGGCCGCCGCCGCGCAGGCGATCAGCCAGGCGATCGCCAAGACCGACCGGGTGAAATCCACCGCCGCAGCGACCTCGCCGGTGCAATCGCCGTCGCAGTCACCGAGTGCGAGTCTCGCCCAGAGCCTCGGAGTGAGCCCCACCCCCAGCGCCACCACCCCGAGGGCCACCACCGCGAGCGGGGCCACCGTCACCACCGACGTTGCCGCCGGCTGCACCTACCAGCCCACCACCGCCGCAGCCGCCATCAAGACCTGGCAAGCCACCATCTACGGCTCCATGTACACCGTCAACGGCGACAAACGCTGACCCCGGCACCCACGGCGCAGCGGCCGATAGCCCGGCTGGAGAGGACTGCACGAAAGACGGTGAGACCGGGTCGAGCAGGACCGCAGAGAAGGGAGGCCCGTGAGGGATTGGTCGTGATCGAGACGAGAACCCCGAGCCGGGCTCGGCGGACGGTGACCGGAGATCGCCGAGGACATCGGCGACTCAAACACAGGTGTCCGGCCATCGGTCAAGCCTCCGGGCGCCCAGGGTCGAGAGGCGACCCTCTCCCGACCCCGCGGCCCGGTGGTCGCTGCGCCGCGCCGACTGCACCGACGTGGTCGCGTGCGCATGTTGGGAAATTCGCTCGGTTGAACTGGGTCACTCCACCGCGGCAGGGGCATGCCCTCGTCGTGGGCGGCTCTATTTGAGGATGTTGACCGAGCGGGCGATCACCAGGGCGACGGTGACCAGGGCCACCGCGGACTGGGCGAGCATGGCCAGTTTCGCCCCCCGGGTCAGCGGCATCGTGTCGGTCGGGCTGAACGCGGTGGCGTTGGTGAACGACACGTACAGGTAGTCCACGAATCCCGGTTCCCAGTCCTTGTCCGCCATCCCGGGAGTCGCCATCTGCGGGAACATCAGATCTGGGTAGGGGTCCAGACCGTGGGCGCGGGCCGCCGGCCCACCTCGGTCGAACTCCCAGTACCAGAGGGCGAAGACCACGATGTTGGTGATGTAGATCGCGGATCCGGTCGCCAGCAGCGGACCGGGTGAGCCGCCCTCGGTGCCACGGACCAGGCCGAGGACCAGCCGGATCGCGGAGTAGGCGTTCGCGACCGACGCCACCGCGATCAGGGTGAGCCCGACCCAGCGCAGCGGCCTCTCCCGCCGGCTCACCCGACCGGGGTTGATGAGGACCAGCGCCACGAGCAGCACCGCTTCGACCCCGGGGAGCAGGTACCGCGAGGAGAGGTTGAGCTCGGCCGGGAGCGCGACCTGCAACCCGATCGCGACCACGGTCGCGACCGCGGCCGGCCACCGGCTCTCCCCCGCAGTGCGTCGCCGCCACGCCTCCCGGGCTCCCCCTGTCCCCGGGGGTCCGCCCCGTTCGGCAGGCGCTGGGGGCGGCTCGTCGGGTGGCGGGGACACCGGGACATCGTCGACTCCCGGACCCACCACAGCCCTGATCCTTCCCGGTACGGCGCGCCGGCGGACGGTCGGGTGAGGCGTAACGCGTTGGGGCGTCAACCTTCTGCCTCCGGCAGCCTGCTCGGGACATGGCGCAGGGATGAGGTCGCTGGGTTGCCAGCGGCGGCAGTTCGGGTGCGTGGCCAACGGATCAGTCGCACGGCCGAGTCAACCACCCCTTCGGCACGACCGAACTTTACAGGTGGAGCGCCCGGGCGCAGTCCCAACCGGTCACCCGTGTGGGCGTTGCCGACTCCCGGGCGTCGGTGCGCTGGAACGACGACGTGTCACGCTGCGGCGGCCTCAGTTCGGTCAACCGCCAGGAGATTCGCCAGGGAGCTGTCGAACTCGTCCTGCGCGAAGTCCTGGGAGAGGGTGTCCTACATTGACAGGGTGGGCCGTCGCGGTCTGTGCGTCCGCGGCCGCGGCCGTCGTCGGCTCCGGACTGACTGCCCCCGCCGGGCACATCCAGCTAGTGTCGCGTGTTGGAAATGACTTTGGGGTCGGGGTTTGCGATGATCAGGTATGTCGCGAGTTGAGCCGTTGGTCTTGAGGGCTGGGGATCGTGGACGGTT
>JAABUJ010006527.1_pt1 | contig 11240 bp, 10 predicted proteins | sample 5559131 | NCBI WGS metagenome assembly JAABUJ01 (sample SAMN10711875, study PRJNA513366) | rock metagenome | isolation source: Antarctica rocks | place: Antarctica: Victoria Land, Mt New Zealand nord | collected 2016-01-07 | reverse complement strand
GCAAAGATGTCGATGACGGATTGAGAAATCTCAGGACCGATGCCGTCTCCCTCAATCAGGGTGACCATATATTTACCCTAAGTCCAGCACCATTATCAGTGACTGTCCTACACTGCTTCATGGGGCAGACGCGTGTATCCTCTTTCTCTTATGCTCCTTTCTCGGTACTCTTACGTTTGAGGCTTTTGTCCCCTTGAACCTCGCGACCTTCTCCTCATAGGGTATAGCGTAGCATCTCGTTTGCGCCTAAAAAAAGCCCATATGTTGTCAGCTACATACCATATCGTACAAATACAAGCACACGTACCTGGGCGAGTGCAGGAACCCAGCTCCGTGGCCCATTCCCTCGCAAACATTGCCTCGCAGGCCTAGCAAAGGAGCGACAGGCTAACATGATGCCAGCGGCTTCCTCATACGAAAGTACAGGCAACAGCAGTGGCTTATCGAAGTTCCAGGACAGCTCGAGGTTGGAAATAGCTAATTGAAGTCAGAAAAAGCAACTGCATGTCGCGCAAATGGCTTGCATGAGAAAGCTTGGCAGCAACCTCGGCTACGACGGCCCGGTTGGGTTCTCCTGTTACCTTGCCCTGCACGACCACCGCAGGTCAGTCCATTCCACAACTTTATGTGCCCAAGCTGTTAGATCATATCTATGTGTATGAGTTCAAGGTAGTCCTACTAACAACAGCTATATAACAAAGATGCACGCTTTGGGAACAGCAGCGGACAAAGATATACACTTGTTTACCAAGGAAGAAGCTAGCTCAAGCTGCACCATCAGCATCTGAACTACCCCAACATCTAATTCTGCTAGCTGCTATCCCCTTGGTGATTCTAGAATGAAGACTGTTTCGTGGTGGCAGGGGTAAAGATGTCAAGGAGCTCAGCATTTCATACTCCGTTCCCCTCTTCTATTGTCGATATCTGATTATGAGTGTACGCGTAGCCATTTGATAATGGAGGGAGGCTGAGACCCCGCAGGGAGGAAGATGTGACGAGAGCACTTCTTGGGGGCTCAGCGGCAGGGTAAAACACTGCGGTAAAGGCAAGGGTCGAAACGAGGGCGCAGTGAATGAATCGTGGCGGCCTCTCGTCTCCTCGTTGGTTCCCGAAAGCAATAATGCCTGCTCCTTTCATAGATTTGGTGAGATATTGGCAAAGCTGATCGTTCGTCTTCCTACATCAAACACCATGAATTGTCCCATCATGAATGCTTGCCCAAAGAGGGAGCCGCCGCCATCGCCTGAGCTCTGTAGCGCACCCGTGCAGACTGGACTCCAAAGTCAGTGTAAGACCTTGCTTGGGAAGGATGAGGTTTCAGTGACGGCAGTGATGGAGCACTTACAACCAGGACCAATACTGGACGGATGATAATTGAGAACATGACCGGGTATAGTCACGGGACCTTTTCCGCCAATGGTCAGGATTAGATCGGGCAAGCTGGCGTTGCAGGGGAATGTGTATTGGCCCGGGACTCTGGACGCGTCGGCGCCGGGAACGTCTTGATAGTAACGAGCTGCAATGGCGGCATCGAGATTTATCAGGTCATATCCGGTATCTGTAGACGATAGTTGTTAGTCATGTGTTTAAAAGCATTGGGGTCGCATAGAATTCTATACGTAGTGATGTCGATGATAGAGCAATGATGAATAGGAGAAAACAAAATTACCGAAAACGGCACAGCCGCTGGGCAGGACTGTTCTATTGCCGAATTGCGCCTTGACATGGGCCGCCTTCCAACACCCGCCGGTATTGCAGCTATCATCGACTGGAACGGAATGTAGCGTGCCAGTGTATTTTCTGGCATCGATTTTGCCAAAATCCCAAGTGCCAGTGCCCCATTTGTCAATAGCTATCGTAAATAGATGGGACTTCAGTTCTGGCTGTATTAGGTCGAGGAAATTAGGTGTCCCCATAGCTGGGACGCGCAAAGAGGGTCAGCAATGCTCGAAGAATCTGCACGACAGTTGAAATAGTGGATATACGGATACTGACTTCCGGTTGTGTTGTCGGAGGATATTCCAAGACCTAGAATGCCCTGGATCTGCTGCGAGTCCTTTTCGAAGTCAGCGTTCCTCCTTTCAGTCAATGCGATGAGTAGAGGTGCATGCTTTGGGAGCGATATTGCTGAGACATGTTTCAAGCATCTTGAAACGATTAAAAAGGGGCAAGAGATGCTCAGGAATCTACTTACCATGACAGGCTTGTCATACCACATCACGCCCACATATTGCGTCACAGGAGGTAACGAACCCACAGTCAAAACATCAGTACCCACAATGCCGGTAGCTGTGAAGCCAGCCTGGTAACCACTCTGGAATGTCGCGTATGGGATGGATTGCCAGGTAGGGCTGTTGCCAGGTACGTAAAGCTGGGTATATGGCAGTAGGCCTGAGGGTTGGACCGAATCGTTCTGCGATGAGAATACCCAGCTAATGATCAAGAAGTCAAACAGACGTAATCAAAAACAATGTAGACATCAAGGTCAGATACGACTTACAATTGCGTCGAGCCGATATCCAGCATTACGCCAAGCTGCTGGTCTGTACATACAATTCAGCTATCACTGGTGAGCTCGCCTTTGAGAGTATACGAACCACCTAATTTAATTGGTGACCAAGCGGAAATATGATTTGGATCCACATGCATCGATGCTGCATCCGGGGCGTTTCGTCGACCGAGTCGTGAGGTCGCATTGCGCCACAATAGTGTTTTGCGATTAGTCTGGAGACTGAATGTTCGCTGCTTATGCGCGGCTTGTCGATTAGAGATTGCGGATGCAATAGCGAAAGAAAAGAGCAACGAAATAGCTTGGAGCAAGCGACCCATGACGGACAACGGATGAGACACAATCACTGAGGCAAAGACCCCAAAACCGATGATCAAAGTCCATTAGCGAAAAGAGACGCACTCCTACCTATACTCTAGTTAACCTACACATCTAGGCACGGCTACTGAGCTATAAATTGGTCAGCTCGTTTCAGAGACGGGAAATCGGGCATCTAAGATCCTTCATGATGGTGCGCATGAAGGAAATCCCGATATATGCGCGTCGGAAAGATAAGGTGGCGTCCCATTGAGAAAAGTGCTCTCCGATAGGCTGCGTGCTGCTTCTGATATCCCGAGTCTGCACGCCATATGACCATTGGTAATCCGTATCTGGTAAACCATAATGATGGGGTCTAGATTCGCGTCGCGTATAACAACAGGCTGGCTTGCTATACTCCCTCCTTGCGAGCCCCTTCACCGGATCGCTACTTCATCTTTGTCGGCAGAAACAAACATCCCCCGTTGGACGAACGTTTCACATTCCGTTAATAGGTGGACTGGTCTGGCCAAATTCCAGGAGTCCCTTGAGACTGACACCGAGCGTTTAGCGGCAAACGCGGCAAATTTTTGGCCCCACAGCAACGGTACTCTGATTGGCTGGCGTGTCTTACATGTGCAAGACATTGGAGGAACTCGTCCCGAATGATATCAGTGAAGATGTCCGAAAGGTTCCGCTAGCAGCTGGCTGGATTGATGCGAGCCATGGAAGACGGGCCAACCATTCTGAACCACTACAACCTTACAACCCTCTACCCTACATCATGGCCTGCTGAAAAAGATGAAAGCGATGGCTCGGACGAGGACTCGACTACGAACCAGCGAAAAGCCTCTCTACGACGCTCAAAGTCCAGATACTCCGCCCTCGAACGGTCTGGAAGTGATCGACGAAGCCTCGTGCCAGGCTCGGAGAGAATTGGAAATGGGGTCGAGAACCTGGTACAGAAGGACGAGCCGGATCCACTGAGCGGCGCGGAAAGTGTTGTCCGAATACTGAAAGAGAGAGGTCTTCCTGTGGAGGATGACTCTCGTTTGCGTAAGAGCGTATGATTATTCCAGGCACATCGATGTACTGATGCGCCCTAGGAAACCGCTTTCTACTGTCATCTACCACTTTCTCGCCGCAGCTGTACCTCTCTCAAGTCCACTCTAATGCCTCCACACAATCCCTACTCCAAGGCCTCGAACTCCTCTCTCGATCCATCGACCAGAAGTCGGCGTCCCTAAAGGTCTTGGTGGAATCAAACTTCGAGCGCTTCGTGCGTGCCAAGACCACCATCGACAATGTCTACGCTGAAATGCGCAATCAAGGCGTCGATTCCGAGCCCGAAAAGCCCCGAACCCATTCTCGTGTCACAAGCAAAAGCAGCAACCACTTCAGAAGTATCAGCAGCCAAGGTCCCTTGAGCCCGAACAGGGGCAAGGACAAACCTCTTCCGAGCGACAAGAAGAAGCATGCTCTCACGAAAGAGAGTGAATTTGGCATTCAAGGGATAAAAGCTCCCCTGATAGAGGTAGTGGTCAAGGCAGAGGAGATTTGGAGTCCTGCATTGGGCGGCCGGGATCAAGAAGCGACTTTGAAGCAAGCGCAAGATTCAATTGAGAACAATCGAGGCGTATTCGAAGTGAGCGCTGCGGTTGCTGACTGTATCAAACGAAAAGATTACACCCAGCTTGTAGAAGCATATTCTCGAGTAAAGCAGTTTGCAGATGACGCGCGGATTATTGCGGATACTGCTTCTAGCAATCGGATGTTGCTCACTGATGCACAGGTCTACAAAATCGTGATTACCGGTCGAATATGGGCTGATGTCGAAGATCGTATTGATGGCTTTAAGCGTGAAGTCTGGCGGAAATTGACCAATGTGCAAGCAGCATCGACCCCGGGAAAGAGTACTTACGACGAACACATGGCATTAATCAGTGTCCTGCTCGAACTCGGCGTGGAGGACAACCCTATCTGGGTATGGCTTCTAAGCCGGTACGATTACCTGAAGAACAAGATCGGTGCCACCTTCGAGCGGTCTAGGGTCGAGATCGAGGTGCTACGCAGACGGTTAGCGAACGAGAACAGACCGGCACCCCAGACAGCAGCCAATCTACTAAGAGCTCCAAGTCGGCAAAGGGTGGACAAATCGGTAACTCGCCTTGACACGCCTCAGGTACTAGAGCTCTGGGAGCTAATCCATGCATCCATGAGCAATCTTCTGTCGCTGCAAGGAGGCGTTCTGGGTGAGGTTATCGATTTCTGGGAAAAGGCTCAGTCATTCATCGATGGGAAGATCCAGCGAACTCTCCCGAATGGTATTGACGGATCCAGCCGTAGGCATCATCGTCTATCCACAGATGGCGTCAGTGATCTACAAAATGGGGTGATGGAACTGGTTGAGATGCTGAGAGAGAATGTTGGATCATTCTTCGCGGAACCTCCAATTGAGGATATCTCCATGCTTTTCTCACCAGCAATGCCGCTCACACCCAATACGCCAAAGCCCATAGTCATGTCGCCCTACCCGCAAGACACTCGCTTCAGGTTTGACGTCAACAATCCCCCTCCGCCTTCCCCAAGACGAGGAGAAGCCTGGGAAGAATTCGCTTTCTGGCCACCGTATGCGAGTTCCCTGAGCGGTGTCCATTACCTGGGCAAGGTTCTGAATCTCATAGGTACTGCTGCGAGTGAAATGGTATCGCTACGGCCTGTAGGTTCGGGCTCTTCTGCGCCAGAGAAGCTGAAAGCGCTTGTCGCTGCAGTCAGAGAGAGGTGCGTACGGGCTGTATGCGCCGCTTGGGGTCAGGATGCCGAGAGCTGCAAGCATCTGGAGGATTGGACTCGAGCGAGCGATAGGCGTAACGTGATGAAGATGCCGAACACCTTTCATGCCTATGAAAATACGGTCTTATCTGGACTGCAGAAGCTACTGTATATTCCAGAGGCAGCGGTTTCGAGGTCAGGCGCCAATAGTATTGTATCGCCACCTCCATCGAAGCTACTACAGATGTTGAGAAGCCATTTTGTTGCATCTCTGTACAAATTCATGTCGGGCATGGTAGAGAATGCGGAGAAGCAAGAGAGCCAAAGCAAAGACACTATTGAGAGCTCCGGGGAGGATAAACCGGTTTTAGCAAATGTTTACGGAACTGATGGTATTACCAAAAGCCGTGTAAGTCCGCTCGCTCGCCTTCCAGACCTTTTACTGATCAAGTGTAGAACATCCGTCTCCTTCTCACTCTTGCCAATCTGAAGCTGCTCTCTAACACCACCATTCCGTCCTTGATCTCTCAATTTGAGACGCTGTTCTCAATAACCCTTTCCGATGAGTCCTCTCAATTGACATCGACCCTGAATCAGATCGATGCCCGTCTCTTTACATCTTACACAGCCCCGACAGTGAAAAACTTTACCACTATCGTCACAGAGGGTATCTCGTCACCTTCCTGGGTACCACCCACAGATCGTCCCACCGAGGTCCGTCCGTACGTATACCACGCACTGCTTACTCTCGTGGACATCCATACTGAACTCTCGACCCATGCGCCACCCCTCCTATATCCGGTCATATCGCACCTCAATACGCACCTCTCACTCGCATTCCTCTCTGCGCTGAAGTCGCGGTCACACTACGCTCTCCCAGCCCTCATGCAGGCAACACTAGACGTCGAATTTGTGGCACAGACATTGAAGGACTACGTTAATGATAAAACTAGCAAGGTCCAAGGCGAGATCTACGAGGAGCTAGATCAACGGACGGACGACGGGGCGAGAGGCCGGCTGCAGAAGGAGTTGCCGGAGATGCGGGCTGTTTTGAAGAGATTAAGAGAGGGTATGAGAGGCGGCTTTGGGTGCTTTAGAAAGCCTAGGCCGGGGCGATAGCCGAGAGGTCTCTACCATCGTTTGATAAACAATCACTGGCCAATCATCCCCGATCCATAGAGGACGATGAGGGCGAACGTTGAATGCTACCGACTAAGAATGCCACCTTGCTTGGAGTGGTTCTGCAACATGTCATTACTTCCTCAAATTCTGGTTCCTGAACCCATATCATCTCCTACATCGAAATCAGCAATGAACGAAACTGGCCGCCTCCACATTTAGCTAGCCAACTCGACATCGGCTTTGACCTACTCGTGCGTGACCTGCGTTGCTCACCGAGGTGGTTGGAACTGGTCCGACAGCAAAGGTGCTCATGCCACTGAGCTGCATACGTGCCGATTATGAGGTGCGGATGAAGGAGCGGATCGTTGCGCTACGGCTCTCGAGATGCGCACGTAACACATGACGCAAACACATCTAACATGATATATATCCGATTATGCGCCGCGGCTTGCCAAAACGGCTTTTGTTTCGTACTCAATCTTCGGCCATTCCCTGATACCGAAATGCAATCTATGTCTCATAGCTTCCGTCGATAACCAACCATCGCGATGTTGATCTTGCATCTGGCTCTAATCAGCCTTCTAGCGCTAACCTCCAAGACCGCTGCTGTGTCCATTCCCGGCTCCATTACTCGTCGAGCCCCGTCCTTATCGTCAACACCCCCCTCGATCCCGATACTCCCGAACTCCCAAGTTACCGAAGTAGACCCCAAAGATCATCCCGACTGGGCAGGAGAATTGAAACCGGACGACTGTAGGCATGCATATGGTTTGATGAATGGTCGTGTGGCATACTACAACCCCAAAAAGGTATGGATGTTCTGGTCGCGGCGATGGGTTATACAACCCGAGCACGCTATTTTGAAGTTGCCATTCGGTACCAACTATGGTGGGTTCCACCTATCTCGTTCATCAAGAAGTCTGCTGATTCTGCTCGATGTTGCGCAGGGACCTGCACCCTCCTGATCCGTATGGGCAAAGACTTCGGCAACAATGTCTTGCCCTTGGGAAAGCATGAATATATGAAACTAGCAGGGGATGATCCAAAGTCGTTAAGTACATGGAGAGACATACTGCAGATGAATTCACGAATGCTGAGTGACGTGATGCAACACGGTTTACCACTCTGGTCGTATGGATTCGGTCATGGGGGTCGCTTTGCTATGATATTGTATCTGCCGAAGTCTAGCGCCATGAGTCGGAGGTGGGCGGCAGATATGCGAAATCAGTGGACTCCGTTAGGAGATATTCTTTGGGCGAGCAATACAACCATGCCACTGGCCAAAGGGACATCGCCTGTGCCAGTTGAGATCAGTATCTCCTGACGGCTTGATGTCCATGAGCTGCGCGCCGTTTGGCAGTAGCACAGCTGAAGTTATTGTTGGATCAGTCACAACCCTGGTCCGAGACAACTCATCTGCATCCCCTATGACGCTGGTATCGCTCTGACCGTGCCAATCAATGAGATATTCTGGCTTTGGCGAGTCGTTACCATAGATTATGAACCCAAAAGTAGCCTGCCAAACTCCGAAAAAAGTTTCAGTATATTGGCTCCCTGCTCTGGATTTTAGGGTCAAGGCTCCACTTACCCTGAACCGGCAAGATCCTTTGACGCGCGCTAATTCAGACGCCTACCGCTTTCTGCCTACCGCTTTCTGCATATCGCTGGCGACAAAAACTGGTAAACAAGTGCTGCACATACTACGACAAGACACATCCCGAGTGTCCGTCATACAGGCAATGCTACACCATGAAGTTCGACACTCACTAATCGGAAGTCCAAGCAACAGCATGGAACGAAAGAAGCTCTCAATGTCGGGTTTTCTGCGTGCTTGGCATTCGCTACCATAAGTCTTCTTTCCTACTCCCTTAAACGAAGGTAGATGTGTCACGTGTTTCTGAGCTCTCTACAACACCATAATCCACACACGGGACACCTTGCTCTATCAGTAAATCCGCCTTTTCAATTTGGCCAGCTCTGATCACGCTCGGAAACCCCCCGCTGAAGCCTCCCTGTCTCTTTGACTCACCAGACTCTCATTCAACTCATCTTCGCGCCAAAAACCACTGTTGAGTCGAGTCATGGACGCCGGCTCTTTTCACTCGCCTACCCAGGCATGGAGCTACCGTGTACCTTCACCCCCTCGAGTCAATGTCCCACCTCCAGCCCTTGACAGACGTGGCATGCCTGAGATCAATTTAGGGCAAGGTGGCTTGGTGGACTTCGAATCAACTGGATTCGCCAATGCTGAGTTTCTCAAAGCAGTCAATATAGATGACCTGGTTACACGAAACGCCATGCTCGATTGGAAGTACGAACAACGCCGTCAGGCACAACAAATCTTACCTTTCCTATGGCTGGGTCCAGTCGCAGCCGCCAGAGACACCAATTTTCTTCAGAGAACCAACATCACCATGGTTATAGCCGTTCGCAACACACTGTCGGCACAGGCCAGACTACTAGGGTCTAAAGCGGCCGAGGCTCTTGGCATACAGTCAGAAACCATAGACGTGGCAGGTAATCCGGAGCTGATTGCCGCATTCCCGAGAGCTATCGAGTTGATCAACCTCCATCTGTCCAAGGCATATCAAGTAGAGCAAAGCCGATCTGCCATGAGAAACGGAACAGGCGTCTCCGATGCCCCTGGGAAGGTCCTAGTATTCTGCGAGACCGGCAACGAACGCTCAGCTGCAGTGGTGGTTGCCTACATCATGGCGATGTACTCTGTCAAATGTGTCAAAGTCATTCAGCTTGCTCAAGCCCAGCGCTTCGCCGTATCCATCGACGACTCCATGAAGCACTTGCTCCAGACTTACGAAAGCATGCTCAAGGCAAAGCGTGACGTATTCTCAGCAGGGAATGGAGTGTGGCCGTCGAATTCGACACCGGTCCGGCAGAACAACGTCAACTCAGAGCTCCGTCGCAATAGCAAGCGAACTCTGGATGATGTGTACGATGAGATGGAGGTAGATGGCGACGAGGATGATAGGATAAGATTTGGGGAGAGGACAGCTTCTGCGCCTTTCGAGTATTGAGAACACCGAGTGCTTAAATTCCAGCGTGAATGGATCACCTTTTCTCGCCAGAGTCCCTCTGCAGGGCGGCCAATCAAGGTCAGGAGACGCCGTAGTGAACGAGTATGTGCAGGTTTCTTACGGAGGATGAAGAATCATAATAACGGAATATCAACAATCTGATTGGGCTGGGCATTGGGAGGTGTTAAAGATGCATGGCTAGCTGCTGCTTGTATGATGATTGTGTCACGGCCAAGGCGCGTCACCTTGCAAGGACCAGCAAAGTGAATGTTGATTCGCAAGTGATCAACAACAAGTCAAGCGAGCCCTCATCAATGTGTAAGGTTCCATTGTGAAATCTCCTTCATTATGGTCACACTCCCTCCTTCGAAGACTATCAACAAAATCGGCTTTTTCAAATTCCACCAGTTCAAGAGCCATCTCGAAACTGCGTTCATAGTAGGATCTCAGTTCGCTAAGCCCGTACAAAAATCGTGGTAGGCCTACAGTAGTCGAAAGCGCTGTTTGCTGTGTCCGTGGTGTTGTTGTGGTTATTGGTGCTGAATCAAGCGTGATATCGCCATCTCGGCAGCCATGAATCTGCGAAAGACCATCAAAACGCGTACCTTTTACGATGACCAGGACTTCCGTGATCCACATCAAGATGAGGTTTATCGTGCCCCTCCAACACCTACAAAACAGCCTGCTTACCAAGGTCAAGTCGTCAAGTATAATCCAAGGCTACGTCCAGCGGCTTTCCCGACAATTCCATTGGGCTTGGTAGTTGTACAGACGGGGAAGGAAGTCACAACCCATTCCGTCAGTGAACCCCAGGCAATTCCACTTACCCGACCAGAGGTGACAGTGAGGGCGAATCGATCGAGCGGCGCACTCAAAGTACCGATCTCGCAGTCACAGAACGCACCGCAATCTGATAACGCTCTCCAATGCCAACCTGGCGACTCGGAATTTGCATTCGACGTTTCTGACATGTTTACCTCCATAGACCAGAAAGAATGGTCTTGGAGGCTGTCCCCAGCCCGCAGCCCAAGCCTGGAACGCCAGGTTAGCGCCTGCGACGTGGAAAATCCGTTGTACACTAAGAATATGGCGCTTATGGAGAGACTGAGCAAATGGACAGACGAGGAATGGGCTGAAGCAGAGATGGCTACAAGTGACGAAGAGGAGGAGGACGATGAGCCACGCGGCAGACAGGTAGTAGATGCACGAGTCCCAGCACGTGCGGCGCCTAGGATATGCTGACACCCGCCTAGATGAACGACCATGCAGCACCGGCGTGGGATAATCTCCCAGTCAACGTTCAACTTGACCTCGTGGACAAATTAGTGGACAAAAGCGCAACACTAGATGCTACTTTCAAGGCATTACGCCTCGAAACCCTACAGAAGCTCTCCATGCTCAACCATATCCAAGCTCGCAACCTATACCTGGACGAGGAAGAGCAAATCATCACGGAGGTGAGAGAGGAAACCAACCAGAGATTGCTGACCAGCAACAAAAGAGAC
>JAABUJ010006526.1_pt1 | contig 11240 bp, 7 predicted proteins | sample 5559131 | NCBI WGS metagenome assembly JAABUJ01 (sample SAMN10711875, study PRJNA513366) | rock metagenome | isolation source: Antarctica rocks | place: Antarctica: Victoria Land, Mt New Zealand nord | collected 2016-01-07 | reverse complement strand
TTCCATAACCGCCCTCCCGATGGACGGACCCGAACCGCTCAAGCCCGCGTTGTGCCATCACTCTGGAAGAGACCAGCCCCGGATGTCAGCCCCAGTGCCAGCCCATTACGGCATCTACCGGAACCCCAGGCTCCTGGGCAAAAGGGTTCTCCAATGGGCGCGGTCAGGTCGGGCGCTTAACGCAAGGTTCAAGATACTGTTGTAGAGGCTGCACGCACGATCTTGCGAGTAGGTCGCGGCCGTCCAAGGCTTGCCGCGCCACAAAGTTATTGCACATGCGAGCGACGATCCGCCGCAGGTGAGCCCTGCCGCACGCTGGACCGGCGTCACACTCGTCGAGGCGCCTGATTGCTAGCGTTTCGCTTCAGACTTCCTTTTTGCCATTCCCTTGGTGACTTCCAGCCGCCTACGGCCGAACAGAACTCAAAAGAGTCCTCGGACAAGCATCAGGTTCGGTGGCCAAGCTCTCGGCGCGACACTGCGCATGCGGGCAGTCGGGCCGTCATCAGCCCTTAGCCGCCAACGCGAAGCAGCATGCCGCTGCTAGCCGGCAGCGTCAGCCGCTGGGCGAACCCTGCACCGGTCCGGTCACCGAGAGTCGGGCCGAGATGGTGGACAAGGTCCTCCAGCCGGCCCGCTCAGCCAGCATCGCCACAACAAGAATCACGGCCCACGTCGGGTGGTATTACTCGCCGGCAATGGCCTGCACTCCGCCGACGGCTTGCTCTTCGGCCACGATCTCCGCGGACCGGGACGCAATCGCCTGACCAATCGGAGGTCCGACAAAGCGGCGTCGCTCGATGGCGAACCAGCCCACAACGAGCAGCACCAGCAGGGCGATCGCATAGTTGTCGAGGATGTCGTTTGGCGGTCGGGTGCCGATCCAGAGCAGAACGATCGTGCCGAGCGTGGTGATCACCGCGAACGGCTTGGATAAGAAGCCGAGCCTGAACGGACCGAAGCTGGTCCAGCTCCTGTTCTCGGCGAAGATGCCCGCGGCCACCGGCATGGCGTAGGAGATGTAGAGAAACACCGCGCAGCCGGCGGCGAGTGCGGCGAACGCCGATGAGTAAAGGGTCGCGGCGAACGACAGGAAGGCGACCAGCCAGATCGCATAGGTCGGGGTCCGGTAGGCCGGACTGACGTGACGCCAGAGACGCGACGCCGGCAGGCCGCCGTCCCGGGCGAAAGCGTAGACCATGCGCGAGGTGGAGGTGACGGCGGCGAGCGCGCAGAGATAGTTGGCGACGACGATGGCGACGTAGAGCGCATCCTTGACCGCCGTCGGCACCGGCAAGCCGGCCAGCAGGTTGAAGAACACGTTGGCGCCGTCCTTGGCCGCGGCCGCCGGGTTGGCCATGGCAAGCACGAAGGAGCAGACCATCACAAAGCCGAACAGGGCGGAGACGACGACGGCGGTGATCATGCTCTTCGGCACGGTGCGCCGCGCGTCGATGGTCTCTTCGGAGATGTGCGCCGAGGCGTCAAAGCCGGTGATCGTGTAGAGCGGCAGGATCAGCGCCAGCAGGAAGACGTAGGTGAGGTTCTCGCTACGGGGAAACACGCCGCCCCCGGGATCGCCGGTGTAGTTGGTGATCGTGGTCAGCCGGCCGAGGTCGAGGTGGCTGATGGAGAGCAGCATGGTCGCTGTGAGGGCGGCGGCCGTGACAAGAATGAGGTAGCCGGCGAAGTCGGTCAGCTTGGTCGTCAGCCGTATCCCGAAATGGTTGAACAGCGCCTGGGTGAAGGCGATGAGCGCCACGGCGATCGCCTGCTCCGTCAGTCCCCACTTGGAGACATCCATGTGGAAGATATTGGTCAGCACCAGTTGCTGGAACAGCAGGTAGACGCCGACGTTGACCGAGGCGATGACGAAGATGAGGCCGAGCAGGTTGACCCAGGCCGTTGCCCAGCCCCAGCCGCGCCCGCCCAGGATCGACGACCAGTGATACAGGCCGCCCGCCGTCGGATAGGCCGAGGCGATCTGCGCCATCGAGCAGGCGACGACGAAGGCGAACACGGCGCCGACGATCCAGCCGATAGCGACGCTAAAGCCGCCAAGGGTCGAGTAGCCGAGCTGGAACGAGGTCACCCCGCCGGCAAGGATGCAGATGATCGAGAATGAGATGGCGAAGTTGGAGAACCCTCGCATACGGCGGGATAGTTCCTGCGCGTAACCCATGCCGTGCAATACGGCGACATCGTCGTCGATCGATCCAGGGGGCGGCGCAGGGGTCATGGCCAGGCTCCTTCAGGGTTGCGGATCAGGCGATCGGGTCTCCGCCGCCCAGCCGCGCGTTCGGCTGACGGCATCGGCGAATCGGGCGTGCAGCGCATCGGGCAGCGGCGTTCCGCATTCGATACGACGCCAGGATGCGCGGTCAACCCCCCAAGCGGCGTCCTGGCCGTGCGCGCAAAGTGCGAGCAGCCCGAGCGCGGTCACGTCCGGCATCGTCGCAAGCTCGATCGGACGGCCGATGGCGGCTGCGAGGAACTCCGTGAAGTAGCGGCTGCGGCTCAGCCCACCGTCGACGGACACGCGCCGTCCCGATGCGCCCGGTCGCGCCATGGCCCCAACGATCTCGGCGGCGCGGAACGCGACACCCTCCAGCACGGCGCGGCACAGGTCCTCACGCGGCGTGTCCAGGCCGAGGCCGATCCAGGCGCCACGAGCGCTCCGGTCCCAATGCGGGCAGCCAAGTCCGGCCTGGGCCGGAACGAAGAACAGGCCGCGCCCGGCCGCCGACGATCCGTCTAGCGCCGCCAATACCTCGTGGTCGGCAAACAACCCCATCCGGCCAGCCCAATCGAGGGCCGCGCCGGCGGTGAACACCCCGCCCTCCAACGCATACTGCGGCGCCTCGCCGTCGATTTGCCAGGCGCACGTCGCCACCAAGCCGCCATCGCTCTCAGGCGGTGTATGGCCCGCGAGGCCAAGCACGAAGGCTCCGGTGCCGAAGGTGATCTTGACGTCGCCCGGTTGTTCGCAGCGATGGCCGTAGAGCGACGCTTGCTGATCGACCACGGAAGCGACCACGCGCGGGCCATTGGGGATTTGGCCGAAATCACCGACCGTAGGCCGGATTTCCGGCAAGCACTCGATTGGCACGCCGAAGGCCGCGCAGAGCGGGGCGCTCCAGGCCAGGCGGGACAAATCCATCAGGCTGGTGCGCGAGGCGGTCGAGGCGTCGGTCGCGAATACGCCGGTCAGCGCGTCGAGGAAGAACGCGTCGGTGGTGCCGAGGCGCAGCCGTCCGGCCCGGCGCAGGTCTTGAGCACCTTCGGCGTGATCGAGCAGCCAGCGCAGCTTGGAGGCGGAGAAATACGGGTCGAGCGGCAGCCCGGCCACTTGGCGGGTCAGCGCCGCGACACCGTCGGCGCGCAGCCGCGCGATCGCGTCACCGGTCCGCTCGTCCTGCCAAACAATCGCGTTGTGCAGCGGCTGCTTGGTATGCGCGTCCCAGGCGACGACCGTCTCGCCCTGATTGGCCAAAGCGGCGACGGCACAGGGCCCGGCGGCATCGATCAGCGCGCGGATGTCAGACAGAAGCTCGGCAGGATCGTGCTCCACCCAGCCGGGCCGCGGGTGGATTTGCCGGTGGGTGCGCGTGCCGACTGCGACGGCGGCACCGTCAGCGCCGCTGCGAAAGGCCTTGGTCGAGGTCGTGCCCTGGTCGATTGCCAAACGGCTGATCATTCGAGCGTTGCCAGCAGGGTGGTCTTGCCGGCTATCCGGTTCAAGGCGGCGGCAGGCAGCGTGATGGCGAGACGCCGCTCCGGCAGGGCACGGACGCTGCGAGCCGCAAGCTGACCGCCATCGTCGACGCGCAGGCTGAAACGGAAGCGGCCCGCGCCCGACGCGCGGCCGCTTAGCCGGATTGGCCGACCCTCGGGTATCAGCCGCTGGGGAACCACATACTTCAGCTGGCCGGACGGCATCACCGTAATGGCCTCGGCCGGCGATGGCAGGCCAGCAGGGGTGAGGCTTCGCAGTATCGCGCTTGCGGCAAGCCTGCCCTCCCGCGCGGCGACCCCGGAATGCTCGACCGGCCGCAGCACGTTGCCGGCTGCGAAAAGGCCGGGAGCGGAGCAGCGAAACAGGGTGTCGATGACCGGGCCGCCGGTGCAAGGGTCGATGGCAAAGGCGCCACTGCGGCCAAGCCAGGCGTCCGGCACGAAGCAGCCGGTGAAGATGACCCCGTCGCAGGCTAGCCGTTGCTGCCTGCCGTGTCTGGTGATGCGCACTGCCTCGACCCGCTCGTCGCCCTCGATCGCGTCGAGTGTGGTGCCGGTAAGGACGGGGACGCCGAAACCAAGCCGGGCCACCAGCCCGCCCGGGTGACGCGCAGTGATGCGGTCGCGAGCCTCGATCATTGCCACCGGCCGGATGCCGGCATGGCGGGCGGTCAGCAGGGCCGAAAAGGCGACAAGCTCGGTGCCGACCACCACAGGCCGCCGGAACGGCCGCATGCCGGATATGGCCAGTTCCTGAAAGGCACCGGTCGTGGTGACACCCCAGGGCCGCGTGCCGCCCACCAGACGGGGCCCGCGCGGCGTCTCGCGGATGCCGGTGGCCAGCAGGATGGCGCGGCCATGCAAAGTCCGCATTCCATCAGGCAGGCTGGCGCGTATCCGACCGCCCGGCTCGATGGCAACGACACTCGCGTCGGTCCAGATCGTGGCGCCGGTTGCGTGCGCCACCAGCGCGCGGGCATAGGCTGGCCCGGTCCAGACACGATGGAAATCGGTAATGCCCCAGCCGCGGTGATCGCAGAAGCGCGGCAGGCCGCCGGCTTGGGGGTTGCGCTCCAGAACCAGCACCCGGGCGAGCCCGCCCGCGACCAGGGCGCGCGCCGCACTCAGTCCGGCGGGACCGGCCCCGATGACGATGACGTCCCAATCCGGCTTCTCAGGCATCGACGAGACTTTGGACGAGGTTCGGCAGGTGCAGGCCAGCGATCTCCATCACTCGGCGCGTGCAGTAGAAGCCCTGGCAGCGGCCCATCATGCAGCGGGTACGCCGTTTCAGGCCGCCGATATTGCCGACCGGCAGCGGCTGCGCGAAGGCAGCCTCGATCTCGTCCCGCGTCACCATCTCGCAGTGGCAGACAATCTCGCTCCTCGTCGATTGCCAAGGGCGCGGATAGGCCTCGGTGAGGTTCGGCACCCGCGGCCAGACCGGATCGACCAATGGCGCCGCGACGCCGAAATGCGCCGCATGCAGTCCGAGGACGTGTTCGGCGATGCCGAGCGCGCCAGTCAGGCCAGTGGAGCGGATGCCGCCAACCGTGATCCAGTTCCGCGCCGGCAACGCCTCGATCTGGTAGTCCTTGAACTGGCTTGCGGGCCGCAGCCCGGCATAGCTCGTTGTCACGCTCTGTTCGGCCAAAGCCGGGACCATCCGCTCGCCGGCGGCGATCAGCGCCTGCAACGCCGGCGTCTCGACGGTCGCGGTTCGCCGGCCGTCCTGATCCTCGGCGGTCGGGCCGACGAGCAGGTTGCCATAGGCGGTGCGGGTGACGACCACCCCCTTCGTGCGCTCGTTGGGCACCGGCAGCACAATGCTCTCCACCAATGCATGTGCCGGCTTATCGTAGACCACGAACTGTCCCTTGCGGGGCCGGATCGCAAACGGGCTTGGCCGTGCAATCGCTTCGACCAGGTCGCCGTAGTTGCCGGCGCAATTGATGACCACGCGCGCCGCGATGGATACCCCGGGCCGGCTGGTCGCAAGTTGCCAGATGCCGTCACGAAAGTCTCCGCTTATCACCTCCGTGTCTCTGAGCAGCAGCCCGCCATTGGCAACACCCTGCAAGGCATAAGCCAATGGCGCCGACCATGGATCGATCACGGCCTCACCCGCGACCAGCACGCCACCCTTCAAGTCCGCAGCGAGGCCAGGCTCACGGGCGCGCACCCCGTCGGCATCCAGCAGGCGCACCGGAACCCGACTGGCCTCGGCCTGAGCGACAATGCCGGGTAGCCGGTCGCGCTCGGCCACGGTCCAGGCGACCACGAGTGCGCCGTTCGGCAACAACGGCAAGCCGAGCCGGTCGTGCAGCGCCGCATAGCGAGCATAGCCGCGTTGGACGCAAGCGACCTCGAGACTGCCCGGGACGGCATCGAAACCGGTATGCAGGAGCGCACTGTTCGCTTTGCTGGCGCCGTTGATGATGTCGGCGTCACGCTCGATGAGCACTGTCTGGTAGCCGGCCAGAACGAATTCCCGGAACAGGGCGCAGCCGACCACACCCGCACCGATGATGGCCACTTCAGCGGAGACCGCCCGAATGGTCATATTCTCTGGATTAGCACCACCCATACAGGCATCATTGATTGATTTGGGTGCCGCATGCAAGCGTACTTGTTGATGACGGTGATACAATCCTTGAGGAGAGTCGAATGACGCCGGGCGACAGGCGGACCGACATTCTAGCACTTGCGGCCGACGGGCAAACTCTGTCAGTCGATGCTCTGGCCGAGCAATTCCGTGTATCGCGCGAAACGGTGCGGCGCGACCTGGCACGGCTTGGCGAGGCGGGACTGCTGCGGCGAGTGCATGGCGGCGCGGCGCCGGCAAAGACCGCGGCGGAGTTGCCGTTCCAAGAGCGGCGGCTGCAGAACGCCGAAGCGAAGCGCCGAATTGGTCACTGCGCGGCCGGGCTGTTCGCGGCAGGCGATACGCTGATGATCGACACCGGCAGCACGACCGAGGCGTTCGCCATAGCTCTTGCCGGCACCGCCGTGACCGTCATCACCAACTCGTTGCGTATTGCAAGTCACTTGCCGCAGTCGGCGGTTGTGCTTGGGGGCTCATTTCGCCCTGAGTCCGGCCAGCTCCTTGGCCCCATGACGGTGGCGGCATCGCAGCAGTTCAGCGCCGACCACGCGGTACTCGGCGTCGGCGCGATCAGCATCGAGCATGGTGCGTCGGACTACGACCTGGAGGAGGCCGCTCTGGCCAGCAGCATGATCGGCCAAGCGAGGCAAGTGACGTTGCTTGCCGACCACACGAAGTTTGGTCGGCGGGCACTGGTTCGTATCTGCCGCCTGCGGCCGATGCTACGAATAGTCACGAATGAGGAGCCCGAGTCTCAACTCGCGGCGGCATTCAAGGCAATGGGTGTCGAATTGATTATCGCCTAGCACTACTTGGCCTCATCCAATCTGGCATCTCGGTTGACCTCACTGTCTAATCTAAACAACAACTGTTCTGTAGGAAGCAACCTAAGTAGGTCCATGCAGATGCCGATGCGTCTGTTATAGAATGAGGAGTCTGCGATGTTCGGCGCAATCTTAAATTCAACGAGGCTTCAACGCCACGCATCGAGTTTCCAGGAATTATTACGGCTTTCACGACAATATTGTGACAGCATTTAAAATCTACTTCGGTTTGATATAGTCGTAAGTGGAACGGGCGGAGCGCCGCCGCTCACGGCCATCGCTGCAAAATTGCCAGCCAGTTGCAACCGCGACTTTTCCGAATAGACTTGCGAGTTGATGAACGGGAGATGGTCGATGTCGAATAATCTGAAGTTTTTCATCGACGGCGCTTGGGTGGACCCGGTGGTCGCCAGGCGGATCAAGGTGATCGATCCTTCGACCGAAGAGAGCTTTACCGAGATCTCCGGCGGCTCCGGAGCTGACGTCGACAAAGCCGTGGCAGCGGCGAAGGCTGCCTTTCCCAGTTTTTCGCGCACCAGCAAAAAGGAACGGCTGGAGTTGCTACAAAGCTGCCTTGCAGCTTACAACGAGAGATTCGATGAACTTGCCGAGATATGCTGCCGGGAAATGGGCGCGCCAATCAGCCTCGCCAAAGAAGCACAGGCTTTCGTAGGCCAGGCGCATTTTCAAGCGCTGATTGATGTTTTTAAGAGCTTCAATTTTACCGAAATGCGTGGCACGACCTTGGTGGTGAAGGAAGCCATCGGTGTGGTGGGATTAATCACGCCGTGGAACTGGCCGTTAAATCAGATAGTGTGCAAGGTTGCTCCGGCTCTCGCCGGCGGCAATACGATGGTCTTAAAACCTAGCGAGATTGCGCCAATCAATGCCATAATATTTGCCGAAATCATGCAAAAAGCAGGCGTTCCGAAAGGTGTGTTCAACCTCGTGAACGGTGATGGGCCCTCAGTGGGTCAAAAGCTTGCGGAGCATAGAGACGTCGACATGATGTCGTTCACGGGGTCAACCCGCGCCGGCATCATCGTTGCAAAGGCCGCGGCGGACACCGTGAAGCGGGTGGCGCAGGAGTTGGGAGGCAAGTCCGCCAACATCCTGCTTGAGGACGTAGACCTGGAAGATGCCGTGCGGAAAGGTGTCGGCGCCTGTTTTATCAACGGCGGGCAGTCGTGCGATGCCGCAACGCGGATGCTCGTGCCGCGCAAGTTGCACGATCGGGCATTGCAATACGCCGCCGCGGAAGCCGATAGGCAGGTCACAGGCGACCCGCACAGCGATGCCACCGCGCTCGGCCCTTTGGTAAGCCAGATTCAGTTCGACAAGGTGCAGCGGCTGATCAAAGTCGGAATCGACGAAGGGGCGACGCTCGCAGCCGGCGGCCTTGGCCGGCCGGGCGGACTGGCCCGTGGTTATTACGCCCGGCCCACGGTGTTCGGCAACGTGACGCGAGACATGACCATCTCGCGGAAGGAGATTTTTGGACCGGTGCTTTCCATTATGCCGTATGACAGCGAGGAGGAGGCCGTCGATATCGCCAACGACACAGTGTATGGCTTGGCCGCCTACGTGCAGAGCAGGGATGAAGCCAGAGCACGCGCGGTAGCTGCGCGGATGCGGGCGGGAACTGTGTTCATCAACTACCCGGACCCGGACTTTACCGCTCCTTTTGGCGGTTACAAGCAGTCCGGCAACGGTCGGGAATATGCCGACTTCGCACTTAACGACTTTCTGGAGGTCAAGGGAATCGTGGGTTACGGCGAAGCGGCCGCGCACGGTACGGATAGCAAGCCGCCTGGCTAGGCATCGGTCGCGCCACTGCCTGGCAGGCGTAGCCTATGCCTCGCCTAGCCGCGCCGAAGCGACTGCCATGGCTGTCAGCCGCCGGAGGTGGCGACGCTTTTGTCCGCTCGACCTGATCGGGACAGGTTGGTGGATAAAAGCGTCGCCGCCGCTGGCAACGTGCCGAACGCCAGTTCGACGGGTTAGACGACCGGCACAACGCTGCTTTTCAACAATGCGTCCCTTGATTGAACCTTCGGTTTGCTGGCCTAGACCGACACGGATGAACAGAACTTTGTATGGCAACAACGATGCAGGCCCACGTCATCACCGCGCATGGCAAGCGCATGAAGCTTACAGCCGTTGCGATTCCTCAACCTGGCCCACGCGAGGTGCTGATCCGCGTGGCCGCCTTTGGCGTTTGTCATTCTGACATCCACGCGGTTGACGGCGATTGGCTGCCGCCATCCACAACGCCGTTGATACCGGGCCATGAGATTACTGGACGAGTGGTTGCACACGGGCAGGGCGTGACCGCCCCTGCTGTGGGGACGGCCGTCGGCGTGGCGTGGCTGGGCGGTGCCTGTCAACATTGCGAGCAATGCCTGAATGGCATGGAAACGATTTGCGCCGAGGCGGTGTCGACAGGGTATTCCCGCGACGGGGGTTACGCCGAATACGTGACCGCAAGGGCCGATTATCTTGCAATCATCCCGGAAGGCATCGATCTCGTTCGGCTTGCTCCGGTGCTGTGTGCAGGAGTGACCACCTATAGAGGTCTGAAGCTTTCCGGCGCGCGTGCCGGGCAGTTTGTCGGTGTCGTGGGCGTGGGTGGGCTGGGGCATATCGCCATTCATTACGCTCGCGCCATGGGCTTTCGCCCCGTCGCGATAGATATAGATTCCAGCAAGCTCGAATTGGCGCGCAGAGTTGGAGCCGAAATGGTCTTCGATTCGAGAAGTGAAGGTACCAAGGCCGTGCTGGCTGCCACAGGAGGCGGCTGCCATGCCGCGCTCGTCACTGCGACTGCTCCCCAAGCGTTTGAGCAGGCCGTCGAGGTGACGAGGCTTGCTGGCACCACAGTGTTCATAGGCGTGCCTAGCGCGGCGCACGACAAGGTCCAACTCTCGGTTTCTAATATCGTGGGAGCCGAACGGGTGATCCGCGGATCAAATGTCGGCAGTCGACTTGATCTGCAACAGGCCGTCGATTTTGCTGTTCGTGGATTGATCGTGCCAGAGGTGGAAGAAGTGGATTTTACACAGGCAGCCGCCGTGCTGGACAGGCTGCGAAATGGGCGTGTGGCAGGTCGGCTGGTGCTTAGGTTAAGCTAAGGCAAAGTCCTACCGAAGGCAATGCGTCCCGGATAGTGTTCCATGGTTCGTCATTAGGGGTCTGAGTAGCGGTGGAGCAGTAAACCCACACAAGAGTTTTTGAGTGCCGGCTTCGCAACAAACCCGAAGGGCGGTCGCCGGAGCGCGCTCGATCGCCTCCGTGGTGGCCACATATCCAAAGCGGTCCCGAGGTTGGCCGCCCGCCTCAGCGAGATCCGTGCAATCGTGACCGAACTGCCGCAAGTCGATCACCTGCCGCTCGGCGAGGTCGCAGCGTTCTCCCAGATACGGAGAGCGAAATTTTGAAAGAACGGCTTTAGCAGGTCATGGGCTTAGCCTGTTCTAAAGCCAAATAGTGAAATCCTCCGGCATCATCGGACGACCAAAAAGATATCCCTGTACCTCGTCGCAAGCGGCGTCTGCGACGATGCCCAGCACCTGCTTGGTCTCGACTCTTTCCGCGACCACGCGATAGCCTAGGTTATAATACCAGCGGCTTTTGTTTCTGACTCCTGGGATTCTCAATCCGTTGCTGTTGTGATTCGCTGACCTCTGTCCCGATTTGCAGGAGGGAAGTTTGGCGGTTGCAATTACTCGGATGGAGTTTGACGTGGCGGGCCTGCGGCAAGCGGCCTCACGTGCTAAGGACGCTAATGCCGCCAGGCGTATGCTTGCGCTCGCGTTGGTGCTCGATGGTCGGTCCCGCTCCGAGGCTGCGCAGACCTGCGGCATGGATCGTCAGACGCTGCGCGATTGGGGGTTCTGTTGCAAAGGCTGCGGTGAGCTGTTTGAGGTAGGATGGCGGTGAGACAAGGGTGCGAGCGGGCACGATGGCGAATGACCAGCACAGCTCATTCAAGGGAAGGCACTTTACGTCCGAGGTGATCCTGTGGGCGCTGCGCTGGTATCTGGCCTTCCCAATCAGCTATCGCGATCTTGCGCTGA
>JAABUJ010006525.1_pt1 | contig 11241 bp, 16 predicted proteins | sample 5559131 | NCBI WGS metagenome assembly JAABUJ01 (sample SAMN10711875, study PRJNA513366) | rock metagenome | isolation source: Antarctica rocks | place: Antarctica: Victoria Land, Mt New Zealand nord | collected 2016-01-07 | reverse complement strand
ACGTCGCGCCGCAGCATCGTGGTCGCATCGCGCAGGGCATACGATAGGTGGCTCATTGTTCTATGCCTTTCTGTGTCTCAGGGTGGCCGGTGAGGGCGAAGAAAACGTCGTCAAGGTCAGGGGTATGCACCGACAAGCCGTCCACCTCAATAGCGGCGTGGTCGAGCCGGTCGAGCACGGCCTTCAGAGACCGCACGCGGCCGTCGGTCGGAACCTGCAGCGTGAGCGCATCGTCGTCGCGCGCGCCCTCGCCCAGGGCGCCGGCGGCCGCCGTGAGTGCGGCGGTGTCGGCGAATTGGAGGCGGACATGGCCGCCGGGGATGCGCCGTTTGAGCGCGTCGGGGGTTCCCTGAGCAACCAGCTTGCCATGGTCGAGTACCGCTATCTGGCCGGCAAGCTCGTCCGCCTCGTCCAGGTACTGCGTGGTCAGGAAGATCGTGACGCCGTCGGCCACGAGGTCGCGGATGATCTGCCACATGGTGTGGCGGCTACGTGGGTCCAGGCCGGTGGTCGGCTCGTCGAGAAAGATGAGGCGTGGGGCGCCGACCAGGGTCATGGCCAGGTCGAGCCGCCGCCGCATGCCCCCCGAATAGGTGGCCGGCTTCTGCCTGGCCGCATCGCCCAGCTCGAAGCGGTCAAGCAGTGCGGCGGCGCGCCGGCGACTCTCAGAGCGGCCCAGGTGGTGCAGGTCGGCCATTAAAAGCAGGTTCTCCTCGCCGGTCAGCAGGCTGTCCACCGCCGAGAACTGGCCGGTGACGCCGATCACGGCGCGCACCGCATCAGGCTCCCGGGCCAGGTCGTGGCCGGCAATCCATACGTCGCCACTATCGGCGCTGATCAGCGTGGACAGGATCTGCACTATCGTGGTCTTGCCGGCGCCATTGGGGCCGAGCAGCGCGAAGACCGTTCCCGACGCCACCTCCAGGTCGATGCCGTCGAGCACCATGCGGTCGCCGAACGATTTGCGCAATCCCCGTGTTGTGATCATGCTCAAGACACCTCCCCCATGCTATACTGCTAGTTCACTGAGTTGCTAAGGTAAGCGCCAAGTGTTTATCTTAGCAACTAAGATAAAAGTATCGTACACGGAGGAACAGAGCGTGTCAAGGGGCACACAGGGCCAACGGGCGGAGCTCCTCGCGGCGCTGATGCGGGAGCTGCGGCAGGTCCATGGACTCGGCGCGTCCTTCTTCCGGGCGGCGGCGGCACGGAGCGGGATGACCGTCACGGACCTGCAGGTCATTGATCTCCTGGAGAGCGCCGGTCCCATGACCGCTGGTCAGCTCGCTGATCTGACGGGGCTGACCACCGGAGCGATCACTGGGCTGCTCAACCGATTGGAGGAGGCCGGGCTTGTACGCCGGGAGCGCGACCCTAACGACGGCCGCAGGGTTATCGTCCGGCTCGCTCCCGGCGCGGACGACATGCCCAAGATCAGCGCGATCTTTTCGTCCCTTGGCACGGGGTGGGATGACCTGGCGTCACACTATGACGATGAGCGGATTGCCTTCCTGCTGGAGTTTCTGGAACGCTGCAACACGCTGTCCCGGCAGGAAATTGTGCGGTTGCGCGAGGCGCCGCCGGTTGAGGGGGGCATCTTCTCCGCTCCCCTGGGGGATGTAGAGAGCGGCCAGCTCGTCGTCTCCTTGGGGACCTCACAACTGACCGTGCGCGCGAACGCCGCCATGGCCGACCTCTATCAGGCCCGCTTCGAGGGACCGCTGCCGGATGTGAAGGCCAGGGAGGGGGTGGTCACCATTCGCTATCCACGACGTCTGTTGGGACTGGGTGGAGGACAGGGCACGGCGGAGGCCACGCTCAACGCCGCCATCCCCTGGCGGATCGTGGTCCAGGGCAAAGCATCGGCGGTCACGGCTGATCTGGGCAGACTCGATCTCACCGGGCTGGAGGTCAAGGGAGTGTTCAGTATGATCCGCCTGGAACTCCCCGCGCCCTCCGGTGTGGTTCCCCTACGGATCAGCGGGGCAGCATCAGATGTGACCATTCGACGTCCCGTGGGTGTCGCCGCACGCGTCCACCTCAAGGGCTGGGCCGCCGCATTGGTCTTCGATGATCAAACCTTCAGCGCCGTGGGCAAGGACGTGCGGCTGCACAGTCCTGACTACGAGGCGACGGCCCCGTGCTACGACATTGATGTCACAGGCGCCGCCAGCATGGTCACCATCACCTCCGGTTGACGCCGACGTCACATACCGTGGCCATGGACAGCAGAGCCTGATGAGATCACCTGTCCCCTCGCCACAACCCACTCCCATCAGCGGCCTGCTGTGTTCATCAGCACGACCCGCCAGCCGTCGGGATCCGTAGTGGCGCGAACGCGGGGGCGCCACTACGGATTCTCGGGCGGGACGGGTGGCGACCGCGTCGGCGTTGAGGTGGAGTTCTTGACCAGGGGCAGCGGCGCCTACTGTGCGCCAACACAGGGGTGATGGAGACAGGGCAGAGGGTGGGAAGGACGGGTTTGTGGCTATGTACAACGCGGCACAGGAACTGGTCGCCACGCTCACAGCCACGCCGGATGTGCCGCGGGCCTTGCCGCGGGGCGTGAGCGCGGAGAGAGCACGGGCGGCGCGGGGCGGTGATGAAGACTGGTCGGTGGCGGAGGTGGTCTGCCACCTGCGTGATGCGGAGGAGCGGGCCATCGAACGGATGCGGGCGCTGCGTGACGAGGAGACCCCCCCACATCCACGGCTATGACCAGGAGGCCTGGGCCCGGGAGCGTCACTACGCGGCCGATGATCTGAGCGCTGCCCTGGCCGTCTTCGTGTACTTTCGGCGCACGCATATCGCGGAGCTGAGCGCCCTCTCCCCCGCCGCGTGGGAACGCCCGGGCTACCACGAGGGACAGGGGCACGGGCCCATCAGCACGCATACCTTGAACATCGTGGCCCATGACGCCGCGCACATGGCGCAGCTGGCGCGCCAACTGGCCCCGCCAGACTCCGGCCCGCCTCGGGCTAGCCACTTGTCAGAGACCAAGCTGGACCATCGTGTGCCCACGCGTGCGCCATGGACGTATGGTCTGACCGTGAGATGAGAGTGCTCAGTGCCACCAGGGCGAATCTCACACGTGAACAGTGAGGTACGGATGGACAAAGAGATACATCGGTACGAAGCGCGGCATTGGGATCAGGTCGTTGGCCTCTTCGAGGATCTCCAGGACTACGTAACAGACCTCGACCCATATGGCTAGGACAACGCGTCGCTTGACACCTGCCACAGATGCGCGGCCGCGGCGGGATCAAGGGCGTACGCGGCGACGCCGGTCTGCGTTCCGGCTACATGCGGGCTGGCCTCGTTGCAGTCCTCGAAGTAGCGGCCACCGATGCCGTCGAGCAGCGGCGAGGTGGCCAACAGGACAGAGGTCGCCGCGCCCTGTTGCGGCGTCTTCCAGACCCGCACGCTGCTCTGGATCGCGTCGAACTGGGCGATCCCCTCGGCGGTGAGCTGTAAGCCGGCCACCCCGGCGGTGCGGATGGCCCCAGGCATCACCGCGTTCGCGGTGATGCCGTCGTCGGCCCAGCGCCTGGACGCTTCGACGGCGAAGAGGACGTTGGCGGTCTTGGATTGCCCATAGGCCAGAAAAGGGTCGTAGGGACGGCGTCGGAAGTTGATGTCGTTGAACACGATTGGCGAACGGAGGTGGCTTGCCGAGCTGACCACCACGATGCGGGCCCCGCCCGCCGCCACCAACGCGCCATGAAGCCCGGTAGCCAGCGCGACATGGCCCAGATGATTGGTGGCGAACTGCAGTTCCCAGCCCTCAGGCGTGCGCGTTTCCGGCGTGGCCATCACGCCGGCGTTGTTGATCAGGATGTGCAGCGGGTCCTCCCACGAGGCCACGAACGCGGCCACTGATGCCCGATCGGTCAGGTTCAACGGCGCCACATCAACGCGCTGGTTGCCCGTCGTTGCGACAATATCGGCGGCGACGCGCTGGCCAGCGGCGAGGTCGCGCACAGCCAGCGTGACATGGGCGCCCGCCTCGGCCAGGGCGCGAGCCGTCTCAACGCCGATGCCGGATGCGCCGCCGGTCACGATGGCCCGGCGGTTGGTCAGATCACGACCCGCAACAACGGCGCTGGCCGTGGACGAGGCGTCAAATGGCGTGGTGATCCGCGTGGTGTCAGGCATGGTGATGTCCTTTCGTTCGCGTTGCTCAGCGCTCTCTGACGCAGCGGTGACTGTGGCGCAATCCGTGGTCAGAAGCGCGCGCTCGGTGGTGGCCGCCCTGGAGCCGGGCCACAGGCCGGTTTACTCCTGATGGCCCTGTGCGGCAATAGACACGTGCTCCCACTCCCGCCAGGTCGCCAATCGGGACTCGAACTGCTCATGCTGCGCGCCATCAGAGGCGGTGGGCGGCTCTTCACTCAGACCCTCGGCGCGTAGCAGGCGGATGACGTCCGCCGCGCCCGTGACCGCGTCCGTCATCGGCGCTCGTACCTCGACGTATGTGCCTTCGGCCAGGCGCGGCTCACCGTCCCGTTCACTATGCTTGGTGTGGACCACTCCGTCATAAACCGCCACGTGTACACCCCCGTTCAGGCGTGCGCCCATCTATCCTGGCAGTCTAGCCCCTCATCGCCTTCTAGCCTTCAACCGGGCGGTGAGCAGGGGAGCGAAACGCTCCTCCCACGCCGGCGTCGTCTCGTGGGTAAACGTGGAGCCCCGGGTGAGAAACATCTCGGCCACGTTGCGCAGGCTCAGCTTGTACTGCAAGCGCCCCGGCACGACCAGCACGGCGACGTCAGTGGGCACCTGCAGATGGTTGAAGGGTGTGCCCGTGCGCTCGTTGCAGGTTCACCGGCAGGCGCGGCACTGGAACATCCGGTAGCGAGAGCGTCGTCCGGCAGGCCATCTCAGTCGTGGTGGGGGCGGCGCAGGAGGGGCATGGCACGGTCTTTCTCCTTCTCCAACCATCATGGTATAGTGTCAGGATACCCGAGCAGCTGCCGCCTCCGCTCCCCGCATACTCAAACCTGACGCTTCCGCACCAACAGCTACGCGGACGTTGTGAACAGTAAGGCGCGCCGTCTGGCATCAAGGGGCCGACGCCGGCACTGGCGCCAACGGAAACCCCTTCTTTCTTGGTGTCTACAAAGGCGGGACTGGTGGCGCAAGCACAGAGGAGAAATCGGTGACCATGACGCACTGCAACAAAACGCAGGTCGGCCAGGGCGTGGCTCACAATATGTCGAATGACTTCTACTATCTGCGGGTCTATCACCGCTATTGATGAGCAGGGTCTGAGCTGATCAGGAGCGGACCGCCGCCGGACCGCGGCAGTCCGCTCTTTCGACTGTCAGGATGATGGCAGCCGCTGTCGACCATGAGATCTGGGAGAGACGACCATGAACAGATTGCTTCGTGTCGCGGGGCAGGAGAAGCCAGCAGCGACAGGGCAGCGCGTGCTGCTGTGGCTCGTGCTGGTGTTTATGGTAGGGACGCTGGGCGCGGGGCAGGGGAATCATCCGGCCTCGGCGCCCGCCCGCGCCCAATCACCGGAGCAGCACCTGCCAGGTCAGCCGTCTAGAGCCGTCGGGGACCAGTCTCCCGCGCCGACACCGACGGCGCACGTCGCGGGTGTGCTCCGCACTCTACCGCTGGGGATCAACGCGGCGGCTCTCGCCGTCGATGAGCAGGCCCAGCGCGTCTTCATCGCGATGCAGGGTGTGCCAGTGGGTGGGTGCGGCCGGTACGCACCCATGACGCAGGGGAGTGTCGCTGTGCTGAACAGTGGCACAGGCGCGCTGCTGCGCACCGTGCCCCTGCACACCTGCCCCGGGGCCATCGCCGTTGATTCGCGGGCCGGGCATGTCTTCGTCGTCGCGGGCCCAAATGGTGTCGTCACGATGCTCGACGCCGTCACAGGCGCCGTGCTGCGCACTATTCCTGTAGGGCCGCATGCTGCTGCGCTAGCCGTGGACGAGGCGGTGGGCCGGGTCTTCGTGGCCAATGGCGCGGACGCGGATCTGCCCAAGGGCAGTGTGACGGTGCTAAATAGCGCGACCGGCGATCTCCTGCGCACGGTTCCCATCACAGGAGCGCCGCTCAGCCTCGCGGTCGTCCCCAGCACTCAGCGCGTCTTCGTGTCTGCCGCTATGTATCCTCATGGAGCTGTGACGGTTTTGGACGCCCATAGCGGCGCTGTGCTGCGCGTCGTGCAGGGATCTCAAGACGTGGAGGCCGTGGCCGCGCGGGCGGGGCGTGTCTATGTCGTGGAGGGCTCTGGGCAACACACGCGAGCACTCGATGCCACCACTGGTGCTGTGCTCGCCACCCTTTCTGGCACGGGTTATTTCACGCGGCTGGCTGCTGTGGATGAGCGGACCAACCATATCTTCACCCTCCTTGCCAATGCCTACGATACCACGATGATCGACGCAGCGACAGGCGCGCTGCTGCACACCACGCGACTCGTGGGGAAGGGGTCGCTGGGGATCGCCATCGATGCGCAGACCAGCCGTGCCTTCGTGGGCAGCGTGGGCAGGCCGGGGGGCAACACGGTGGGCGTCCTGGACACGCGTAGTGGCGCGTTGCTCTGTACCATCCCGGTGGGCCTCTACCCTAGCTTGCTTGCCGTCGATGAGCGCGCCGGCCACGCCTTCGTGGTCAACCGTGCAACCGCCGGGCCGGACCCACGCACACGCAGCACGGTGACCGTGCTTGATGCGGCCTCACCTTGCCCGTTAGCGCGCGTAAGCTCCGGGTCAACTGGCGCGTAAGGGAAGGACCTGACGGTACTGCCAGTAGCGCGCCCAGCAGCCGTTGAGCAGCAGCGTGCGCAGTGCGGCCAGCGCGTCGCTCGTCTCGTCACTCCAGTGGCGGCCCTGTCCCTTCTGCCGGCACGCCACCAGGAGATCATTGAGCTTCTCGGTGTGCCCACTGCCGATGTACTGGCGCGTGGTGTAGCGCTGCCGGTAGTCGGGGAGAAATTCTTGCCGGGCGCGCAGGTAGGCCAGCAACTCCTCGAGCTTCTCCGTGTTCTGGGCCTGGGGCCGGTACGCCTCGAGATAGGCACAGGCCGCGTCCACATCCCCCCGCCACAGACGCCGCTGCAGCTGCAGGAGGAAGCGCTCTTTGACAGATCCGGCTGCCCAACTCGGCGCATTTCTGCCGCAGATGCCACCAGTCCATGATCGCGGTTGGTACAAGTGCCACCAGCATCCGAAAGAAGGCGCGAATCCAGCGGGCACCGTCGGCGAGCAGCAGGAGGGAGCGCCCCGGACCGACACTCAGCAGCGTGAGTATGCGCAGGGTCTGCAGGAACGCCTCCCCGGTCCCGCTCAGACAGCGGGTGCCCTCCGCCGTCATGATGCGGGCGGTGCGGATCTCCCCAAACGCATGGGCGCTTTGTGTCCGAATCAAGACGGCGTCGATGGTGAGGAGCACCTGTGCCGGCTCCAGGATCGGCCCCAGATGGCGCAGCTCCTCCAGAGTGAGCGCGTCCTCCTGGCGGCGGGCGTCCAGCACCCGCTCCCAATCGGCCTGTCTGATGCCCTGGGGAGGGCGTTCTGCCCCAGCGGCCAGGGCCAGGTCCACCGCCGCGCTCAGCTCTTTAGGCCAGCCCGCACGCCGACGTGGCGCCGTGACCGGCACGAGCTGAGGCCGCAGTGTCGCCAGATCGTCGCGCTGCCCCAGGGTCGCTACCTCCGCCTGCTCGGCCTGGCGGATGATCTGGTCATGCGTGCGCACCAGACTGCGGAGTATTGTGGCGCAGAGCACAGCCTCCTCGTGCGTCTGCCAGCCTAAAGTGAAGCCAGGGTGAAACCTGCGGCATCGGCCCGCGACGCCATGTGGATTCCACCGTGGTATTACTTTAGGAGACGCGCGACTGGCTCAAAGGACAACTCCTGGGGCAACAAACAGCTCCACTCCTGGAGTCCGCAGGTGATGAGCATCCCCCGTGGGGCGGGAGCACAGCGTTACCCGGCAGGGTGTGCTCCTGGGTGAGCGGATCAACACAGACCTGCCGGCGCAGGTGCAGCAGGCCAAAGCGGCTGGCCACCGTGACCGTCTCCTGCCCGTCCTGGTGGACCACCGCTGGAGCTACCTGGGCGCAATGGCGCGCCACCAGGGCCGCATCAATCTGGTCCCATTGGGCGTGCAGCAGGCGGCGCAGAATGGCGTTGCCTGTCTCCTGTGTCGTCGCCTCCACGGCGTCGAGGGCTGTCTCCGGCTGCTGGGTCGCCATGTCAGGCGTCGCCAGGTCAAAGCAGGCTAGTTCGCTCATGAGGTCGGGAGTGCCAGCGTCCACCTGGCAGATAAGCACGCGGATGTGGCGCATGGGGCGTCTCCTTCTATCTATCTCTAGGAAGGGGGGACTGTGTCCCGATGCTACCATGGTCACCTACAGCCCGATGGCCCACTTGTCCCACCGCTTATGCGCGCTAACCAGGATAGTGGAGCAGAGGTCAGGGAATTATCCCCAGCGTTTGAGAGGACCACCACCAGCAGCCCCAGTAGCAGGCGGCTGAGCGTCAGCGGCGACCACACGGCCCGGTTGAGCAGCCGATGGTCGGTGGTGAAGTGGCGCTCCTCGGCCAGTCCCACCGCCCGCAACGCGGCGGTGACGGTGCGCCGGCCCACGGCCGGCAGCGTGCCGTAGACCAGCACCTGCGCGTGGGCAAAGGTCAGGGCGGTGAAGGCCGGCGCGAAGGTGGTTAGGAGTGCTACAATGGCCGAGGATGGGGTGGGCACGATCTCCTCCTCTGGTGAGCGCTTGACCACTCCCTGTGTAGGCGATCGTGCTCACTCCCTCCCTTCATCCGTCCCCGCATAAAGGGCCAAAGTCGAGGGGTACCGAGAGGAGTCCTGATCGTGAACATCACCAGGCGGCCCATCCTGCTCCTGGCCGCGCTGACCTGCTGCCTGAGCTCCGTACCGGCTGCGGGCGCCCGTGCCCATGCCCAGAGTCCGGCCAGGGCGGCCCCGGCTAGTGGGCTTGTGGCTATCGCGCTGGACGGCGTGATCTACGCGCTGAGCCAGAATGGCGGCCCGCCGCGCCGCCTGACCAGCGGCCACGCCGCCGATGAGCCTAGAATGTCGCCGGATGGCCGGTTGATCGCCTACCTGACGGCGGGTCGTGCCCTGGACGCCGCCAAGCGTCCGCGCACGCACGATGTGTGGGTTGTGCCGGTCACGGGCGCGGGCAACGGCTCAAGCGCGCGCCGGCTGACCGCCCCCGGGTCCCTGGTGGATCGTGGCGGGCTCTCCTGGTCGCCCGATAGCCGCACCCTGGCCTATTATCAAGGCAGGCGGGTGATCGTGAGCAACGCCGACGGCAGCAATGCCCACGTGGCGCTGCGCCTGACCGTGCCGGCCACTGCGGCATACACCCTGCCGGCGGAGAGCCGCATCGCCTGGTCGCCGGATAGCCGCCGCATCGCCGTTGCCCTGCCAGCCACCGAGACGGTGCGGCCGCCCTCCACCCTGCGGGTGGTGACCGTCGCCAGCAGAGGCGGCGCGCCGACGACCAGCACGGCGCGCTTTGCGGCGGGCGTGCTGGGCAGGCCCTCCCCGTTGGGCTCCTACCCTGTTGGCGACGGCCTGGCCTGGACGCCAGACGGGGGCCACCTGACCTTTGCCACGGTGCACAATGGGGCGGGCTGAGGCCTGACCGGCGTCTGGCAGGTCGCCGTGAGCGGCGGCGTGGCCCACCTGCTGGTGGGGAACCCTGCTGGCGTAGCGGGAACCCGGCCACCCAGCCCGGCGATGGGCCCCAGCACTCAGGTCGCCTGGTCGCCAGATGGCCGACGCCTTGCCCTCGACCCCGCTAACCAGCTGTGGGTGGCCGACCGCGGCGCCCGGGTGGGCCGCTTCTACAACCTGGCTATCCCCGGGCAGTGTCGGCTAGCCCAGGTCGCCTGGCTCTCCCCCACTCGCCTGGGCTACGTCAAGCTGTGCGTCGTGCCCAGTCCGGCAACGACGACCAAGAGCGCGGCCAACAGCCCCATCTATGAGCTGAGCCTGTTCAGGCTGGACCTGGGCACGACCATGCCCCTGCTGCTGCTGCGCGTGCGTGATCGTTCGCAGTTCGCCCTCTCACTGGCCCCCCAGCGCCAGTGCATCGGCTGTGGCTGAACAGTAGTACTACATAACAGGGAAAACCATGCCGATCGAGCGCCCTCAGCCTGACGGACTCTAGGACACACCCCTCTACAGGCAAGTCATCAAAGCGGGCAACACGGTGTATATCGCCGGTCAGATCGCGGTAGGCCAGGACGGTCAGATCGTGGGGCGCGGCGATGTGACGGCCCAGGCCACCCAGGTCTTCGAGAATCTTGGCAAAGCGCTGGCCGCTGCCGGGGCCGATTGGTCACACCTGGTCAAGATCACCGTCTACGTCACGGACGCCGGGCTCCGCGAGGAAGCGTCAGGTCTCAGACCGCAGGGGGGCGTCAGGCGGCGGTGGGCTGAGGGAGACCAGTAGCCGGGGTGGTTAGGCAGCCTGGAGCAGCGCGCACACGTCTCCCCAGCGCTCCCCCGAACAGGCGGCGTTGCATGGCCAGAGAGACGGCTTCGTTGAAGCGGGTGCGCGGGCGGAAGTGGTCACGGAGGTCGTCATGGGCCGTAGAGAACCGGGTGGCGGAGGCGAAGGACCCGAACCCGCATATGGGATAGGAGCGTTGCTTGATGCCCCGGTGGTCCTGCTCGATCCGATTGTTCATGGACCTGCTGGCGCCATGGCACACGTCGGGGCCGAGGGTCTCGCGCACCGCACGGGGGTAGGAGTCATACCCATCGGTGGTCACCTTCTCCGGCGCCTGCCCCACTGTCTCCAGGGCGCAGGTGAAGAAGCGCTGGGCGGCGGCCATGTCCCGCGTCTTGCTGAGCATGGTCTCCACCAGGGTGCCGTCAGAGTGGAACATCCGGTAGCGAGAGCGTCGTCCGACGGCGCATTTCAGTGGTCTTCGGGGCAGCGCAGGAGGGGCATGGCATGATCTCTCTCCTCACACAGTCATCGCGGCACAGTGTCAGGATACCTCAGCAGCTGCGCCCTCCGCTCCCGCGTACTGATACCTGACGCATCCCTCCGCCGAGCTCGTTATACTAGACGTGATACCCAGTGCGGAACCGCGGACAGTCAGGAGGCACGGTATGGCACAGGAACACCGTATACCACTGGTCAAGCGCGTCGTCATTGTTCGCGGAGCGGATAATCAACTCACGGCGTTAGAACGTCTCTGGGCCGACGGCGAGAGCAGCGATCTGCAGGCC
>JAABUJ010006523.1_pt1 | contig 11242 bp, 7 predicted proteins | sample 5559131 | NCBI WGS metagenome assembly JAABUJ01 (sample SAMN10711875, study PRJNA513366) | rock metagenome | isolation source: Antarctica rocks | place: Antarctica: Victoria Land, Mt New Zealand nord | collected 2016-01-07 | reverse complement strand
CCGCGCTGGGCGGGCTGACGCGAGTGACCCACACCACGCGCAAGCCGGCCGCCGTGCTGCTCGGCCCGACCGAGGCGGCGCGCCTCACGCACGCCCGAGAAGTCTTCCGGGGCACGGCGCGGGAGGGTGCGCTCGCCTTCCCCGACAGCCTGAATGTGGCGGCCGCGGTGAGCCTGGCCGGGATCGGGTTCGATCGCACCGAAGTCCGTGTGGTGGCCGATCCGCAGGTTAACCACAATCAGCATGAGGTCGTGGCCGAGGGAATGTTCGGCACATTTCAGTTTGCGATTCAGAATATCCCGAGCGAGGCCAACGCGCGTACCGCCAGGCTGGTCGCCATGAGCGCGGTCCGCGCGCTGTTGCAGCGCGGCGCGGCGCTGGTCAGCGGCTGAATGTCCGATGCGCGCAAGCATGGGCGAGGTACTGCCGCGCGTGGCACCACATGAATCGTGTCTCTAGTACTACAATTGTAGTTGGCAGGCGGCGCGACAGTGTGACCAGTACGAATGCTACCTCGCTACCAACCATCACGATTCAGGAAGTTAGTACGAACATGTAACTACAACTGTAGTACTAGCGGGTGTTAGGGACTCTGAGCTACCAGTTGTATGAGCCGTGCCAACATCACGATCGCGAAGGCGACGACATGGAGCCCCGAAGCGAGTCCGCCAGCCGCTCGTAATGGCGCGCGAGTCGCCGGAAGCGGGCCAGCCAGCCGAAACTGCGCTCCACGACCCAGCGCCGGGGTAGCAGCACGAAGCCGCGCTTCACCGCATCCAGCGTGACGACCTCCAGCGCGATGCCGTGCGCCGCCGCGGCCTCGGCCGCCGCCGCGCCTATGTAGCCCGCGTCCACATAGGCGAGGCGGACGATGTCCTCGAAGACGCCTGCGGCGATCCAACGTTGCGTCTGCTGATAGATGACATACCAGGGGGGCAGGCCGTTGAAGACCTCCCGCAGCGGGTAGATCCGTTGCGGCGCGTCGGCGCTGAGCAGCATGAGATACGGCGCGACGAAGGCCCATTCCTCGTCGCCTACGTCGCTCGGGTACGGTTTGCGGTCCACGGCGCTCACCTCCACGTGGCAGCCATCACCTCCGTCTGTGAGTATACAAGCGTCACGGTAAGGGGCCTAACACCCGCTAGGGGCAATACCGTTTCGATAAGCAGGACGATGGCGGCGCGGAAGGGCGTGGTGGGTTGGGGCCAGTCGTGATGCGGCGTGGTCTTGACGCGGAAGTTGCGCATCTTCTGCTTGACGACGCGCGGGTTGCTGCGGTTGGCGCGGGCCGGGAGGCGAGTTGCCACCACGTCGGCGAGGAGCTGCCGGTACAAGCGGGGCTGTTCGCGGGGTGCGGCGCGTTGGAAGTCGGGGAGCGCGTCGCGGACCAGGCGGAGCGTGCCGAGGAAGCGCAGGCGCGTCGGCGCGCGATCGACCGTGCGCGCGGCCTGGACCATCACCGCACGCACCAGGTAGCGGGCGAGCAGCAGGGCGTAGACCTCCTGGATGACGCCGACCGGCTTGCGGCTACGGAGCGGGATGGCGGGGCGCTGGTGGGTCGTGACCTCGTCCGCCGCCAACGCGCACTCGCTCAGCGCGACGACCTGGACGCGCGGCCACGCGCTCGTGCCGCGCGGACCGGGCTGTCGCCCGAAGACGCGGACGTTCGCGGGCGTGTCCGCTAGGTCGAGGGTAGTCCCGTCCAGCGCCAGCAGGCGCAACCCGAAGAGGAACGCGCCGGGCGTGGTTGCGGTGGCGAGCGGGCGGCAGACGCGCCGGAACAGCCGCGCCAGCAGGCGGGTACCGAGGCGGTAGCGGGACTGGCACAACGCCCCCGTGCTCGCGTGCAGCCCGGTGGGAGCGGGCCAGCACCAGCGCAGGCCCGCGACCAAGCGGCGGACGACATGCGCGCGGTCGTCCGCCGCGTACAGGTGCGTAGCGATCCAGAAGACGAGCGTGACCAGCGCGGGCAACTTGCGCGAGAGCACTGTGGTCGCCCCGCACTCGGCCAGGGCTGCCGCCATCGTCGCGGGCGGCAGGACCCGGGCGCGGGTCTCGCGGCAGCGGTGCGCGTCCAAGGTGTCGCGGTCGGCGATCTGGCGTGGCAGCAGGGTATGCGCCGCTCCTTTCGGCGAACTGGCTGCGAGCACATCCAGTATCGCTGACGGGGCGGCGCATACCCTTATCTGAACGGTATTGCCCCTAGGGGGTATTAGGTGCCTTGTGGTGACGCTTGTATGCGTCAAGTAGAGGCTGAGGCCGGCCGCTGCGGCGTGGCGGACGCGGCGATGCGTCCGCTCCTGCCACCGGCCGCTGCGTGACGACACATGGCTGCTGGCGACGAACAACGATGGCAACAGCCACCCTTCAGCAGCCTAGCGTCGGCGCGCGTCGCACCGCTGGTAGCCAGCGATGCCTGACACCCGCTAGGGGGGTATCTACGCCGCCATGTACTAGCTGTTCACAACCGCACCCGAGCGCGCGGCGTTGATCTCGTCGCGTAAGGCGAGGGTCGCCCCGCGCGCTGCGGCGGCGAAGTCAGCGCCGGACGAGGCATAGGTGATGCTGCGACCGGCGTTGATCAGCACGCCGTAGCCGTCGGCGTCGAGCCCGGCGCGGGTCGCCGCCGCCACGTCGCCGCCCTGCTCGCCGACGCCGGGGATCAGGAACGGTGCGGCGGGGAGGATGGCGCGGATCGCCGCGATCTCGCGGGGGTAGGTGGCCCCGGCGACCACGCCGCATGCGCCCGGCGCGGCGAAGTGCCCTTCCCACGCCCCGATCTGCCGCGCGACCGCCTGATAGAACGGCTCGGTGTCGTTTGCTGCGCCTCGCCCGCGCACGACCGTAAGGTCTTGCAGCTCCCCGGCGCTCGGATTCGAGGTGCGACAGAGGATGAAGATGCCGCGCCCCCGGTAGGCGATGAAGGGGGCGAGGCTGTCCGCGCCGAGATAGGGACTGAGCGTGACGGCGTCGAAGTCGAACGTCCCGAAGTAGGCGGTCGCGTAGGCGGTCGCGGTGCTCGCCATGTCGTTGACCTTGGCATCGAGGATGGCAGGGATAGCGCGGGGGATCAGCGCGCGGGTGCGCGCCAGCGCCTCCACGCCGGCCAGGCCGTGGGCGAGATAGAAGGCGAGATTCGGCTTATAGGCGCAGACCACATCGGCGGTCGCCTCGATGATCGCCCGGTTGAATTCGACGATCGCGCCCGCCGGATCGTGCTGAGCCCGTGCGCGGAGTGTGGTCGGGAAGCGTTCGACGGTCGGGTCCAGGCCGATGCAGACAAGGCTATTGTTGCGCGCGGCCACTTCGCGCGCGCGCGCGGCGAATGACGTTTCCTGCACCATCGCTATCGCTCCTCAGTCTTCGGTATCGCGGTATCGCGCGCCCGCAGGAACCCGTCCAAGGTATCGCTCGTTTGTCACCGAGCGAAGTATAACCGCTCTGCCCTACCGGCCCTGATCCCTTCCGCACGAACGTACTGTACGGATAGTATGTACGCGAGTATCGACGCGACATATTCCCGTACGTTCGTTTTTGTGGTATGATTACACTGAGCATTATGGTATCGCCAAACTTAGCGATACAGCGCTATGGTAGTCATCGCAAGAGCGCGCCGCCACACGGCGCGGTGATACATGAGGAGGGGAGCTTGTTCGCGCGTTGGAAGCGATCGTCGTACGGGCTCGCTGGTCACCCCCTGTACGGCCTCGGCCAGCAGGTGCAGCGGGGGAAGCTGACCCTCATAGAGGCGATGGCGCGCGTCGAGGAGACGCGCGAACTCCGCGATCTCTCCGATACCCAATTAAGCGAACTCGACAAGCAGATCGGGGCCGTGCCGGAGACGCAGCGCGGCTTCGCCTATATCCTGGCCTCGCTCAACTACGCCGCCGCGAAGGCGAAGGGTTTCCGTCGCGTGCAGGTCGATAGCGCGCTGCGGCTGGTGGAATTGACCCATGAGACGCCCGCGCGGATGAGCCTGTTGCATGAGGCGCTCGCCTCGGCCCGCAAGGCGGGCTACCGGCGCGGTGAGAAGGTCGCGCTCTCCACCCTGGCCGGTATCTACACCCAGGATGGGCGCTACGAAGAAGCGGTCGCCCTCTATAAGGAACAGGTCGAAGGGGCGAAAACGGGCGGCTATTCGGCGATCGATGTCGATTCGCTGCTCGCCCTCGGCGACATCTATCGCTATCTCCAGCAACCCGAGTTGGCGCTCGAAACGTTCGAGCGGGCGGTGCGTGTCGCCGGTGCCGCCGGGCAGCCGGAGGGGCAGATCGAGGCGTTGACGCGCGCCGCCGAGCTGTATCTGCTGCGCGGTGCCGCCGAGCAGGCGCTCGAAGCGCTCCAGCGCGGCGTCGCCCTGGCCGAGGCCGGGAAGGATCGACACATCGAGGCCGAACTCGCGGGACTCCTCGGCGATCTCTTCGCGGAGGTCGGGCGTGCCGATGAGGCGAATGCGATCTATCGGCGGGCGCTGACCCTCACCGGCGAGGAGATCCAGGGGCAGATCGAGATCCTCGCGCGCCTCGTGCCCCTCTGCATCGATTCGGGCGAGTGGCAAGAGGCCGCCGATTACGCCCGGCAGGGCTTGCTCCTCTCCAACGGGGCGCTACCGACGCAGGACGTGCGCTGGCTCCTCGATCTCGCCCTGGCACTCCTCGAATTGGGCCGCGATCAGGAGGCGATCGATGCCGCGCGCGATGCCCTGATCCTCGCCCGCGCGAACGACGCGGGTGGCCGGTTGGAGCACGACGCGCTGGGGCGACTCGGCGCGTTGCTGACCGAGACCGGCTCGTGGTCCGAGGCGACACGCCTGCTCGAAGCGGCGCTGGATCTGAGCGAGCGTCTCGGCGATGAGTCGTCGGGCGCGACTTGGCTGACGAACCTCGCGCGCTGCTCCTGGTATGCCGGCGATGCGCCCGGCGCGATCCAGTGGTACACCGAGGCGCTGAACATGACCCGTCGTCTCGGCGACAAGGTGTTGGAGGCGCACATCCTCGGCAGTCTCGGCACCCTGCTCCGCGATAACGGCCAGCCGCGACGGGGATTGGAGTACTATCACCAGGCGCTCGACCTGAGCCAGCAAGGTGGTGATGCGCGCGAGGTGGTGCGCTATCACATCCTGCTCGGGCGCACCTACGGCGATCTCCGGCACTACGACGACGCCAAACGCGCTTTCAACGAGGCGCTGAATCTGGCGCGGCGGCTCGACGATAAGCGCGGCCAGGTCGAGGCGCACCGACGCTATGCGGCGCTCCTCCACTCGCGTCGCGACCGCGAAGGGGCGATGGCGCAGATCGTGGCGGCGGCGGCGCTGGTCGGCACGGTGGACGATGCACGTCTGGTGGCGCTGACCCTCCAGGATCTCGCCGCGATGCAAGAAGAGCTGGGGCGCTGGGACGACTCGGCGGCGAGTTACCGGCGACTCCTCGACAACGCGGAGCGCGCTGACGATCTCTCGGGCAAGCTTCAGGCGCACTTCCAACTCGGGCGGATCCTCCAGTTCCAGCGCTCGGATGAGGCGCAGCAACATCTGCACCTCGCGCTCGAGCTAGCACAGCAGTTGAACGATCAGGCGAGCATCGAGCAGGTGCTGGCCTATCTCCCCCCGCCGCCCGATTACGGCACCGAAGCCGCCCTCTAGCGCCTGAACGGACACTCATTCGCGGGTGTCCGTTCGCTTTACCTGCCTGCGCTCCCCCATCTCGACAGTCCGCGCAGCCTCGGCTATACTGTACGTACACCCTCGGTCGGCGCGGCTGGCTGTGGCGGCGAGTGCGGTCTGTATCGGCATATCGCGCCGTCGGAGAGGGTGGTTCCATCTGCGGATCGTGGACCTGTACGTTCGAGAGGACGCCATGACGATTAGCCGCGAACGAATGATGATCGCGTTAACCGGGCCGGGGCAAGCAGAATTCGCGTCGCCGGGCGCGCGCCACGCGGGGCGCAACCCGTGGCTGCTCGTCAGTTCGGTCGCGCGCCAAGCGCCCGATCTGCCGCCCGATCTTCTCTGCCTGATCGCGGAGCCGATCGATGCGGATGCGCGCGTCCCGGCCGCCACCGGTGCCGGTATCCTGGCCGGGATCCGCGATATCTACGCCACGAGCGATGTGACCGATCCGATCGCGGCATTGACTGCGGCGCTCGATACGGCCAACCTCGCCCTCTATCAGCAGAACAGCAGCACCGCGCCCGGTCGGCGTTTGCTGATGGGGCTGACCTGTCTCGTGGCGCGCGGACGCGAGTTGCTGATCTGCCAGGTGCCGCCGACCCAGCTCATCCTCTCCCAGGACGGCATGGCGGTCGCCCTGCCCGAACTGACGACCTGGGGCGCGGCGTATCAGCCACATGCGCGCGAGATCTCGCGGGGGCTGGGGGTCGCGGAAGCGCTCACCCCTGCGCTCTTCCGGGCGACCCTCGAACAGGGTGACCTGATCACCTTCTGCTCCTCCAATCTCGCCCGCTTGCTCGCCACCGGTGATGGCGCGCTCCTCGAATCGCTGCTGGGCGTCGATCCGGTGGAAGCGGTCGAGGCGTTAGCCTCGCTGGCCGAGCAACACGAGCTCGATCCCGCCTACGCGGCGAGTGTCACCCCGCAGGTCACCGATCTGCCGCCCACGCCGCGCGAGTTCTCGGACGACGAGCCGGGGCCAGCCGACGATGCCACGCCCGACGATCAGGGCCAGGGCTGGTTCGGACGGAGTCTGCGCGAGATGCGGAGTCGTTCGCCGATCATCCCGTGGCCGCGTCGCGGTGCGCGCCGCGACGATGGGGCACCCGAAGTGCTGGCTGACGAGGTTGTCGCCGACGCACCCGCGCGCTTCCGACAGGAGCTGCGGGATGCCGATGCGGAGCCCGCGCACGAGTCGCCTTCGCTGGACGATTATGAGGTGCAAATCAACCATACGCCGCGCACCCGGCACAATACCCCCGCTGAAGATGGGTGGGACGATGAACCCGCCGCCGAGTCGATCGCGTCACGGCACCAGTATGCGGCGGCGCAACCTGTGGCGGATGCGGGCGAAGATTTCCAGTTCCCCTCGCAGCATCGCGCGCGTCGCGGGCCGCTGCAAGGGTTCGGCTCGTTCGCGGCCCTGCTGCTGGGGATTGGGACGATCGTCGAGCGGATCGTCCCGCGCGGTGGGAGTCGGCGCAACGCACGCTATCTGGAGGGCGGGCGCGGGCGGGTCTGGCCGATCGGCAGCCTGGAACGTTATCGGCGCTCGCGGCGTCCTGCCGGTCGTACGCTGCCCTTCATCCTCGTCGGCGTGCTCATCGTGCTCGTCGTTGGGGTCGTCCTGACCGTCCGCAGCCAGCGCGCGCACGCCGAGCAGGCGCGCTTCGACAACGCCCTGACGGCGGTGACCCGGACGCGCGAGGCGGCGGCGACCGCCACCGATCGCCAGGCGGCGCACACTCAGCTCCTCGCGCTGCCCGCGACCCTCGCCGCCATCCCCGCCGCCGATAAGCCGGGCCGACCGGAGCGGATCGCGGCGGAGGCGGCGGCGCTCCGGGTCGCCCAGGACAAGGTTGATGGGGTGCAACGGCTCGCCGCCGATTCGATCGCGCTGCTGGCTCCCTGGCCCGCGAACGCCGCGCCGAGCGGCACGCGCCCGCAACTGGTCGTCGGCGACGGCAAGCCGTATGTCCTCAGCAATGGCACGCTCTATTGGCTCAACGGGGGTAAGGCGCTGACCAGGCTGGTTGGGAAGGGGGATACGGTCGCGGGGGTGAGCGTCGGCGCGATCCTCGGGATCGTCTGGCGCGAGAACAGCCTGCTTGTCTACACCGAGACGCAGGGCTTCGTGCGCGATAGCGGCGGCACCTGGACCGCGCTGCCGCTCGCCGCGAACGGGCGCACGATCACCGCCAGCGATAGCTTCGGAGGCAATCTCTACTTCCTGGAAGCGGAGCGGGGGCAGATCGTCAAGTATGGCTCCGGGTCGTACAATCAGTCGCCGCAGCCGTGGTCGACCGCGAAGCTCAACGCGGATCTCGCCAGGGCCGTCGACCTGACGATCGACGCCGATATCTACGCCTTGCTCGGTGATGGCCGCGTGCTCGATCTCTATCAGGGTGATGTGAAGGCGACGCTGACCCCCGCGACGGTGCCCGCCCTGGTTGGTGCCACCGCGATCAGTTCGACGCTGGATGGGAAGTGGCTCTACATCCTCGACCCGCGCGAAGGACGGATCGTGCGCCTCGGTCGGGATGGCAGCCAGGTGACGGTGTACAAGCCTGCCGACGGAGCCAGGCCCTTCACCGGGGCGCGCGAACTCGCGGTGGACGAGGCGGCCAATACCGTCTACCTGACCACGGACGAAGGTGTGCTGACGGTGCGCCTGCCGTAAGCGTCTGCCAATGGGGACGCGCGCGATGCTCCGCGTCCCCGTTGGCAACGTGAGCGGGCGTCATGGTACGATTGCCCTATTCACAAGCGCTAAATTGTGGGCGGTGGTGCCGCAGCCCAGAGACGTACTGCGGTGCCTGGTGCGAGGACAGAGATGGGACCCCTCGAAAAACGCTTGCTCAGCGAGTTCGCGGTCTATCTGATCAAAAATTGCTCGCGCGCGGCGGAAGACGCGCCGGTCGGTGTAGCGCTCGATCGCGCCGACCGCCGGCGTTGGTTCGCCCGGCTCTACCGCGAATGGCAGCTGACACCACGGGTGGAACTCGCGGGGCGCTCACCGTACGAGGTGATCAATGCCGAGCGCGCCGCCCACACCGATGGGAGCGCCCGCACTTTGCCGAAACCCTCGCTCGAACTGTACACCGATCTCCCCATCCACCTGCCTGCGGATACTGCCGATGGTGCGCCCCGTAACGCTCCCCGCCCCCCTACCGCTGACCGCGAGGGTGCCGCCACGCGCGGTGCGGTCGAGCCTGGTGAGACGACTCGTTGGCGACAACTCGCCGATCGGCTCTTCGGCTCCTGGCTCGATGAGCAATTGGACCGCTTGTAGCGACGCGCCACCGCATCGCCTACACCCCACGACTGCGCCACATTTCCTCTATGGCGGCGCTTGTTCAGGCCGATCCCCTGTGGTAGCCTTCAGCCAAGAACCCTATGCGTATCATCCATACTTCACGGTAGAGCGATAACAGTCGGTCCAGCACCGATGCTTGGCCATTATCGTCTCTAGTCAGCGGACGTGTGGATTCGCGTAGGGTTCACGGCGCATCTCAGTCGCGTGCGTTGGTGGCATCAGGCAGCAAACACCACGTTGCGCTCCTCGGCGGTTGGCTGCTGCGTAGTGCGCTGTATTGGCAGAGTGGTGGCGAATCGGGTATCGTACCGGGACATTCGTCGCTTTCGCGGTACATCCCCTGGCGCTCCGTGGATCGTGCGACCGCCTGTGTGTCGCTGCGGTAGCGTCAGTCGCCAACAAATCTTTCGCTCGCGGTGCGGGCATGATGAGGCAGCCAACTGAAAGGCTGTGGCACGCGGACTGATTCGAGCGCGACCGTCATTGAGCGACAGACAATCTCCTCCTGGGGGACACCTATCGTTGTCGGTATTCGCGTCGAATCGGCTCGATCGAGCATTCGTGGGTTGTCGCGGCCAGGGTGATCGCGAGCGATCTGCGGTGGCGGCATAGGCCGTGTAACGCGAAGGTGATGATGCCCGAAACCCCGCTCTTCGGCACCGATGGTTGGCGCGGCGTCATCGCCGAGGACTTCACCTTTGCGGCGGTGCGGCGTGTCAGCCAGGCGCTGGCGCTCGAGCTGCGCGAGCGGCAGGGTGAGGCCGATACCGCAGCGTCCCTGGTGATCGGCTACGACACGCGCTTCGGCTCCGCCCGCTTCGCCGCCGCCGCCGCCGAAGTCCTCACCGCGTTCGATATCCACGTCTATCTCTGTACGCGCCCCGTACCCTCGCAGGTGGTCAGCCAGGCGATCGTCGAGCGTAGCGCCGATGGCGGCCTTGTGATCACCGCCTCGCACAATCCGGCCCAATTCAGCGGCATCAAGATTCACGCGCAGACCGGTGCACCCGCTTCGGCGGGCTTCTTGCAGGCGGTGGAGCGCCGCATCGTCGCCCTGACCGTGGCCGGTGATCCCCCGCCCCGGCGGCCCCTCGAAGCTGCCGAGGACGACGGGAATCTCGACCGGATCAACCCGATGGAGAGCTATCTCGCCGCGCTCAGCGAGCACTTCGATCTCGATGCTCTGCGCGGCGCGGGCCTGACCGTGGCCGTCGATGCGATGTATGGCAGCGGGGCCGGGATCCTGCCCGCCCTCTTCGCCGAGGGGACGACGAAGATCATCGAGATCAACGGGGCCGCCAATCCGCTCTTCCCCAACATCCGCGCCCCCGAGCCGATCGCCGCCAACCTCACGCGCCTCACGCGCGTCGTGCAGGACGGCAACCCGGCGCTCGGCATGGCGTTCGACGGCGACGCCGATCGCCTCGGCGTGGTAGAGCGCGGCGGCGAATACATCAGCGGGCAGACCCTCTTCGCCCTCCTGACGTTGCACCTCCTCGCGGTGCGTGGCTGGAACGGGCCGATCGTGAAGTCGCTCAACGGGACCGCGATGATCGATGTCCTGGCGGCGGACTTCGGCGTGCCGGTCTTCGAGACCCCGGTCGGTTTCACCGCGATGGCCCCGGTCTTCATGGAGCAGGGCGCGATCATCGCCGGGGAGGAGACGGGCGGCTTCGCGTTCCGCAACCATGTCCCGTATCGCGATGGTATCCTCTCCGCGCTCTTCCTCCTCGATATCGTCGTCCAGCACGATGGCGACCTGACCGCCGCCCTGCAAAACCTGGAGGCGCGCGTCGGGCGGTGGTTCTACGAGCGGCTCGATCTTCCCTGTCGCCGCGAACAAGCCGAGGCGGCGACCGCGCGTATCCGCCACGCCGCGCCCAAACGCCTCGCGGGGATGCCGATCGTGCGCGTCCACGACGCCGACGGGCTGAAGTACTATCTCGAAGATGGGAGTTGGCTCCTCGTCCGCTCCTCCGGCACCGAGCCGGTGCTGCGCCTCTACGCCGAGGCCCATTCCGCCGAGCGGGTCCGCGAACTCCTCATGCGCGGGCGGGAACTAACCGGGTTGTAGGAACGTGCCAGCACCGGGCGACGATGCCTCGGGTCGGGCGTTTCGCATCCTGATCATCGAGTAATGGAGCGTGGCGGGCAGCAGTGCGCGATAGAGCGGCCAGAGCGACGGTGTCAGCCGCAGTTCCACGCCGCGTGCCGCGATCCGCGCCGGGAGATCGCCGACCGGCTCGACCCGGTGCGGC
>JAABUJ010006519.1_pt1 | contig 11248 bp, 12 predicted proteins | sample 5559131 | NCBI WGS metagenome assembly JAABUJ01 (sample SAMN10711875, study PRJNA513366) | rock metagenome | isolation source: Antarctica rocks | place: Antarctica: Victoria Land, Mt New Zealand nord | collected 2016-01-07 | reverse complement strand
ATAAGTGTTTAGTTGTGATTTTAACATCAAAATGCTGTTGTTTGAGCTTGATTTTGAAGAAGTTTCAAAAAAAAAGTTGCGTGAGTGCTGGAGCCAACTTTGTAGGATCCGCTGTAATGGCGGGAACCAGAAACGGCGGATAAATTGGTTCGAGTATTCGCAAGGGCCACTAGAACTCGAGATGGGCTGCTACGATACCTATGGTGGTGTCACAATTTCAGCTACCTATGGACCATGGCCAAATATTCTGAAAAAAAGATATCTACCTTACCTAGGCCAATACACAGCCCGAATTTGGGGCATGGCATTCTAGAAGATCGAAATGCCCTGGGACTGGCAAGTACAGGGTACGTCACCTACGGTACACGAGTCTCCGGATCGTTACACCAAACGTTCCACATATGCAGCAGAAGAAAAGCAGATAAGGATTGTGGTGGCAGGCTGGCAGCCGGCAGCCAGCAAGGAAGACTCAATTCTAGCCACAACAGGCTCAACGTGAATCCCACGGACCAGATCCTTGGAGCGCGTTTACGGAGACTGACCTTGGGGGGGATGATTTGCCGCGAAAAGGAGGAAGCCATTCCGTCAGGGTTTGATTCGCTTCCACGGTTATGGGTTTCTTTATCATCGACGATTGCATTATTGTATGTACTTTGTACAGAAGTCGGTATGGTTGTAATGGGCAATTGATCGCAGTTTATTATTATTATTCCCTGACATTATTCTCCGGCCTGTCATCGCACTTTGCGGAAGATATTCTATCGATCTTTGGACTCAGGTGCATGAACCGCTAATGTACGAGTGGTTCGAAGGCTTTCAGGGAAGGAGTGCTTGCCAGTTTCCTTGCCTTCCTAGGGTAGGTACTCGCTGTCAGTGTGCGAGGTTTCTAGCAGATTCAACAAGCTGGAAGGGAAACCATCACTTTGCCATGCTGAAGATGGGGTGAGTATGACACAGCGTGCATGGCCAAGCAAGCTATCTCCGGTCCATGAAGGTAACTTATATACTGTATGACAACGTCTCTGCATACCTGTATAAGGTAGTATGAGACACCTCACATTCCATATCAACATCATTATTTCTTTCAGAGAAGGTGGTCTGTGCCTGTCCACGTACACGTACTCGAGAGTGATCTGATGTGACATCTCGGTTTCGGGTTTAGCCGGATAGTACTAGATAAGGTACTATAGGTACCTACCTTACCTTACCTGGGTAGATTCGTAGATTCGTACCAGTGGTGCGTTACCTTACCTTACCTTACCTTACCTTATTGTTTCGAAAATAATCCGGGGTCTCCTCTTACTTTGGGGCTGTTTCTCTTAACATACCTTATGCTTTTCTAGGCGCCGCGGTGGATGCTTTGACCGGGTATTCTCTTCTAAGTCAATTGACAACAACAACAACAACGACTTCCTACCTGGTACCTAACCTTAGTCGTCTTCTTCCCTCCGAGTCCCGGACCGGATAGACCGATGATTAAGACCTTATCAAGAAGAAAACTCTTCATTGGCAGTACACCGTTCCGCGTTCGCCTACCTACTCTGTACGACGTTGCAGAATAAAAATGCGTCATCGTACCTTGCCTTACCTAAGAACCTTAGGTAGGGGTAGCGCCATCGAGATGCAGTTACTACCTTACCTTAGCCAGCTGTCACCCGGAGCGAGCAGGATTCCATCACAGCCACAGCGCTCTTTCCATCCGTTGAGTACTGAGTACCTTACTGAGTAGCTTAGGTAATATTAATCTTGGTATGACGGAGACGGCTTGCGGTTGAAGGTGGGTGACGAGGCAACGAGTGACGGGACGCTGATTATCGAGTAACAGGATATGAAGTACAGTAGCAGCAAGAAAAAACCGGTATCTGAACAAGTCTAAAATTATTAGTTGATTATTAAAACCTCAGACTTTCCATCGCAATGGGCACTGGGCATTGGCATGCACGGTTGTTTATAATAGTTTAGGTGGTTGTAAACAGTAAGGTACTGTTGTCATTCATAAGGTAGACCAGCGAATGGTAGAGAGCATATAGAGTGACTGTGTCTCCCCCAACCAGAGACTGAAAAACTTCAATTTCAACTTCAACCTCAACTTTCACCTCCACTCCCACCTCTCTCTCCCTACCTGATCGCTGCCATTCCTGTAGTCGCTGTACATGGGCTCTCACTTGGTTCTCACAAGTACCGGTGGATCCCTAATCCCTGCCTGCATTCGCTACACGACACAACATATGCCCACCACCAATCCCCATCCCCCCAGCTCAAAGCTTCCCTCTTCTGCTGTGCTTTACAGTGAACATCGTAACCAGAATAACTTCAAGAGATAGTATACCTGCAGCCCTGGACCTCAGATGTTGCCTCACGTACTTCTAATCGCAAAAACACAAAATCAGAATCTCCAACGATGAACAATTGGTGTTGATATCGATACCTACACTAATAAATTAGAACTGTAAAGGTACCTTACTGTAGGTCTGTAGCACTGTACTTGTACTTGGCTAGCTGTCCCCACACACTAGATAAGCCTGATCGCCTGGAATCGCCGCGCTCGAGCAAAATTTACTCCGCACCGTTCACCATTCACTGCTGGACTGGACCATTTCCCAACCACCACAAACGAGGGGATATCAGTGTTGATACCCTTGATCTGAGCACTTACGAAACACTCAACTCCCGAAGAAGTGAACAGGACAAGTGGGAATCTGCAATCCCAATTGCCCAATTCTAGACATCCGCGTTCTTTTCGAGAGCAACCCCTGAACCTGAACCTATCTCACACCGACACTGTTCGTCCTCAGCTCTGGAGGATAGTTCATGATTCAGTCAATCGACTCCCTTCAGTGTCTCAGGGCAATATTAGGTGGACTGGGCGGAGGAGGCATTGTCCGGCTAGAACAACACCAGGCTGCAGATTGCTTCGTCGGTGGCATCGACGAATAATAAGATCGCTCAGCGCGTTGACAGATTACCGGCTTGACAACTGTGGCCATGACGGAGATACTCACGATACCGCGTGAGCCAGATGGTTCGGCTCACTTCACACACAGACTCTTACGCCGCTCGCCGCCCTCCCAGACGTCTCTCTTGCTTGGAAACCCTATCTCATATTCGAGATCCTCACCTGACCTGAAAGCGAGTTATGTTCACTCCGGACTGGATAATCGATTATCATCATCCTTCACCTCCTCCCCACCCTCATCTCCTCACCTCGCGCAAGAGGAGTTCTCGGATCAGCCATCATACACCGCCACACCAGCCAGTAGCCTCTCCCTTAACACCAAATGCGAGACTGACGAGGACGACATCGTGTTTCCTTCTTATGACGACGGCAGCTACTTCACTCAGCACGAAGACCTGGATCCCCCGGCTAGTCCACAGATTGGCAATTCTTATACTGTCTCACCTTCGACGACGACCTCGACCACCACCAATGCCTCAAGACCAAACTCGCCGGAGCCGACGATGACAGCAGGTGACGATACACAAATTCGGAATGAGCCTTCCCGGCATGTGGACTACCTTTCTCACGACTGGAAGGAGGAGGATATCTGGTCGTCCTGGAGACATATCGTATCAAAACGCGGACTGTACAGCAACAGCTCGAGGTTGGAGAATGCCGCTTGGCGGACATGGGTGAAATCGAAGTACAGGCTGAAGACGGTGTCTCCGGAGACACTTAATTGGTAAGTTATAGCTTGGCTACCGCCGCAACGGCCGTCTATGAGTACAATCATTCTACGTGCGGCTAATGTATCCCAGGTTGAAGGATTGTGATGTGACCTGGCTGTACGGGCCGCTTCAAACCGGCAACAACAGGTCTTTTATCCCCGACTCCTCCGTGGCAACGAGCGATCTCTCGCGAAACAATTCGTTCATCAACAAGAAGCCGATCCTCAAGAAACGATGTCTTTCGGAAGTCATGCTACAACGCTCCATCTCATCATCATCGTTGATGAAACAGGCAACCGATGCTCTTCATGCCCAACAGTATGGCAATGCCATGAGCATACACAGCCGGCCATTGCTCGACCTGGAAGTCTCCGACCTTTGCACGTCCTCCAATCCCGAGACACCTGGAAGCGGGGCCGCTCCACCTTCTGCGTCCTCCTCTGGACTACAGTCACCTAGTGAACGAAGGCATATCCATTTCAACGACAAGGTGGAGCAATGCATAGCAATAGACAACAAGGACGGGGATGATGAATACTCTCATGCCATTCACGACGATGACGACTATTCGGATGAAGACGTGATCATGATGAAACGCGTGCCTATCAAGGCTAAGCTGAGTAATCGAAGCACTCCGCGCGGTAGCTTCAGCAACGAGAGCAAGACGATAGCGATGCTACCATCGACAACGCTCAAGTACCGTGGGGACACGCCTGAAGCTGCGAAGCAGGAGTCCAAACAGGCGTGCGGATTTTGGCGCGCTGGAGCAATTCTATCTCCTTCACCATCACAGGAAACGTTGCGGCCCTCGAAACCGTCTACCAACTTTTTACTCGACGACGACGACGAAGATGCAGATCTGAACTGGCAGCCCGCCGGAACTTCTTCGGATCGGAGAAGTGGCACGTTGGCTCCCCTGAACCGTTCGATGGATTCACCTCTGGATGCTGGCAACGATGAAGCGGGCACCAGATTGAGACGTACACCATCAGGGATGTTCATGCCTTATGAAGAGGACGAAGATGATGTTGTTGCTGCCGGTCTATTCGGACGAGTGGTGGATACTGTAAATACGGCGAAGGACATTGCCCACGTGATATGGAATGTCGGATGGAGGAGGTAGGCTTCGAATGCTTTTCTGCGAGTCCTAGGCGACAGGGGAAAGCGAGGCTCCACAGAACTCGAAGTTCATATGGCTGCATGTGGGCGATCTCTGCCATCAGCTTTCGGCATCTTTTGCTACGTATCCCGCAATCGGTGGCAATTTATCTCACGGCGTTGGCGCCATAATCTGGGCGATCTTGCTTGATGCTTTACGAAGGTTTCACGAATTACTCCTCCCTACTTTGCGATCTAAGGTTGGAGGGCATCTACCTCAAAATCACAATTCGTACTTACGGGCTTCTGGCTGTGTTTGAGCCTCCTTCTGTACATATGACTGTGCCTCGTGGATTTTTAGGGAGCAGCAGTCAGGTAGAGCCGCAGGTGTGCAGGCCAGCGGAAAAGCTACCTAATCGTACCCATTATCCTATTTGAAAACCACAGTGACTACCTAGGGTTACCAATCGAATGCTACCTTAGTGGTCCAAGTATAGGGGGTAAACCTCTGGCGAATATACGGTGAAATGAACAACAGCCTCAGATGATTGCAAGAGACAGATCTAGAAGTAAGAGTAAGACAAGGAAGGTCAATGATGTTATGAACTCTTTGTAGCCTTGCTCAAGGTTGATTCCACACTTGGTCCCACCCCTGAAGTATACAAGACCCGACGCGGTCACGGCACGATATGTAATATGTTATGCAGCGACAGTGCTACAGTACCTCAATGCACCACATTACATCGGAACCATGAAATGAATGCCAGATAGAAAGGCTCCAAGGCTTGTCGGATAGACTCCAAGTCTCTAGTACCTTGCGGACGGACCAGAGGCCATTGGCCCTCACCATGGGTAGTATCAATGTATCCGAGCTTGTCCACCGTCTGGGCAGCGATGAGGATGCGGTGCGCAAGATGGCCGTGTTCAAGCTCCAATCGAGCATCGGCGACCCTTCGTTCGCCGACATCTTCATCTTGGAGGGAGGCTTGGCCAAGCTACAGTTCCTTGCCCTGTACGCAACCGGCAACACGTTGGCCTACAGTCTGACCTCGTTTTCCAGGCTACTGGAGGTGGATAAGGGCTGGGAATATGTCCACCAAGACTTGGTGGAGAGAGTAGGATATCCGGGTCTCTTGCAGTTTGTTTTGACAGAGCGCTGATCGGACTGTGTCACAGATGGTTGAGCTCGTGGTCACCCATCCCTTGGTCAACATCCTTCGAGGTGCCATGTCCATCCTCGTCGCCGTCGTGTCCCATCAACATGCCAACCCCGGCAAATCCTCACAGCCCAACGCGTTCGGCTTTCGAGCCCTTAAGCCTGCCCTCGCGATACATCCTCAATTCCTCGAGATGCTGGTGGCTCGACTTTCTTCCGCCGATCATGCATTGTGTGCCAATGCGTTGCAGCTGATCAACTCGTTGATGCGTGATGCCATCACAAACGATAGTGAAACCGATTGGCCAAAGTTCATCAAGAGGTTGCAGGAGTTGGGCGTCATCAAGGCCGTCTACGTGCTCATGCAGAGTACAGCACTACAGGACCTCGCCCATCCGTTGCTGGAATTTCAAGGCCTCACGAAGGTGCTACTGAAGAAGTGGAGGGACGTGGCTGTAGATTTGGAGAAGCCTGAGCATAGGAGAGCGCTGAAGGGTTTGCACCTGGCCAGCAATCCGGAGAAGCCGGCGGATTGGAGTGATAGGGTGGATGAGAATGGAAGGCGGAAGCATAATCCCATGAAGTGGAGGCGATTAGGGTTCGAGACGGAAAGCCCGGCATGGGAGTTTGAGGAAGTGGGCTTCCTTGGGATGATGGACTTGACCGATTATGTGGGAAAGCACGAGGATGGCTTTCCAAAGATCTTGCTGGAACAAGCGACAAGACCAGTGGAAGAGAGGTGTCCGATTGCGAGGTCCAGCCTTGCCGTCACGTCAATACTCTACGAGCACTTCGAAGTGGACAAGTCGGATATGGAAGATGCCAAGAGCTACCTCGCGTTTGAGTCTCGGTCGAACTTTGACAAGTTGTTCAAGCCTTTACTACTGCAATGGTCGAGGTTGCACACGGCAGCCTTGCAGGCTTTCTTCCGCCTGTGGAAGGCCACCGGTGCGGAATCAGAGGACTTTATGAAGATAGTTGAGTTGGTCCGGATCTTGGTGGAATCCGTCGTTGGGGGTGCAACCCGAACGAAGGACGTTCAAGAGGTAGAGGAGGAGCTTGCTGACTTTCAGTACCAACGGTTACGGGAACTGCAGATGGAGCTGCTGGAGTTGACTTACGAAGATGCTTGGGGTCATCATCTTCGTCAAGTTCGCGACGAGCTTAATCACGAGGCGCTACAATTCGTCAAGGAACAGCGAATACGTTGCCTGCTTCAGGGTGCTTGGTTTCCAAACGAGATGGCATACAAAGCGGAAGCAGGGCCCGTCACGAAGCAGGACCTCAAGCGGACTGTTCCCACCTCATATAGATACGTTCGATTGTCACACAACCGGCGACATTTGCATTACGCCGACTTTGACGCTCAGGAAGATCACGACCCCGGTTTGGATAAGCTTCCAACGAAGAGTAAGTTGATCAGTGCTCATATGTCCCGTCTGCTGACAACCGTCTTTAGTCGATCTTTCCATAGTATCGTCCGTCGTCTCGGACGTCTCACCTGCCTCGAAATCCATCGCGTCATCCACATCCACTCTGAAGAACTTGCCACACCCACCAGCCACTACGAAGATCACCATCCACGGATATCACCCCATTTCTGGCAACGACAGCCAGCGCGATACTCACTATCGCTCACACTCCCACAAGTCAAGTAGCCACCATAAGGAGGTCGTGCTCTTGACTCTTCATCCTCAAACCCATAGCCTCGCATCGGAGTGGTTGGACGGATTACTCATGCTGCTGAACCAACAGCCCATCACTGCCGAAACTAACAAGCTTGTACAACTGATTAGTCGATACGGTCTGAAGATCCGCCTCCTCAACGTGAGGTTCGATGATGCGGCGTTTGTAGGCGAAGAACCGGAAGTGCCAAGCAGAGAGGGTTTGGACGAAGATTATTACTACGACGTATTTGGGGGTTCATGATCTCCGCCATCGTGTTCTTTTCGTGCGTAGGGCGGTGGATTCGAGATTTTGTTTGAGATACCCCTTTAGCAGCTGACGATGATATCGATGAGACCGGTGCTGCTGCAGGCAACAAGGAGCAGGTTGCTGCCCGGGAATCATATACAACGTTAGCAGATAGCATCCCCTCTAGGCAATACTTACTGCTGTCTTGCGCCTTCACTCAGCCTTACCATTTGCTACATGCTCACAGACGGCCCCGCTGTCTCAACCACGGTCTGAGCTGCTCCTTTGATTGCAGGTCTTGTCTAGCTCATTTCGGTCCATTGCCTCTCAATTCGCACCTCACAACAGCCATAACACCTTGGGGACACCGGGGACTATTCACAGAACAATCTGACTTTCTACAGCGATATTACCTTACCTCGCCTCACATCGTCTGACCTTATCTCGTCTGAACTTACCTTGTCTCACCTCACAGCATAACACTTTTGCCTATTCACAGCTTATCTGCAGCATTAGCACTCGTCCTTACCCGGCCCTGCTCGGGTCTATATAATCTTCCCCCCCCCACCGACAAAACGTCTTCCTTTTTCTCTCCCCAACCAACATCTCAGAGATGTAAGCCCACTGGCTCGGGCGAGTGTTAATACGCTTTGCAGCCTTACAATGGCAGCTTCAATGGGTTTGGGCTTTGCCACCTTCCTTTGATTGGTTTATATATATAATTTTTTGAGAAGCCCAACTGTCTACGTTGTCTCGCCCATAACAGGTGTACATCCATACTCAATGTCACATCCTACTCGGTTATAATTCGCCACCAGCCTACATCATGAGCAAACTGGCACAGAGAACTGCTCTGACCCAGTGGCGGTCACCGCCGTCTCTGCCGTCTCCACCCGCCGGGGTATCATAGAAGGGCTAGAGCGAGAGCGAGGGCAGATGGCGGCGTGTAAGCCGCAAAGCTGGTGTGAGACTTGGTGAGACCGATCGAGGAAACGAGATCATCGCGGGCTAGCGACAAAGGTAAGCCGTCACTCTGCTATTTCCTAACTAGGAGGACCCAGACGCTGATGTTTCATTGGTCTCGGTGCAGCCGACATGCTTGAAACCTGGAAGCATGTATACCATCATCGCAGCAGCGTGAACGCTGCGCAACAATGAAACGCCGTTGTGCGCTCAAGCAACGGCCTCCTCGGCCATGGCAACATGTGGCTGTGCATCCGTCTTCTACTTAAGCGGAGCACACCATTTTTGGGCTCTAGCCCACCCTGTGGTGGGAGGAGTCAACCTAAGAAGCAGCCTACCTACCGCTTGAACAACAATCAAGAAGCCCTTCGACTGAGTTGGGTCGTGACTGATGAGGTGCACGATGGAGTTCACAGAACCTCAAGAATTGAGTGTGTGACGGATAACAAGGGTGGCCGTGGAAGAGAGGTAGCGACCGAATGATTTGCGTTACGAGCATTGGCTCTTACACAGGTCAGGTCAAGAAGCTCTTCGAGGAGCTGTACCAACTGCGAAGAAAGACGGGTCGAAGCAAGCTGCTGCCGATGCAGATGATAAGGAAGCTGTTCAGATGGGGTCAGATGATGATCAATGAGACACATACTGAGGTCAGCTGAACCACAAGGATCATATTTCTCAGTGAACTGATAAGAGAGACGACTTCTGGATCAACTGAAAAACGATTTCTCTTGGGTATTTCATTTGTGCGGGGACCAGGGCAGATAGCGGGTGTATGAAGACGAACCATTTCCATGGACAACTCGAGAAATTCTTATTCACGCGGCTAATTGAAAACGGTCATCCCCATATAATGCTCACCCAACAGCATCGCATGCGAGACTCAATCGCCACCATATTCCCCAAGCTATGGTACAAAGGGATGTTAGAAAGCATGCCATCCACTGCAGATCGACCTCGTGCCGTCGCTTTCTACAAGTTCTTACAAGACCGATTCAGTACCGAGGGGCCCACATGGATGGAGCCAATGCAGGACAACATCAGGAAATGATGTAATCCCCTGAAGATCAGTGACTGGCCGATGGCTAACTCTTATCGGGCCAATCTGAAAGATTGCACCTATGAGAGCCTCCAAAAGCTGGACAAGAGGCACGTCAAGCTCTCCAGAAATGACAAGCCCGACGTGGTGGAGAGAGATCAACATCTCGCCACCATGTCCAGGATCTTGGGGACGATCTGGCTGAGACGGAGCGCGGACACGGCTACGAGCAATTGATGGTCTTCAGGGTGGACTTAGCACCCCCGAAGGTTGAGCCTTCTCCCTCCGCGACTGAAGAAAATAGGTCGCCATCGCCTCCGTCGACGAAAGAAAGGATGTCGACTTCCTCCGAATCCTGGCAAGGGCTCTCACCTTCCCCGCAGCCTCTCGCGAAGGCCCTGCATGAGGAATGAAGAGTTAGCTTTAGTATCACCAGCCTTCTTCAGACACGCACTTGTGGTACTGTCACGGCACACAAGCCTCACTGTCAACTGATCGCCTTACTGCCGTCAAGTTCGCCGGCGCCGCCCTTGCAGTTTCACATTAATACGGCGTCACCACTTCAGTCATCCCCGGCACATAGCTTTACAGCGCCACAACCTGACTTTCAGACGCCAGCAACACTGGTAATGATGAGTGTCATCACTGTTTTAACTTGTCGGTTGCGGATCGGATCCGGCGAAGATGAAAAGGCGTAGCAACCTTTACCTGAATCAGAGCATGTGCGTGCGGAAGGAGTGTCTTGCGATGTGTGAGAAGGCTTTGGCAAGCAGAGCCCACGTTTGGAGAAGGCTTGATGTGTGGGACTGCTGCGGTGGCCAGCTCACTTTCTGCTCTCCTATACCAAGGCATCTCCACCTATACGATTGCTGTGACAGGTGCGCGTGGGCTCATCGGGAGCAACCTGCTCAAAGACCTTCCACGCTCGAATGATTTCAATCGTCGACCTGAACTTAGCCATGTGGAGCTTGGTGGTAGACTCCATTAAAATTTGACCTCATGAAGGTGGCGCAGCAGGTCCCTCCATACAGAATCACGACGGTGGAGCTGAAGATGAACCCCTTGCAGGCGCTCACCTACAACCGCGTACACAAGAAGTATGCGCCATCCCTCACCGCAGGAGCCGATACCGAGACCGGCGAAGGTCGATTGGACACCCGAGTCCACCGTATGCTCTGCCATGCCACATTGAACCCGGAGTTGCAGAAGGTCGCCGACCGAGTTGGGCTAATCACCGTCAACGATGTCAACCGCTGGTCGGAAGGCTATAACGATTTCGGCGCGACCTGGTACCATCAGATGACGAGAGCCGACCAAATCTCCCCGGCATGACTTCACGACGGAGCAGATCCGGTGGGGTTTTGAGATTAAAGGCAGAGAGACTAGCCCACAGAGAGAATGGCAAGGAGAAGTTG